>Ga0163110_10000858_pt1 | contig 14960 bp, 12 predicted proteins | sample CRUFie1St17metaG_FD_108703 | JGI IMG/M metagenome (GOLD analysis project Ga0163110, IMG submission 108703) | Marine microbial communities from the Costa Rica Dome - CRUD Field 142mm St17 metaG | ecosystem: Environmental > Aquatic > Marine > Oceanic > Photic zone | place: Costa Rica: the Eastern...
AATCATGGCGAACAGGAAATGTTGCTATTGATGTGACTTTCGATATCAGAATTCAGGACGATTTAATCAAAGCAGAATTGGTTTCAGGACCTTTGACTTTGATAATCTTGGGTATCGTATTCGCCACCCTCATAGCAGCAATTTTGCCAGTTGGTATCGCTATATTTACAGTTGCTTCTGCGGCTGGAATTACGATATGGCTGTCCAATGTGACAGATGTAACTCAATACGCTGTAAACATCATCACTTTGATAGGAATTGGTGTGTCTGTTGACTACTCGTTATTTATTGTAAATAGGTACAGAGAGGAGTTGAACAGAGGGCACGATATTAGGACGGCTTCTGCAATGACAGTTGCAACCGCAGGAAAAGCGGTATTTTTCAGCGGTGTCACAGTTGCAATCGGTTTAATGGGTATGCTGTTTTTTGAAAATACGGGGCTCCCTAGTTTAGGCATTGGTGGAACACTAGCCGTTTCAGTAGCAATGATCTTCTCAATAGTTGTTCTTCCTGCAATATTATGTTTGATTGGGCATGGTGTAAATTATCCGGCAATCTCGAATCTGATTATATGGATAAACACTAGATTTAATCTTAAAATCCCAAATTTAGCAGAGAAGTTTCCAACATTTAGTACAGAAAATGATGATGGAGATGGGATTTGGTCAAAGATTGCGACAACTGTCATGGATAGACCGTGGGCTGTTTTGATTCCAACATTGGTCATTTTACTTGGGGCAGGATTGCCATTCTTGCAAGCAGATTTCTCAATTGCATCCAGAGACGCCTTGCCGCCCGATGATGAAACAAGGGTAGGCTTCGAGCACATGGATGAAAAGTGGCCGGAAGGGGCAGTTAATTCGGCAACCGTAGTTGTTGATTTTGATGGAGAAGACCCACTCTCTGAACATAATATTCGGGCCATGCATAATTGGATGTCTGAGCAATTGGAGGATGAAAGAGTTCTGGAAACATTCGGATATGCTATGCCATATCCCGGTGTAAATGAATCAATGGCGGTAGCATATTGGCAAACCCCTGATGAGAATATGACTCCCGAAGCGGTAGCAACTAGAGAATATATTAGGCAGCAATTTATCTCTGATAATGTAACATATGTTGTGTTTTCATTGGATGGGCCAATTACAGGTGAAGACAGCCGTAATTTCGTTGATGATGTTAGAGATGAACGCTCGGAATTAATCGATGATTTAGTCGTCGGCAGTGATGGCAAATTAATGGTAGCTGGATTTGCAGCATATAGCCAGGATGTCTTAGATGCAATAGTGGAAAATTTGCCAATTGCTATTGCGTTTATTTTCTCTTCGACAATAGTGCTGATATTTATTCAAGTAAGAAGTGTGATTATTCCAATTAAGGCAATTGTCATGAATATTTTATCAATATCAGCATCCTTTGGAATGCTTGTGTTTGTTTTCCAATGGGGTAATGGTGCAGAGTTACTAAATTTCACTCCCCAACCCATCGAAGCAACCAATCCAGTGATTATGTTTTGTATTGTATTCGGTCTTTCAATGGATTACGAAGTATTAATGCTATCTAGAATCCATGAAGAATGGGAGGTAACAGGAGATAATACTCAAGCAGTTGCAAATGGTCTTCAGAAAACAGGACGCCTGATTACCGGTGCTGCGGCAATCATGGTAGTTGTATTCATGGCGTTTGGATTGTCCTCAGTTGTAATTTTGAAACAAATTGGATTCGGTTTAGCGTTAGCAATTTTGCTTGACGCTACAATTGTTAGAGCATTGGTAGTTCCATCAACCATGAGATTGATGGGCAAATGGAATTGGTGGAGTCCGAAATTGCTTGGTGGTTCAAAGAACTTCAAAGATGTAGAGGAATCCAAGGAATGAATGGAAAATCATCAGTGCGATCAACAAATCAGCGGCTCTACCATGTTTAGCCCTCTGCAATTTGTCTTTTCTTGAGTTCCTTCCCCATCTGGCCATTATCCAAAGCAAGGTTATGCCTATTGGTCCAGTGAATCCGTGTAGACTGCCCGGAAGAAGCCCTAGTCCAGTGTACCATCTTGCAAAGAATGCAATAAGAACAGAAACTATTGCAGCCTGTAGGATTCTCTCTCCAATTTTTTCATGGCGCTCCAATTCTTCTTGGCGGCTGACACCTTTCAATTCCCTACTCTTTTTCTTCCAACCGTATTGCCACCATATCCAACCAAGAATTGCTGCAGCCGTAATGGGGTGCAGTAATAGGATAATGGTGTTCGCAGTTGCCATTAATTTACACTGGGGGGGCCACCCTCTCATTGTTGTTTGGAAGAAATTCTAGCCGGTGGCTCTAAAGAGGTCCGACTAGGGGGAACATCCCGTAGGGATGCATATGCTGCAAGAGAATAACCTCTCCGTTTGTCTCAAAACGGGGATGTTAGACAATCTGCCGCCAAGAACTCGTCAGTCCAAAGTCGCAAAAACCGCTGAATGGAGAGCCTTAGACAAACCTTGGAAGTCCCTATTACTAATCTGCCTACATGAAATCCAAATTCCAGATGAAGAGGAAGGGACTTCTTCACCAATTGTAAGGAACAGAAGAGTTCAGCGTGGTCGTAGAGGAGCAAGAGCAAGTTCAGGTCCAATGGAGTGGCTACCTAAGGCAGAAGACGTACTGATTGATGATGGCTCCCCAGTGGCTTATCGTCTTGCAATTATGTTAATCAGAAAAACACTATTTTCGGACGACTGGGAAGATTCTTGGGATGAGATTTTAGAAGGCCTAAGAGAGGATGCTAGGACGAATGGAGTTCACCCTGTATGGTCTAAAATGGCCGAAGCAACTCCGATCCTTGCTCAGTTTGCTGCATTCCCTCAGTCCGAAGTCGGACAACAAGAAGCGGATAAGTTCGATATGTCACAGGCAAAAATTGACCCTGCAAACGGCAAGTCATTAGCGAAAACACTGGCAAATTTTGAGACTAATTCTTCCGATGCGACAGTTAAGATGGCACTCAACAAGGCAAAAGCACAGTTGAATGGAAAGAAAGGATTGCGTGTCATTTCCGGTCTTGAAAACCTTGAAGGAGAGGCTTCCGTAATCAGTGTATTACTTCACATCCATTTAGGGAATGATGCAACGGAATCTTTGGAAGAATTATCAAAATCAGATTCTGATTTAGCCGACGCATTTAGAGATTTGATAGAACTAAGGAATGGTAATTCTAGCGATTGGAATAATTCTCGTTCGCTTACAGATGTTGATGATTTATCTAAGGCACGGAAAAAGGAAGCATGGGCTTTGTTACCAGAAGAAGCAGCTGGGCTATCAAGCGATGAATTACAAGATGGACTGGACTTAGACCTCACTCCACAACAAAAGGAGACGATAACGTGGTGGAAATTGGCAGCACTGGTTCGTGACGGTTCCTCCGACTTGGCTCTTGAATTGCTAACCTCCCTTAATGTGGAGGCAGATACAGAAATGGCTACTCTAATTCCTTTGGTCAAGGAACTTGGTCAAGAAGCATCAGATTGGTTAGTAGTGCAGACTGAAATTTTGTCTGAGGAAGCATTGTCTGTCATTGTAAATGACGAAGGTCTTGCTAGCAATTTACGTTCTGCTGCCGCCAGGAGACTTCATGATAATGGAGCATCACTTGGTATAGATGCTTCAATCGATTTATTCTCAAGAAACCTCGATTTGAAGAGACTTGCAGAAGTACTGTTCGTGGATGAGCAAAGATGTCTTGACCATCCATATGCGACACTGCTCGTCGCTCATCTATTGCCTGCAAAATCCAAAGGTTGGGATTTTGAAACAATTAGAAAGGCTAGGAAAAATGCACTGCTAACTGTAGAAAGTTCAGAAGTTCCTAGCGCGTTTTCCCCAGCAAGTAAGGGATTAATCCTGATGTTGGATGGAGCAGCTCAATCTGATGATGATTGGGTTGTAGATGCCCTTGACAAGAATGGAATTAAAGCATTCAACAACTGTAAGCAGGCCCTCAAAGATGGTGGTGATGGATTAGCAGACTCAAAGGTTCTTGATACCTTAGCCAAGAGTGTAAAAGATGCAAATTTGTCAGATGTTGAATCAAGATTATTCAATGCAGTAATTGATACACTACGCTTGAATAGAGCATCATGGTTGTTACAAACTGGTAAATCCAAAGGTGTTGTTGAACTCCTAGATGGCTTACTTTCTGGGGAAGTAACAGCGATGCCGATGATGCAAGCAGTTCGCCACTTGGTTTTGGAACATGATATCGGTCTAACAAACTTGGTTTCTTGGTATCAGGAAAACGATCCACAATCACCTTGGCATACACTTGCCCGTGCTGCTATGCATGTAAGTAACAACGATGAGTTGAATGCTGCACGAGATTACAAAAAAGCCGGAGATCATGAGAACTTTGACTATGAGCACAAAATTTTGTTGCATAGAAAAGCGCTGATTCATCTAGCGCATGCCGAGCAGTGGTCAGAAGCAGTTGCACTTCTAGAAAATCAACCTGCTCTAAAATCCGCTTTGACAAAGAGATTCCAACTATATCTGAACGTTTCTCACGTTGCAGCAAATAAGCGAAATACAGACGAAGCAACAAGAATGCTAACTAATTTCGTAAAAAGAATAGAAATGGTAGAACAAGAAGATCAATACGGCAATGTCCAAAGTGTTGAGCGAGTAAAGCATTCCGAAGAAGAATTAGACATGCTTAGAAATTATCCAAGTTCCCACCCAGTACCTCTTCCAATCGAGCCGTTTTCCGGTAGGGTAAAAGCGGCCTTGAATTCCTTGCAAAGGGAACGCAGAAGAAATCGTCACACATTTGAAAATCGTTACTCGCAAGCTATGTTACACGATCCCTCTGGTGAGGAAATCTACGAAATTGCTCTTGAAGCATCAGAAGAAAGACCCCTTGAAGGTTTGATGTTACTAGAAAGAGCGCAAAATTCGGGTAAATTTGGGGTATTGGATATCAAGAGACTTTCTGATGCTGAGAGAAGATTGTTTGCAATCCACAGGCACAACCTTCCTGTAAAACTGAGGTCGTATTTGAGACACCTCGCTCTAACTCCATTAGTGATTATAGATACAAATATTCTCATGGATGAATTGCAGTATAGAATCTCAGAGAAATTGGGTATCAATTCAGAAGTTTCCCTTGATGTTGGAGGTAGAGGTAGATTCCACCGTATCCTCAAACACCGTGCAGAAGAAGGAGTAATTCAGTTGTGGTTGCCAAAGATTGTTCAAAATGAACTAATCTCAATAGCAACAGATGTTGAAAGAATTAGAGAGAGATTCTCTGAAACACTCGTCTCAGTTGATGAATTAGAATCCGTCTTGAACGAGAAATCACTTACTGGTATTGCAAAAGAGGTGATTGCCGAATTTTCAACTTGGAAACCATTGGATCTGCATATAGAAGACGAAGCTGATGATGAAGAGATTCGTGAAGAACTGAAGAAGTTCTTGCTAGAACATAGTGAGGTATACGATGAAATTACATCTATGAAGAGAATGCATGGTGAACCTATGCGTACTGTCATCAACAACAAAGACGTTTATCCAGAAAAGGCAGACCAATCACTGATGTGTCTATGCGCTGCGATGGTCAATCGTCCACTAGGAGAACTTGGTAGCATCCTTATTGCAACAAGAGATTCAGACTTCGCACTTGTTGCAAGAGCGGTTGAAGAGAGATTTGGTTTCGGAGTTATCGCAAATAGCCGCGACCTAAACTCTTGGTTAAGATGAATTGAGTTTAGTCTTCATCAAGACTCAATCATATCAAAATTGGATATTTGTTTGCTCACATGTGAGAAATGATCGCTTTTCCAAAGGCAGAACAAGACAATAGTTTAGCATCATCCATCAATCTTTCAAAATCATAAGTGACGGTTTTAGCAGAAATTGCTCCTTCCATTCCACTTACAATCAAGTCTGCTGCTTCACTCCAGCCCATGTGGCGTAGCATCATTTCTGCGGATAGAATTAGTGAGCCAGGATTTACCTTATCTTGTCCAGCATACTTTGGTGCAGTTCCATGTGTTGCTTCGAATATTGAGATCCCAGTGTCATAGTTAATATTCGCACCAGGCGCAATTCCAATTCCACCAACTTGTGCTGCTAGAGCGTCAGAAATGTAGTCTCCATTCAAGTTCATGGTGGCTAGGACACCGTATTCTGCAGGCCTTGTGATAATTTGCTGTAGCATGGCATCAGCGATAACATCCTTGATTGTGATTGTAGTTCCTGTTTTTGGGTTATCAAAAGTGCACCATGGGCCACCGTCTAATTCAGTGGCACCAAATTCATCCTTCGCTAGTTGATAGCCCCAGTCTCTAAAACCCCCCTCTGTAAATTTCATGATGTTACCTTTGTGAACTAATGTAACACTGTCTTTGTCATTATCTACCGCATATTTGATTGCGGCTCGAACGATTCTTGCAGTACCTTCTTTGCTAATCGGTTTGATTCCTATTCCTGAGGTGTCAGGGAACCTAATTTTGTCAACACCCATTTCGTTTACTAGGAAATCGATGACTTTTGCAACTCCTTCAGAGCCAGCTTCCCATTCGATGCCGGCATAGACGTCTTCGCTGTTTTCCCTGAAAATAATCATGTCAACATCCCCTGGAGCCTTGACTGGTGAAGGAGTTCCTTCGTACCACCTAACAGGCCTTACGCATGCGAATAAGTCTAACTTTTGACGAAGTGCGACATTAAGTGAGCGAATTCCTCCACCGACCGGTGTGGTCAATGGTCCCTTAATTGAAACCAAACCGTCCTTCATTGAATCAAGTGTTTCCTCTGGCAACCATTCTCCTGTATTGTTGAATGCTTTTTCACCTGCTAAAGTTTCACTCCATGTGATTTTACGATTCCCAGAGTACGCCTTTTCTATTGCAGCATCAACTACGTCAATCATTACTGGAGTGATATCAACTCCAATACCATCGCCTTCAATGTAGTGGACAATTGGATTATCTGGTACAACTAAAATTCCGTTTTCCATTGTGATTGGGCTTCCTGACATGTTGCTCATCACAGGCCAACTTGACCCCCTTCATCAACACAGCGGTCAACGGTGGTTTCATCTCATAGTGGTATATGGGCGGTTTATGCAAGGAACAGTTGAATGGACCGGTGGCAAGAATATGGTTGGAATCAACTCAAAAGGCCAACGAATAGAAATGAACTGGGAAGAGGGGCCAAGCCCCATGCAACTCGCTTTACAGATGGTTGGTGCCTGTTCAATCGTAGATGTTGTAATCGGTCTAAAGGATAGAGATTTTTCTAGAGTATGGGTCGACATGGATTCTACAAGAAATGACGAATCTCCCCGTTATTTTACTTCGATTCATTTCGTTTATCATGTCGAAGGTAATGTTCCCCAAAAATTAGTGGAAAGAGTAGTTCACAAATCCCATGAAAAATATTGCAGTGTCTCAAATAGTTTGAGAGAAGATTGCAAGATTACTTCCGAAGTGGTTATTCATCAAAGTCAAGAGTGATCCAGCCATCTTCGATAGACAAATTCTTGAATTCAGCTTCCAAGCCTGCTGCTTGTGATAATTGGTATGGAAGCGTTTCAAGGGCGTTTAATAATAGGTTAGCAATGCCATCATGAATCTTAATCCAATTTTCTCCAAGACCTTCTGGTGCGGGCTTAATCTTTGCTGAACCTTCTACATTAACTGTAGCAAAAGGACGAACTAAACCTCCTTCTCCCAGATCTACAATAAGTGATAATTTGAGATTTTTCCCGTCCCTCTCCAATTTTCCAGAAGAGGGCATGATTTCAAATCCATCAGGAAGTTCATCTAGCCCTTTTTCGCCCCTTCTTTTCCTCATTGATATCAGTCTGCGAACCCATGCTAGTAGTATAGAATTACAGAATACGAAGTCCTTATCGGGGGCTTGAGTAGTAACGTTACCGCCATCTTTCCACCCCCACGCACATTTTTCATGCTTCACAGGAGTTAATTCTGGCATCCAATTTAGACGACTTGCTTTTGCCTCATCATGGTTGATGATTACGAATGCATCACCTTCGCTAAGTTCTGTTTCTATCTGCTCAGTTGATTTTGGAACAGAAATAACCAAGCCAAGAATTATTGCTAGTGGGTCCAGCGCTGCAGGCCAACTATCCAACGGTTCTGCGTCTTTTTCAAGCCAAACACCGCTTGCTAATTCTTCACCTAACCCCAAACCTTCTGCGAATAAAATAGACTCGCTCCATGCAGTTTTAGATAGGCCCACATCTAATGCCGCTCGCCCCATTGAGCGAGCACTTTCTCCAAGGTTCTCTTTGTCACTTAGGCCTTCTAACCATTCTCTGAGAATTTTGTCACCATCGCCAAAAGATCTGCGCTTGTTTTTGGATATTTCAGACAGCCATTTTTGTTCTTGATAGGCCCTTTCCTTATCGCTCAATCCAAGTTGCACTTGCAAGGACTCGAGCATTAGTGCACCATTTCTTGAGAGTGCACCATCAGACCACGCTAGCGCTAGTCCGTGCTCGAAAGGGGTAGGGGCCATCGATTAGCCTCCGATGATTTCTCGGACCAGTTGCAGATGTCTTTCGAAACTTAGTCCAAGTTCACCACGCTTTCTAGCAAGTAGTTTAACTTCGGAAGGGTCGAGAATATCATCAACCCATACTGTTTCCAGCAGTAATTTGTAGGTTGATTCTGCTGGATTCTTGGAAGAAGCAGATACGTTCTTGAGCTCCGGAACATCTTTTTCATCAAAGGAAACAACCTCTTCATCATCATTATTAGCAAAATCAGACAGCGCGTCTTCCTCTTCTGAGAACGCAGATAATGGATCATCATCATCTTCGAACATAGAAAGAGGATCTTTACCTCCTTGGTACGCTGGTTTTGTTCCAATTTCTAATTCTGCGAAAGGATCGATTTCTTCTTCATCTTCAGGTGGTAAATTAGCCGTTTCAAATGGTAACACATTACTCACTAAAAATAACAAAACGACTCATAGTTATTGAAACCATGTATTCGCGCACCATACAAAAATTGCCATTTGCGCATGGATAAATCAAAGCATTGCTAGCAATAAATACCAAACATTTCCTCCATCATCCCTAGAATAGGTTAGTATAGACGTGCCATCTAGAATTGATTGTGAGAAAATTAGTAATTCTGCTGATTTTGATTACGCTGATTGGTCAAACCCAAGCCAGGCCAAATGGTATTGATAGCAGTGGAAACAATGGTTGTGTTTGTCATGGTGCTGCAGATGACTCAACTTCTGTGAATCTAGAAGGTTTACCTGTTATATACAATACAACAGCAACTTATCAGTTAACACTCTCCATCGATTCGGAAGTCGATGTAAATAATCCACAAGGCGGATTTAGGATAATCCTCTCTCATGGAATTCTTAGCGGAGAAGTTGTGGAATTAGATGGAGGTTACACTCATAATGAATCCACCAACAATCAGAGGAGTTGGAATCTTATCTGGACTCCTCCTGAATCTAGCGATGAACTTGTAACCTTTACAGTACACGCAAATGCAGTAAATGGTAATGATGAATCAACTGGTGATGAATGGAATTCTAATTCTTATGCAGTGCCAGGTCCAGATTATGATGGCGATATCGAAAAACCAAACATAGATTCTTCAGCATCTTCCACACAAAAGATTGTTGCAGCAATTGGTCTAATTGCAGTTATTAGTTTGGTAATAATTGCAGTTAGGGATTAGTTTACGAATTCAATATTTCTTGATTTCAAAGCTCGCAGTTGACGGTTTTCACTTGCTCCATGTATCTGGTCAGAGCGGACACCTGTTAAGACAAGCATAACTCGAATATCCTCTCCAAGACTTTCATCGACAGCAGCACCCCAGATTATTCTTGCATTTTCACTTACCTTTCCTTGAATTAATTGTGCACACTTTTCAGCCTCACCAAGAGTCAGATTTGGTCCGCCTACAACGTTAATCAAAGCACCACGCGCATCAGAAACATCCAATTCCAAGAGTGGAGAATGCAGTGCCTCCAAAGTAGCAGCCTCCGCTCTTCCTGGACCGCTGGCAGCACCCAAACCGATCATTGCAACACCGGAACCAGAATTGATTACAGCCTTCAAATCTTCAAAGTCAAGGTTGACCATTCCATCCGTTGTCAATAATTCTGTGACACCGGTAATCGCCCTAACCAGTAGTTCATCACCAACTCTGAATGCACTAGCAATCGGTAGGTCTCTAACGCCTTCGATTTCCAATAACCTTTCATTTGGAATCACTAGAATTGTGTCACAGTATTCTCTTAGTCTTTCCAATCCCCACTCTGCGTTCTGCTTTCTAAGCGTTCCTTCAGAGTTAAATGGATATGTTACCACTGCAACAGTTAGCGCTCCTTGCTCTTTTGCAAGGCGGGCAATATGACCTGCAGCACCAGTTCCTGAGCCTCCACCCATGCCTGCTGTAATTATTGCAAGTTGTGTGTCATCAGTGATTTTTCTGAGATTATTTTCGCTTTCTAAGGCAGCAGCCTCTCCCTTGGTTGGATCGCCGCCAGCTCCTCTACCTCTTGCAGTTCTGCCAATGAGAATTTTATTTTCTAGTGGACTCATCAATAGAGCCTGAGCATCGGTATTGATTGCGTGACCGGTAACATAGCGATTTTCGAATAATCCTTCCTCATATAGGCGACTGACAGCATTGCATCCAGCACCACCAACTCCGTATACTCTAATTCTTGGCTGAAGAGATTCCAACAGGCGCTTTAGTTCAGCATCATTGGATTCCATTTCTTCGACACTCGCTGGTCGAATTGATGGTCCTTCTTCTTCATCTGCAAGCTCAAGTACACGCTCGATGAGGTGTCGCATATCGTCTCATCCTATTTACACCTAATTTGAAGGTGCCGCCACCCAAAAGGTGTGAGAAGGCGATTGTATGACCTGTGCTCAGTCACGGAGACCGTCTTCACAAACCTGGTAGACACATTCTCCATCAGGTAGGTTTGGAGAGTCTACTAGACGTGCAATCCTTCGTCCACCCTTTGCTTTTCTAAGATATAGTCTGAAGGTTGAAGCGTGAGCTAATACGTGGCCACCAATAGGCTTGGTTGGATCTCCCCACATAGCATCAGGCTTACTCATTACTTGGTTTGTGACAAGGACAAGAGCGTTGTTAACATCTGCCAATTGCTTCAGGTCCTTTAGGTGCCTGTTCAATTTTTGTTGGCGGTTTGCTAACATACCTCTTCCAACGAATTCTGCACGGAAGTGGCTAGTTAGTGAATCAACGATTATCATTTTGACATTGATTCCTCTGCTCATCCTCTTGATTTCCTCAGCAAGGAGCATTTGGTGTGCAGAGTTGTATGCTCTAGCGACATGTATTCTTTCTAAAACAGCTTCAGGATCAAGTCCATGTCCTCTTGCCATTTGAGTGATTCTTTCTGGTCTGAAAGTGTCTTCAGTATCAATGTAGAAGACATCTCCATCCAATCCACCTTGCTCGATTGGCATTGTGCAGTTTACAGCCAATTGGTGGCCGATTTGTGTCTTACCAGAACCGAATTCACCGTAGACTTCTACAAGCGATTGGGTTTCGAATCCACCTGCAAGCAAGTCATCTATTGATTGTACCATGCTAGAAAGTTTCTGGACTTCTCTCCTTCTTTCTAGAAGGGCGCTACCGGATACGAAACCTCCGATGTTTGCCATTTTCTTTGCTGCCTGGATAATTTTCCCGGCTACAGCTTCACCTAACTCTGCTTGTTCTGCGAGGTCTGGAGGGCTCATTACAGCGAGTGCTAGTAATTCATCAAAGCCAGCTTCGCGTAGTTTTTCTGCGGTCGCTGGGCCTACACCTGGTAGGTCTTCTATGGCGACCTCGGGCTCTAGTTCCTCCTCCATTGTGATTACCTCTGTATCAGGGGACTCTTCTTCTTTCTGCTTCTTCGACTTGCTCTTTGCTGCCATGATGCCAACGATTGAGCCTTAGTATATCAAAGAAAGAAGGTCTCATATTGTGAACTTGAAAGTGGAGATTATTCAACCCATCGATTAAAACACAGCAACTGCAAGGATGCAGTTTACTTTCACTTCAGTTTCACTCTGTTCGAGGGTTTGGCGAGTCTTCAGAACCTTCAGGATACAATATTGTCACATCATTCTCGACGTTCACACTGTCCCCACTTGTTACTTCAACATCCATCGTCCAAAAGCCTTCGATTACGTCTTCTGTGCTATGTTCCCATGTTTCAGATCCTCCATCAGCGATTGTGCCATCGCCGGATGAAATTTCAACCTCTTCTGGATTTTGCAATTTCCAGGTGACATCTGAATTTTCACCAGGATCCCAAAATGTGCCTTCTAGATTCGTTACGGTTGAAATCACTACAATACTTTCAGCGAGTGGCTGACCATCTTCGCAATCAGGTGTCGCATCGAAGCTCATTGAAGCAGAGTTTGTATTCAATTCAGTCCACTCTGCACGCATGTCAATCCTAATGACAATTTCAACTTCATGTGAATTTCCTTCAGCATCTTCAGCTCCAACATTTATCTCGAATACTCCGTGAGTCAACCACTCGTATGAGAGGACTGCATTATCATCAGGATTTCCTTCAATCACATCTGAACCATCATCCGGATCCAATGTGATTTTTGTTATGTTGCCATCTTTAGAAGTGGTATCTGCGAAATCGAATGATAATGTCACTCCAGTTATTTGATCTGGTTGCCCGGTTGTCCTCGAACTCTCTATCATTCCCGAAGTTGATTCGTAGTATACTACTAGGTCGATAGGGCCAGAGTATCCTTCGTCCTCATCATCCCCTCCAAAGCAACCAGCAAGGCTGGCACTCAGCAGGGTCAGGGTCACGGCAAATAGACGGAAATTCGTCTTCATTGGTAGGGCGTAGAAGGTCCTTATCCAAAAACCTCCCGTTAAACTAGTGAAATATTGTGTCGGTGGGTTCAAGAATGGAGACCGTCGCAGGCAAATCAATAGCGGGATAGGTTAGCTTGGTTAGACCGACGGGCTCATAACCCGTAGATCGATGGTTCAAATCCATCTCCCGCTACCATTTATATTCCTAATTCGTGCTGTATGTATGGTAATCATGCGTAGGCACAAGTGAATCAACGGCTGCTTGCAGTCTTGCGTTTGCAGCCTGCTCTCCACTCATGATTGCTGAGATTTGTCTTTCAATATCTGCTTGAATTTCGCCACCCAAAACTACTCCAACTCTTCTAGCATCAGCAGCAGGTCTACCTTCGATTTCTAGAATATATGCTCCATTTTTGCTAATTACCGGTCCTGAAAGAGGATATAATTTGGCTAATGTTTTGCTATAACCGCATTGCTCAGCAGCATCTAATGCTGCTGCTAGGTGCCCAGGCTGCAATTTTTCACACTTTGCAAAAGCCTTCTTTGCCGCACCTTTTTTGCCAGCATTTGCATGGATAAATCCTGCTAAATGATAATCAGCAGCAGCTGAAATCAAGTCATGGCCTACCGCTTTGCCATGTTTGTTACGATGTTTGTGTAGAAGGCCGACAGTAACTCTTGCGCGTTTGTATTTTTGACGACTATTGAGAACACCTGCTAAAATTCTTAATCCTTTTACAAGAATGCCCTGAGTCTCGTCATCTCTATTCTTTTGTGCCATCAATTGATCCACTAGAGCAGACGCCATTACCTCAGCTCTCTCACCTCGGCCTTCGCGATAATATGCTTCAAGTTGGCTGATTGCCTGCTCTGGGTCTGCTGCGCCAAACACGAATCTCATTTGCCTAAACGAGGCATGATGTTTAACACTTGGCTACTCTAGCACACTATATGCAAGGCCAACCAGTGCGCTCTATTGGGGTCATTGGGACACCTGGATGTGGTAAAACCACACTATGTTCAAGTCTAGATTTACCGGTAGTTTCTTTGAAAAATTACGCTCAGGAAAATGGCTGCCTTGGTGAAATAGGCTTAGATGGAGCAGCTGAAATCGATGTAGAAAAATTAAGCAGTATTTGGGAGAATCCAGAAAAGTTGACTCTAATCGATGGACATCTTGCACATTTTATTCCAGTAGATGCATTGATTATTATCAGATGTGAGCCACAGGAGTTGAGAAAGAGATTGCAAAAACGTGGTTATTCAGAAGAGAAAATTCAAGCAAATGTTGAGGTTGAAATGATGGGCGGACCTTGGAATGATTTGCTAGAGGACGAACGCCCAATGTATGAGGGGGTTGATGTCTCGGGATGGATTTCAGCGGGTTGCCCACATCATACAACCCCCGATATGGCAATAGATTGGCTTACGATACCATAAGTAACAAAGAGGGCAAGCGCTCGAGGACGAAACATGGCACTAGAGAAAGGTCGTAACTTGTTCAAGAAATTGAGCGAGCCTCTAGTATCAAAATTGGAGGGTGTGAATCCTGCAACCCTTACTTGGCTGACTTTGCCTACTGGCCTTGCTGCGGCTTGGATGATGATGAATGCAGAATCAGGGCAAGAGGGGGCATTGATGTTCCTAGGTGCTGCATTTTTGATGGCTTCAGCTATGGCTTTAGATGGGCTAGATGGAAATTTAGCAAGAGCAACAGGTAAAGTGACTAGGTGGGGTGATTATCTCGACCATACTCTCGATAGAGTCCTAGATGTGGTCTGGATCCTCGCTTTAGGTTACAATCTAGTTTGGTTTGGTCACGTTGAATTGGCTTGGACTGCAGCAATGCTGACTATGTTTGGCTCATACTTAGGGACTCAAGCGCAGGCCGTAGCGGGTAGTAGAAATTACGGAGGATTTAGTCGAGCTGACAGAATGGTGCTAACGGTTGTAGCACTGATTTGTGCATCGATTATGGCTTATTTAGACGCTGCACCTTGGGGCGAGTGGAACAATATTGAGATTAACCCAATTTCATTGATCATTGCAATTTCTGGGCTGGGTGGAATTTACACATTTATAATCAGATTTTACAAAGCGCGTGAG
>Ga0163110_10000860_pt1 | contig 14945 bp, 20 predicted proteins | sample CRUFie1St17metaG_FD_108703 | JGI IMG/M metagenome (GOLD analysis project Ga0163110, IMG submission 108703) | Marine microbial communities from the Costa Rica Dome - CRUD Field 142mm St17 metaG | ecosystem: Environmental > Aquatic > Marine > Oceanic > Photic zone | place: Costa Rica: the Eastern...
CGCAAAGCTCCGGCGGGGACAACGCAATTTTTCCATTCTGGAATATGAAAGAAGGCGAAAGCTCAACGCTTCGTTTCCTTCCTGATGGTGACGAATCCAATACATTTTTCTGGAAAGAACGTTTGATGATCAAACTGCCTTTCGCAGGTGTAAAAGGCGACACAGATAGTCGTCCAGTACAAGTACAAGTTCCTTGTATGGAAATGTATGGTGATAGCTGTGACATTCTAAATGAAGTTCGTGGCTGGTTTAAAGATCCAAGTCTTGAAGACATGGGTCGTAAATATTGGAAGAAAAGATCATATATCTTCCAAGGGTTTGTAACTGAAAACGCATTAAGCGACGATACAACTCCTGAAAATCCAATTAGACGTTTTATAATTGGTCCACAGATTTTCCAAATCATCAAGCAGGCTCTTATGGATCCTGATATGGAAGAACTGCCAACAGATTATACTGCTGGTGTAGACTTCCGTCTTAATAAAACTACTAAAGGCGGATATGCTGACTACTCAACTTCAAGTTGGGCAAGACGTGAGCGTCCTTTAGGTGACGCGGAAATGAAAGCAATCGAAGCACATGGATTGTTTAACCTAAATGACTTCCTTCCGAAGAAACCTTCCGATGTTGAAGTAAAAGTAATGAAGGAAATGTTTGAAGCATCGGTCGATGGCGAAGCATATGACATGGATCGTTTCGGACAATATTTCCGTCCAGCTGGTATGGCGGCGAGAACAGGTGATCCTGTAGCTCAAAGTGCGCCTGCTCCTAAGGTGGATACTTCCCCAAAGCAGGAAACTCCGGTAGCACAGGCTCCGGTAGAAACACCAAAGGCTGAAGAGCCAGCAACGACAAGTGGTAAGGCTGAAGACATCCTTTCCATGATACGTGCTAGACAACAACAGTAAAAATATATACTAGTGGGTGGCAACACCCACTAGGCATACTAAGGAGGTAATATGGCAAAGGCATTTGATCCTAGCAAATTTAGAACGGCACTTACAAAATCCATAACAGGCATGAGTGCTGGTTTCAATGATCCAACAGATTGGATCTCGACAGGAAACTACGCATTAAATTATTTGGTTAGCGGCGACTTTAATAAAGGTGTTCCGCTGGGCAAGGTAACGGTATTCGCAGGAGAATCCGGTTCAGGTAAATCTTACTTTTGTGCGGGTAACATTGTAAAACACGCACAACAACAAGGCATCTTCGTTGTTCTTGTTGATTCAGAAAACGCACTTGATGAAAAATGGCTACACGCACTTGATGTAGATACATCAGAATCTAAACTGTTAAAATTAAACATGTCTATGATTGACGATGTAGCGAAAACAGTATCAACGTTTATGGCAGATTACAAAACGATGGAAGAAGAAGAACGTCCTAAGGTATTATTTGTAATTGATAGTTTAGGAATGTTGCTTACTCCAACGGATGTTGATCAGTTTGGTAAGGGTGACTTGAAAGGTGACATGGGTAGAAAGCCCAAGGCACTGACAGCACTTGTTAGAAACTGTGTAAACATGTTTGGTAGTCATAACGTAGGACTTGTAGCAACCAATCATACATACGCATCGCAAGATATGTTTGATCCAGATGATAAGATATCAGGTGGACAAGGATTTATCTACGCATCTTCAATAGTTGTAGCAATGAAAAAACTTAAACTAAAAGAAGATGAAGATGGCAACAAGGTAAGTGAAGTACGTGGTATTAGAGCCGCATGTAAGGTTATGAAAACACGTTACGCAAAACCTTTTGAAGGCGTACAAGTAAAGATTCCATATGAAACGGGAATGAATCCGTACAGTGGTCTTGTTGATCTATTTGAAAAGCAAGGTCTTCTTGTAAAAGACGGAAATAGACTCAAGTATATTGATTCCAAAGGCGAAGAACACAAAGAATATCGCAAAAATTGGGATGGTGAAATGCTTGATATGGTTATGTCGGATTCACAAGTAGATAAGACTGCTGAGGTAAATACCAAGGTCGAAGAACCCGAGGAAATGATACAGGAGTAAAAATGGAATCAAGTATGATAGTCGATATCTGGAATACTTTCAAAGACAGTATCGAGAAAAAACACATTGAAACTATAGCAGAAAAATATGTAGACGTTTGTGCCGATTTTGGTACAGATGATACTGCTTTTCGAGATGCTATGGGAAGTTGTGACTTTCTTGATGCGGCAATATCTTACTACTTAGATATGGAAGATCCAGAAGATTATGATGATCATGATCCAGAGAACTGGGACGATTAGATGGGATATTATTCTCAAGTAGCACGAGACATAAACAAAATTCCCGAAGCTATTCAACATTTTGAATCAGAACTTACTGCGGCTCGTGCGGAAACAAAGCTGAAAGGCAATGTAGAACGTGCGGCCGCAGAACTTCCTGGTATTGTTGAGCATCGATTTAATCAACTTCAAGAGATTGAAGCAATACTAAATTACTTGAACATTGAATTACGCAGACTGCGTAGTACATTTTTTAAAAAATATTTAGAAAATTATCAAAGAGCTTTATCTAGTAGAGACGTTGAAAAATACGTAGACGGAGAAGCTGACGTAGTTGACTACGAAAAGATCATAAACGAGTTTGCACTTCTAAGGAATAAATGGCTAGGCTTGCTAAAAGGACTTGACCAAAAACAATGGCAGATCACCAATGTAGTCAAGTTAAGAGTAGCAGGCATGGAAGATGCTTCATTATAAGTTTCAGATTCCAGAAAATAGCAGAAAATTAAGAGGCCAACTTTTTACTTTCCTTTATACTAATTGTGATGTCAAAACAATTAGTTCTCCAAAAGAAATAGAACAAGATAGATATTTGGTTTTTAGTCATCCATTTGATGACTGGGTATTTGATTCTATTATAGAAAATAAAAATTTAAATTTTTTCCACATAGATAACGGATATATAGGTAATCACAGGCATAAAACTCCTTGGTATTATCGTATTAGTTACAACTCATTACAAAATACAAAAGTCAAAGAAATACCATATTCAAGATCCAACTTACTTGAAATGGACGAACGTTTATGGTCTGATGATTGGAATCTAGATGGCCGTTACAATCTAATTGTGTTACCTAACCAGTCCAATATCTTTAAATACTTAGGACAAGATTATAATAGTTGGAAAGTAAAAACATTACAACATTACCAATCTTTAGACGTACCTCTTATTATAAGAGAGAAGATAGGCAAACGTAGGCAAAGATTTGAAGAAATACTACCGCTGATGAAACATGCTAAAAAGATAATAACATATCATAGTATGGCGGCAGTAGAAGCATTATGTTTAGGCAAACCAATAGAAATTTTAGGACAAAGTGCTGTTGAACATTGGCAAAATCAGCATGGCTTTGATCGAAAATTTATGTTAGAACACATAGCTTGGAGTCAGTTTAGCAGAGCTGAATATCAAGACGGAACAGCATGGAAGTGTACATTTAAGTACCAGGTAGAATAATGAGCTATACAGAACTAGATGGTTGGATAACTTTAAAAAATGACATTTGTCTTAAAAGTGCTAAAAAGCAAGGACAAGGACAAATAGAAGAATATCAAAATTTAGAATTACAAACAGCTATATCACATTGTGCTAAATTGAGAATAGCTGTAGACATAGGAGCACATGTGGGCATAACTGCTTTTAGATTAAGTCAATCGTTTGAACATGTTCATGCTTTTGAACTTGATACAAATTTGTTACCATGTATTCAACAAAATTTAGCAATGAAAAAAGTTTATAATGTTACTACACATCCTGTTGGTTTAGGAGATGTTGAAAAGAATGTAAGTATTAAAACAACAAATAAAAGTTTCGGTACACATGTGGATCCTAGTAAAAAAGACGGCAAATTTAAAATTAAAACATTAGATTCTTTCAACTTACAATGTGTAGACTTTATTAAGATTGACGCTGAAGGATATGAACCATTAGTTGCTAAAGGAGCAATGAATACTATTGAAAGATGTAAGCCTATTATACTTTATGAACGTAAGGAACATCCTACGCGATATGGATATCAAAGAGATAGCATTAGAGATGTGTTAATGGATATAGGGTATAGAATGGTTAGAAAATTGGGCAAAGGAGAAAAGAATGCCGTGCTTGCCTATAGACCGGGAATGAGTCCAGATGTTTGATGTACCACAATTACATGGCCATAATGTGCCACAAAAAGCTGAAGATATAATATTTTTTAGTTGCGATTACGATTATTTTGATAGGCATGGTTATGCTCTAGCACAAAGCATAAACAGAACCATAGGATGGATTCATGTACATTGCCACATAATAAATGAAGGTAATATGAATCAAGAAGTGTTAGATCATTTATCAAGACATTTTAATTTTACATATTCATACGAACATGTGAAAGAAGATTTATACAAAAATCTAGGTAAAAATCCTAAGAGAATGAAAGAAGGACAAGATATTTTCAAAACAGGAGATCATGATTACATAGCGAGAAGAACTTATCTAGCAAGTGCTAGATTCATGCGATTGTATGAACTGTTTAACAAACCAAATCAAAATATATTTCAATTAGATTGTGATACTGTTTTACGAAACGGATTTCATCAAAACGATTTTAGACAGATAGCATCAGAAGTGGCAGTTATGCCTAAGCCAAAGGATCCAGGAGTTTTTATCGCCAGTGCGTTATGTTTGGGTACAGGAGATAAAGGTTTACGTTTTAGAAAATTGTTTAGTAATAATATGATAGAAGCCTTCAAGAAGGATATCTATTGGTTTGTAGACCAAGATGTCTTGAGGTCAACTATGGATGAATGGACAGCATTAGGAGAGAAATATTCTTACATACCTTATCAATGGAATGCTTGGGGACAGAAAAGACATGATATCTTTTCAACTGGTAAGGGAAGTAAAAAAGATGATAAGAGATTCAAGGCGGCACAGATGAATTGGTTACCGCCACATTGGAAGGAAATCATACGTAAAGAAGTTTTAAATTTGCCATGATAGGATATATCATATACCTACCTGAATATGAAAATAGTGTTGCTATGGCCCAAAGAGCATTACAGTCTGCTGAAAAATACGGTTGGGAAGTAAGACTTTATCCAGGCGTAAACGGCCTTATAGATACGCTAAGTAATCATAATTTACGCATATATGGAGGTAGTAAAAAAGCAATTAGGCTTATGGAACGTCCAGGTACAGCTGGTTGTTTTCTAAGTCAATACATGTTATGGCAACAATGTTTTGTAAGCCAAACGCCGATGTGTATATTTGAACATGATGTGATTTTTAAAAAGCCTATGGGACAGACAGAGATGTGTGATGTGTACAAGTTTGAAGGATTCAAAAAGGCCAAACCCATACCAGCAGGAAACTGGTACGAAGGTGCTAGGGCTTATTTGCTACGTCCTAGTGGTGCTAAGAAAATATTAGACTGGGTACATAATAATGGTGCTATGCCAGCAGATTGGATGTTGTGTGACGGAATAGTTGACATGAAATTTGATTTAAATAATAAAGTAGGATTTAAGTCCGACAAAATGAGTTTTACGAAAGATTTGTAATGAAGAGAATGATATATCAAGTTGCTGTAGGAAAACAAAGCAACTTGTACCAGCATTGTATACAAAGTGTAAAAGACTATTGTAAAAAATATGATATTACACATATAGTTCAAAACGAACCTATTTTAAAAATAAGACCTGATGTAGAAAGAACGGGCAGAAGTAAAGAAGCAGTTGAAAGATTAGGTTATCTTCCTATATACGAAAAAGAAAATGCTTTTATTCATTTGAAAAACTATGATCAAGTAGGAATAGTAGATAGTGATATATACATCCGTACTACTGCTCCTAACATTTTTGATACGCTTACCAACGAATTTGCTTTTGGTGCTGTAGCTGAAAGAGAACTTCCATGTGCGAAAAAATATAAAAACAAAATAAGAAAATATTCTAAGGCCGCGTTTGAACAATTAACTGATGTGGATTGGAAATGGAACGCACTAGGAGCAGAGTTTTACAACATGGGATTAATGGTAATGAATACAGAAAAATTTATGCCGTTTCTAAAAAATCAAACTCCTAGAGAATTTATTTCAAGACCCGAATTTAAAGACTTTGTAGATGGTGTAGGTTACAAAAAATGGTCAACTGATCAAATGTTATTAAACTGGTGGGTAAAAAAAGAAAGCATACCAACAAAAAATCTTGACTGGAGATTCAACGCACTTTACAAAGGTATAGATGATACTAGATTACCAGAAGCATATTTTATACATTTCTTTCTGAAAGATCTACTTCCCAATAAAGGAGAAAACGTTTCAGCACTAATGGAGGCAATAAAATGAACGTAAAAGACTTTGGTCATGTCAAAGACCTAAAACAATTTTATACAGAAATAAGAAGTTTCTATGAAGGGCATTATACTAAAGACTTTCTTAGATATTATGATCACTTAGAACAACTTGCTAAAGAATGTCAAAGCTATAGAGAACTGGGTGTGATGCAAGGCGGGTCAGCGGCGGCTGTATTAACAGGAAATCCAGGCATTAGGGCAGAACTTATAGACATCACATTTAAACATTTGAACGGACATAAACATGCCTTCGAAGGATACAACGTAAACTGGGTCGAAAACGATTCATTAACTTGGCCTGCTAATCAATTTGATATGACACTTATAGACAGTTTACATCATTATAAACATGTGAATAGAGAAGTGTTAAAATATGAAAACAGCGTAAACAAGTACTTGGTATTTCATGACGCAAATTATCACGAAATACGTAGAGCAATTGACGAGTGTGTTGCTAGAGGCAGGTTTAAAATGAATACAATGGATGATAAAAGTTACGGTTATTGTGTATTGGAGAGAGTGTAATGAAGCATGTTGTGATGCGATACATGAGTACAAGGATAAAAAATCTGCCTTATGGTTGTCCAGGATTTGGTGATATTGTTCATTCAATACTACTCACATACAATTACGGACAACACTTTGGAGAGCCTGCTACACTTCATATAGCATCACATCAGTATAATAAAGATAAACCGCAAACATGGAATGAAGTAATAGATTTATTCCCTAGAGATAGTGTGTATTTAAATTTCCATAAGTATGTCCCAGAAAAAGATCATGATAAACATTTTTTTGATCATATACGAGAAAAACATCCGCAGGCAGAACTTCATTACTACTTTAAATATCCAGGTAAAATACAAAAAGTTTTACAACCAAGTTTCTATGTAGACGAATATATGAAATCTTATCCTTGTTTGAAACCTCAATGTCCTGATGAAGAATTAGCAAAAAATATCTTACCAGAAAAGTTTGTAACAATACAAGTAGATGCTGGTGCGAAAAAAAGAATGTTAAAGCCGTGGCAATTAGATTCAATAAAAAATCATTGGAATAATCAAGGATATCAAATAGTTACATTAGGAGGTGAAGCAACTAACCCAATTCTTAAAAGGGCACCTTGGGCTGGTTATGCTATGAGTAAAGCTAGAGCACATATAGGTGTAGATAGTGGATATATGCACTTAGCTCAATGTTTTTTCAAACCAAAAGACATATACATATATACTAATAGACCATGGGATAAGTGGGAACATCATCTTAAGATGTTTAAAGATAACGGAGTAAACATAAATGAATACAATTAAGTATGATGGTAAAGAATATTTAGAATTACAATCAAAAGGATTTGCCGCTCAATACGCTTTTCCTTTTGCGAAACAAATATTAACAGGCAACGGAATAGATATAGGTCCTAACAGAAAAGAATGGGCTTTTCCTGGAGCAAGGATGATCGATCTTGTTATGCCAGATGAATTTGATGCTTTTAATTTACCAAACGAAAAATATGATTACATTTTTTCTTCGCATTGTTTAGAACATTTAAATGATTGGGTTGGCGCACTGAATCATTGGACTACACGCTTACACAAAGGAGGAATTTTATTCTTATATTTGCCACATCCTGATCAAAGATATTGGAAGCCTTGGAATAATAGAAAGCATGTACACATTCTTGAACCGAAACATTTAGAAGATTATTTCTACAGTAAAAAATTTAATAAAGTATTTGTAACACACGGTTACGACTTAAACCATTCCTACTATGCTGTAGCAGAACTATGATCATGGATTGTAAATGGATTGGTCAAAATACAAATTAATAGTTTTTGGTTGTAGTTTTGTATATGGACACGGATTACCTGATTGTATAGCCGCTGACGGACAATCACAAGGACCTAAGCCAAGTAAACTTGCTTGGCCGTCTCATTTGTTTGCTAAACAAGGATTCAAATCTTTAGATAACCAAGGGATTTGTGGTGCTAGTAACAAACAAATTACAAGGGCAATTTTAAACTATGATTATAATGAACCTTGTGTAGTAGTTATACAATGGTCACGATTTGTTAGAAAAACTTTCTTTAAAACTCCAGACGAAGACTTACACATGATGCCACACTTTATCAAGCATAATAGAATGCCACAAGGTTTTTGGAATTTGTTTGGCGAAACAAAAGATGATTACACAAACAAAGTTAGAATGTATTATGACCATTTTCATTATGATTACGATGTGTACTTCGAACAATGTATACTTACAAACTTTATTCATAATTGGTTAGAAGAACGGGCTATCAAGAATTTTCATTTATTTGAAGACACAGCAATTAACGAATTCAAAAAAACTTTTAATTTAACAAAATCAAAAACATTACAAGCAAAAACTTTTAAATACAATAAAGATTTTAAAGTAGATAATGCTTTAGATACAAAAAACAAAGAACCACATCCAGGTGTACGCAGTCAAGTTCACTTTAGTGATTTTGTAAAAAATTGGTTGGACACATGCGACTAGCAGTTTGTATATCAGGAGTAAATGATAAAAAAAGCATGATTGTGGAACAGCTTAAACACAAGCTACCAGAAGGAACATATTTTTATCATACGTTTTCTAACAAAACAAATTTAGTGCCAAAGGATTACCATGAAAAACTATTTACAATGCACTACCCTAAATGGCATTATCATCCAATGCATGTAGCAAATATTTGTAAGCATGGTAAGTTTATAAATTACACAGAAGATAGATCCACGTGGGACAAATTCTATTATGGTATAGTTCCAATAATACAGCATTGTGATTTGCTTCGAAAAATTCCTAAAGAATTTGATCTGATTATACGTGTAGATTGGAACACACAAATTGATAGGCAAGTAAATTTACATCACTGGTTACGTAAAGCATACGAACAAGGTCCTGTTGGATTTATGATAAGGGAAAATAGAGGACCGCAATTTGGATCTGGACAAATACAAGAACTAGCAAAAGACAATAATGCTACATTTGATGATTGGTATCATTATTTGCCTAAAACTTTAATAATACATCATAGAAAACATTTTGATACAAAATTAGTTAATGGCCTTATTAAAAACGCAGAATTATTACCAAATGAATGGGGATGGTATCAAGTTTTAAGTGCTCCTTATAATGATATTCATACTAGCGTTCATGGGTTCGCTCAAGAGATTAAATAGTTTGGAGACTTCAATGGATTTAAAAGAAATATTTGTTAAACACAAATGTGATAAAGGTATTAAACATAGATATTGGGAAATATACCAAAAGGATTTTGAATCTCTTAGAAATCAACCTATCGATATTTTAGAAATAGGTACATTCAAAGGCGAAAGTACTAACGCTTGGTTAGAATACTTTTCAGTAGCAAACATCTACACAATTGATACATTTGAAAGAGTCAACGCAATTGACCTACCATGCCTAGAGAATCCAAGGGTTAAATGGGCTCAACTTGATAGCACATCTCAATCTTGTAATACACATTTTTTAAATGAAAAAATTAAATTTGATATTATTATAGATGACGGACTACATACGCCTGAAGGACAAAGACTAACCTTTCAAAGATTATTTGAATTTGTTAAGCCACAAGGCGCTTATTATATTGAAGATGTATGGATGCTTGACAAAGTGGATATGAATCACAGCTGGATTACTAGCCATCCAAATGATTTTACAAAAGAAAAATTTAATTTATTGATGACAGAAATACAAAAATATGAAGTTACTCATTGTAACTACAGTTCAAAGGCTGTGCCAGATAGTTATATTTTAAAAATACAAAACAAATGAACGCATACATAATTTACATACAAGGTCATGAAGATAGTGAAAAATTTTCTGACCGTTGTGTGCGAAGTATCATAGATACAGAATCTGATTTAACTGTAGAAAAATTTCCTGCTATCACACCAGAAAACATGTGGCAAGTAAACTACACATGGCCTTTGCGTAAAAAAATTAAATGTCCTAAGACAGGACTAATACTATCAGCTTACAAAACCTATGACAATAATAAACGCATTGCGGCGGCACAAAGTCATTACATGCTTTGGCGTAAATGTGTTACTGAAAATAAACCTATTATGATCTTAGAACACGATGCTATTTTTACTAAGAAATTTGACGGTAACATTTTGGAATGGTGGCCAGGTGAAGGAGCAGTTAGTATAAATGATCCTATAGGCGCAACTTTTTCAGCCAAAGAATATGATAGTAGATTACATAACGGAATAAATGAAGTTCCTTGGTTAACTGGTAATGATGTACCACAAGGACTTCCTGGACATAGTGCGTATGTGATTTATCCACAAGCGGCTAGAGAAGTAATGAAATTACAAGATGAAATAGGTTGGTGGCCAAATGATGCCATCATGTGTAAACAACTCTGTCCTTGGATACGCTGTTACAAGCCGTATCTCACAAAGTGTCAAGGTATCAAATCAACAACCAGCAAGTAAAAGTAATATATAAGTATAACTATGAAAGTAGTCTTAGTAACCGGAGGCTTTGATCCTTTACATTCAGGCCATATCAAATATTTCGAAGCCGCTAAAGAGCTTGGCGATATTTTAGTAGTGGGTATAAATTCAGATGAATGGTTAACACGTAAAAAAGGTAGACCTTTTATGCCGTTTGCTGAAAGATTAAAAATTATTGATTCCTTAGAAATGGTTGACGATGTCATGTCTTTTGAAGATGTTGATGACACAGCTAATCATGCTATTTTTAAATTAATGTGTACAACCGGAAGTGGACACGATATAATATTTGCTAATGGTGGTGATAGAAAACAAGGCTGTGTGCCTGAAGAAACTGTTTACTCAGATCAAATTAAATTTGTTTACGGAGTAGGAGGAGAAGATAAAGTTAATTCTAGTAGTTGGATTTTAGATGAATGGAAAACACAAAAAACAGATAGAGAGTGGGGCTATTGGAGAGTTTTAGATGATAAACCCAATGCTGGTTACAAGGTAAAGGAACTTGTAATTTATCCTGGTAAAAGTTTAAGCGATCAACGTCATTTTAAACGTTCCGAAGTATGGAATATACTACAAGGAACAGTTACTATGGAAACTGACTACAACAATATGAAAGATAGTATTCAACTTAAACCACATACTACGCACTATGAAATTGGCAAGGAAGTTTGGCATAAGGCTAGTAACAACGGAGATATAGATGCTCATGTGTTGGAAGTACAATGGGGTGAATGTGTTGAAGAAGATATAGAGAGAAGAGACTAATGAAAATATTTGTAGGATACGACACTAGAGAAGATATGGCTTATCAAGTATGTAAGCATAGTATAATTTCAAAATCACCTGAGGCAGATGTACGTCCTCTTAAACAGCAAGAGCTAAGAGATGCTGGTTGGTATACACGCCCTGTGGACAAACTTGCTTCCACGGAATTTACTTTTACAAGATTCCTTATTCCAGAACTTACTAACTTTGAGGGTTGGGCAGTATTCATGGATAGCGATATGATTTTGACTACAGATATCAAAGAACTATTTGAACAAGCTGACGACAAGTATGCTGTCATGTGTGTACAACATGATTACAAGGTTACTGAAAGCACCAAAATGGATGGACAAAAACAAACTATATATCCACGTAAAAATTGGTCCAGCATGGTACTATGGAACTGTGGACATCCTAGCAATAAAGTTGTTACACAAGATTTTGTAAATGATCAAGAACTAAACGGAGCATACATGCACAGATTTAGTTGGCTCAAGGATGAAGAAATTGGTAGCATTGATCATACATGGAACTATCTAGTAGGTGTATATGATGATATAGATTTACCAAAATTAATTCATTATACTGAAGGTGGGCCTTGGTTTGAAAATTATAGATACTGTCAGTTTCATCAACTTTGGAAAAATGAATTACACAATATGATGCATGGAGCAAAGAATGAGTGAAATGGTTATGCCTAAGATGCTTATGCTAGACGGAGAAGATGAAATCCTCAAGCATTGGCAAGCTGGTACAAATGCTCTTGTTATTGATAGGAAACAAATATCAAGTAAAATAAACGAGAGTCCTTGGCCGACAGATATCCCTGTAGCATTTCGCAGTATGACAAAACGTAAAGAAATTTGGAAATGTTGGGAAACTGGTAGACCTTTTTATTATATTGATAATGGGTATATGGGTAACCTTGATAAGAAAAAACGTTGGTATAGAGTTGTAAAAAATAATGTTCAGCATACAGTGGTTCCTTTATTCAATGGTGGTAAGAAATGGCCACTAGATAGATTTCAAGAAGTTTGTAGGATTGCGCCATATATGAATTATCTAGGACAAAAACCAAGAACAACACAAAACGGTGCGATACTTATTGTAACACCATCTGAAAAACCTTGTGCTTTTTACAAAATAACTAGAGACGAATGGTTAGAAGAAACAATTAATAAAATTAAGCAATACACGGATCGACCTATATTGATTAGAGACAAAGGCTTACGTCCTGATAGGATTAAAAATAATTCTGTAGCGATGCAATGTAAAAGACAAGGAATTCATTCTGTTGTCACGTATCAAAGCATGGCGGCATTGGAAGCAATACATTATGGCATACCTGCTTTTACAATGGCTCCTTGTTGTGTAGATAGTGTTGCTAACAAAGACTTATCGCAAATAGAAAATCCAAAATATCCTAGCGAAGACGATTTTTTAAACTTACTTTGTTATTTGGCTTATTGTCAATATACACTTCCTGAGTTTGCTTCTGGACAAGCAATGAGATTTATAGAGGAGTTCAAGTTATATGACAGAAGCTAATTTTAAAGTTAATGCCTATTTGAAAGCTATTCCTCCAGGCAACAAAAATCCTGAAAAACCTAAACTACTTGAGTATTTTGTAGAAGGAGTTTCTAAGTCGGGAGATAAAGCACAACTAATTAATTCATTTCAATATGAGCCATCTGATGTTGCTATACTACAAGGCTATGTACATCCTGGTAGTAAACATGTACCACATCTAAATTTAAGAAGAACTGTTTTAGAAAAACAAAAAAGTATAGGTGGAAGAACTATTATAGCAGACGCTAATTTATTCTTAGCTTATGATCCTGGAAACAAAAATACTTACTTAAGATATAGCTATGATGGTATATTTCCAAACACAGGAGAATATTGTGATTCTAAGATAGATCCACAACGTTGGGCACGTATGCGTGATATACTTGGTTTAAATATAAAACCTTGGAAAAAACACGGTGATTACATATTAGTAACTTGTCAACGAGATGGTGGTTGGAGCATGAACGGACAAAGTGTTATAGAATGGTTACACTTACTTTTACAAAAACTTAAAGCACACACTGATCGACCAATTATGGTAAGGTTCCATCCTGGTGATAAGAAAATAGCAAAACATATGATGCAGTTACAAGCAATAGGACACAAGGTAAGATTTTCTTCTCCAAGTGTATCGTTGTTAAAGGAGTTACACGATGCCTATGCTGTAATAAGTCATAATAGTAGTCCTGGCGTAGTATCTGCTATTGAAGGCGTGCCTATCTTTTTATTAGATCCTGAAAGAAGTCAGGCAAAAGATGTAGCAAATATAAACTTAAGAAACATTGAAAAACCTAATTATGATTTTGATAGAGAAGGTTGGCTAAGACGTTTAGCAATGAGTCATTGGAGATTAGATGAAATTAGATCCGGAGAATGTTGGAGGCATATGAAGCAATGGGTGAAGCGATAGTATTAACAACCTTTCATAAGGAAGGATTAGAACTTTATGGGCAAAGATTTTTAGATTCGTTTGCTGAAAAAGTAGATAAAAGAATTCAATTACTTGTGTACGCAGAAGATTGTGTTGTGCGTAATCCGGATCCTTCACAAATAATAGTATATGATGCCAAGTTAGAGTTACCAAAATTAAATGCTTTTAAAGAAAGATGGAAGAATGATCCTAGAGCAAACGGAATACCACCAGACGAAATAAAGGCAAGACGTCCAAGAGATCATCACAAAAAATTTAAATGGGACGCAATTAGATTTGCTAACAAAACCTATGCTGTATATGATGCTTGTGAAAAGCATAGCGATAAATGGGTAGTATGGATGGATGCGGATACTTACGTTCATAACAACTGGAGTTACGAAGACTTCATTGGTTTACTTCCTAACAACAAATGGATTACCTATGTTGGTAGAGGTAAAGGATCACAAACTTGGCCCGAATGCGGATTCTATGGGTTGAACATGAAAGATGTAATCTGCCAAGACTTTGTGAAGGAGTTTGAACGGGTATATGAAGACGCAGAAAACGGAATATTTAAGTTAGAAGAATGGCACGACAGTTATGTATTTGGTAGCATACTTAATTCTATGAAAGATTATTATCCAGAGGTTTTAGATTATAGTGCCGAAATGTATATCAAAACTGCTAAAACAGGAGGTGGCGGACATCCCCTTATTAATAGTGTCTTAGGTAAATGGATAGACCATATGAAGGGTGCTAGAAAAAATACTAAAAAAAGTTTAGCTAAAGACCTCATGGTAAATAGAACAGAAGCGTATTGGAATGAAATTTAG
>Ga0163110_10000861_pt1 | contig 14941 bp, 11 predicted proteins | sample CRUFie1St17metaG_FD_108703 | JGI IMG/M metagenome (GOLD analysis project Ga0163110, IMG submission 108703) | Marine microbial communities from the Costa Rica Dome - CRUD Field 142mm St17 metaG | ecosystem: Environmental > Aquatic > Marine > Oceanic > Photic zone | place: Costa Rica: the Eastern...
GCAGGTGCAAGAAATAAATTAGTTGAGGCTTCTGAAGGGTCGGTCATGGTATTTCTTGATGATGATGCATATTTTATAAATAAAGATTCTTTAGAGAAGATTTTAATTAAATTCTCTTCTAGTGAAGAAATAGCTGGAATGGCTTTTAAAATTATTTTAAGAGAGGATTCAGATGGCCTGCAGATTCCATTTAGTAAATTAAAAAGATTTTTAACTAAAAATATTCAGGATATTGAATCAGACGTTTCTTACTATATTGGAGCTGGCCATGTGTTGCTTAGAGAAACATTTGATAAAGTCGGTGGATATGACACTGATCTTTTTTATGGCCTTGAAGAACTTGATATAAGTTCAGAAATAATTAAGGAAAATAAAAAAATTATTTATTATCCTGAAGTTGAAATTATTCATGAGCCCAAGAAATCAGTAGTTGATAAAAGAAGTAAATTAAAAGATGAAGCTTACTACAGTATCAGAAATAGAATATGGGTTTCTTTCAAACATCTTCCTTTACTTTATTTAATTGTTCATTTATCAATATGGTGTTCATTTTATTTTATTAAATCAGTAATAAATTTTAAATTGCTAAAATTCTTTTTAGCTTTATCAGAAGGCTTTAGTAAATTGAACACCAAAAACAGGAATCCATTTAAATTAAAAGCTTTAAAGTATTTGAAAAAAAATAATGGAAGGCTTTGGTATTAGAAATGATTAAGGAGAGTTCTATTGTTGATATTTCAGTAATTATTCCAACAAGAAATGAAGAAAAATTTATTGAAAATTGTATAAAATCTCTTTTGAATTGTAGAAGTATTTATTCAGATAACTTTAATGTTCAATTTATTATTGTTGATGGAATGAGCACAGATAAAACGATTGAGATAATAAATGAAAAATTTGAAGATTTAAATATAAAAATATTTAAAAATCCTAATTTATATCAATCATATGCGATGAACATTGGAATTGAGAATAGTAAATATAAAAAAGATAATTCAATAATTATTCGAGCCGATGCTCATTCAATATATCCAAAAGATTATATCTTTGAATGTTGGCAAGCCATAACTGATAGTAGTGGTGGAAATGTAGGATCTATTCAAAGAGCTGTTGGAACTAGTTATTTTACAAATATTGTTGCTGATGTGATGAATTCAGGGTATGCAATGGGTGGTGTGAATTATAGAAAAATAAAATTTGACCCATTAGATTCAGATAAATACCTTGAAACAGACACAGTCTATCTTGGTTGTTGGAGAACTTTGGATCTATTAGAACATAGTGGGTTCAATGAGGAGTTTCAAATTAACGAAGATTATGAACTGAATATAAGGTTGAGAAAAAGTGGCAAAAAAGTAATATTAATCACTAATTTGATCGTAGATTACTTTGTAAGAAGTTCATTATTTGGGTTAATAAAGCAATTTTTCAGATATGGTTTATGGAAAACAAAGACTCTTTCTGTTCATCCCGAATCCTTAAAATTAAGACAATTAGCGCCAGTTTTATTTGTTTTATTTATTTTAAGTGTAGTAATTTCCAATATTATGATTCAAGGTAATTTTTTAATTTTTTTAAATTCTTTCTTTGGGTTCATATCAATCTTATGGCTGCTACTAATAGCATTAATTTGGTCAAAATCTTCTACGATAACCTCTATCTTTTTAATACCATTCATAGTTTTATCAATGCATATATCTTGGGGCTTGGGGTTTTTATATGGTTTGTTCAGATGGTTATCAGGAGGATGGAATAAACAATGAATATCAAGACTTATAAGCTTAAAAGATTGCTTGATTTATCTATGGTTTTTGGAGGCTTATTATTTCCATTATTATGGCCACTTTGGATTGTAATTATATTTATTATACCTTTACTAATTTGGCTTGAAGACAGGGGGCCAATTTTTTATTCTCAAAATAGGATAGGTAAAAATAAAAAGATATTTAAAGTATATAAATTTAGGACAATGATACCGGATGCTGAAAAAATTTCTGGTGCCGTATGGTCAACAAAGAATGACCCAAGAATTACAAAGATTGGTCATATATTAAGAAAAACTGCATTAGATGAAATACCTCAGTTATTAAACATTATTAAAGGAGAGATGAGCTTCGTTGGGCCTAGGGCTGAAAGACCTGAGCTGCACAATGAATTTACTAAAACAATTCCTGAATTTGATGAAAGACTCAAAGTGACACCAGGTTTATCAGGTTTAGCTCAAATAAGAGGCTCATACGACTTGGAACCAAGTGAAAAGATTATATTTGATATAGAATATATAGAAAAAATGAGTTTATTTTTTGATATAAAAATCATTATTTTTTCAGTTTTTAATAGTATTTTTGCAAGATGGGATTCTCCTGAAAATTAATCTATTTTTTCTCCCGTAACTTGAACATCTAAAATCTCAACTTCAAAGTAAAGTGGTGAATTTGGAGGTATCAATCCACTTATCCCATTTGTGCCATAAGCTTTTTCAGGTGGAATAACAATTCTAGCAATGTTACCTTTTTTGAGAGTTAATAAGGACTCTTCAATGCCTGGTATTGCTTGATTATTGCCAACAAGAAAACTTAAAGGGTTCATTCCAGGAAGGAAAGAACTATCAAATAAACATCCTGTTGGTAACCATCCTACATAATCCATTTTGACAATTGTGCCAGGCAATATTTTTGGAGCATCTTCAGGTGCTTCTTTTTTAATCCCTACAACTACACCTCCTTCAAGTTCATTTGTATACAATAAATTTGAATCATCAAACTGAGGTTTATCCGAAGGATATTGATCATTTTTACAATTTAATTCTACGTCTGGTATTAATTCTCCTTTAGTGATTGCTAGATTTTCGTCCCAAAATCCCTTAACTTGATATGGCATAGATTCACGCCAATTAATAATTAATTTTTCAGCTTCAATATCATCATTTCTTAGTAGCGCCATCCTAATTTTTATCTCAAGTGTTTGAACAGAATTTGGAGAAAGTCTTTCCATTTCATTAATAATCAAAGAAACTTTATCAATATTTGATGCTTCAAATTTAGATAAACTTAAATAAAGACTAGCCGCAGCAAAGTGAATATTAAAGTTATCTGGTTCAATATTTACAGCTGCATTGTACTCTTGCTCAATTAAGATTTTTAAGGAATTATAACTCTCAGCAAAATTTCCTTGACTACTAGCATTAGAAAGCATTTGATCATAATCTCTAATCAAAATATAAAATAATTCTTGTCTTCCATAATTTGCTAATTTTGGAAATTTATTTATGTTTTCCTGGATTTCTATAACTGAACTTGGCTTTCCAAGAGGAGGTGTAACTTTTGCTGCTTCAAAAGGAATATACACAAAGCTTCTTACTAAAATAAAGACAACTGCAAAAGTAATGACTGAAGTCACAACTGATATAGAATCTTTTGTGAAACGTTCCTCGTTATTTTCTACTACATTTGAAATATCTTTTAATTCAGAAGATTTAGAAAGTAAAGAAATTATTAAAACAATTTGTAGATAAGTTGAAGAAACTGGAAAAATAAACATTGCGGATACTGCGTATGATATGAATGCAGAAGACAACATAATCCAAAAAATATAAAATTTGCTTGAAAAGATTTTCTTCATCAATAAAAATAATATTGTTGCCCATAATGCAATCAAAGAAATGCCGCCAAAAATTCCTGAGGTCGATAAAACATGTAAAATTCGGTTATGTGCTCTGTCTAAATGTGGCTTATCGTCACTCATGCTCAAATCAAGATATTTATAGTGAAGTATAGGAAAATTCTCAGGACCAACACCAAACAAGGGCTTAGATAAGAAGCCCTTAATAGCTATCTCCCAAGCATACTCACGATCGTTTATGTTAAAACCTGATTTAAAAGGGTATGAAATTCCTGGCCCAAAAATTGAAACGAATTTCATTACTGAGGTACATTCTCTAAAAGAATACCTATTAGTTGCCCAAAAATATAACATCATTTCGTTTGAACAGTAAATCTCATTTTCACTCGGATAATAATTATTTTCTTCAATCAAGTCACTTAAACTTTTCATGTCTAAATTTGAATCTGAACTTCTTTCAGCTTCTTGAAATACTCTCAAGAAATTTAATTGATTTAATATATTATTTATTTCGTTGTTGGTATTTGTTCCAACATCTTGACCAACCTTATCAAAAGAAAATGAAAGTTCTTCACTTGCAATAACTTCTTCAGGAATATAACTTTTTAAAACATTATTTTTAATCTCGAATCTTTGTGATTGAATCAAATTTGTTAATAAAATAAAAACTATTACAAGAGACCCAAATAAAGCCAAAGATATATATAAATATCTTCTTAAATCTTCCCTTTTGTAAATAAGAATTGAAATTGCAAAAAATAGTCCTATAAAAATACCTATCAGTGAGCCTCTTGAACCCGAATTAAATATGGTCCATATTGAAACTACTAAACCCGATATAGATATCCATACAAATAGCTTTGAGTTTAAATTAAAATTTAAATATGTTTTATTAATTGATTCAATATAGTTTGTTTGAAATTCTCTTACAATTAATCCAATTGACATGAAAGAAATAATAGAAAGATATGAAGCTAAGTATGCTGGGTTACCTATAGTCGACTCAACTCTTTCTCCTAATGTGTAAGATTGTTCAGGATTAACAACACTTGGAAATATATCTAAACCAAATAATATTGGTATAACTAAATCAAAAAATTCAAATAATCCTAGTAAAGAAACTGAAAAACCAGCAAAAACATTTATTTTTAATAATTTAATCCACGATTTTTCTTTTCTTAAAACAGAACTTGAAACAATAATTAATAATAACCAATGAAAATAATCTGTTACCCCTTCCATTCTTTCCCAATTACTCCAAAAACTATTAACTGGGCTAGACCCAGCTAATGCAGCTAAAGCTTGAATAAGAACAAATATTGAAAAAATTAGAACTAAAAAATTCTTATCTGGTAAATAAGATTTATTAGAAGTTAACAAAATTAAATATAGACCGCTAATGAAATAAATAATTCCTTTAAACCATAAAGATTTTCCAACAACATAAGGAAAAACCGTTTCTGGTGAAACAACTAATGGCATAAATAAAATAAGGCTTAATCCAAAAAAGATTATTCCTGGAATGTATTTATCAATATTTAATCTTAACTGGCTCATTTTTCCTTTAAAAATTTTACAGTATTTTCCAGTCCTGATTTCAAATCATATTTTGGTGACCAGCCAATACTTTTAGATTTTGAATTATCTATTTCAATACCAAATATATCTCCTTCCCTCTTATCAAGAAAAATCGGAGGCTTATTGTATCCAATAATATTGGAAATATGATTAAATATTTCGATTGTCTTTGTAATTTTTCCACTTGAAATGTTAAATGTGCCTTCAGCTTTATCAATTATAGCCTTCAGTACAAATTCGATAATATCGTCAATGTAAATATAGTCTCTGTATTCACTTCCATCTCCAAAAATTGAAACATTTTCATTTTTTAGCATTTTGTCTGCAAAAATTGAAACAACTCCGGCTTCACCTAAAGGATTTTGCCATGGCCCATAAATATTACTTGGCCTTAATATTGTTGTTATGCAATTAAATTTTTTAATTGCAGAAAAATAATTTAAATAATTTTCAAAGTTTAATTTTGAAATCCCATATGGACTAAGAGGTTTAGTTGTGTCATTCTCTTTAAATTTTTTTCCTAATTCTTCTCCATAAATGGCACCACCAGTTGAAAAAGATATAAATTGCTCAACATTGGACTTTGTTGAATTTAAGTAAAGATTAAGAGATCCGTTTAAATTTACATCATTATCTAAAAGGGGATCTTTAGAAGATATTGCAACACTTGACTGTGCTGCTAAATGCAAAATAATTTTAGGATCAATATTTTTAATTAATTCTCCTAATCGGCTTGACCTAATGTCAGTATTTATATAGTCAACATTTTTGAAATTAATTTTTGGTTCTTCAATATCCAATGAAAAAATTTCATAAATATCCTTTGGTAATTTATGAATAATGTTAGTTCCAACAAAACCCGACCCACCTGTAATAAGTATTTTTTCTTTTTTCATTATGTTATAAATTGTGGCTTGTAATGGAGATTGATATGAAAATGTTTTAAAGTATCAATTATCAAATATTACTAATTAATATTATATGAAAAAATTTAAAAAGATAAAAAACGGAACAGTAACATCGCCTGATGGATTTATGGCAGATGGAATTTTTGCTGGATTAAAATCTGCTGGTGAAGATAAATTAGATTTAGGCATCCTCATTTCAGAGGAACCGTGTGAGTGGGCGGCAACATATACAGACAACAAAATTAAAAGCTCTTCTATTGATTACTGTAAAGAAGTTAATAGCAAAATTAAAGGGATAATTGTTAATAGTGGATCTGCAAACTGTTGTGTTGGTGAACAAGGATTAATTGATGCTAGAAATATAACAAAGAAGTGTGAAGAAATATTTCAATCAAAATCTCCATTTCTCATGAGCAGTACAGGTGTAATTGGAGTAGAAATTCCAGTTGGATTAATAATTAATTCAATTGAAAAATTTAATCTAGATATTTACGGAGGTGAAAAATTTTCAAGAGCTATAATTACCACTGATTCAAAAACCAAGAATATTTCAATTGAAGTAAAATCAAAAAAAGGATCTTACAAGATAGGTGGCGTTGCTAAAGGAAGTGGAATGATTCATCCAAAAATGGGAACAATGCTAAGTTACATTACAACTGATGCGGAAATATCATCAATTAATTTAACAAGTATTCTTAGAAATTCTGTAAAAAATTCTTTTAACCAAATTGATATAGATGGAGATACGAGCACAAATGACACTGTTGTAATAATGTCTAATGGTTTGTCTGGGGCAATTATAAATACTAAAGAAGACATTGATGAATTCCAAGAGGCTTTAGATTATGTAACTAAGCATTTAGCACGTTTAATAGCAGAGGATGGAGAGGGTATAAGTCACCTAATCACAGTTGAAGTTACGGGTGCGAAGGATGAAAAAGATGCTCTTGAGGTATCTAACACAGTAGTTTCATCTTCGTTAGTGAAGACCGCAATTTTTGGTAAAGATCCAAATTGGGGGAGAATAATGATGGCAATAGGTAATGCTAATGCAGAAATAATTAGAGACAAAGTAAAAATATATGTTAATGGTATTCAAATTGCTGAAGATGGAAAATCAATTTCATTTCATTATCAATCCGTTTTATCTGCTTTAGATAAATTCCAAATTGATATTGAAATTGATTTAGGTATTGGAAATGGTAGAGGTATTGCGTGGGGCTCTGATCTTACAGAAGAATACGTAATTTTTAACTCTGCATACACTACATAGATATGATTTCTTCAAGTTTAAGTGTAATAAAAATTGGCGGTAGCACAATTAATGATTGGGATAAAAACTTAGCTCAACTCAACCAAGTTTTAAATATGGGGCAATCAATAATTATTGTGCACGGTGGAGGCAAAACAGTTAGTGAATGGGGATCAAAATTAGGAATCAGGCCTGAATTTGTAAAAGGATTAAGAAGAACAGACAAAGATACATTAGAAGTTGCAATTTCAATACTTTCAGGCTTAGTAAATAGTAAATTAGTTTCATATTTAAATAGTAGAAAAATTAATGCGGTAGGAGTTTCTGGGCTATCGGGCAATATGATCAAGGCTAACGTATCTAATCAAGAACTTGGCCTTGTAGGAGAAATAAAAACTATTAATACTGATTTAATTCAAAATTTGATTAATAATAATTTTGTTCCAGTTATATCTCCATTAGGGATTAATCAGAATCCAAACAATATTGATGAGTCAATTCTAAATATAAATGCAGACTTTGTTGCATCTGAAATTGCAAAGACTTTAAGGGCAAATAAGCTAATTTATCAAACAGATGTTGATGGAATTAAAGATGAAAAAGGAAGGGTAATTCCAAAAATGACACTTGGTCAAGCAGAGAATTTAATTTATTCAGGAATTGTTGTTGGAGGAATGGTCCCAAAGCTTCAAGCGTGCATCGATTCAATGCAGGGGGTTGACCATAGTCATATAATAAACGGTAGCGGAAATACTTTGATTGATATATTCAAGGGTAAACGTGTAGGAACAGAAATTATAAATTAAGGATAAAAAATGACAACAACAGATTGGAAAAAACTTGAATCTACTTATTATATGCAAGTTGTTAATAGATTGCCTCTAGTTTTAGTTAAAGGGCAAGGAACCATAGTATGGGATGAATCTGGAAAAAAATATTTAGATTTTACATCAGGGTGGGCTGTAATGAATTTAGGCCATACTCATCCTGCAGTATCAAATGCAATTAAGTACCAAGTAGATAATATAATGCAAATGACAAACCTTTTTTACACTATCCCTCAGTTAAAATTGGCAAAATTATTAATTGATAATTCTTGTTTTGATAGAGTATTTTTTTCAAATAGTGGCGCTGAAGCTAATGAAGGTGCTTGTAAATTAGCAAGGAAATGGGGTAAACACAAACTGGATGGAGCCTACGAAATTATAACTATGGAAAACTCATTTCACGGAAGAACCCTAGCTATGATGGCAGCAACAGGCCAGAAAGAATATCAAGAAAAATGGCAACCACTTCCTGAAGGATTTGTGAATGTGGAATATAACAATATTGAAGCTTTAAAGAAAGCAACAAAGAAAAACACATGCGCAGTGCTATTAGAAGTTGTCCAAGGTGAAGGGGGTGTTAATATTCCTGACCATAGTTATTTGCTCGAAGTGCAAGAATGGTGTCATCAGAACAATATTCTTTTTATGGTTGATGAAGTTCAAACTGGAATGGGTAGACTTGGAACACTGTTTGGTTATCAAAAATTTGGCCTTGATCCAGATGTAATGGTTTTAGGTAAAGCTTTAGGGGCTGGGACACCATTAGGTGCATTTTTATGCAAAGAAAGGTTTTCAGTTTTAGAGGCTGGTGATCATGGTAGTACATTTGGAGGAAATGCTTTAACAACTGCTGCTGGATGGTCGGCTTTAAAATATATCATTGATAACGATATTGCCTCTGATTGCTCTGATGCTGGCAAATACTTGAAATCAATGCTTGATGGTCTAGCAACAAGACATCCAAATATTGTTGATATAAGAGGGTATGGTTTATTAATAGGTGTTGAAATTTCAAAAAATAAGGCACCAGATGTAATGAAATTATGTCTAGAAAAAGGTTTACTAGTAAATGCAGTAAGGCCAAACACTTTAAGGTTATTCCCTCCTCTGAATGTTACTGAGGGAGATATTAATAAAGCTATTGAGATCCTTGAAGAGGCTTTTGTCGAACTAAAAATATAAGGGAGTCTTTATGGCAAAAGATATTGCTGTATTAGCATACAGCGGAGGTTTAGATTCAACTATTTCAATAGATTGGATAAAAGAAAACTATGGATATGATGTTATTACACTCACTGTAGATTTGGGTGGAGGCCAATTTTCAAATGAACTTGAATCAAGAGCTAAAGAAGCTGGTGCTTTAGAATGCGTCATCTTAGATGTAAAAAATGAATTTGTAAATGATTTCATATTGCCTAGTTTAAAAGCGGGAGTAATATACGAAAAAAACTATCTATTAGCAACATCTATTGGAAGACCCTTAATGGCGAAAAAATTGGTTGAAATTGCTTATAAATACGATGCCAAAGCTGTTGCCCACGGATGCACAGGAAAAGGAAACGATCAGGTTAGATTTGATACAGCAATAAAAACACTTTCAGCAAATGACCCTTTAGAAATTATTGCTCCTGCTAGAGAAGCTTCTTTAACCAGAGATCAGGAAAAGGAATATGCCGAAAAACTTGGAATAAAGTTACCTGGAGTTGAAGAAAGAGTATATTCAATTGATAGAAATTTGTGGGGGTTAGCTATTGAGGGGGAAGACTTAGAAGATCCTTGGATAGAGCCGCCAGAAGATGCATATTTGATTACCAAAGATGTAAATAATACTCCTGATAATCCAGTTTATTTGGAAATTGGTTTCAAGGAAGGTATGCCAAATAAATTAAATGGTAAAACTATGGATTTTCTAGAAATAATTGAAAAATTAAATGTTATTGCTGGTGATCACGGAGTAGGAAGAGTAGTCCATGTTGAAAATAGATTGGTTGGAATTAAGTCTAGAGAAGTATATGAAGCTCCAGGAGCTACAGTAATTCATAATGCTTTTCAGTCGCTTGAAAAATTGGTACTTAACAGAGATCAGTCAAGAATGAAAGATATAGTATCAAACCATTATACAGATCTCGTATATGATGGAAGATGGTTTTCAGGTTTAAGAGAAAATTTAGATGCATATTGCAAAAGTTCATGTAGATATATGACAGGGGATGTAAGATTAAAATTGTATAAATCGAATTGTGATGTAGTTGGGGCTAAATCTCCGTACTCACTTTATTCTTATGATTTAGCTACTTACTCCAATGACGATAAATTTAAGCATGATTCAGCTGTTGGATTTATTGACATATACAGCCTTCCATCTAGAATTCAAAGGAAGCAGCAAATTCATGATGAATTAACAGATTAATATGAAAAAAAATAATACAGATAAAGTTTTTTCTAAAAAGTTAATTAGTAATTTTAGTTCTTCACTTAATCAAGATAAGAGGTTATATGAAGAAGACATCGAACTATCTATTGCATACAGCAAAGCTTTGGTGAAAATTGATATATTGACATCCAAAGAACAGAGAAGCATTGAAAGAGCACTAAAAAGTATTTCAAATGAAATTAAAAATAAAAAATTTAATTGGAAGCCAGAACTTGAAGATATTCATATGAACATTGAAAGTAGATTGCATGATTTGGTGGGTTCGTTTGCTGGAAAAATTCACACAGGAAAATCAAGAAATGACCAAATAGCAACCATTGAAAGAATGTATGTAAAAAATTCAATACATGATCTCATTAATAAAATTGAAATATTGCAAAAAGAGATTGTTTTAAAAGCCGATAATCATTTAGATTATGTCATGCCGTCATACACTCATCTTCAAAGAGCTCAACCAATATTACTTTCTCATCAGTTAATGGCATATTATGAAATGTTGCAAAGAGATAAATTAAGATTGATTAATTGTTATGAAATCGCAGATGAATTAATTCTAGGATCTGGTGCTGTAGCTGGATCATTTTATAAACTGGATAGAAATTTTCTTGCAAAAGAATTAGGTTTCAAAAAGATTAATTCTAATAGTATTGATGGAGTAAGCGACAGAGATTTTATTATAGAATTTTTATCTTCTATCTCCATTTCAATGATGCATTTATCAAGAATATCCGAGGAATTAATCATTTGGTGCTCAGAAGAATTTGGTTTTATAAAGCTCTCTAATGATGTTGTTACAACTTCTAGCATGATGCCTCAAAAAAGAAACCCTGACTTTTTAGAATTAATTAGAGGGAAGTTTGGAGGGATATTAGGTAATTTTATTTCGCTGCTTGTTACTATGAAATCACTTCCTTTTTCCTATAACAGAGACATGCAAGAAGATAAAAAACCTCTTTTAAATTCAGTTGATGAATTTTCAAATTCATTAACTAACATGACACAAATTATTAAAAAATCTAAATTTATTAAAAATAAATTAGAAAATGCTACTAATGGAAATATTTTAGCAACTGATATAGCTGATTTGTTGACTTTAAATGGAGTTCCTTTTAGAGAAGCTCATATAAAAGTTTCAGATTTAACGAATAAATTAAATAAAAAAGATAAAGTTTTATCTGACCTTAGCCCTACTGATTTAAAAGAAATGCTTGAAGTTGATTTTAATTTAAAAATAGATTTGTTTAAAAGCATAAATTCAAGAAAGCTTAAAGGTGGTACGGCTACAGCACAAGTAAGAAAAGAAATTATAGCTGCAAAGAAAAGCCTTAAGCTTTAAGTATGTCTCAAGAAAATAAATATACTCTATCTGCATCAATATTAGCTGCAGACTTTTCTAATCTTTCAGAAAATATAAAGAATTTAAAAGAATTTGGATGCAATGAAATTCATTATGATGTCATGGATGGTAAATTTGTTGATGAAATTTCAATGGGGCCAGTTGTATTAGAATCAATTAAGAAAGACATTAATTTACCTGTAGACGTACACCTTATGGTGGATAATCCAAAAAAAAATATAGAACAATTCTCAAGACTAAATGTACAAACAATCACTTTTCATTACGAAGCTACTTTTGAACATATATCATTAATTAAATTAATTAAATCTAAAGATATAAAAGTTGGAATTGCAATAAATCCATCAACAGACATAAATAAAGTTTTTGAATTCGTCCATGAAATAGATCGAGTTTTAATTATGTGTGTTAACCCAGGGTTTTCTGGTCAAAAATTTGATAAAAAAAATTTAGATAAAATAAAAAAAATTAAAGATTTTTTAACTTTAAATAACTTAAATAGCAGGTTTGAAATTGGTGTTGATGGCGGTATAAATATTTCAAATATCAAAGATTGCTATGAAGCCGGAGCAAATGTATTTATATCTGGGTCATCAATTTTTTGGAATGGTGATGTCAAATCTAATATAATGTCGTTGTATAGTAGTTTGGAAAGCAAAAATGAATAGAACGTCATTAGCAAAAAGAGGTTTAAATTCTAATGAATATGTTGAGTTAATTAAAATTTTCACATTAGCTCTTGAAAAACATAAAGATTACATGAATTCATTAAATGTATTTCCTGTTCCAGATGCAGATACTGGTACAAACATGTACGTTTCAGTAAAGGGAATTCAAGACAACTTAAAAGATAAGTCTTATTTGAATAATTTTGATGAGTTGTCAAAAAGTGTAGCTGATTTTGCTTTACTATCTGCTCAAGGTAACAGCGGCCTTCTAGTAGCACAACTATTCAGGGGTATTAATAGCGCAATGAAAGGATCAAATGAATTAGGGCTTAAAGAATTAAGTGAATCTTTTGATAAAACTTATGAATACGCATATACATCTGTTCATGAACCGCAAGAAGGCACAATGATTACTATAATGAGAGAGTGCGCGACAAAGGCCAAATCATTAGAAGATAAAAACATGAGCTTTGTTGAAATGTTTGAAGAAATTTCTAAAAGTGCAAAGAATGCGGCTGATGAAACAATCAACCAAATGGAATTATTAAAGCAGGCTAATGTTATTGATTCAGGTGCATATGGTTTTTCAGTTATGTTAGAGGCAGCTTACAATTGTTTAGGCATAGACAACAAAGGCAATGTTAATTTGAAATTAGATGGCACATACTCATTCATTCCAAACATTCCAGAAGAAAGAAGTTTTAATAAAGAGTTTTTTCAAGATACTTCTCATGATGATTGGGGTTATTGTGTTGTTTTTGCCATTTCTGGGCATGATATCGATATAGAAAAAATCAAAGATCAATTGTCTAGTAAAGGCAGGTCTTTAGTTGTATCTGGGTCTGATTCAGTTTGCAAAGTTCATATTCATTCTGAAAATCCAGATGAAATTTTAGAATTTTCGAAAAAATTTGGTGAAATATCTAATGAAAATATTTCAAATATGGACGAACAATTTGATGAAATGAAAAGCAATGTTTCTCAAAAATTCAAAAATAATGTTTCAATTCTTGCAATTACTTCAGGTGAAGGGATTACAAATTTTTTGAAAAAAAATACTTTTGGGTCAATAAACTTCTTAAATAATAGAGATTTTAATGAGATTGATGAGTCAAAATTTAATAATTTGCTTAAAAAAACTGAGTCTGAAAGTATACTTATTATTGGTAATTCAATTAAAGTTATTGAAAAATTAAGATTATTTAATGATCTTCTGGATAGTAACTTTAAAATTATTGAAGCCAATAATGATTCAGAGCTTATCTCATCTGTTTTTGCATTTAGCCCAGAGACTGATTTAAATGAAAATATGATTAATATATCATCTGCTTTGCATGAGAATATTTCTATAATTTTATCTGATTCGGATATAGAGAATTTAGAAGAAAATGATAGATTGAAGGGTTTGGGTAATAGGTTTATCACTATTTTGTCTCATGAAGATAAACCTGAATCATCTTTGAAAATCCAAAATTATTTAGAAGAAAATTTTGAGCTTGATGGAATTGAAATAATCACGCATTCTTCATCAGAATATGATTTTATTGTTTCTGTTGAGTAACGGTCTATTTACAGGGTAGTTTCAATCTTGTAAATTATAGTAAATAAATAATTCCGTAGGGGGAAAGATGTCGATAGCCATAGTTTCAGATAGTGCATGTGATTTACCAAAAGATATTCTAAAAAAACTAAATATTACCGAAGTTCCTGTAAATGTAACTTTTGGTGACAAAGTTTATAAGGAAAATGTTGATATAACTGGAGATGAATTTTATAAAAAACTTACTTCAAGTAGTGATTTTCCTACTACCTCACAACCATCACCAGGTGATTTTGAAAAAATTTATATTAACTTATTAAAAAAATATGATGAAATTTTATCTATTCATATATCTTCTAAAGTAAGTGGGACTTATAACTCTGCTATTCAAGCAGCAGATAAAGTTGGAAAAGGAAAAATTACTGTTGTTGACAGTCTTAGCGTCTCTATGGGGACAGGTTTAGTAATCATAAAAGTTGCTGAAATGTTAAAAGAAAAAAAATCATCTAAACTTAAGGATCTCGAAAAATACGCAAAAGATCTAGTGAGTAAATCAAGAATAATAGTAGCTTGTGAGACAGTCGAATACCTAAAAAGAGGCGGAAGAGTAAGTTCTGCTGCAGCATTCTTTGGAGGTTTATTAAATGTAAAACCTGTAATAGGTAATCGAGATGGTGAAGTTATATCTATTTCAAGGCCTAGGTCTATGGTTAAAGCCCTTTCATTTTTAAGAAGAGAAGCTGAAAGTTATAAGAA
>Ga0163110_10000864_pt1 | contig 14916 bp, 10 predicted proteins | sample CRUFie1St17metaG_FD_108703 | JGI IMG/M metagenome (GOLD analysis project Ga0163110, IMG submission 108703) | Marine microbial communities from the Costa Rica Dome - CRUD Field 142mm St17 metaG | ecosystem: Environmental > Aquatic > Marine > Oceanic > Photic zone | place: Costa Rica: the Eastern...
CGTTTTTTTGGTTCAATTCTATTTATAGTGGACAGATTTTATTTTGGTAATTTAGATATCCAATTGTTGACTGAAGTAGCTGCAATTTTGTGACCAAGTACATTCCAGTGCCCGTCATGGGGGAAATGAGTTGCAGTAAATCCCTTTTCTAAAAAACCATCAATTGGATCGATGGATGAAATGTTTGACTTTTTTAAAGTGCTAATTATTTTCGTACGCAGCTTTTGATAGTGTGGGTTGGAGTCTCTTATTTCAAAGCGACTTGGAACAATCAAGATGGCAAATGGGGTGTCGTTTGGAAGCTGTCTTTTGAGGTTTATAAGTTCTTTTACTGTTTCAGTGACGGCTATATCCAGTTCATCTTCTTTGATTTGTTGTAGATATTGGTGTGACTCAGCAGCTAATCCTACATAGATCAAGGCATGTTCAATAAGTGGGATTTTTTTTAAGGTCAAAGAAACAAAATTATATAATGCAAAATACCTAGTTAAAAATCTCTTGAAGCTAAAAAAAGTGATTGGTTCAACTAATACAGAATTACTTTTAGTTTCATGGGCGAGGGTAGAACAATCATAGCGTAATACATCATTTTCTAGAACAAGTCCGACAACAACTGCATTAGGCTTAACGTTTTTTGGCATACGATCTACAAGTGCTCTGTAACCACAAACAGAAGTTCCTGGACTGGCTACGTTGTATGTTTGCTGGCCTGATAAATTTGTTATCAAAGAAGAATACATTTGTTGCTGCTCAACCCCCCATCCAAAAGTCATTGAGTCTCCAACCACCCAAATGCGGTCATTTGCTTTTGTAATGGGATCAGGGTTTCGAAGGCCGAAGTCATTAATGGTTATACGGACTCTGAAGTCACCATTATTTTGAGCAAAGTAATCATCAAAACCAGGAACACCTATATGGACATTAGCATGGCCCGGAACTGAGGTTGACTGTATGAAGTAGCCGCTATGGAAATTTCTCCAATGCGGCATAACAATCCTAATTAGAATCTCTGCTACAATAACAGATATTATTAATCCAATTGTGATTGCAAAAAATTTGCCAAAAAAAGTTTTCTGATATGTGTGGATTGGTTGACTGGCCATTTGTGCTATTAAGACTTCCGACCAATGACATCAAATAATGCCCCTTCTCGAGCAATTGTCCCTAACCAAGATATTTGAGAAACCAATCTTTGGTATGCGGAGCCTGGCTCGCTTTGTTCAAAAAGAGAAGACGCATCCTCTCCAGATGTTCCTAAGATGGCAGGTGAGCAATTAACAAACTCAACATTATTATGTTTGAACCACTTTAGAACTTCGTCAATTGAGTGCCAAGTTTCATGTGGATTATAGTATTGGTCTTTAATCCAAATATCAGCCTTAGTGCTATCAGTGATACGATTGCGAACCACGTAATCAATGTTTTGACCCAGCAAGCCAATTAACTTTGAACGTATCCAAGTTGGTACTCTAGCGTAGTAATTATAGAGACCAATCATAATAATTCCACCCGGCTTGACTTTCTTTACTATGTGAGAGAATGCTCTCTGTGCGTCGAATGTATGATGAAGTACGCCATGTGAAATAACAACATCAAAAGAATTATCTTTGATTGCTAAGTCAAAAATATTCATTTGAGCAAAACTACTACGAGATAATCCATTTTGAATTTTATGGTCAATGGCAAGTTTCAAGCTGGCGAGAGACATATCAATACCAAGTAAATGATTATTATTGAGTTGTAGGAAGTGCGATAATTGACCAGTGCCACATCCACATTCAAGAATCGTCTTGTTGTAACCTATTGCTTTTAGTAGTTCAGAAGTAAAAGAATTATGAAACCCTTTGTTAACTAATGCACCAAATTCTTCCAAACCCTCGTAATTGGGGAAGGGATTTTCTTCGTAAAAAGATTTGACCCTTTTAGTTACGGCCTCACCGCTACCTTTCTCTGGTAAAAAGAGAGAGGGGACATTATTGATGTAGGGAAAAGTTATGCCAGACTGAACACTTCTTAGAGCTCCCTTGGTTATTTCTAGCTCGTCATCATTAGCTCCACCAGGTGCTTTTAGACAGGAAAGTATTTTATCAGAGAACATGGCTGGGGATTTAAGTGGGATGTGTTTTTTAATCTTACTCATTTACTGTTCTTCTTTGTAAAGTACAGCATTTCCAAGAACTAGAATGTCCATTTCGGTTGCCATAAAACAACGATATGCATCTTCTGGTGTGCAAACGATAGGTTCATCTCTAACATTAAAGCTTGTATTAACTAAAACACCGCAGCCAGTTTTCCGTTTGAATGTAGAAATCAGTTTGTGAAATCGTGGATTAGTTTTAGCGTCAACAGTTTGTACACGAGCAGAGTTGTCTACGTGAGTAATAGCAGGAATATCGCTTCTAACAATTTGCAATCGGTCTAGTCCTTTGCGTTTTTTATCATTTGTTGTTTGTCTTCTTAGGTGATTTTTTGAAACTGGGGCAACAAGCAACATATATGGGCTTTCACAATCCATTTCAAAATAACTTGACACATCATCACGTAATACTGCTGGCGCAAAAGGGCGAAATCCCTCACGGTATTTTATTTTCAAATTAAGCATGCGCTGCATTTTTGTAGAACGAGGGTCGCCAATTATAGACCTATTTCCTAGCGCCCTGGGGCCAAATTCCATGCGACCTTGAAACCATCCAATAATTTTTTCAGAGGCGAGTGCTTCGCTTACTTTACTATACAAATTGTCATTTGTATAAACGTGGTAAGTAGCTCCAACAGATGACAAAATAGCTTGAATGTCAGTTTCTTTGAAAGATGGCCCTAGATAACTACCTGACATACCATCGTTCAATTTTGAGTGAGCTTTTCTTTTGACACCACCTGTTGTATGGCAAATTGCTAGTGCGACTCCAATTGCAGCTCCTGCATCGCCAGCAGCCGGTTGTATCCAAATATTTTCGAAGGGGCTTTCACGAAGTACACGACCATTGGCAACACAATTAAGTGCTACTCCGCCCGCCATACATAAATTTTTCTGGCCACTTTTTTTATAAAGATCTTGAGTTAGTTTAAGCACGATGTCTTCAGTGACAACCTGAATAGAACGGGCTAAATCCATGTCTCGTTGGTTTAGAGGTACTGCGGGTGTTCTTGGAGGGGATCCAAATAAATTGTTAAAGTTGTTGTTTGTCATAGTTAGGCCGGTACAATAGTTAAAATAATCCATGTTTAAATGAAAAGATCCATCTGCCTTAACATTGATAAGGTTTTCATAAATGGTTTTAACATATTTTGGCTCGCCGTATGGGGCTAAGCCCATCACTTTGTACTCACCATCGTTGACTTTGAAGCCCAAGTAATAAGTAAACGCTGAATACAGCATGCCTAGTGAATGAGGAAATCGAATCTCTTTATCTAGTTTCACGTTTGAACCGCATCCGACCCCAGTTGATGTTGTCGCCCATTCACCAACTCCGTCCATTACTAATATTGCGGCTTCATCAAATGGGGATGGATAGAATGCGCTGGATGCATGAGAATGATGATGAAATCCAAAAAGGATTTTTTGTTCAGATATTTGTCCAAGTTTGAGGTCATTTAGCCCATTGTAAATCAATGACTTTTGTAAGATTTTTTCCTTAACCCAAATAGGAATTGCTTTAATAAAAGATTTTAGTCCGGAGGGAGCATAAGATAGATATGTTTCGAGAAGTCTATTAAAGGTTAATAATGGCTTATCATAGAAACCAATATAGTCCACCTCGTTGAGCGTGATGTTGGCTTCTTCTAGGCAATAGGCAATAGCATCCTTTGGAAAGCTTTGATCATGCTTTATGCGGGAAAATCGTTCTTGCTGTGCCGCTGCGACAATCTGACCATTTTTTATCAGAGCAGCAGCACTATCGTGATAAAATGCTGAAATACCAAGAACAATCATGATGATATAATACGTCTTTAGAAAATGGCGTAAATAAATGGTGAAAGGGCAGTGCTTTGGGCTGCAACAAGCAATCCACCAAGGGCTAAAAGTCCAAAAATTATGGGCGCCAGCCAAAATTTATTGTAGACGCGCATAAATTTTACTAATTGTTTGATTAGTGAAAACATCACAAGTGTTCCAATAAACTAAAACATATCTGAAAAAGTATTTGGCTCTGCCTGACGGGAAACAGGCGACCAATAGGATATTGTATTTCTATTCCTTTTTCGCATCATGGGGTCTTTACCAAATAAACGAATAATACCACTTACAGGAACTATAAATAGAATAAAGAATGTTCCAAGTAATAGAAAATTATTGATTACTCCTAACCTGTGCGCAAATACTCCCCAAAGGCGGTTTAATGGTAAAAGTATACTGGGCACTAGCAATGCAATTAGCGCTAGCCCAAGCGAAAGATAAAATGCCCACATAATAGTATAGTTGAAAGCTAGCCAGCCAATAATTCCTATAGTGAAAAATATAGCTGAAAAGATTAAACCAAATAGACGATCGCTAAGTTGAGGTGATTTAGATTTTCTTGGTTCCATTTAATTCACTTCTTGAGATAAAATTATAAATGTAACGTATCAGACTTTGAAGTTTCGACAAAGCACAGACTAAACTATGTTATTGATGTTTAATTTTTTGCGGGAGATCCCATTAGCAGCTCAGATTATAATTAAAGGACATAAAATTTTTTATGGCTTTTGTTTATTGAGATAAACGAGCCTATGCCAATTCAATGTTTTAAACTTGGAATAGAATGGTAGTTGTTTATGATATCGAAATTGGTCCCAAGGACAAGCCTCATCAACCAAGATTAAGTCTTTCTCATCCCATGGATATTTTTTAAAACTGATGACCGTACCATCAGCCCAGTACTTCTTATCCGCATTGCAGCAATAGAAAGCAGTTTGATCTGCAGGACCTTTGCGAAGAACATTGAAATACGCCGCTGTAACCGAAGCATCCATTTCCATCATAGACTTTATATTTATACCAAGAGTTATTGGAACTTGAGCTAATATTTCCATGTCATCGGCTCTAACAGCAATAATCCGAACTTCTTTTTTTTTAATTGCTTTTTGGATTTCGGCAGTATTTTGAACAAGGGCTATATTCTCATGGGGAAATGCTTTTCTCAAATATACTAGGTCTAGAAGGAGCGTCTTTGTAAGATTTACTACTATTACCCTACTATGCCTTAAAGAAGATAACAAAAGTGACGACATATTAGCAAAACCATCACCAATAACGGCTATCAATTCTGCGTCTCTTTGCATATCTAAACGATTGTTTATCATTGCCATTGTCAAAGTGTGGCGCATGAGATCGCAGTCATAAGCTCTTCCCTGGCGTTCTGCTATGACTTTAGCCATTTTATCAATCGGCCAAAAACCCCTTAACTTTATCCCCATAAGCCTAAATGGAATTTGTAAGGCCCAGTGTGCAATTTTATAGGGTAAAGCTACCTTCCTAGAAACGGCACCAATAGGTCCTATTACATGGGTGTTGGTTAAGGCATTAGAAAAATTGAATGGGTCTTTAGCTAGCTCATAATCGTGATTTTCTGCCTCGTGTCCATCCCAATGAGAAGATGCTGAAGTGTCTAATATAGGGGCCAAACGAGCTATTTCTTTGATAGCTTCGTCATTGATTAGCATTAGAACTGCTCCTTATTTCTAATATATATGTTTGACTAGAGTTCATACTTTTTGTCAGAAAAAAAGTGGTCGCTTTTTTATTGTTTTCATTCGTCAATTAGGAATTTCTGTGAAAAGTTATATGACTATTTGTATATGGTTTTTACCTCTAAGATATGCCGCTCTCGTCATGATTTTTCTATACACTTTATTCAAGGTAGCATTTTGCGCAGTCAATAGTTAATAGAAGAAAGCTTTTTTTATTTTGATCTATTTTTTTGGACTACTGTTTGGCCAATTTTTCCAAAAGCTTTAATGATCCGTTGATCACTTATTTCAGGAATTTCTGCCATTCGTTCTGCTATGAGAAGATTAAATTTTGGTAATTCTGGATGTGTGTCATCATAAATATTGTTAGATTGGTAAGGGTCGCTTATATAGTCGTATAATTCAAGTCCATCTGGACTGTATGTGTCTGCAGGATCACAATATTCTTTCCATAAATACAGTAATTTTGAAGATCTAACAGCAAAGTAAAGAGGTCGATTTTCAAACATACAGTTTCCACCGTAAAAGGTTTCCATTAATAATAATGTTTGTTTTTCCCCTTTGTCGTTAACAGCTGTTCCTTTCCAAGCATCATCAGGCTTTAAGCCTAGTAGATTAGTAATTGTTGGCGCAAAGTCTAGGGTTGATACTTGCTCCTGAATACGGGTTTCTCCATATTTTGGGTGATGAAACATCATTGGAATTCGGGTGTTGTGTTCATAGAGAGTAAAATAGTGTCCCCAATTTCCGTGCTCTCCAAGCTCTTCTCCGTGATCTCCAGATATGGCTATTAAGGTATTTTCACGGAGACCAAGCATTTCTAGAGCATCAATAATGCGGCCAATTTCAGTATCAGTTGACAGAATGGAGGCATCATAAAGGGCTGAAAACCCATCTTTATCCTCAGGGCATTGGGGTTTTAAGTCAAATGTCATTGCTGGGCTATAATTGGTTTTATGTCCAAGTTTTTTTAGGTATTCTGGTGTTTCCTTATACCAGTAACGTCCCCGGCCAGATACATATGGCATATGGGTGTCCATAAAGTGGGTCCATATGCAAAAGGGTTTTTCAGTATCGTGGTTCTTAATTGAGCGGATAACTTGATCCGCAAGTGATGCTGCATCAACATAATGTTTGAATCGGTTATTTCGTGCCTTAGAAAGAGCAGGTGAAAAATATTTTAGTACTTTGTTTGAAACACGGTTTGCTGCTTCCCTAATTAGTAGACCAGGCTGACGCATATAAAACCACTCTTTTATAAGCCATTGATTGGACCAATCGCTTTTAGCTGTTGTGGGAATAAGATATTTGCGTAAATAAGAAGAAATATTTTCTTGAAACTCCGCATTGTGCCGCTCAATTAATTTTAGGATTCGAGGGTAATCATAGCCAGCATTGACCATTGGTGAGTCAGGGAAATTTAATTTGATTTCAATTTCATTAGCCATCTGCCAATTACAGAAGTCTGTGATATCTGAGAAAAATTTTTTTAATATTGGCCGCGCTTCACTTACCATGGTGTGTTCATTAATAGTCTTATTGTTAAAAGCAATTAATGTATTACGCAGCATTACAATAACAACACCCGCAAAAGTGTTAAGACTAAATAAAGGAAATTCTTGGTCTAATCCGGGCCCATAACCATAATACCTATTGGCCCAATGCAAAGAGGCAAGACTCGTAGTTCTATAGCCTTGGTCTTTTAAGCTTTTGAACAGGGTATTTGGACGTCCGATCGCACCATGATCGTAACCTCCATAAGAAAGAGGCCTGCTAGAAGTTAATAATTGTATACAAGCAGATTGTGTGAATGTGCTGAGTGCAACAGCTTGTTCACAAACGATACTGTTTTTTGCCAGCCGTTCAAGGGTCGGAGTTGTAGGACGATTGTAACCTAGTAGGCTTGTTCGGTCTGCACGAAGGGCATCAATTGTTAAAATTAAAATGTTAGGGGGCTTATTTTTCACGTTATATCATTTTATGTAAGAGTTTAAGAAGAATAATATTATCTGATTTAGAATCTTGGACAGAGATTGTTAATTAGCAATGAGACATTTTTTTGTGCGCAATTTACTCTTTTTTTAGTACCGGTATTTTTCCCGCCGTGGCCATTTCTATATTTGATTATAGGGCTTTATTAACCTTTTTCATGGCTAAAAAACTAGCTTATTTAATAAAATTAGTGGGGCGTCTTGAAAAAAATTTGCTCTGTCAGAAGCATTAAAGGAGGCAGTTTTGGTAGATTTTTTTTAAGGCGTCAAAGCTACTTTCCCACTGAAATGATCTTGCATACTTTTGATTTAAGTCCAACTCCTCATAGTTTGGCGGATTATCCACAAGCAATCGTAATTGTTTGACGAGTGCTGCTTTGGAATCAGCGGGAAAAAAACGAGAACGGCCCTCACCTAATTCTCGTGATACTGGTATGTCTGAAGATAAAACTGGGCATCCAGCAGCCATTCCTTCGAGAAGTGGAAAGTTAAAGCCCTCATTAAGCGATGGTATAACTAAAGCTGCAGCGGATTGTAAAATAGACGACAGTTTTTCTGAGCTTACTAAGCCATGATCAGTGACTTTATCTGCTATACCTAAATTGGCGAATAGTTTTTGCTCACGTTCATGGCTATGAGAATTGGGACCGGCAATATGAAGTTGCCAATCGGCGTAATCGCGGGAAAAAAAAGCAAAGGCTTCTGCAAGTAAGTCAAAATTTTTGTGCCCATTGCGGCCACCAATAAAAAGAAAAAATTTCTCTTTATCTGTCTTCAGTTCAATGTTGAGTAGTGACTTATCAAGTCCGTGATAGACGACGCTAATTTTTTCTTCAGCCCAGGGAAATTGTGCTAGGATACGTTTTTTTGCTGATTCAGATACAGTGATCACTTGATCAGATATTCGACAAGCATGATATGTGCACCAAAGTTTGTCATAATACCAAATATTACGAGCAAATTGATTCGACTGATCCCAAAAAACCATGTCATGAATGGTTGTCACTATCTTCAGTGACTTTCGGGAAATTAAGGGGTTAATGTAATCTGTGGAGTGAAAGATATGTTCGTCTTTTTTTAGGTTCATGCCCATTAGGTGTAAGTTTCTATAGAAACCAAGACGACGAAGTTTCTCGTAGAAACCTGTGGCCTCTTCCTTAACAACCATCCCACCAAAATAATTATTATGTTCCAAATAATCCTGTGCCATGTTTGTTGCAGGGCCGGCAATAAAGGTTGGGTTAATATCGGGGTCTGGTAATTGCTTAAAAAGTTCCATCCACATACGTGATATCCCGCCAAAAGGCTGTAGTGAAAAATAAATTAGGTCGTATGTGACGTTCATGAACTTTCCCTTGATTTGTTAACTTCTATGAAGGCTGTTGGGCATAATCTCTTGAAGACTTGGTCACAGACAACAGTATTGTTCTTGAGACACTTTAGTTTTGGAATTGTGTCAAGTGCGTAAGCATAAAGCCTTGATCGTATGTGATGTAGTTTGGTTATAAAAATCAACATCAACATAGAGTAGACAAGCCTTGCTTTACTAAACATATTAAAAGTTACGAATTTAATAATAGAACAGAAGTAGATTAGATCCATGTAGAAATCTAACATAGTCAGTCAGTTGACCCTTCGTCTGGCGATAGAGACGTCAATACTGGTAAGTTCGCCCAGTTCAGATCACCTACGCAGTGTTTATAAGGTAAAAGTCAGATGCGATTGCTTGCTCATATTCCAAAAAAGTGTCAACTTCAATCCAAGGGACCTTTCCGATAGGTACAGGAGAAATTTTTTGTCCAGTTTTGACCAATCTTGGTAATGCCTGGGTGTAGTAGCTGGATTCAAATCCGCCTGCTGCAACCATTGTGGCCAACTCATTGCGAAGATGTTTGCAGCCTTTGGCACTATACTTGGCTATTCCGGTAAAAACGCCATCTGCGGGGTAAATATGTCCGCCAATGTCAATGATAAAGCCATTGTCCAGTTTAATTCGCATAGTATCGTCAAGGTGTTGTGACATATCTACTAGTAAATTGAAGTCACCATCTGCTTCAAGTAACTTTTCTAAGGCTCCACCGCCCAGAAGGACATCCGCAAACATTACAATGACTTCACCTTGTAACAAGTTACCACAGTAATTTAAGGTATACAGATTGTTGGTGTTTGCAAATGCTGGATATTCGTAACAAGTGGCAAGGTCAGCCACGGCTGATGATATCTGTTGGCTCTCATAACCAGTTATGATTTCTATTTCAGTGAAACCAGCGAAATTCAACATATCAATTTGATGCAACAGAATGGGTTTGCCCCGTACTTCAATTAGACATTTTGGTTTATTATCAGATAGCGGCCGTAATCGGGAACCAGAGCCGGCAGCAAGAATTATTGCTTTCATAAGTATGCTCCCAAAGTGCTTACAGACAAAAATTTTCTCTTATTAGTTTCTGAGGCCAGGATGGACAAAAATATTGGCAATCAATTCGTGTTATATACAACTTAAGTAAAAATATTAGGGCTTTTAGCTTTATTGAAGAAAACATGCTATCTATTTCAGGCAATTTTTTGCCTAGAATTATGCATGCAAAGTGAGCGTTGTTTGTGGAAACGTATGTGGAAATATGAGCATCAACTGAGTTCAATATTTTGAAGCTCTCTAAATAATCCACCCATGTTCATTAATTCGTCATATGTTCCTGCTTCCACCACCGATCCTTTTTCCATCACATATATCATATCTGCTCGGCGTACAGTTGATAGGCGGTGAGCTATAACAACAATCGTCATGGTGTGGGCAATTTGCTCAATCGAATCTTGTATAAAACGTTCGGACTCATTGTCTAGCGCACTAGTCGCTTCGTCAAGAAGAAGGAGCTCTGGGTTTCCAATCAGAGCTCTAGCTAGTGCGACACGTTGTTTCTGACCGCCCGAAAGTCGAATGCTACTTTCTCCCAGAAGTGTATCCAACCCTTCAGGTAAATCAGCTATGACCTCATTAAGGTGAGCTGTTGTGAGTGCGTTGGTAATGTTATTTTTAGTTGCCTCAGGTGCGAAAAATAGCAAGTTTTCCCGAAGGCTGGCGTTAAAGATCATAGTATCCTGCGTTACAATACCGATACGCTGTCGCCATGATGCGAGGTTGGAATCTCCAAGCTCAACTTCATCAAAATAAATCTTGCCGGTGTTTGGGCGACGCAAACCTAATAATATATCGATAACTGTCGATTTACCCGCTCCTGACCTGCCAACAATAGCTATAATCTTGTTGCGGGGAATAACCATAGACACCTTAGTCACAGCTGGTTGCTTTGCGTTTGGGAAATGATAACTAACTTCGTCAAGTTTGATTGCTGTCTTGATACTTTCAAAAGCCTTTCCTTTTATGTTTAAATTCTCATGGGCAGACCGACTGTTTTCAATTGTCTTGCGAACTGCACTTATTGCCGGGCTGCAGAGATTATAAGCGTGATATTGCTGTTGGAACTGGGCAACTCGGGGGGCTGTGCGGGCCATAAACAATAAGAATACCATAATGAGAGAAGTAGGCATGTTAACGATTTCGATGGAAAGCCCAATTACTAATGTTAATAATAAAATTGGCAGGGCTTGAATTAGGAAGTGTATCTGCGTCGTGTTAAGTTCCGATTGATATGCAACATCATATAGAGTCTGGTTATGGCCAGAAAGGCTGTCCTTAGCCTGCTTTTCTGAAGCAGTAGCTTTTAGTATTTTTAGACTGCGCAGATATTCAATAACGTAGAAGCTAAGGTTTTTGTTGGCGGTAGTGGTTTGTTCTCCGAGTTCTTTGGACTTTCGCATGATCGGTCGAACGAGAATGTAGGCAAGCCCACCAAAAATGGTGGTAACAACAATTAATTGCCATGAAATTACCAAAGAGAAACCCATGTAAAAAATGATCTGAATAGCCGATGCAACTGCCATAACTTCAAGCCATAATGCTACAGCGGCACGAGTGCATTCAGTAGTTATTTGGTTTATGGCATCGCCATGGGAAAGGGTGGACGAGAATCCCCACTTAGAATCAAGTACACCATTATAAAAACTCTTGCGAAGTGAATGTGCATATTGCAACTTGGATCGTAACATCAATTTTCGTTGCAGATAGCCCAAAAACAGAGCAAGCAAAGTAAGCCCAGCGATCAGTATTAATAGTGATACTGGGTTAATAGACAAGCCTGCCTTTTCCATGGCAGTGATCAAAATTGTAAAAGGCGATTCAATATCGTCAAGGCTTTGATTGTTCATGAGTTGTAATAGCGGAATGAAAAGTGTAATTCCAATTCCTTCGATCATCCCGCTAAGGATAATTAGAATCAGGTTCCGCCACGTGCCGGGAAGTTGTCCAAGTGTGGAGAGAAAACGCATTAAATTATAGTTCTTTCAGGATTCTGAATCATTTGCGGGTACATGTGACAATTAGCATAGGTCCGATGCGGCCCAATTTTATTTTGCGAACACTCGCGGGTAAAAACGTTCGGGATAGTTTGCCAAGTATTGGTAAATCTTCCAGCAACTGAGGCATTTGCTGAATGCGAATATTAGAAAATCCGGCTCTTTCCATCATGCTGATAAACTCCAATTTACTGTAGGTCTTTGTCCAGTGGTTTACCCTGTTTTCTGTTTGCCACTCTCCCTCGGTATTCGCGTTCATCCAGTCATCCATAGATTTCTTTGTCCAGTTCCCCCGAAGAATGGCGTGCAACCTATACCACATAAACATTGGCGAATATGTTGCGTACAGACCAATCATGGCTATACCTCCAGGTTTAATGACTCGAAAAACTTCCTTCAAAGTGTCCTCGGTGTTAGGTGTATGGTGCAGAACGCCACTTGAATATACAACATCTATACTAGCGTCTTGAAACGGCAGTGCCTCAGCCTCGCACTGGAATGTGTTGGCCTTGAACCCGGCGTTTGTAATCAATTGTTTTGTATAACTTACCGCGTTATGTGAAAAATCTACTCCTATGTAGCGTGTGTTGTATCCTGCGAATAAAAGACCTTCGTAGCCTCCTCCACACCCAATGTTTAAAAAACTTTTTCCACCAATATTTTGTTCTGACAAATCTACTGCTGAGGGGTACCCTGCATTGCTAAGGTACGTCAGATAATTGTTTCGTTCCGCAAGAATTTCCAAATTGTTCAGATCAAGCAGGTTTCTATTTCTCTTATCCCATCCGGCATCCCAAAATTCGGCACGAGAAGCTTCCTCGGCAATGATTTGAGTGTCGGAACGGAGTAATACCGGTATGCCATCTTGTATAGGGTATTCTGCCCCACACTTTGAGCAGGAATAATTTTCCTTGTGCTTTACAAGAGGACTGTGTTGACAGGAGGGGCAGGCTAGAATTTTGTCTACGTTCATGGTCGCCTCAATAATAGTTAATAAGTCAGAAAATAGAAAAACTAGTATTTATTTTTTTCGCCCGAATTTATTGGACACGCAGTATTACGTATAGCTAAGTCTTCAATTATAAAGTCTGCAATAAGTTCATCAGCTAGCTCTGGCTGATTTCCTATAAACCGCTTCTTATAACGTGTGTTAAATAATCTAGGAAATTGTGATATTAAGCTATTAGGATCAAGACTGGAGCAAACAGTATTAAGCAGATTATCAACATCCCTTGTGATTGGTCGCTTCAGGTCATGTGCAGCCATGACACCAGTGTACAGTTCGTCAAGAAATTCCTTCGGGTCTTTGGTGTCATAGGGCGGATCGTGAAACACAGCTGGCCATCCAGCATAGAGCGACTGGTAAAAGGTAGATGATAAGTTGGTAATGATTGTGTCGCATTGCTGAAGAGCATCAAAGAATGTGGGGCTTTTCTCAATGGTTACCTTATCGCCCATGCCTACTTTTTTGATAAGACGCTCTTCAAGTTTTGTATTATATCCCGGATGCGTACGATAGCTGACGGACCAACCTTTGGCGATAAGTTGTCTAGCAACTTCAAGGCAGTCCAACAGATAGCGGTCGCCGATGTGCGCTCTGCCGGAGGCGCTAGTGAAAGCACTTCCATAGCCGATAATCATTAACCTCTTGCCGTGCTTTTTTGAATATTTGCCTACAAGCGGGTTCATGATAGACGTCATGGGACTGCCAATAGCCTTAACGCGTGGTTTTTGGTTATCGGGCAAATGCATTCCGTATTCGTTTACGTGATCTTCCCCACAGGCAATGTAAGTGACGTGGGTATTGTTCAGTCCGAGTCCTCGAGCAAGGTGTCGATGGTTATTCAAACCATGTCTTAAGTAGTAAACAGGAACATGAGTGTTGTTTTGCAATCGGGCTAAAATTCGCATTCCTGTCATGCCCTCACCATTGGTAACGATCCCTTCAAATCCCCCGATCTTTTGCATCTTAATTGTCTGGGCCATGACGGTCATATAGAGAAGTATGGTGAAGCGCAGTTGTCGAAAAACAGTACCAGCAAGAAGTGGGCCTAGATCCACTCCACGAAACGCAAACTGTCCATTTTGTGAAGGTTCTTTTGCTTCAAGACTGCGTAGTAGACGCATTAGCAAGATTCCAATACGTATGCCGGAAAGGCTGGGCAGGGCAAACAATTGATCATGGCGAAGAACATTTGTTTCTGGCAAGCCCGCCTGATTTGTGTAAATTTGATAGATACCTTTTGCACATAGTGTACGAACTAGTTTGTCAACGCCGGAACCCATAAAGATGTAAACTGGTTTTTTAGGCTTTTCAAAAAGTCGCATCAGTCTGATTCTGAAGCGTTGCCAAACAAATGATGGACGAAGGCCACCTATAAACTGTCTTGCCAGTGCGAAGGGGTTAATATAGCTGTTGTTGAGCGGTATACTGGGTTGTAGCGGGTTAATTGGTTTAAGGTATTGATAGGATATACCTGATTGGCTTATCGTCTCTCGAACGATGGACCCAATCGGTGCGCTCAACGGAAATGACAATCCATCACTGAGGTCGGATAAGAACTCAGATGCTTCAGGAAAATCAGCTAATAATCTTCGGCAAATTTCCCCTATTCTGTAGAACATGGCAGGGCAGGTCCGGTATATGATTTCAATGGCTACTAGCTCGCCGATGGAAACACCTCTGTATAGGGATTGATCCACACCTTTTGAATTCATATACCAAGTGTTTGTGAAATTTTCGCCCATTTGATGAATGGCCCGCGCATCTCTCATGGAGAGCAGATTTTCTGTTGATATGACTTTGATGCCTTGCTGTTCAAGAGACCGTGTCTGAATTCCA
>Ga0163110_10000865_pt1 | contig 14907 bp, 6 predicted proteins | sample CRUFie1St17metaG_FD_108703 | JGI IMG/M metagenome (GOLD analysis project Ga0163110, IMG submission 108703) | Marine microbial communities from the Costa Rica Dome - CRUD Field 142mm St17 metaG | ecosystem: Environmental > Aquatic > Marine > Oceanic > Photic zone | place: Costa Rica: the Eastern...
TAATGATGGTGGCGATGATGATGGAAGAGTATCGGTCCCCAGCAATGTACCAAGAGCAATTTCTGTCGGAGCCTCGATTAAAGGTGGCCAGGTTTGGGAGAATAGTTCCATGGGTTCGCAAACGCTACTCAGTGGAGAGGAACGCAGTGACCCACATTTGAAGCCGGAAATAATCGCACCAGGTGAATCAATAATTTCAACAGGAAGAGGTAACACTTGGTACTCAAGTAGCGGTACATCTGATGCTACTGTATTCGTAACAGCAGCATTATCTCTAATACTTGAAGACCAGCCAAGTCTCAGACCTAATGTTAATTCAGATGGTTCGTGTGTTGATGCAGTCAAAGAAGCATTGCGTCTTAGTACAGATGGTGGTGGCGAGGTTCACAACAATGTGGCAGGTTACGGAGAATTGCGCGCCGGCAACTGGCTTGATGCGGTTAGGGGTCTACCTGATTGCCAATAATTTGGCCATTAGTTCAATTATAGCGAATACTAGTAGTGATATTATTATTCGATTATGATACTATAAAAAAAAGCAGTGTTACCGCAGTATTATATTCTTGCATTGGGTAGCCAACTACAGAGGAGTTATTTTGTCTTCAAATTTAAAGAAAAAAAGTGTGTCGTTGATTGCATTGCTGCTGCTGTCTGTAATGATTTCAATGATTTCAATACCACCAGTATCAGCTGCCGGAATTAACCAGACAACTGAAGGATTACTTAACGGGCAGGAAACTTGGACCGGAACCCACACGCTTACTGACAATGTTACGGTTGCTCCAGGTGCAGCACTGGTTGTCAATGCAGGAACAACCATCAATATTCCATATGGCAAACATATCGATGTCAGAGGTGCAATATGCGTTGCGTCAAGAGCCTGCGGTGCTCCATCTGATGGTTCTGCAAGTGACACAGTTAGCTTCAGTTGGAGTTTACCGTCAGAAGCTGAATATCTTGTCAGAGGTTCGTGCTACGGCAGTATTGATGCTGCTTGTGGATCTGGCATGATTATTAGAAACACCATAGACGAAGCCAAGACTGGGCTAAACTTTGTTGATTTTGAAAATGCTTTTGGTTATGAGTATATCTACTTCGTCGGTGGCAATCCACAAGCAAAGTATGCTGCATTAGTGTTTGACGGCCCAAGGACTAATGCAAACGGTATGACTTTTACTAACTCTAACACTTCTAACATATTCCTGACCAATCTGGCAAATCCAACAATCTCAGATTCGACATTTACTCTGGGTGTAGATGCTTACTCACTCGGAAAGCGCAGCGCAATCGATGCGCTTGGTGCGGGTGCTGGTATCTCTGATCCAGTTCTAATCAGCGGTTCATCATTTACTGGTGATTCTGAGGGATCATGTGGCAATAGCGGTTCAGGAATTCAAATGATTTATGCCGATAATTCATACATTTCCATTGATGATATATCGATTACAGATAATGGCTATGGTGCTTTTTTCAAACAGTCATCAGGTTCGATTACCAACTCTGTAATCAATATTAATTGCGCAGCCGTGAACACTAATGGCTTCAAGCAAACAGGTTCGATAAAACATACTTTGGTTATCGATGATAATACTTTGACGACTGCTGAGGGAGCAGGTATCACTGCATATGACCAAGCTAGAATTTCCGCTTCGAGAAATACCATTTCTGGTGCTGAGCAAGGCTCAGGCATCGCAATAAGGTCATCTACAGCGGATTTATACTACAACAATATTGGCCCAATTGGTGGCTTCAACGGTTTATGGATTTACGGCACGTCAGAAGTGACGGCAATCGGAAATAACATTACCAATACAGGTAAAGAAGCAGTTGTTCATGGAGAATATCATTATCGAGACAGTGGGTGGCCATCAATTGCGCCGACAGAATCCCGTTTATACATGGAAAATAACATGATTGACAACAACTCAGGAACATGTAACTCCGAGAAGATGTATGGAGGAGACTTTCAATGTCCCGCTATACACATTTTCCGGGCATCAGCAACACTATACAACAACGTTGTCAAGAACAACATTGGCGATGCACTGAGAATTAAGGGCGGTATTGTCAATGTGCAAAATAATGATATGCAAACCGAGAGTTTTGCAGTAAACATATCACACCATGACGACAATTATGGCAATAAATATGGTTCGATTGGTTATTTTTCTGGAAACACATTCGTCGGTGCCCTACAAGTTTACAACATCACTGAATCAATGGTCACAATCCAGTCAGAAAATATCCCTGCTCCCGGGGGCAATGAATTGTATCCAATAAACCTGCAGTGGCTTGGTGCTGAGTGTCCCGACGTGCAGAATGAGTGTTTGAAGTTGCCCAACACAGCAAACATGCCACCTGCTGACATGCCTATGGCGCTGGAGTTAGTTAACAATTCAACAGTCCTTTCTTTCGCTGGACTACAGAATTTTGACACCTCGAAAATCCATGTAAATAATCAACAATCCGCATGGGGTAACCAGGTTCGTGAAGGTGAGCTGGTCAAATTTAGGGTAAAGGCTTCCAATGTCGATGTTGAAGGCGCTACTGTGATTATCAAAGATGCTATTGGAACACCGCTCTACACGCTTACAACCAATGCTCAGGGATATACAGATGAAGTAACGCTTGCGAGTAACTTTTACTTGGATCGTAATCTAAATCACGTGGTTGGAGAAAGCAATGTCCAAGTTCAATTAGCAAATGCTTCTGGTGGACCGCCTATTGTTAGAACGCTGGATGAAAATACATGCAGTGATGGATACGACAACGATGGTGACACTTTAACCGACGATGCTGACGATGACTGCATTGCTGGCAGAGAAATCCCGCAATACAAGGTAGAAGCATACAAGTTTGGTAAAGGAACTCTAGAGTATGATTTTGTTCTGACCGGCCCAGTAGATGATATTATTTCTCTTCAAAATATGGCACCAAGTGTTACAGTAGAACAGCCAGAATTAACCTCATTCGCTCGTGTTGTAGCACTATCTGGCACAGCATGGGATGGAGAAGCACCACCTTATGCTAGCGATGTAATCGCTCAACAGAAACAGTTTGGCTACGTCGAGGATGTTCAAATACAGCCGCCAGGATCCGATGTCTGGCTTTCAGCGGTTGACACATCAAATTCTAATGGAGTCATCACACAAGCAAGTTATCCGTTCAGTACATGGGCGTTCGAATATGACATGTCTAACCATGCAGAGGGAGAAGGCGATGTCACGTTTAGAGTGCGTTCTTTTGACGGACTAGAGTATTCACCTATTACGGTAAAGAAGTATAAACTAAACTTACAAGCTCCTTCGATTATAGTGAATACACCGGCACAAAACTCACAACATGACCCCAATTCTCCAAAAGGCTCGGTAGTTTCGTTCAGCGGGACTGCTAGTGACCCATATTTTGGCGTGAATGGCAATGATATCAAAGAAATATGGTTCGAGATAACCGAGGATTCCAACCCGCAATTCACCTCCAAGTTTGCCATTACACCCTCGCCCGGAGAGACGCTTTCTGCTTGGCAGTATGATTGGGATTATCGCACCTATGCATCAGGCGATTATACATTTAAGATCTGGGCCGCTGACAGCGATTTTTGCAAAGATGATACAAGTGATCAGACTTGTGTAGTTGTTACTCTTAATTTGAAGATTACTAACGAAAATGCCCGACCAAACATTGCGCTCGATAATCCACTCGACAATCAGGTAATTCGTGGCAGTGAGTCAACATCAATCTCAGGTTATGTTTGGGACAATGATGGTATAATTACTAGAGTAGATATTGATATTTACAAAAATGGCCGAGATAGTGGTTCGGCTGCAAATACTATCTCGATTACTCAGAATCTAATACAGGCTGGAGAATTCAATACCTCATGGAATCAAAATACCATTTGGAAGACAAACAACCTACCACATAACTCTCAGTATGAAATAGTGGTTCGATCATTTGATGGTGAATCTTACTCAGAGGAAGAATCGCGATTCATTACCATAGACAATTCAGTAGACAATTCGCCACCTACCTTCAATCCTGATGGCTGGGCTAATACTGTTGTAGTATACTGTGACGCCAACTCCAAAAGCTTGGATAGGTGTGGTGCTGGGGCGACATTTGATTTGCCACAATATTTCTCAGACCCTGAGGGTGGATTGTTGAGATTCGATGTCTATAATGACCCGAGTGTATCGACTGACGACTTATACTATGATTATGTGTCAATATCTTCTGAAGGAATTGCAACATATAACCCGCCAACTACTAGATCAGATGATATTTCAGAATGGTCTCTAGCGCAATTGAAATTTATTGCGACGGACAATGCAGATTTGTGGGATGTTTCTCGGTCTGTTAACGTTATAGTTAGGTCAGTAACATTTGAAGTAATTCGTGATGGGACTGGGACCATAAGTGATGCTGAACCAGCAATTTTCTCCGGTCAAGGTTTACCAAACAGTTTGGTAAAAGCCAGATTTGATTCCTCATCTGGTCAGATGATTAATTCAACTAGAGTGTTAGCTGATGGAACATGGTCTATGCAAATCAGCGCAAGCCAACTTGGAAGCAAAGATACTAGGGAGATTGTGTTTGAAATGGATGGGCAAATATTTTCAGATGGGAGCGGAAATGATGCACTGTTCAAGTTATCATCCGCGACTGAATCTGATGGTGGCGGTTTGTTGCTTTACATTATCATCGCCGTTGTTGTGGTTGCAGTACTGATTGCAGTAGGCGCATTCTTCTTTACGTTCGAAGAATATGATGAAGAAGAGGAGTATGCCGCTCAAGAACAAGTGCAAGCGGACCCGTATGCTTGGGCGAAAGCAAAACAGGTTCCATCTGTTCCACAAGCTCAACAACAGGTCACTCAGCAGCAGGTAGTTACTCAAACACAACAGGTAGTTCAGCAAACTTCTCAACATCCCGGATGGCTATGGGATGCTCAATCTAATCAGTGGGTACCAGATCCTAACTATGTGCATGAGCAGCAATAATTTGGTGATACAATGGCAAGTGCAAAACCAGGCGTGCAAGAACGTATCTTGCTGCACTTGCTAGATTATTCTGACTACAAAAATAGTGTTGAGGTGCCATTCTCCTTGTCACAAATGGGGATTGCAAATGCTGTTGCTATTGCTAGGTCGAATGTCCCAAGAGCTATTGCAGGATTAAAAGATCAAGGATTGCTTATCGAGCGTCAAGCACACGTAAAAGGGGTATCAAGGAAACGGAAAGCGTATTTTTTGACCGATTCGGGCAAGAACTTAGCAGAGGATACATGGAATAACCTACGTTCGTTCCCAGTCCGTTGCATCTTAAGCGACGGAAAGATTGAATCTTCCACTCTTGGAGAAATCAACACAATACTGCCTTTTACCATGCGTTCAGTGGATATTATCAGGTATATGGATGATAACTGCATATTAGACTCTAGGAGTCTATCGGCTGACTTGATTGAACGCGATTTGTCGAAGCATGTGGAAAAACAACTCGTTACAGCTTTAGGAGACTTACCCAGACTTCGTCACTTCTACGGAAGAGAAAAAGAGCTTGATAACATGTTTAATTTACTAGAAGCTAGAGCTACAACCCTACTAGTTCCTGGTATTGCGGGCATTGGTAAAACAACAATGGCAAGCAAATTAATTGAGCGTTTTATGCATCGCCGCAACTTAATGTATCATCGCTGTCAAGATTGGGAAGGCTCTCGTGCTTTTTTTGAGTCAGTCGGCGAATGGCTGGCTAATATTGGTGATTCAACCTTCGCAGATTATATCGCAACTACCCCAGTACCAAAACCTGCAGAAGCAGCAAATCTACTAATTGATGCGCTCGAAGGCACGCCCTCACTAATTGTCATAGATGACTTTCACAAAGTTGCAGATGCAACTTTGCACCAGACTTTCCAAGCGATGGCATTAGGCCTTCTGGGCAGCGAAGAGAAAATTGGTTTAGTCTTGTTTTCAAGGTCCTTCAAACCAGTTGTTCCATCTAAAGATGCGGAGGGCAGAATTGCCAGCCTGGTCTTGCCACTTGATGGTTTAGACTCGGATTCCGGTAGAAATCTCTTGAGCAGTTTTGAGAATTTAGAGGATGAACAGTGGTTATACATACATGGAATATCACGTGGTCACCCACTAGTTCTAGAATTAATTAATCGTGGAGCATCGGCAACTGCTTTTCACGAGACACTTGAAAATTATGTCACAGTTGAAATCTTTTCGAAACTTAGCGCAGAGCAAAAACGAGTGCTTTCTGTGCTGTCGATTTTCAGAGAGCCGGTATCGATAGATGCTCTGTCAGAGCAAAAATTGGACATTGATGTTCTCGATTCTTTAGTCGAACAAGGGTTGGCAAGACAGGTTGACAGTGAGGTTTATGATGTCCATGATTTAATTCGGGAGTTCCTCTTGCGAAGTTTAGATGAAAAATTAAAAATCGAATTACACAATAAGTGTAGCACATGGTATCAAAAAGCAAGTGATGCACCAGTATTCACCATCGAGTTGATTTTTCACCTCGTTAGCTCTGACAATATGACTGAGGCCGCAGAAATTATCGTTAATACTGGAAGAAGCTTAATCTCTCAGGGTCATATGGAATTACTTGGTTTAATCGAGTCTCTTGAGCAATCTGAGTTGTCAGAAAATGTTTCGACAAAAGTCAATCATTACAAGGGCGAAATTTTAGCACTCCTTGGAAGATTTGAGGATGCTAAAGAGGCCTTCAGGGATGCGCAGGAAAGCGCCAATAAAAGTAAGGATGTCAATACTCAAGCCGAGTTATTATCTGCGCTAGCAGACATATCTCTTAAGCAAGGGAATTTAGATGAATCACTAAATATGCACCGAGATGCACTACAAATATTCATCAAATTAAAGGACGCTATTGGCGCAGCTCGTAGTTACAACAACATGGGATACATCCTACGAAGGAAAAATGACAAATCTAAGGCGTTAGAATCATACTCTGAGGTTGAAACTATTTTGCAGGAACATGATGATAGTGAATTAATTGGTTCACAATTAATTCTAGCCCGTTCACTTATGGATCTTGGAGAGATAGAACGCGCCCGAGACCACGCCCTCGAAGCCTTTGACAAAACTGACAAATTGAATGATAAACAATTGCACGCTAGAGCCCAAGCCGTTCTAGGCAGATATTATGCCAAGGTAGGAGATGCTGACGTTGCCTCACATCATTATTCGCAAGCGCTTGATGCAATGAACGAAGAGGGAGATATTTTGGCAATGGTCGATATAACAATCTTGCTAGGTGAGGTCTTGCAGGACTCAGGAAAGAATGACGAGGCGATGGAACACTTTAGGGAAGCGTTAGTTATCGCTGAGGCAAACGACTTACGGATGCAAATTGGCGAGTTGTTAATCCGTTTAGGCAGTGTCGCACAAGAAAAATCTCGGCGTATGGAATATTTACAGAGAGCATTATCAGTATTTCGCGAACTAGGCGCTAAGTCAAGAATGCGTGAGGTGCAAAACCGAGTTCACAATGCGGTCATGGGTAGATAGCACTCACTGAGGCCTATTGATATCAATCGATGTAACTCCATCTTTGTGGCTGACCCAAATCATCTGGGCACCTGACAAGTCAATGCTACCGGTGTGATTTCCTGAACCAGTTCCTGAAATGTATACTTCGGTGTCCAGCGCCCCTCCATCATCAATCAACAGTAGAGAGTTATCCGTAAGACTGATGGTGAACAGGTTTTCATTCGCCTCAGTGGCTCGCCACCAAACGCACTCAGTATATTCTATGTCACCAAGGCGACTCGCTTCATCTGCTCGTTCGACAGCAGCCGCTAAATCATCTAGATTCATTTGAATTGCTTCTTCATTCCACCTTTCACGGGTTGCAGTCTCGATGTCCCAAGTCCAAATGCTAAATACCGAAAGAAGCAGTACTCCGAGTAAGAATGTGAAGATATATCCTAGTTCTGTGGCAGCACCAGACGTATCTTTTACCCTAGTTAGCTTTCGATTCATTCTACCGCCTCCGCCATAGTAACATCGAGTGAGGATAATTGTAAACTAAATTGAATTAATTCTCCATTGGTATGCCAGACCGCTTCAGATGTACCGATACTTGGGTCAGGAACCCAACCAATATAATCAGTTAGTAGGTCCAAACTTCCGGGATAAATTGTCCAATCAAGGCTTTGGTCTAAGCCACTAGCAGCTGAATTAGCAATGGCTGATCCATACGGACTGTACCAACCTCTTCTTACCTCATAAGCAGACTCCGAAGCCAGTGATTCACGGTATGATAACTCGATATCTAGATTCATAACACCAGCACCAACGGTGCTATCAGAGGTAGGATTTAGTGCGGGTATTGTTGAGGCAAATCTTGGTCCCGGTCCAGACCTATCATTGGGCTGTTTCAGGACAGTTGGTTGAAATTCAGGATGATTAGTCAATACAGCGCCGTTAGAGTATGCTACCTCCATGCCGGTTACAGATGACGTAAACTCGTAAGTTAACCTAGAGATATGGAAAATCCATGCTGATGCAACAGAAGCGTAATCAGACTCTGTGCTTGCCGCAATTAGGTTGACAGAGTAACTCGAAGGGTGTGAACCAACACTCCATGCTTGTAGGATTTGTAATTCACTTCGTCCTGCGACAGTGTCCCATGGTAAATCTGTTGAAATCCAGCCACTGGCAGTTGTATCAATGCCTAAACATCGTTCCTCACCATCATGATGGATCTCGATTAATCCAGAATTACCACTAACGCGGTATACTCTGATTGGGTGATCTTTTGTCACCGATATCTGATGGCTCCCTTGGTCTGCAGCAAATGAATAAAATTGGTCATTGTAGGTAGAAGTGTGGTTGAATGAGTCTGGTCCTGTGTAGTTCCAAACAGAACTGTATCCAGCTATTTGAGTTACCACCAAATCATCAGCTGCAGAATTGTAAGTTGTGAATATGTGTTCCAGTCCTGATGAGTATCCGGTATCGGTGGCTGGAATGATGCTTGCACCGTTACTTACGCCACTAGATTGATTATTATGCCACCTGACTAAAATGTCTTTGTCCACATCAATTATTGGTGAGTCAGTGAGACCGGAAGGTGGCCACGAAATGCTTTCACTGGTCTGGCTAGGAATCGATACCCCACCTCCCTGCCACGTTGCTGTTGCGGTGGTTAAGGATGGGTTGGTCAATTCTAGGAAACCTGACATATGTGGGGTCAAGAATTCAGTTCCCATGTAAGCGCCTGATGCCGACCTTAGATTGATTATGCCAGAGTTACCTGTCTCTTCAGTAATCAGGATAAGGTGTGATGGAGCACTGGTGGTAACCGAAATAATGCCCGGCTCGCTGAGAACAATTGAGCTTTGCCAGTTACTACCAATCCTAGAACTAATATCTGAGTTTACTACTGCGGTATTTTCATCCCCATCAATCATAGTAGTTATCATATTAGCATCTTTACTTATCACATTGATTACTGATTCACCGGCTGATAGTGGAATGGTCCACGACCTGCCCGTATTGTCGATCTTACTTGGATTATCAGGTGTAATTAGCGCTGCTCCACCCTGCCCTGCGCTGCCTAAGATTGCTAACTCGTGGCTAGATTCAAGTCGTAAATTAGCATACAATGCTGCGTCTATGGTCATAGAATCATCAACATTCATTTCGATTATCTGTAAAAGAGCATCACCGCTATGCAGTTTAATCTTGATTGGACCCAATGGGGATGCAAGACCCTGTTGCGCAGTTAAGTCGAGGGTTTCCAGCCAATCTGGTATTGAGTAGAAGAATGGTCGAGTTGGACCTAGGCGTAAATCATCGAAACAGATTGCTGTGGTTTTACTTTCAGGGTGTTTAACCTCTATCTGATCATCAAAGTCTAGGATGCTTTTCATCCTAAAAGTTGTATCGTCTTGCCAGGTGGCTGAATACCACATGCCACCCCTAGTGCTATCCCACGATAAGCTTCCGTCTAGAGGAATTAGTTCGACTTCTGTTGAGTCACCAGGCATTCCGTGTTCGCTCAAAACTTCGGTTTGCTGGGCAAGAATCATCATTTGGGACGACATATCATCTCTCTCGATAGAACCCTCAAGCTCCTCGATTATTGGTATCATAGAGACTAGCATTAGGCCGATTATTGACACCACGCCACCAAATAATAGCACAGTTGCGACTGCGGCAGAAACTGCCTCATCATCGCGGATAATGTTACGCTTCATTTCTCAACCACAACCTTGTTGATCGATAAATCAAAGTAAACTGATTCACCTAATGAACTAACAGTTATTCCATCAGCACCGCTTGCTCGTTCAAATGGTGCTAGCCCAACGAAACTGTCTAGAGTTCCAGATGCTCGATTTAGCACATATTCACTAAGCCATTGGTCATCATATTGTGGTGATATTACTGGAGCAACTGAGTTGGTCAGTGAATATCTTACATTGTAGCAAGGACCTGAAAATGGGTTTAAGCTACCAGCAGAAATGATGTCAAGGCCTAGCTGATTGGCGCTGCCTAAGCTCCCATTGACCTCAATATTTGTTAGTATGATTGAAAGTCTAATTCCACCAGTTGCTAGTTCGTCGAATTCAACTCTTGGGAATTTACTTATCTCCCATGCTGAATCAGCAAAGTGTTCAATTCTGGCGTTGTTTACTAGATAAATTTCATGCTCTCCATTGGCTAAACTTGTGATTATCCTTAATCCTGATATGGTATATTTGACAGTTTTATGAATGGGTTCGTCGTTTCCATCTAGCACGGTTATGATGTACCAATCGGTCAGTTGCAGATTGTGGCTAACTAATCCATTAGAATCATCAATCTGGAATTCATTAATGCCATTTTCGTGATGAATCAAAACTTTTTCTGCGGTTGCGTTGACGCTGCTTACCGAGAAACTAGTAGTAGTGAATGCAGATATCTTAATGATATCAGCGGGTGATAAATCAGCACTTATTGACCATATCTCTAGGTTGCTGACTCCCTGTAACATCGATGTCCGCATGCCTAATTTATGTCGGATTCCAGTACCATCCGGTGAATCAGCGGCGACATCAATTCGGTCCTCCAACCGATCAGCAATACCGTTTGCAGCATTCCAGTTTGTATTATCTTCAAAATCAGAAATGTAGGGGTTGAGGAACACCCAAACTCCGCCCATAATTGAGACTACCATGGCTAGCATCATTATGACACCAAGCACTTCACTGACTGCAGCATCCTCTCGGCTGTTGCGCAACCGGGTCTGGTGTCGCACAACGGGTGCCATGCTACGCTCAGACTTTGGTATCATTTAGGTATTGACCTATATTTGTCAAAAAAATAGTTAATCCTGCACCGGCTTTTCGACTGTGTTAACTGTTTCTTTACCGATATCCTTCCCGATGTAGTGGGTCATTTCTGGGCCATCTTGTCTAGATATACAGATGTCTCCATCAAATAAATCTCCGATGTAATACAGAACGGTAGACTCTGCAAGATGAGGCGAGTTGTTCTTCGCGGAAAGATGGGTCAACACTACATTACGAGTATTGCTTGTACAAACCTCAGCTAAAAATTGGCCGGTTTGGTTATTCGATAAGTGACCACCTCTCCCTCGAATCCTCTCTTTTAGTGAATAAGGATAAGGGCCAGAGTCTAACTTTCTCTCATCATAGTTTGCCTCAATTGAGATATGTTCACAACCATAGACGTGTTTGACAAGTTCGTCTGTCCATGAACCTAAATCAGTGATAATTGCCGCTCTTTCTCCTCGATAACTGGCCACAAATGCAACATTGTCTGAGCCGGCATGCGGGACCGGGACTGGTAGTACAGTCAATTCATCCCCAATTCGTATCAAGTCTAAGTGGCCAAAGTAAGATGTGAGCAATGGGTCTAGGCCAAGTTCCATGGCAGTTCTCTCATTTGCTAGAATTTTTGTGCTCCATTTCTTTTGCGCTATTGTCGCTCCACCACCGTGGTCGCCATGGTGATGGCTAAGTAAAACGCAATCGATTTCATCGGGTGCTATATTCAGCAATCCGAGACGTTTTTGTAACTGTGCTCCACTAAATCCTTGGTCGATTAGCACCTTCACATCATCTGTTTCTAGTAGCGTTGAGTTGCCTCTGCTACCAGTTCCCAAATGAGTGATTCGCAATGACATGCTAACATCGTCATGGGAACGCGTAAAGGTATTGAACAAATCGCTATTTACATACATAGATAGTTAATTTTGTTAACATCTCATTGATTTTCGAAGTAAAAATAATGATATTTTGTCGGAACATCACTCCATCATACTCTTAAGGGTAATCAGCGAGACACTAATTGCGAAGCATACACTATGTCTGAGGTGAACCTGTGCGAAGAAGTCAATCTACCCTGTTAACAACTCTCGCAGTGGTGATAAGTCTTCTATTTATGTCGCAGTTTCCAGCCATTTCACCGGTTTCAAATGTCCACCCAGATGATACTGACCAAGAGCGTCCACCTACCACCGATTCAGATGGTGACGGAATTCCAGATGTCCATGAAAATCTGTTTACTGAGTGGATAAACGGAACCACCGTTGACGGTCGAGGCTTTGCTATGGAAGGTCTGAACAAGGACGATGCATCCGATGCCACATTGGATAATGATTTAGACGGACTAAATGCTACCGAGGAATATTGTTGGCCCTATCCAGCAGAATGTACTGACCCAGGTTTCCTCAGAGGCCTGACAGGGGTTGTCGATGGTGAAGGCTTCAGGTCATATCTCGATCCTAGAAAATCTGATACGGATGGCGATGGTATGCCTGATGGATATGAAGCATACATGTGTTTGAGAATCGGAGGTTTCGATGTATTTGCTCAACGCTATACTTGCGATGATTTTGATCCACTGAATGCCAGCGATGCTACCAAGGACATAGACATGGATGGTTTCGATGTCAATCGAGATGGCATTATGAATCAAAATGAATGGTACACATCTAGTGAAGAATATATTCATGGTGCACCAGCAAACCATACCACCGAACTAGACGGTCTATGGTGTAGCGCAACTTTGCCAGAAGGTGCTTTGCTGACGAATTGGCCCTTCATTCCAACCGGCACTAACGCAACATTCCAGAACTTATTGTCTGCCTGCACAAATTCTGAGTCTCCAGTTGGTGAAGATTTGTGGTTAGGCACAGATCCGCTGTTAAAGGACTCTGACCGATATACTTGGGATGGATTTTCAATAAGAAGTTTATATCCTTCATTTGGTGATGGCATACCAGATGGCTGGGAAGTGCACTTTGGCTTAGACCCTCTAAATCGAAGTAGTGCCCTAGCAGATGAAGATTTTGATGGCTGGGATGCTAACCGAGATGGGGCTCTATCTCCCGATGTAAGCAGGACTGAAACGGCTCTTGCTCTGGGTGAGCAGCTATCCAATATCGAAGAATACAAGATCTATTTTGATGATGGGAACAAAGTAATTGCCGGTCTAAAATCTATTGAACTCGGTTCAGAATCATCTACTTTGATTCAATATCCGATATCATTTGCTACATCAGGTGATGGAATCAGTGTCATGCACCACGATGTCAGAGCCATGGATTCGGTTGATTCAACACTTTATGTGACCACAAAGTATGGGATAACCGTTATTGACACCACAAGTCAATCTAGTAATGATTACTGGATGCCACAAGGAGTTATTTTGTATGATGCAGAATTATTGTATGATTCGGACGATGAACTCTACGCAATTTCAGTTGCTTCTAATTTCGGTTTAGGAGTCGGACGTATTTTCAATGATGGTTCGATAGAAGGCGCTCAAGCATGGGATTGGTCATTATCAGAACCAATATTGGAAATTGAAGAATTGAAAGTAAATAGCCCGAATAACCAGATTATTGGCCTTGGTGTTGCCGGTGTTGGTAATGTTTTCGAGATAAGTAACTCTGGGCTAATTGAAGAGATTCACGCCGTCAGTGATGCAGTTGTCAATCAGTTGTTCAATGGTAATGCCACAGTGACAGATATAGAGCACGGTCTAGCTGATGGTAATCTGACATTATTCATTGCTACTGATAGGGGCCTGTTGATTTCTGAAACAAATTCAGGCAGGGATGGAGATTCGGCAGACTGGAGATTTTATTTTACTACTGAAGACACCGGGATTTTTGCCTCAATCAACGAATTAAGAACCTTGCCGATTGGTAGCGATGAAAATCCTGCGGAAATCAGAGACATACACTTAGACGGTCCATCCACAGATAATCCTCAGGTGCTATGGTTTGGAACTCCCTCAGGACTTCACCAGATGAGGCTAATCGACGGTGTGATAAGTCATAGTGGACTGCTCGAAAACCCAGGTTCAGAGGAAATTAGCACTAGAGACATCAATAATATCAGAGCAATTCATACCACTGGACAGCAAATTATACTGGGTTCTAATGCCGGAACATGGATGGTCTCAGGTGATTACTCAAACGTTTACGAAATCGCTGAACAAGAGCTTATACCAGGCTATGTAAGCGAGGTTATTACCATTGGTGAGGCCAACAACATGACCGTTTTCGGTGCTGCTGAACCTGGCGAATTTTCTAACTTAGAGTTAATGAACCCAAAGTCAAATGATTCAGATAGCGACGGTATGCCTGACGGTTGGGAAATTGGTAATGGCTTAGACCCAACAGATCCTTGGGACGCCTTGCTAGATTTCGACTTTGATGGCTTAGATTTAGATCAGTCTGCTGACGGGATATATGAGCGCTTGTGGACAAATCTGGATGAATTTAGGTATACTCAGAGAACTGAAGGAGGCTACAATTCAACCAATCCAAACATTGGCGATACAGACGGTGATGGGCTAACTGATGGTCAGGAATACTTTGGTTTCTTCTTTGAAAGTAGTAATCTGTGGTGTTATTACA
>Ga0163110_10000866_pt1 | contig 14902 bp, 7 predicted proteins | sample CRUFie1St17metaG_FD_108703 | JGI IMG/M metagenome (GOLD analysis project Ga0163110, IMG submission 108703) | Marine microbial communities from the Costa Rica Dome - CRUD Field 142mm St17 metaG | ecosystem: Environmental > Aquatic > Marine > Oceanic > Photic zone | place: Costa Rica: the Eastern...
ACCCATCAGATTCGTTGAAACAGCCTTCGGCGTACTAATCAATTCTTGAGCGGGATTGATCACGGCCATTTTTTCGACTGTGTCCATCGGTACAGGCACCTCGCCAAAATTGGTTTTGAACACTAGCTTGCCGTCTTCCAACCTCATGATTCGCCCTGAAAAACCGTCACCGTTGCTGAATCGCACGTAATCTTCCTTACCGTTCCCCAATTCTTGCTTATCACCGTTTAACAAGGTGCCATCCCATTCACGAATACGAATGCGGCTGATCCGCATGGCGCTATTGTTGCGTGAGGTAAACAACACTCCGCTCCCCTTACCGGCAAAGGCACCACGCCCATCCTCCCATTTGTTCACCAAGCGATCATTGATCAATAAAGACAAAGTTTTGGCCGGCTTATCAACCAACAATGTGATCCGACACTCGGTCTTTCCGGATAGCTGGGACTGTGCGTTGCCAAGGTTGGAAGTGCTACCATTTTGAATGCGATAAAGGTAAGCATTGTTTTGATCCAGACGAAGGCTGTAACTGTTACCTGAATATTCGTTTTTGATCTGATCAGCGAAAATATTAATACCCAGATTGAAGTAGCCCAAATATTGGAAATCAAATTCCAAAGCGCACCGATCGGGCAGCTCCAGATCTTTTCGGCCAAGGATCGGACCACTGGTCATACTCGTAAAGCCCTTGTTTGCAAACCGCCACAACGGTGTCTTCTTCACGCCTCCTTGCCCTCCCGGCGCACGCCGGCCAATAACCTCTAGGGCCCGCTCCTGCGCCGGCACAGCCCCTTGTACCTGCAGTTCTACTGCGTTGAAAGGCTTAAGAGCCACCCCAGTATTTCGGTTGCCAGTCAACCAACCATCAGGACTCTGTTCCGGCCCTTCATAAATGACCCGCGCCATTGTGCGCCGGGGCTCCACGAGTTGAATAGCTCGTCTGGGAATGGATAATTCACCGGCATACCAAGTCTCTAAGACGAGCGCTTGCTCATTGAATGATTTGAGAGTGCCGATAACATTTTCGCCGGTAACCAGGGTTACCCGACAATCGGCTGCCTTATGTGGCAGGGCTTCCTGTTTGACGCGAACAGAATCCACAGCCTCCGCATCCACGGATATGGGGGCGCCAAAAGCCGAATGCGCCCAACGAACACGTCCTTCATAAAAGCCGAGGAATTTACCATCCAATGAGCCGCCGCCCAATAGTTTCAGGCGATCCTCTTGATCAGATTGTTTCTTTTGTGTTTCAGGCGCAACCCGCCGCGTCACTTGAGCGGCGTCAGTGGAGCGAACGGGCTTAAGATCGCTCAGACCCACAGTCGGGCCCTGTTGAGGCGGCGTGGGATTAGGATCGTCCTGAGCGCCCGCAGCAATAATCAGACCGCCGAGAACGGTTCCAATAATTTTAACGTTCATAGATCGGAAGATACCGGTAATTCAATGCCAAAGATAACAATGACGCCGACGTGGCGAAACTACCGCCAAAGTTTCCAGTCCAACCACCATTCTCCTGTTGACTGGCCATCATACGTTTGATGTTCGCCGCATTCCATTCCTCCCACAGCTTGGGCGAGGCGTGAAAATAGGTTTGGGAGGCGTAATACAGAAAGTAGTGGTAATAATGATCGTAGCCGCCGTTGGGCCCCTGTTGAACAAGATAATCCATCGCCGACTTGAACCGGTTACTCTCTTTCTTTTTAGCCAGAGCAAAACACAGGGCGCCGATCGCCGTCCGCGGTCCGTTCGATCCACCGGCACTGGTGTAACCAAACCCTCCGTCAGTGGATTGGCAGGCGATGTAAAAACGAAGCGCTTTATCAATGGATTCCTGCGGCACACCTAGGCCGGCATTACGAGCAGCCATCAAAGCCACGAAATTTGCGCCGCTAGCAGTAGTATCCGCATCAGTGCTCTCCGGTGAATAACGCCACCCACCAGGGCGACTGCGCTTCTGCGCGTTCAGGATCAACTCGGTTGCCTTTTTAAGGGCTGGACCTAAGCGCTTGTCATTCACCTGCCCGTAGGCTTCTGCCAAGGCTAAGGCAGCAAATCCATGGTTATACATGGAACTGCCAATGTAACCAGTGGAACTGTTTTGGTTTTTAATTATGAGGTTTAATCCGCGTCGGATAACCAAGGCGTACGGGCCTCGATTTGGGTCATCACCGTGTGCCATCATGGCCACGATTGCCAACCCCACCACGCCCGGTTGCGAGCCGTAACTATCGCTCCGGCCGGGCGTAGAAAACGCACCGTCCTCCTTTTGATGATCGCGCAGGAAATTTAAGCCCTTCACATACATTCGATCCACTTCGACAGGAATCAATTGTGTTGGACCCTCAAAGATCCCCTGCGCCTTTACTGGTTGTGACGGAAACAGACCGACCAACAAAAGAATGGAGACAAACCGAATCACGCTATTTATTCTTCCTCAACTCGTCCACGCCCTTGAAAAAGCCCTTGAGTTGCCCTTGGAATTCCTTGGGCAACTGGGCATTGCGACCGGCAAGCTTTTGGATCTTGTTGTCCGGATTCACTCCGTCCCCAGACACATTGCCAGGGGTTGCTTCGTTCGGCTTCTTAGTATCGCCACCGGCCGAGCTCATGCCGGGAGTATCCCCCTGCCCTTGTCCGGGTTCGTCGCCGGGCTTCATCCCCATCATCTGCATCATCATCATAAGCATTTGGAGTTGTTCCTCGCTCATTTGACCGCTGGATTGGCATTGCTGGCATTGTTTCATGAGCGAAGCAATCTCCTGCTCGATCATGTGAATGGCATCGGTCTCAGAATTCGCGGCTTGTTGGAGCGACTTTGAGGCCTTGGATTCTGTCTTGGGCGCATTGCGCTCAAGCAGCCAACCGGCCACCAGCACACGGGCTTCCAATGAGCCAAGCTTTGCGGCGGCGCGGCCAAGATCAATGGCCTCAGCTTCCTCGCCGATCTGGTGTTTAGTCTGGGCGCGCTCCAGCAGTTTCTTTGCCTCGATCAGTTTAGGGTTCCCCTCGGCCACTATCGGCAAGGCGAAGCCCACTAGCGCGGTCAGGGCGATCAGTCTTTGTTTCATAATTCAGGTTTCGATTAGTTGTTGTTTAAAAGTTTATTAGCGCGAACGGTGGCGTTCTTTATTTGTTTGTCGCTCAGGTGCGCTTCTAGGCCTTTTATAGTTTGATCCACAGCCTTTAATTTTTCAGCATCGCCCTTGGCCTCCGCCTTGGCCACGAGTGCCCATTGGTATGCTTCCATCAACCCTTCGGCGTCGCCCGGCAGATTCAATTCATCCTCTGCATCACGCATTCGGTAGCGCGCCGCATTCAGAAATTCACCTTCGCCGCGCTTCTCCATTTCCAACTGCAAGTCGCCAGAAAGCATCAACTGCCGGAAGCGAAGATCAAATGTATCCTCCTTCAGCTGCTCCGGTTTACGCGTGGCGTGCTCAGCTTCAAGTTGACGGGTCTGCCCGCGAAGATCTATCTCGGCCTGTCGTAGGCGCAGGAGTTCTCTCATGCGCTCAATCAAATCCTCGTTCGGCTGACCGCCTTCACCGCCTTCACCACCATCTCCTCCATCCTCGTCATTTTTGGGATCCAGAATATCGGCCCATTTATTGAATTGACCGGCCAATTCCTTAGCGGCGCCCATGACCCGACTGGTCTGGTTTCGCAGGGTAAGGTCGGCGAGGCTATCCATTTTTTCCGAGGGCTGCACCTCGGACATCAGCTTAGTGACTTCGCCAAATTTCTCGCTTTGGGTGGCGTCATAAAAACGCGCAATCTCAACCTGCAATTCAGCAGCCTTCTGGCTGTTTAATCCCTGGTAACCGTAGGCATCGTTAATCATCTTCCTGAGATCCTCATCCAGATCCTCAATGTTCCGACCAATTAGTCGGCCGATGTTTTCCAGAAAATCTTTGGCGACCTTTTCTTCAAACTCCGCAATCTTGCGCAGGCGCAGCACGAGGGTGTTGGCGTACATGTCCTGCACGCTTTCATTGGCATCCTCCTGCATCTCTTTCATTTTATCGAGCGCCTCTTTTTCCTTCTGTTCAGCTTTCTCAAGGTTCTCTTTGCGTTCCTGCTGATTTTGCTGGGATTGCTGAGCCTGAGCCAAGGCCTGCTGAGCCTGTTGCATTTCCTTTTGGGACAGGTTTTGCATTTGTTGCTGGGCCTTGGCCATCTTGGCCAGGTCATTGGGATCCATCTCCTTGTTCTTCAAGGCTTCCCTCGAAAGCTCTTCCAGATCGTCAGCCAATTCCTTGAGATTATCAGCAATATCCCGTTGCTCCTGTTCCTGGCGACCGATTTGTTTATCGGTGAGATCGCTCTTCATTTGCTCGGCGTCTTTTTGCTGAGTCTCGCGGGTGGCATCAAGGAGGTTTTCCTGTCGGCGAACGAGGTCATCCAATTCCGCCATCTTGCTTTCAAAATTCTGCTGAATAATCTGGGCGTGTTCTTCCGGGCTCAGGATATAAACTTGAAATGGCAACGAGCGGCTGGTGCGTTCGCTACGGTAATAATCCTGCGCCGCGGCGTAAATGTTAACCATCATGCCTTCCTGCAGCTTGAGTTTGCGCGGATCAAACAGGTAGGTGGAATCACCAGCCAGATTGCGCGGTTCGAATTCCCGTAAAACGGTGGTGCCATTCGCCAGCCGATTGGTTTCACCGCGACGAAAGGCTTCCCATTCGGCGGAGAGCATCTTCAACCCATAATCATCCTCGGCCATCATCCGAATATCCAACACCTCCTCCAAGAGGATGGCCACCACCGGGGCCTGGCCAGGGCAATCTACGCGGTGCGGCGGGTTATCCGGCTGGCGCTCCAGCGAAAGTTTCCACGGCTGTGCCCCTTCGATCCCGTAAGCATCGCTCCAGAAAAATTCCAATTCACGGTAATCGTCCAGCTCAAGGAATTTCGTCTTGAACTGATCGCCGTCCACCTGCAACTGAACCGGCTCGATTTCACCGCCGATATTGGGCACTGGTTTCAGACGAGCCTGATTCAAGGGACGGGTGGATTGAGCGGAAAATTGAACTTCGCTGCCTTCAAGATAGGGGAACACCGTGCCGTGCACTTCACGATCCGTGTCTACGTATTGGAGATAGGCCGGGAATTTCACCATGGCCTTGGGCAATTCCACATTCGGACGGGCCACCGGCTGAATGGTCACGGTGCGCCTGGTATCGCCCATGCGCAATGCCAACTCCAGTTTCTTGGTGCGACCGGGAATCTGATACGTGACTTCGCCGTTTTCCATGGCGGCAGTGTCACGGTTTTCCCCGTTGGAAAGAACGGCTTGCGAAGGATCCGGGAGCAACGTCTCGAAAGTGTTCGCCAAATCAGTTTGTACATTTAACTCAGCCCGCAAAAAGTCGTCCGCGCGGGCAGCTGAGGCGCTCGTGACTTTCCATTGCCGTTCCAACACTTTCCAGAACGGCTGTTGGCTCCCCGCATCGGCAAACGCGTATTTGGACTGTAGGGCAAACTCTTCACCGCGCGGCACATAATATACGCCTTCCACCTCTGCCCGACCGTCTACACGCAGATCGCCTTCCTCGACAAAAGTGTAGCGCTCTTCACTGGACAAGGCCCAACGTTTGAGTGCGTTCCGGCTGGCGTCCGGCGTGAAGTCTACCGTGAAAGACAAACCGGCCAACACGAAGATGGTCATCAGCGAATACATCAACGGCTTGCGGGTCGCGACTGCTTCATTAAATGAAAATCGCTCGGACTCGCGGTCAATCTGTTCAATCGCCGCCCGACATAGGTCTTCGGAGACATCCTCGGGACGTTGCTCATGATCGGCAAGCTCCACGGCACTGACCAAGCGATCCCCCAACCGGCGGTGTTTGCGCTGCACAATTGCGGCCAGCACACGATTGTCGCGCCGGTGAACCAACCAGTGCTGCACCCAAGGCCAAGCAAAAATACCGGCCACAAAAACACCTGCCAAAGCGGAGAGTCCTCGGGCCCAAAATGGGGTTTCCCAAAATCGATCGGAGAAATACACGAGCATCCAGCTCACCACCAAGCCGGCAATCAGACCACTGAGCGCGATGGCGGTGTCCACCACGAATAATTTGCGCTGCAAGGATGCAAGCTTGTTCCGCAAGCCTTCCGGCAAATCCACCTGAAATCCGCTCTTTTCTGCCATTTTCTCCACTGCTTTCCTTAAATCAACCCCAGAATTTTACGGGACACCCAGTAAACTGCAAGCAGGAACACGATCGCGCCACCCCACCACGCGCTACTCCATAGACGGAATCGCTCCTCAATTACCTCGTTTTCTGTTACCAAACTTATTGCCCCGATCAACTTTTGTAAATCTGCCGGACCGCCGGACTGTCCGCCCGTACGTTCAGCGATCTCGCGCATCACCTTCAGGTTCGCCGGTTGGCCCAGTAATTCGCGCGTGATTTTTTCCACGTTTATTTCCGTCTCCAATTTCTGTTTGCCGTTGGGATTGTAAATGGTGAGCTGATGCAGCCCGCCATTCTGCATTTTCAAGCGTGCCTTGAACACGCCCCACCCGCCTTCCATCGCGGTAAATTCCAGGTTGCGCGTTTTACCATCTGGCTCCTTAAAATCGGCGCGCAGGACGGTATTCAAATTGTCCCCCGAGAGATCCAGCATTGTCGCTTGCAAATATACCTCGTCGCCCACCTTCGGATTCTCCGGACTGTACGTTAGTCGCATACCCTGTCCTTGGGCCATCTTACGCTTGTGCGCCATCCAGCGCACTACCTGCCCCCAGAAACGATAATGGTAGGTATCCTCCACTCCACGCCGCCATCGCCAAGCCGCGTCTGTTCCCATAAAAAGCACTTCGCCATTGCCCCAAGGCCGAATCGCCAGCACCGGCAAATAGCCCGTGGAGGTACGCATGCTCGAATGCGTGGCCAGCACCTGTGTGCCCGGCCGAGCTCGCTCCACTCCGGAGCACCAGAAAAACCCCGGGAGGTTTTTCCAGATGACTTCATTCAACCCTTCATCCGAAGCCAGCATAGTCAAAAAGTGACCCTTGCCGCTACTGCTTAGCTTGAAGTTCGCCTCGCTCGGCATGAACAATCCATCCGGTTTATCACGATCCAACGTCACTGGAATCAGGTCGCCCAAGGGATGATCCATCAAGGTCAATTGCCGGCCTCGCTGACCAGGCATAAAGACCAACCCGCTCCCCTGCTGATCCACCAAGCCACGCAGCAAATCACACTGCTCCCGCGTTAGCTCCTTTTCACCAATTCCCACGTCCCCCAGAAAAACGACATCGAACTTCGCCAATTGCTCGCGCGTCTCCGGAAATTTCTGAATGTAATTCAATCCGGCGCCCGGCCCGAGTTCCGGGTGCAGCAACAGCACACTCACATCCACGCCCGGATCGCGGGTAAGCGCATTGCGCAGATAACGATATTCCCACCGGGGATACGATTCCACCACCAGCACGTTAAGCTTCTCCGTACGAACAGAGAGGTGAAAGGTTTGCGCGTTGTTATCCTCGATTAATTCCTTCTCGTTGCCACGCTGCCAAATCGGCAGGTCCAGTGTCATCGTGTAATCTCCCAGCTCGCGCGGCGCCCAAACGATGGAGTCGTTCACTAGACCATACGCCGGAATGGTGATTGGCTTAGCAATGGAGACCACGGCCCCGCGACGGCTGGTGAGCTTCACTTGCGTACGGATGGGTTCAGGAATATAGCTTCGTACTCGGAACGGAATAGAAATCTGCTCACCCAACAAACCAAATTTCGGCGGATTCACCGATTCAAGCACGAGATCCTTTTGCGCCTGTTCGCTGCCGACCGTCAACGTAAACACCGGCACCTTTTCCGCGCCCAACTTCATGGCCGCCTGTTGTGGGGGATCGCCAATATTCCAATCACCATCACCAATCATTAATACTGCTTTAAGATTTTTGCGCTTAGTGCGCTGGGACTCGAGCGCGTGATAAATATCCGTACCATCACCGAGTGCTACCTCGGCGTTAGTGAAGCTCATCCCGAAATCCTGCACCGTCACCTTGGCCAACTTCTCCAAGGGCGACCAGAAGTTCGTGGCCATTTGCCCTGCAAGCCATTCCTGGCGTGTCACCACATCGCGCACACCCGTTAACACATCGCGCGTATCCATGCTGTGCGTGGCATCAGTCAGGACCACCACTTCCGGCTGTTCTTCGATTTCCGTCACCCGCAAAAATTCCGGCTTACACAAGGTGAAGAGAATCAGTCCCATGATAATGAACCGCAACGACTCCAAGGCCGCGACACCCTTACCGCCGCGACGAGACCAATTACGATAACTGATCACCGCCGTCGTCAGCCAAACTACCACCGCAAAGCCAATCAGCCATGCAGGCGTCTGCAGGGGTTGAAATTGCCAGCCGTTTTCCATCAGGTTGCCTGTTCGGTGGACACCTTGCCTGTGGCCGACCTTTGAAATTCCACTCGCTCATCCGCGCCCTTGGGCAGGATCAAGATTCCCTCGATCAAAAGCGCCAGTGCCATGACCACTAAAAACCAGCGCCAAATTTCCTGCGGGTCATCCGCACCGCCATCCGCGGCTCGTTCTTGGGTCAGTGCGACGGGCACAGCACCAAACAGAGCCTTCACTTCATCGGCCTCCAACGATATCAAGGCATCCTCGCGCACTGGACGATTCACCGCCACCAAACGTTGGCCCATACGGTATACGCCGGCCTGCAGATTAAAATCCTTGACCGAATTCTCACCGCCCTCTTCAGATACCCAGCGCTCACCCTCCGCAGCCCGATCGTCTCCCGCCGAAAGCAAATGCCCCTGCACATAGCGGCCGGACATCATTGCCTCCCCTTCCGCCAATAGACGTTGCAGCATGGGCACGAGAACCAATCCTTCGGTAGCACTGCTCCACATATCGGTGGGTTGCGTGCCACAGAAAACCACCTGCCCTTTCCCAACGGTCTTAGCCATCATCCAAGGCACGCCATCTTCAAAGGCAGCCTGCACCAGGCCATCGCCCTGAATCGCCTTGCGTTGATTCACGCGCAAATCATCCACCGGCAGATACAGGCCCTCCTCCGTACGCTGCAGTGGACCTTCGCTGTCTGAATAACTGGTGATCCGGAACCCGAGATGTTCCTGCTCCTCCTCGGCCGCCACCAAGGCCTGCCAGTTGTCAAAAGTCTTCCCATCCTGCTCAAACCGCTTGAGCTCGCCCCACGATAAACCGTTAAACGTATTGTTATCCGAGGCATCTTCCGGGAAACAAACCACCAAGCCGCCCGCCTTGGCGTATTCGGTCAGACGATCAGCCTCCTCCCCAGTGGGCAGTGGCGTCTGCCACAATACCATGGCGTAATCAGTCCAAGTTTCCCGGCTCACTGCCGTAGGGGCAATTACCTTGCTCACCTGATTGGTGTTGGCCGGATCCGGCGCGGCGGCCAAATTCAAAAAACGCGTTGCAAATTGATCCGGCACGCCGACCACTGCAGTCTGAGCCTGAATGGGTTCGCCATAAACGAAGTACGCGACGTTATCCCGCGCGTTTCCATCTTCCTGGTCAAGCAACTCCACACGTCCCCAGCCGGACTGCGCGTCCTGTTGCAATGGAAAACGCAACTCGTGTTCGTGCGTGGCGCCTTCCATTGCCACCGTGGCGCTTTTGTTCTGGCCCTCGATTTGAACCTCCAAATCTAACTCCACCGGCAAGGCGGAGCCCCGCGTAAATCCCAGCTTCAACACCAGCTCCACCTCATCCGCCGTGCGTTGCCTCGCCGCCTCTAATAAACGCACCGAAACATTGGCCGGCATTTCTTCGTCCAGCGCCATCAGTCGCACACGGACGGACTGCGGTAACCCTTCAATCTTGCCGGATAACCGTCGCCAGCGTTCCTTAGTCGCCGGATCCCAGTTGCTCGATTGCAAATCGGACGCCACCCAAATCTCACCGATGCCCGGCTTCGTATCCACAAACCAATCTGCCGCCGCTTCCAGCAGGGTTGGTAAATCCGCCGCCGTATCGGTCACCTCGCGCCCCACTACATTGGGCAACGCAGCCACGCCGCCTTTCACTTCCCGCGGGCGTTCGTCGGTATGCTCCAACACCACATACCGCACCTCGTCGCCGTAGGCCTTGGCCGATTCCACCATGGTTTCCACGGCCCGCTCCAATCGTGTTTGTTCTCCCAACGAAGCCCCCATACTGGCCGAGCGATCAACCAGTATCAAAATGACATCCGGCTTGCCCGACATCATGCCCTTCACCCAGCCCCCGGCCAGCGGACGGCTCAAGGCGAAGATCAGTGCCAACACCGCCAGCATTCGAAAGAGCAACACCAGCCACTGGCGCACCTTGGCGTACTTCGTCGATTTGCGATTTGCCATGCGCAGGAACATCATAGCAGCCCAAGGCAGCTTGCGATGGCGCAAGCGGTTGAACAGGTGGATCAGGATCGGCAGTAGGCCAAGCAACAAACCCCAAAGCATGAAAGGCTGCAGAAACGTCACCCTCGACCTTTCGCCAATTGTTCGCGTTCAATCAAAAAGTCCGCGATAATTTGATCGTAGGGTTGATCGGTGACCACACGTCGATAATCGGCGTTGTGCTTATTGCAGCCCTCGTGAATTTTCACGAGATACTCCTGCACTGCCTCAAGATATTGCTCGCGTATAATCTCCGGCTCGGCGAGCAGCACATCATTGCTTTCCATATCCTGAAACCGGACCGGCCTATCGAGGTCGAGGTCCAACTCCAGCGGGTCCAGTAGATGGAACAGCGCGAAGTCGTGTTTCTGGAAATGTAAATGCTCAAAGCAATTGAGCAGTTCGTCCACATCGCAGAAGCAGTCGGAAATAATAATCACCATTGCCCGCTGGCGAATACGCTCGGCAAATTGATGCAGCTCCGCCACCAGTCCCGTTTCCCCACGCGGCTCTGCACCGGCCAAGGTATCGAAAATGTAACGCAGGTGCAGCGGGTTACGTCGGGGCGGAATATCCATGGCCACACCGTCATCGAAAATCTCCATTCCCACCGCATCTCCCTGATGCACGAGCATGTAGGAAAGCGTAGCGGCGATCTTGCGAGCGTAATCAAACTTACGAGCACCTTTCTCACCAAAGGCCATGCTCTTGGAGCAATCGATCACCACATAACACCGTAGATTGGTGTCGGCTTCAAATTCCCGAATGTAATACCGGTCGGTGCGGGCCAATACCCGCCAATCGAGCAAACGCGGATCATCGCCGGCCACGTATTTGCGATATTCGGCAAACTCCACACTGGAACCGCGAAAGGGGCTTTTGTGATGACCGACAATGTTACCCACCATCGGCTGACGTGCGTGCAAGAACTGGCCCGAAAGCCGAGTCAACACATCCCCATCCAGAATCTCGCTATACGCTGAGTCGTTCAAGAATTCCCCACGTCCAGTTTACTGATCGGCAAGAGCCGCTTCCTTGTCGCGGATATTCTCAAGCAGCTTGCTGACCACAAACTGACTGTCCACACCCTCACTCTGGGCCTGGAAGTTAGTAAGAATACGATGCGTGAGCACGGGCTTGGCCACGGACTCCACATCCTCCCAGCCAACCACGTAGCGGCCATTCAACACGGCATTGGCCTTGGCGCCGCGGATCAGGTACTGAATGGCACGCGGGCCCGAACCCCAGGTCACCCACTTTTTCACCCACTCCGGAGCATCATCGGTCTTCGGCCGCGTCATGCGAACCATCTCCACCACGTCGTCATACACATGGTCCGGCACCGGCACGCGCTCAACTAGGTTCTGGTAACGTTGCAGGGCTTCACCGTCGATCACCTCTTCGAGTTGCGCCGACTTGGTGCTGGTGGTTTCCCGTGCTATGCGCCGTTCTTCATCGACAGTCGGGTAATCCACCGTGATCAGAAACATGAAACGGTCCAACTGCGCCTCGGGCAACGGATAGGTGCCTTCCTGCTCGATCGGGTTTTGCGTGGCCAACACAAAGAATGGCTGTGGCAAGGCACGGTGTTCGCCGGCCGTGGTCACCCGATGTTCCTGCATGGCTTCCAACAACGCACTTTGCGTCTTTGGCGGCGTCCGGTTGATTTCGTCCGCCAGAATGATGTTGGCGAAAATCGGGCCTTTCACAAATTCAAACTGCCGCCGACCGGCCTCGCCGTCCTGCAGAATCTCTGTGCCGGTAATATCGCTCGGCATCAGGTCAGGCGTGAACTGAATCCGGTTGAAATCTAGGCTCATGATCTTGGAGAGCGAGTTCACCATCAGCGTCTTCGCCAACCCCGGCACACCCATCAAAAGACCGTGACCGCGGGACAGGATGCACATCAGCATCTCGTCCACGACGTTGTCCTGACCAATAATCACCTTAGCCAGTTCATCTTTCATCTTGCCGTAGTGCCCGCGCAACTGATCCACGGCCACCTTGTCGTCATCGGACAGTCCGGACCCGGTCTTAGCTGAGGGAGCCGGCGGATGGTGCGGCAGGGAGCCGCCGTCGCCACCCGGGACGTCGGCATCTAGAAGTATATGATTTTGCATAAAAAAAAGGTGCTATGAGAACGTTTGAGAAAAATTTACCTGAACCCTCCTGCAAGGCAATGATTAAGAACTCACTTTATGGTCTTATGACAAATTCCATCGGATAATTTTCGATCGCCAAACCCTGACCCCTTACCTAATTTGAGTTGTTTTTTGACGGAGCAAACTGGAACCGACTCCGTCTAACGCAAAATGAATCGGTTTTGACCCGTTCCTGATTACGAAATGAAAAAGCTCACAGCCTGTCTTGCCCTGGTCGGCATCACCCTTACCCTCCTCTATGCCGTAGAACCTCCCCCCGCCCCCAAGCTCTCCAAGGAAGCCCATTGGGAAGCCTATGAGGCCGCTCTAAAAAAAGGCCTACCCAAAACCGCCATCACCCATCTTAACCCGATTATCGAGAAAACCCTCGCGGATAGGGATTACGCCGAGGCCATCAAGGCCGTGGGCAAGAAAAACGCCCTCGAGGGCACCATCCAAGGCAACAAAGCGCAGGAAAAGATCCGCCGCATGGAGGCCGAGATCAAGAAGGCCCCGGCCGAGATGAAGCCGGTCATGACCGCCATCGTCGCCAACTGGTACTGGCATTACTTCCAACAGAACCGCTGGCGATTCATTCAGCGCTCACGCACCGGTGCCGCACCCACCGATGATTTCGAGACTTGGGACCTCCCGCGTATTTTCACTGAGATCGACAAACAATTCACCGCCGCCCTCGCCCATGAGGCCGTGCTCAAGAAAACCCCCGTTGCCGATTACGATGAGCTCCTACAAAAAGGCTCCCAACCCGACGCCTACCGGCCCACCATGTATGACTTCCTCGTTTTCAATGCCCTGCAATTCTACAGCAGCGGCGAACAAGCTGGGGCCAAGGCGCAGGATGCCTTTGAGTTGAACGCCGAGGATCCTGTATTTGATTCCGAAGCCAAGTTCATTGCTTGGCAGATCAAAACCACCGACTCCGAGTCTCGCACCGTCAAGGCCCTCAAACTCTATCAGGACCTCCTCAAGTTTCACGCCAACGACGAGGACAAGAGCGCCTATATCGACGCCTCACTCGGGCGCCTGAACTTCGGCAAGAACAAGGCCTATGGAGAATCCAAGAACGACCGGTACCGCACCGCAATCAAGGGCTTCATCAACAAATGGGCCGACCATCGCATCAGCGCCCGCGCTCGCTTCCACCTCGCGCAGTCACTCGATCAGGAGGGCGACAAGGTACAGGCACACAAGATCGCCAAGCAAGGCAACGACACCTACCCCGACAGCCCCGGCGGAGCCATGTGCCATAACCTCATCAACCAGATCGAGGCCAAGAGCAGCAATATCACCATCGAACGCGTCTGGAATAATCCCCGCCCGGACATCACCGTGAAATACCGCAACGTGGATGAAATCCATTTCCGCGTCGTAGCCGAGAACTGGGAAGCCGCCATGAAACGTAAACGGGGCAACCCTCAATGGCTCGACAATAATGAGCGCAAAGCGCTAATGCAAAAAGAGATCGTCAAGAAATGGAGTGTTAAACTCCCTCCGACCAAGGATTTCCACGAGAGCGTAAAGACCATCAAAGCTCCCGTAGGATTACCCCAGGGATTTTATTACCTCGTAAGCAGCCACGACAAGAACTTCGGTGCTGGCGATAATGTCTGTTACTACACCAGCTTCTGGGTCAGCGATCTTGCCATCGTAGTGCGCCAACGCCACGGCAATGGCCGAGTGGAAGGATTCGTCCTCGATGCACTGAGCGGTGAACCCGTAGCCGATGCCAAGGTGCGCGCGTGGTTCCGCAACGGCAACCAGCGCACGGAAGCCAACCCCACAACTTCCAATGATAAGGGTCTGTTCAGCTTTCAGGCCATTCAACGCGGCTACCTTCTGCTTGCCAGCAAAGGCGACCAACAACTCAGCTCCTATAACGACCATTACAATCATGGTCGTGTTCACATCCCGCGACCTTACGACCGAACTATCTTCTTTACCGATCGCTCCCTCTATCGTCCCGGACAAACCGTCCAATATAAAGGGCTCTCGATTCACGTGGATTCCCACAACGACAACTACCGCACTATACCTAACGCACTGGTTACTGTGTCCTTCCGCGACCGCAATGGTAAGGAAATTGGACGACAACAACATCGGGCCAATGACTACGGCTCTTTCAGTGGTAAATTCAATGCCCCGCGGGATCGGGTGCTGGGCCGAATGAGCCTCCAAGTCACAACCGGACCGCGCGGCAGCTCTTCCTTTAATGTTGAGGAATACAAACGACCCAAGTTCGAAGTCGACCTCAAAGCCCCTGAAACCGCCGCCAAACTAAATGGCGAAGTCAGTCTATCGGGTAAAGCTACAGCCTACACCGGTGCAGCGATTAATGATGCAGAA
>Ga0163110_10000868_pt1 | contig 14855 bp, 8 predicted proteins | sample CRUFie1St17metaG_FD_108703 | JGI IMG/M metagenome (GOLD analysis project Ga0163110, IMG submission 108703) | Marine microbial communities from the Costa Rica Dome - CRUD Field 142mm St17 metaG | ecosystem: Environmental > Aquatic > Marine > Oceanic > Photic zone | place: Costa Rica: the Eastern...
AGAACTGTTGGTGATTTAGATTCAGCACCTAATCCCAGTTTTATTGATAATAAAATAAATAATGTTTTCTTTTTTAGAAACAGACTTGGCTTTTTAGCTGATGATAATGTTGTTTTATCTAGGGTTTCAGAATTTTTTAACTTCTTTCCAGAAACTGTTTTATCTGTTATAGATAGCGATCCTATTGATGTTGCTGCATCTCATACAAAAGTAGCTATTTTAAAAAATGCTGTAACTATGGGTAAACAATTAATATTATTTTCTGATCAAACACAGTTTGTATTAACATCATCATCTGATTCACTTACACCAAAGACAGCGAACGTAGTAGTTACAACAGAATTTGAATCAAGCGATCAAGCTCAGCCTGTAGGTTCTGGATCTTCTATTTATTTTTTAACAGATAAAGGTTCTTTTGCAGGTGTTAGAGAATATATTGTAGAAAGTGACACAGCTATTAAAGACGCATCAAATATAACTATTCACGTTCCAAAACTTATACCAAATAATATTTTTAAAATGGCAGTATCTAATAACCAAGATGTATTAGTTTTATTAGGTACAGGTAATCCAAATAAATTATTTATAAATAGGTGGTTATATGGAAATAACTTACAAAAAATATTAAACAGTTGGTTTACTTTTACAATAAATCCAAACAGACAAATATTAAATATAGATTTTATAGGTACAGATTTATTTGCAGTTATACAAGAAGGAAATAGTTTGACATTAGAAAAGATACCTTTTGAATCAGATTTTAAAGAAGCTAATTCAGAATTTGAATTTAATCTCGATCATAAAGTTACAGAAGCAACCACAGGAGTTAATACTGCTTTTAATAATAATGTAACTACTTTTACGGTCCCTTACAAATTAAGGTCTAACATGACAGTTGTAGGAAGGTATTTAGCTAATGGAGAGACAAGTACTTTTATAGATGCTAATGGGGTTCAAAAAGATTTAAAGGCTGGTCAAGTAATACAAACTACAAATTTAACTGATGGAACTACTTCTACTATTACTGCTGACGGAGATTTTAGAAATAGTAAGTTTATCATTGGTGAGCCTTATGAAATGCATTATAGATTTAGTAAACAAAGACTTACAGAAAGTGGTGGTAACAATGCCACTGAAGTTATAGGAGGTAGATTACAACTACATCATTTCTATATTAAGTTTGAAGATACTGGATTTTTTAAAGTTGAGGTCACACCAGAAAATAGAGATACATCTATACATAAATTTACTGGTAATTTATTAGGTGCTGCATCTAGTACTATAGGAGCTATTAATTTAGAAACAGGTACTTTTAAAGTACCAATAATGAGTAGAGCAGATAGAGTTAATATTGATATAAAAAACAATACTTTTTTACCAACAAAATTATCTAGTGCTGAATACGAAGCTATGTTTCATATAAGAAGTAGAAGAGTTTAATGGGGTATTTAAGAAAAGCAAATATAACTGACCTTAATCATGTATGTAAGCATATGAGAGATATGGATAGAGTAGAAGCTGTATATCAAACAGGTAAAGAACCAGAAGACGCTTTACGTTTAACCTACCTAGCAGGGCAGCAAGTGTTGGCAATAGCTGGTGACAATGACCAGCCGATGGGATTATGTGGTGTTATAAGTGATGGTTGTATATGGATGGTGTGTACTGATGAATTATTTAGTAATAAAAAATATAGAATACAACTAATAAGAAAAGGTAGAAAATGGGTAGATAAGTTGTTGCAATCTTACAAAGTCTTATATAATTTTGTATATGCAGAGAATCATACTGCTATTAAATGGTTAAAAGCTTTGGGATTTACATTTGTGAACTATTATGAAAAGTATGGAGATCAAGAAAAACCATTCTACGAATTTGTGAGGATTGCATAGATGTGTGTATTTGCTGCTGGTGCTACTGGTATTTTAGGTAAAGGTATTCTTGGACTTGGAGTTAAAGGAAGTAATTTATTTCTTGGCTCGTTAGGTCTTAATGCCGTAACAGGTTTTGGAGGTAGATCAGCAAAGAGAGCAGCAGCAAACCAACGATACCAATCAGCTTTATTAACAGGACAGTCTTTTGCTAGGCAACAAGAAGCCTTGGGAGCACAGTTAAAAGAAACAGAAGCATCAAAAGCACAAGAAAAACTAGCTAGAACAATACAAGCATTACAAGCCAGAGGTAGTTTAAGAGCAACTGAAAGAGCAGGTCTTACCGTTAATTTATTATTAGCAGATCAAGAAAGACAAGCAGCAAACTTTAGAGAATCTATAAACCAAACACTTGAGTCAGTAAGAAGACAATATACAAGGAATACTGAAGGTCTTGTAGCAGAGAGAGATGATAGACGTAATCAGCTACAGAGTAATATTAATCAGGCATATAACAAGATACCTTCACTTGGTAGCACCTTGCTGAATGTAGCTACTCAAGGCTTATCAACTTACGGTCAACTCGCAAACCTCTAATGACATCTAGTTATCAAAGCACAGCTTTTCAATCCTCTGCAAAACCTGTAGATACTTTTGTACGACCTCCCAGTGTTCAACCTAAAACTGGTATTGAGTCTTTAGCTGAAACACTTGTTGCTGTAAATCCTAATATTCAGAAGTTTTTAGGAAACAGAATAGATATTGCAAAACAAGAAGAGATAGAAAAAGGACAGGAACTTGTAATTAATGCTTCTAAAGACGAATTACAAAAAATAATTTCACAGGTAAAAAAAAGAGATGGTAACAAAGCAGCAAGACAACTTATTGGTGGTAATATTTTTACTCAAGCTGGAGTAGAACAGCAGTTAGCAATAAATTTAGGTAATACTACAAAACTTAGAGCTAAATCATTTTTTGATAATTACACTGTTCAAAAACAGTTAGACGATGGAACTGTAACTCAGACTCCACTTAGTCATTACGATATAAATTCACCAGAGTTTCAATCTGCAATGGCAGAATATCAATCTACTAGCAAGAGTGATGTTAGCGGTATTAGATCTTTATATGTAAATAAATACTTTTTACCAAAAGTTTCAAAAGCAATGGAAGAAATTGTAGCTGATCAAATTGAAAAGAATAATGAATACAAAGTTCAAAATGCAGAAAATCAATTAAAAAATACTTTACTTCTTAATTTTAATAATATTGATGAAGATGGGTTAGAAACATCTATAGCTGCTTCACAAGAACAGATAAAAAGATTAGAAACTATTGGTTTAACAGAAGTTGTTTCACCAACAAGTCTGTTAAAAACTGTAAAAGATCAAGCTAATAATATTTTTTTAAAATATAAAAGAAATAATTTAGATGGATTTGAAGCTGTTAATGAATATTTAGATTATGTTGGTGAATTAAAAGTTGGTCCTCGACAATTATTAAAAGACAAAACTACAAAACAATCATCATTAAAAGATTTTTATGATGAAGACATTAGAAAATTATATACAGATATTATAAAAGCAAACGAAGAGTTTGATGAACAAGAAGCGAAGAGAATACAACAAGTAGAAGAAGACACTATAAATACAATTCTTGACAGACATTCATTTGTAAAAGTTGATCCAGAAACAGGACAACGAAATTACGAAGTAGTTCAGTCTTTAGTAAATGCTTTTCCACACAGATTTGATAATTTTATAGAACCACTGCTTGAAGAGCAAGACATAAGTAGAGATGAGTTTTATAGACAATTCAAGTTTGACATGATTCAAGGTAAATATAAAAGGTCTGAATCTTTTACTATTTTAAAGAATTTTGAAATTGCTTTAGGTACAAGTATTACTCAAGAAGATGAAACAGAATTAGAAGAACTATTTAAATTTGCAAAAGAAAAGGGTGGTAAAGATTCTCTTGTTGAATACAGATCAAGAATTGACATTACACATCAAGATGCAAGATTTATTTTGGGTGGTAAAGGTGAATTTTATAATAGTTTTGTAAGAGACTTTTATACAAAAGGACAAAACCTTGATTACATAGATGCTAAAAGTAATTTTGATAGTAAAGTAGGTGAAATATTTAGTACGTTTGAATTACAAACACCATACAAAACATTAGATGAGCAATACGCTACAGAATTTGAAAAGGCAAGAAAAAAATATTTACAAGATGTAATTAATATCAATAACAAGACTTATAAACAAACAGGAATAATGTCGGAAATAGATCAAAAAATAAAAATAAAAAATAATAACAACGACAATACGAATCAAGGTCAAACAAATGAAGGTGTAACTTTTAAAGGTTTAATTAACAATGAAGGTAAAGATGAATCTTTTGGTGATCTCATAAAAAACAGAAAAAAAAACAATGAAATTATAGATTGATGTATTATTTGGAAATAGATCTTCTATAACAAAGCCCAACAATAACAATCAATAGTTATGACTGATTCTAATTTAACAGCCTCTGAAGCTAATACACCAACTCAATTACAGTCTGTAGAAAATCCTTTTAAACAAACAGAGGGATTTGTTAACTGGGATCAAAGTATTGATAACGATAGAATCTTAAATGATTTTTATATGGATGATGATGAATTAGATATATTTAAAGATAATAGCCAAGATCCAACAAAGAAAGTCTTTAGACAAGCAGGTGGAATAGGATTAGAGATAGGTTCGGGTATAGGTTTAGACATTAAGACTGCTCCTTTACTTGTTGCTCCTTTTCCTGGTGCAAGACCTTTATATTTTTTAATTAATTTTGCTGGTGGTGCTGCTGCAAATCTTGCTGCACAAAAAGCTAGAGGTGAAAAGAATATTGATTACGGAGAAATGTTTTCTGCTGGCAGCGTTCAAATGGCTCCTTTTGGTTCAGCAGGTAAAGGTGCTAAAGGTATAGCTGGTGCTGCTTTACAAGGTAGTGCTACCGCAGTTGCAGATCAACAAATACAAAAAGCTTTAAATGAGCAAGAGTTCTTAACACCAAAAGAATTTTTAGGTTCCGCTACATTTGGTGCAGGTTTCGGTACAGTTTTTAAAGGTAGTATTGATGGATTACAAGGACTTTATACAAAATATGCGGGTAAATCTGCTGCTGAAATAAATAGAGTCATAACACCAGATGAAATAAAACAAGTAAATAAAATTGTTAAAGATGGAAAAGCTGCTCAAAAACAACAACAACAGCAATCACGATCAAAGAAAAATAAAAGCAACCAAAACACAGGTGATTTAAATTTACCTGATACTAGAGGTCAAGGTAAGTTTTATCATGGTACTGCACAAGAAATAACACTTCAAGAAGGTGGGGAAGCATTATCATCACAAAACATTTATGGTAATGGATTTTATACAACGGATGATTTGGTTACCGGTAGTGGATACCAAAACAAAGGTAAAAAGCAATTCTTGAAACCAGAGATACCTATTGCTAAAGGGGTTAAAAGAGAAAGCGATTTACCTTATGGAATACAAAATGATTTAGCTAAATTAGATATAACAGATGCAGAATTAAATCAATTAATAAAACCTGGATTAGAGGTTCCGTCTGCTAATCGTTTAAGAGATCTTGCTAGACAGGCTAGACAATTTCCAATAGATAATCAATTTTCTGGTGGCTCAAGAACTAATGTTGATGCTTTCAATAAAATAGCTGATCGTTTAGATGAGTTGGCGGACAACCCTCCTAAAACACCAGATTTCAGACCAGTTACTTATGAGATTGCAGAAAAACAACCTGTAAATTTTTATGACCTAGATCAACCTGTTGATGCAGAATTAAAAACCTTTGTTAATAATTTTGATGACAGTCCTTTTGAAAATATAGTTTCAGAATCAATTAATGATTTAGGTGATAACTACACATTAGCTCAATTATTTGATGAAATAAGAGGTTATGCAAATGGACGAGGTGTAAGTTCTAATACAGTTATTGATGAAATATTTGGTAATTTTCAAGATTATTTTAAAGGAAAAGGTTTTGGTGGGTTTACTCATCAAGGAGGAAAGAAAGCAGGTAAAGGTAAAAGATTACATCAGGTAAGAATATATTTTGATCCAGCGAATCAAATTGATATAAATAAAGTTGATTTAAATAATTTTCAAACAAAAACAAACAATCAAACACAAAATTTAGGTGATCCAGAACTTACTCCAAATCAATATACAAACAAAGTTACTAAATCAGAAAACTTTGGTCTTATTGAAGAACTTATAAGAATTAAAAAATTAAATAAGGCAGAAGGAACAAGTCCAATAAAAAGCCAATATGCCATGAAATTAGGTGGTTTAAATTTATTTGATGATGGAATTATTGCTTTATCAAAAACAAAACGAATAAAAGAATATACAAAAATATATGCCATTTTAAATGATATTGCTCCTTCAGAAGATCTTGCAGTTGCTCTTACACAAGCAGTTGCTTTAGCTACAGATGAGGTCGTAAACGCTAATACAAGATATATTAATGCTTTAAATCTTAAAGATTTTGATCAAATAGAAAAAGCCATTGATGATCTAGATAAGGCTTTTTTACAGGTTGATGATTGGCTTGGTTTAAGTTTGCCTGGTAGAACAACTTTTGGACGTACAGGTCAAGCATTACAGATACAAGCAGACTCAGGTATAGCAGGTAAATCTGTTGATGAAGTAATGAATATGAGTCAGGCACAAAGACGAGAGGCTGCTGCGGAAGTTGGTGATGTGACTCTTGCTTTAGATGAAAGAGCAGATGCTGTACAAAAATTAAAGAAGGATCTAAACGCTGCCTTGAAAGAAGCGAAAGAAAGTGGTGATTTCACAAAACTATATAAAGTTGGAAATACAATACAACAAACAAATGGAGATGTTCAAAAAATTGTTGCACTAGAAAAACATCAAGTTATTCCAGGGTTATTAAATAAAACAGCATCAATAGTAAATGAAATAGGCATCAATGCTTTGATGTCTGCACCAGGAACTAACGAAGTAAACCTTATTTCTGGCATCTTAAATACTTACCTAAACGCTTTTAAATTAGCTTTAGGTTCAAGAAGTCAAGATGAAATAGAAGCAGCAATGAGACATTTTGTTGCCTTACATTCTAATTTTAATTTTGCAAGAAAAGCATATGCCAGATCATTTGCAATGGAAGATAATTTTATAAACATGGGTACAAGTAAACTTGAAGTAAGACCTCAAGATAGGTATCAAATATCTACTACGAATACAGATTGGCCTTCTCGTATCGGTATTAATTGGACAGGTAAAGCAATAAGATTACCTAGTAGATTAATGACTTCAACTGATGCTTTAGTACAAGCACCGAATTTAATTGGCTATGCAACTATGGAAGCATTTATGCACGCTAAGAAAATTGGTTTGAAAGGTAAAAATGTTGATGGACATATTAATAAACACATCAATACAATCATTGAACATTTACTTTCAAATGGCAAATCAGAAATAACAGACAAAGTTACAGAAAGAATATTAGACAAATCAAGACAGTTTTCTAAATCTATTACATTTACAAATGATATTCGTACTGAAAGTTTATTTGGTAAAGGTGCAAATGCAGTAGATAAATTTGCGAGAAATCCTTTAGCTAGATTACATTTCTCTTTTACAAGAACACCATCTAATCTGATAAGTGCTGGTTTTGGTTTAACACCTGGTATTGGAACTCCCTTAACAGTTAAAGGTCAAAATATTAATTTATTAAATGAAGTATTAGCTTCTGAAGTAAGACATGATCTACTAAGTCCTGATCCCTTAATTGCACAAAGAGCAAGAGGAGGTATGAACCTAGCACAAGGTTTTGGTCTTACAATCGCTGGAATGTCAATGTATTACGGTAATAAATTCTTAGAAGAAGACTATGTACCACCAAGAATTTTAACAGGAGGTGGCCCTAATTGGACTACATCGGAAGGAAAAGCAATGTGGAAAGCAATGTACAAAAATGGTTGGAGGCCATATAGCGAAGGATTTTTACAATATAACGAAGACGGATCTCCTAAATTTATAAATGGTGAGCCTGTTTATAATTATAAATCATACGACAATATTGGATTAGATCCTGTATCTCAAATTGTAGGTATGATGGTTGATTTTGTTAATAGTTCTGGATTTATAAATGGTAAACCTTTTGATGATTTTACTGTTGGTTGGACAGGTGTTTTAGGTCGTAACATTTTTAATAAAAGTTATACAAGTCAAATTAATGAGTTCATGCAACTAATAACAGCATTTCCTAGCTTAGTTGAAGATTCTGGTGAGTTTGGCGATGCAAACCCTTTAAAAGATTATAGAAAAGAAAAAGCAATGGAATATTTAGGAAAACAAACCGTATCAAGAATAATTCCTTTTTCAAATTTATTAGCACGTTTTAAAACGATACCAGGTGATATTTTAGAAATGATGGGTTATTCAAGAGATGATGAAAGGATTAAACAATATATACAGAAAGTTGATACGAAAGTAAGGCCAGGAGATGTTATTAATCAAAATTTATCTATAGAAGATGAAAATTTTAATAAAGAACAACAACTGTTAAAACAACTAAGAATTTTATTAAATCAAGCACAAGAAAAAACACCTGGCTATAACGCTGATTTACCTTTTATGTATGAACATGGAACAAATGAACCAATTTTATATCCATATAAAAAAGGATTAGATCTATTTAGTTTAAGAAAACATAGTACAAGTAAAAATTATAAAATTTATCAAGCTTTAAAACTAATAGGAAGACAATTACCCGAGCCAAAAGATGTAATTACTGGCGGTTATAGTAAACAAGAATTTGAACCTAAAAAATTAAACACTAAAGAATATGCTGTCTTGAGAAAATTTATTAACAAACACATACCTAAAGGTGAAAAGTATGGAAACAAAACTTTAATACAAGCATGGAATCAATATTTAAACAGTAAGGATTATGAAGTGTTAAGTAAAGCTATTGAAACTAATGGTTTAACAAGTGAGAAAGGACAAATAGCAGCAAAAGAAATTTATTCACAATTATATAGAAGAAATAATTATTATATTAAATCAGGCGAGACAGAATTTTTCTTACAAGTATTAGGAGAAAAAGAGATTGAGAAAAGAAGAGGAAAAAAGGCTAAGATAAAACAAGAGTTTCTCAATGAGATTGAAAACGATTTAATGAATTAACTATGGCTACTAACACTGCTGCGTCTTTTACAAACCTTACTGGTAATGGTACTGCTGGTCCTTTTAATATCTCCTTCTCATACATAGAGCAATCTGAAGTTGATGTTACGGTCGATGGGGTCTTAAAAACTCTCGGTACGCATTACACTTTTACCAGTACTTCACAAATCACATTCACCACTGGTAATGAACCTGCTAATGGTGCAGCTATAAAATTTAATAGAGATACTGATATATCAGCAAAAAAAGTAGATTTTGAAGATGGCAGTGTTTTAACAGAAAATGATTTAGATACTCAAAATAATCAACTGCTATTTGGTCTGCAAGAAATGATAGATGGGGTACAAAGTTTATCAAATACCGTTAGTAATGTTCAACTTAGCGCTCCAAGCTCATTATCAGTTAACATAGGCAGTACTACTGATAATACTGGTAACAATACTGGTAATGTTACTGGTGCTGTAAATAGACCTCTTGACGAAAAAATTACAGATATTGTTAATGTTTTTGATTTTGGTGCTAAAGGTGATGGTGTAACTGATGACAGTTTATCTTTACAAGATGCTATTAATTTTTGTATTACTAATGGTGGTAAAGAATTACAATTAAATGCTGGTGTTTATGTATTAACTAAAGATTTAATTGCTGTTCTAGACGAAAAATTTGAACAATTACATATAAAAGGTAATGGCAATGTAATTTTTAAATGCATACCTACAACTGCTACCTCTACGATAGGAATTGCAAATAAAAATACAGGAACTATAAGCACAGGTGCTGGCACTGATTTTCTTGGAGTGGTAGGTGACGTATCAATTAATGCAACAAATCCTAGTCCTAGTGGAAATAGTGGTGGATTTAATACAGGACAAAATTATATTCACTTTGCTTATGACAATCAAATACATGGTGCTACGGCTGATACAGGAGAAAGATCAGTCGCCTTTACACCTATAGATGCTAGTAATTTCAATAATAATGGGAGAATTGTAAAAATAAAAATTGATGCAATTGTTGGTACAGATAATAATGGTGGAGAATATCCAGACATTAGCAGCCCTGCCACAAATGCAGAATATTTAGAATTACGTTATAGCTTAAACGCACACAGTGTAGGTATTGCATCAGCAACATGGAATCTTATTGACCAAATAATTCCAATACAACCTAATAATGCAAGACCAGCAGGAATAAATGAATATTCTTTAAACATACCAGTTGAAGCACAACAACCTAATGTAAGTTTTCAATTACATCAACCAAGTAATACAACTGTAGATAATTATGGTATTACGAATATTAAATACGAAACTTGTAGTGCCTCTAATTTTTTAGATGTTACTATTTCAACTAACCAATATGCATCAAATCTAAATGCACCAAGATTCAGTATAAGAAATATTGAATTTGCTTATGCAAACGAAACTACAAGTGTATTAGCTAATGGTATTAATTTAAAAGGAAACAATATACAAGGTATTCCTACGCAAACTTACGTAATTGAAAGTTGTCAATTTGTACCTTGGACAAATACTGCAAACAGTACTTTATTTGATACCTTTTTTGCAAATGCAGTAAAAATTAACAATCTAGGTGAAATTTCATTTAGAAATTGTGTTTTTTATGGAGAGCATGATCAATTAAATATAGGCACTGATGGTCAACAATTAGGTAATGGTGTAAACATAGGTACTACAAATAATCTATTGGTAGGTAGCTATTATTTTGATTCATGTAATTTTACATATGGATTTTATGGATTAGTTATTAATCCGCTTGCAAACACTATTTTCTTAAACAATTGTTTATTCCAACAAAATCGTACAGGTATTTATTTCACATCCCAAGATGATAACAATACAAATCTTCTTACTGGTGGATTAAAAATAACTAACTCAGCTTTTACTAATTTTATAAGTCAAATTGAACCAGCAACACCCTCTAACTCAGTAACTAGTAATTTTTGTATTCATACCAATCATGTAAAAGAAATACAAATAAGTAATACATTTTTCTTTTCTGGTAAGGATTTAACATCTAACCCTGCTGGATTAAGACATAGAGGATGTCTTTATTTACAAGATAGTGGAAGTATAAATATATACGGTAATATTTTTAGATCAAACGGAACTGGTAGTGGTGGTGCAAATATTTATAATTATACAAATTATAAAAACACAGCAATTTTTATAGAAAATCCTAACATTACTACAACAGATGGTGACGGTCAAATACAAAATAATAATTTCTTTGATTTTGCTAGTTCTTATGCTGCTATTTATTTAGCTTCTACAAGTCAAGAAATTCAATCTTATGAACAATTAAATGTTTTTCATAATTGTGGAACAAATATTAATAATCAAGGTACAAATAATATAACTTCGTTACCTAGTGGTGGTAGTGGAGCAACAGATTTAATTAATGATACAACACCACAATTAGGTGGTAATTTAGATGTTCAAAGTAGTGAAATAAATACAAGTACTACTAACGGAAATATAATTTTAAATCCTAATGGTACTGGTGTTGTTGAAGTGAAAGGTGATGGAACCAGTAGTGGTACTGTTGGAACAGTACAACTTAATTGCTCAAATAATAATCACGGAGTAAAAATAGCTTCACCACCACACTCTGCTAGTGCAAATTACACTTTAACTTTACCTAATGCAATTAATGCTAATGCATTTTTAAATACAGATTCAAACGGAAATTTAGCATTTCCTACTTATCCAAAAGTAGTTCCGGGAACTAATAGTGGAGATCAAATTCTTTTTAGTAATATATCGTGCGTTCAAGATAGTAATGGTGTTTCACCAGTTATTGACGGTTCAAATACACACCCTTTAACTTTTAGAACTAATCAAAAAGGTTCTTCTGGTAGTGGTGTTGCGAGCATAGTTGATAATACTGGTTTGCAAATGGGGAGAATGAATCAATATGTAAAATTAGCCGCTCCAATAGATCAAACAGGTCAAACAAGTTATACATTTACTTTTCCACCAATATCAGGAAGTAATAATCAAGTTTTAATGACAGATGGTTCTGGCACAACAAGTTGGGTAGATCAATCAGGCGGTGGTGGATTAGTTGGTAGTAATAATGAAGAATTATTTGTTGAGGCCGAAAACCAAATGGATAATGATTTTTCAACTACAACAAATAAAAACTATATATCAGCATCTCCTTTAGCAGTGGCATCTGGTGTTACTTTAACTATAGTATCTGGTTCAACAATGGCTTTTGTTTAAAAATTATATATAATATTTATAATTAAAAAAATATTATGTCAAAAATAAAAGTACAAGAAATTGAACATACAGGTAATACAAATACAAATGCTGCAATAACACTTGATGCTAATAACAATGTAACTTTTGATGCTACTGTAACTGCTACTACTTTCTCAGGGTCTGGTGCAAGCCTTACAGCTTTACCAGCAGCTAATTTAACAGGTACATTACCAGCTTTAAATGCAGCTAATTTAACTTCTATTCCAGCAGCTAATTTAACAGGTACATTACCAGCTATTGATGGTTCAAATTTAACAGGTATAGCTGCATCTCATCCTGCTTGGTTTGGGAAGCAAGACACTGCACATAATATTCCTAACGTTACATGGACTACTATTATTAATCTAGGAGATGAAGCTGTAAATCCAAGTGTTAACAGTGGCGGATGGGATGAATCTACAGGTATCTTTACAGTGCAATCTGGTCAAGCTGGTGTTTATTATGCTTTTGGTGGAGCAGGAATAGATGATATTCAATCTGATGATATAGTTCGTGTTGGAATAAGTAAAAATGATGCAGAGCCTTCTGTTTATAGTGAAACAAGAGCACAACAAACTGAATCTAATCAAATATATGCAGCACAAATGTCGCAAGTATTTACATTAGCTGTAGGTGATACTTTAAGATGTAAAGTTTATCATAATGAAGGTTCAACAGAACCAACAGAACAAGCTTACACTTTTTTTGGTGGGTTTAGAATTTTTGCAACTTAGTCAAAGGACAAATCTTTATATTGATAGTAAAATCAAGTAAAAAGAGTAAATTATTATGTCAACAATAAAAGTCGTAAATATTAAAAATCCGTCCAACTCTAATAACTCAGTATCTATAGCATCAGATTCCAGCGTTAGCCTCAAGCATAATGGATCTGCCAAGCTGACCACTACGGAAAATGGTGTAAGTGTTACTGGAACGTGTACAGATTCAAAAGGTGATTTAAGAGATATTCCTCAAAACTCTCAAAGTTCAGCTTATACACTTGTTGCTGCTGATGCAGGAAAACATATAAGTATTACAACTGGTGGTGTAACAATTCCAGCTAGTATATTTGCTGCTGGCGATGCTATAACAATTATTAATGACAGTGGATCGGACCAAACAATTACTTGCAGTGCAGTAACAACATATCTTGCAAGTAAAACAAGTGCTAAAAGTTCGCTAACTTTAAAAGCTAGAGGACTTGCAACATTCTTATTCGTTTCGGGAACTACTGTTTACGCTGCTGGAGCGGGGTTAGAATAATGACTATTCAACAAATGCTATTAGCTTCAGGGACTGGAACAGTTATCTTAGCTAATGCAGGAAACGTCAATGGTAATCCACAGCAACAAGAAATAACAGTTTCAAACTTTATTAATAGTGGAGGAACTTTAATAATTCCTTCGGGTCTTTATGTATGGTCGGATGATACCAGTACTCCAGCTTTAACTGTAGATATTAGTTGCACTATTATTAATCAAGGAAATATTATGGGTCGAGGCGGTAATGGTGGTTCAGGTAATTCCACTGTAGGAAGTGATCCTAGTAATGTTCGCGCTGGTGGTGACGGTGGCTCTGCAATAAAAATTAACAGCGGTGTTTCTGGTGTTGTTATAACTAATGAATCGGGTGGTAATATTTTTGGCGGTGGTGGTGGTGGTAATGGTGGTTATTATGCTCATGTATCACTGCCTCGTGTCGGTGGCGGCGGCGGTGGTGCTGGCGGAGGAGATGGTGGAAATGGACGTGCTGCTACTAATGGTGGCTCTGGAGGTGATATTGGTAGTGCAGGGAGTAATGGGACTGGCCATAGAGCAGGTACTGGGGGTGATCATGGTGGAAGTGCTGCTTCGGCTGATGGTCTACCTTTGCCCCCTAATAATCCACCTGGTGGAGGCGGTGGAGGCGGTGGGAGAAAGATTACAGGTAATACGGCCGTAGCCCCAACTCCAACTGGCACATTTAGTTCTCAGGGTGGATCAGGAGGAAACGATAATAACGCTGGAGGAAATCCCAGCATAATTACTTCATTTGCTCCTGGTGGTGGTGGCGGGGGTGGTTATGGTGCTTCTGGTGGTTATATTTCTTATTATGACAGTGCCCCTTCTGATGGAGGCAAAGCCATAGATGATAGTGGCGAATCATATACTCTTACTAACAGTGGCACAATTCACGGAGCTACATAATGTCAATTAAATATTTTTATGTAGGCAAAGAATATAATTCAGAAGATGAAGCTCAAAATGCAGCAACAGCACTTTCTGTTCGCATGCAAAACAACCCTACTGATTGGATAACTGTTAAAGAAATAACTGGTTCAAACGAAACAGGATGGTTAATTAATCCAACATTATTAAGTGATGAGCAAATACTAAATCCAGATTCAAACAAAACTTATAATTGTTTTAGTAAATACAGTGGCGAAAATGTAATTCCAGTTAGTGCAACAGAATTAGCAGTAAAAAGTAATGAATATAGAAAAATTTATGGGC
>Ga0163110_10000869_pt1 | contig 14845 bp, 10 predicted proteins | sample CRUFie1St17metaG_FD_108703 | JGI IMG/M metagenome (GOLD analysis project Ga0163110, IMG submission 108703) | Marine microbial communities from the Costa Rica Dome - CRUD Field 142mm St17 metaG | ecosystem: Environmental > Aquatic > Marine > Oceanic > Photic zone | place: Costa Rica: the Eastern...
GTGAAAACCATCTTTCCACCACCCATTTTTAGCATCGCTTTTCCACACATCGATAGCGTCAAAAATGCGCTACTGAGGTTAGTTGTAATAACCTCGTTAAATGCATCCAGACTCAGAGCATGAGGAGGCCTGATGTTTATTGAACCTACTAGGTGAGCTACGCCTGAAATCGTCCCCCCACCTTTCTCAGTGGCGATATTTATGGCCGATGATACGATTTCTTGGTCCAGGGCATCGCCTTGTACAATGGCTGCTCCCATAGACGCCAGTTCTGCAACCCTCGACTCATCCCGAGCGAGACAAGTAACTTCTGCACCTTGCTCGAGTAATTTCTTGGCTGTGATAATCGCAATATCACTACTCCCTCCAACGATCAAATAGGATTCCATGACTCATGCTAACCCAGTTGATATTTATACTACTGTTCCGATTCAATTGATAGCATTTTGAACAGGATTAGAACATTTATTGATAAATAATGAAAATTTAGTACTGGATATAATAGGTGTGTTTTGTTGAATATAGGAATCGTTGACCGTGGCTTGCGTTTGATGGCAGGCTTAGGTGTCGTACTCTTCGATTATATCTCAAGCTCCACCTGGGAAATCGTCTTCCTTATATTTGGTGTTTGGAGCGTCACAACATCGGTGTTTGGATGGTGTCCATTTTACAAAGTGTTTGGAGTAAACACGTGCCCTGCTACATTTCACATAAATCAAGATGAAGTCCCAACTGATTAATCGAAATTGTCTGGTACATGTTCGGGCATCAAACATTCTCGTCAATAATATCATCAGTTTTCGCAATGAATACAATCGCTTCTGGGTCTTCTACGGCAATTATTCCGCGAATGTTGTGAATGTCTCGTAACATATCAGTTGGTGGTGCGACCTTAATTCTTGATTCGTGGATTTGAATACTGCTACCAGGAGCAGCTTCAACACCGCCTTCAGGAAGCCAAAGTCCAATCGCTCCGATTTCTGAATGATGTGAAACCAATAGAACTCTACCGTCATCATCTTCATCAATCCTCACAATCGTAAGCGAGGAATTTTCTGGAATGAGTTTTGATGCAGGCTGCCATTCGTTCCATGTTTGATCAAGTGGTTTCGAAAGTTGTTCGGTTTTTTGATCAATTTCAGATATCTGTGACTCAAATTCCTTTGTCGCATCATCCGATATTGAATTCAACCTGTCGAGTAATTGTCTGAGTCCTTCATATTGTACTTGCTCTTTATTCGACATTGCTGTATTTGCAAGAAGAAGCATTTCTGCTAATATTTCCATGCTAGCATTCTGCTTGGATTCTATTGCACATTCCATAGCCTCATCAAGTACCTCTATTGCTAAACCTGGACAATCAATAGCCAACAGTGAATTACCAATACTAGTCAAAATATTACTAGCTTCTGTTTTGTCTGCAGAGACGATTGAGGTTGCTGATTTCGTGTGTGCAGTTGCTAATTCTTCGTCACCATCGATATGTCTAGCAATTCCTGCTAAGACTAAATGTCCTAATCTATTTGATTGAATTGTTTGTGACTGTCTATCTGCTGCCTCGAAAAGTATCGCTGCTCGATTCCAATTTTTGGCAGCTAAAGCAAGTAATCCAAGTTGGTGCATTGCTCGCATCTCCGCACCTACATCATCTACAAGGGTTGCAATCGAAAGCGCTCTGGATAGATGTAATTTTGAGAGTTTCAAATTACCAGACATTTTCGATAACATTCCAAGAGCGGATTCCATGCGATATAAATTACCAGACATTGCTCGATGTGCCAATTCTGCTAGCTCTTCTCCCAAAGGAGCTAAGCCAGATCCTGTTTCTTCTAGAACATCACTCAGCACCTCAATTGAAGATTCATAAGCGTGTTTTAGATCTTCAGAACTTCCCCCTGTTAGCATTGATGATAGATGCTCATCCAATTTTGCAACCGGAGCGCAAATTTCAGGCAATGAGCCTAATTTGTTCATTGTTGATTTCTTGACTCTCTCGCCTCTAATTGAACGGATTAATCCGGAGATCAATTTACCTTCATCCATCTCAACAACTTCATCACTTTCTTCAACCAATGAAACCCTAGACGATAATAGTGAATCTACCATCCAGGTCAGTTTTGCTTGGACATCATACTGACCTGCTCTACTGATTGCATACCTCATCTCTGCCGCTCTTACTCTACGAGACAAACTACGCATTCGTGTTCTCTGACCTGAATTACCGGAATCTGCAAGTCTTTGCAAAAATGTTGACGGAGGGCAGGTTTCGAAATTTAGATTCACCTTTTCTCCAGTCGTTGTCATTTTGAAATCATCAGATACCAGTGTCACTTTATGGCCTTCATGTGCCAATTTAGACCCCAATATCATCAAGGAAAGATCTACATCCTGTGGGGACGCTCTTTCGCCTATCTGTTGGGCTAGTGCTTTGACTTCGGCCTCATCAATTGCAACCGTGATTACCAAATCTCTGATCGCATCTAGCAGATTTGGCTGCCCTGGCCATCTTTGAAATCTAACCGTTTTAATCTCACCATGGACTCCAGGTGTGACATACAGAGCTGAGTCTTCTACCGCTAGGATTTTTTCTAAGTCTGATAAAAAGCCACTAGGAGCCATAGAACCAACATGGATAAAACAATTCGAATCAACCACCCATACATTGGCCATGACACCCCTTAGCGCCACTATTAGTTTGTTTTACCGCCTATACTGAATGGTTATTCAGAATCAGCATTTTGGTTTAGATATTTTCTGTCAAACCAAATCGGACCACCTGGGGGTATTGCAGCGAGCATACCTTTGATTGCAAGACTTGAACTCATTCTACCTTGATTCTGCTCCCACCAAACCAAACCGCAATACAATATGAACAAAAAACCATGAATCGGCCCGATGACCTTTACCAGAATCTCATTTCCACCGATATACTTCATTGGCATAGCGATGAAAAAAAGTGAAATTGTTGATATTGTTTCTAAAATCCCTGATATTTTGAACAGACTCATAATTAGGCCTCCACCATTGGCCTCGACGAGCCACATGATGGACATAATTGTTCGTCAGTGTCCTTGTAATCATGCTTACATGCAGGACATATCGAAGCAAGTACCATCTTACCCATAGATTCCACTGATTCACCCTGTAGAGAAATGTAACCGCTATTGATATTTCCAACAGTATATCTGCCGGCACCACCAAGTCTGACCAACAAGTCTGGAGGAAGAGTTACGGTTCCAGTTTCATCAATAATCAATTCTCTATCTTTTGTTAGGTTTTCAACATCAACTGACTCACCATGCTCAGCTACGAATCTACCGTCTCTTAACTCCAATGACCGATCCGCAAATGCTGCAACTTCTTTTGAATGCGTAACAAGTAAGAACGAAACTCCGTCGTTTTGATGTAAATCTTTGAACAGAGTCAAAACTTCTCTACTGGTGACAGGATCAAGGGCACCAGTTGGCTCATCAGCTAGAATTAATCTTGGCCGTGTGATTAGAGCACGAGCGATTGCGACGCGTTGTTGCTCGCCCCCACTAAGCATTGCAGGAAGGGCGCGATTACGGTGACCCATCCCTAATCTAATCAGCATTGAATCTGCAATTTTCAATGCCTTTTTGGATGATACTCCTTGATGACGTAGCGGTTGGGCAACGTTATCTCTAGCATTCAAATCTGGCAATAGATTTCCTTCTTGAAATATGAAAGATACCGTTTTTTGGCGCAACTCTACCAATTCTTGTCCGGTGAGTCGTGTCATGTTTTTCCCATCAAGACTAACCGAACCTGCACTTGGTTTCATCAAACCTCCAAGACACTTCATCAGTGTAGATTTGCCTGAGCCCGAGGGACCAACAACAGCAATCGCTTCTCCTTCCTTCATATCGATATGAAGGCCTCTTAATGCTACTACATTCCCATCTTCAGCTTTAGACTCGTAAACGTGGTAAAGACCATCTGCGTGTAAGATTGTATCACTCATCTTTACTCCCCCTTCAATACACTAGCTAAATCCGACTTCAAAGCCTTACGAGTTGTAACAAGAAGCGCAACAACAACTGCGGCAAATACAGCAATTGAAACCAGTATAATTTGCGTCCATGGATACACCAAAGTCCGTTCTATTACCGTGCTTGAGCCTCCAAATATTTGGAATATGAATCCGAATATGTCGAAGAATCCGTTGAATGACAATGCTAATCCAACTCCAAGTAAAACACCAAGAGCCATTGATACAATTACAATCGATAGAATTTCGAACAACACCAATCTAATGATTTGGTTAGGAGATGCCCCTATAGCTTGCAATACTGCAAGTTCCTTCTGCCTCTGATTCAAAACCAAGGATAGGAATACGAAACTTGATGCTACTGCAGCCACACTAGCAACAACAAATTGTAGAGACAATAGTCCCGGTGTTCCGAAGATAAGTCCGCCATTACGCTCTACTTCTTTATGTGTACTAGACCAGTCCAGAGTAGTTGACACCCTCGCATCCGCCTCTAGTTGTGATGCTAATGATTCCAAGTCATCCCCTTCCACTCCGTCAACTCTGACAATCCATGTTGTAGACGTGTAATTATCTGCGGCATCATCTCCAACAAGAGTGCGCCATTTGCTTTCTCCGATAATCAGGGTTGATGGTGCTACTGATGAATCTATACCAGGGAAGTACTCATGTACTCCCATATAATACATCTCTGTGCTATATTGGGTAATTTCCAATGTAATGTTGGCATCAATGAACAAAAGAAGGGGTGCTAACAAGGGCGGGGGAGTTGTTGACACACCATCTACACAAGATGTTTCATCACTGTTAGAACCATCTGGACACGTTGTGTTTGATAGGACTGCTGAGGACAAATCAAATAATCCATACAAACCGTTCAAATTGGCATCGGTAAAATCTGCGTTATCGACCGAACCAGATTGGAAGTTTACAATTATTGTATTTTCTAGGTTAGCACCGGTTAAGTCTGCGCCTGACATATCAGTATCAAACAAAATTGATTCGCTCAAATTGACATTTGACAAATCTGATCCGGAAAAATTCGTAAATGATAAGTCGACTCTTCCAAGATCTCTTTCTTTCATATCTTGTTCAATCAAATCCAATCCAGACCAATCGCCCTCCATTAGACTAGTGTAGGCAAAGAACAGCGCATTTGGATCGGTTTCTTGAGCATCTCCTGAATTGTTAATGAATTCCAATTTCTCCCAAATCAATGTTACGATTTCTGATTTATCATCAGATCTTTCAAGGAGTTTATCATCTAATCTATTTTCATCTCCACCTCTATCAGAGCCCGGTAGATCAAGAGAATAAGCAGCGTCCTGGCCTGCGGAGAAGCCACCGTTTTGATATGCTTCTAAAGCATCAGAAATATCATCACCCGGGAGCGCTTGTTCACTCCACTTCAATACACCTATACTATTTTCAAGAAGAACATAAGTCTGAAGATTCTCTCCACCAAGCTCATTGCTCAACGCTAGTTGTGGAACACTTGTTGCTATTGGTGTAACTTCGAGCTTGGTCTCTTCTGCAATTTCTTTGATAATACTGATAATTTCTGACTCGTTGACATTTTGTTCCATCTGAATCTGTAAATCAGAACCAACTGTTGCATCAACCGTTTTCTCATCAACCAGTGTACCCGTATATCCTTGGACTGCAGCTAGTGTGACAATTGAAAGAGTTAGGAGCATGATTACTGCAAGCCTGTTTACCGATTCAGCGGAACCTGAGCCCTTTAGACCCCTCTTTACATCTTTCAGCAAAGGTGTTCTTCCAAATATCAATTGCATAATCTGTGGGCCTTTAGCACCAATTCTTCCAAGTAGCAAAGCACCTCCAATCCACAATGCAAATGGGCCGAAAATGCCGATTAGACCTTCCACAAAGAAGTTCGATACGATTCCATCCTCACTACCATTCATCTCCAGCCAAGTATCGATTACAGCTAACATTCCGAATAGGAAAGCAGTCCAATGTAACCAGCGCTTCGGTTCAGATTTCTTTGAGGTTTTCTTGACACCTTCTTCAATCTCTAACTCAATGAAATCACGGGCCCGACTACGGCCAAATAGAATCGCCAGGCCAAGAGTGGTCACTGCTGTGAACAAGGTTGACCAAATCCCGAGAGTTGGATTTACATCGAAATCTCCGGTTCTGAATTCCATAAACCCTACTGCTGACAATACTATTGGAACCGCAAGCAGTGCAAGAATATAGCCAATTAGCCATGCCACAGAAGCCATAACAAACAATTCTAACAGCACCATGCCCTGCAAAGTTTTCCCATCTGCACCTATCACCCGATGTATGCTAACTTCTCTTCTACGTTGCTCAAGAGACAACACCAAACCATAGATCAGTACAGCAATTGAAAGTATAACTATTGGAATCATAATTATGTAATCGAATATCTGGATAAGACCCAAGAAGATGTTTAGGAATGTGATTGTTCCACTCACAATATCGGTGTAATACAACTCTATACCTTCGTCTGTGTAGTTCTGCGCTTGCACTCTAGTGCCTAAATCCTCTAACCATTCCTCAGCATCGTCGGTTGAAGTTGTGGGGAGTTGAGTTCTGTCTATTGTGACCCCTAAATACATGTGATCGTGGAACATAAGAGTTCCAGCCTGGGATTCATCGAGCACTTTCCATGTAGTAAATATTGGATTGAAAGGTAGAGTTGGATTTCCAAAATCCCACGGTTCATAAATTCCCAAAACAGTAAGATTCTCCACAGTCATCCACATTCTACAATAAATCATCTCGTTATTTTCTGGAGTTATCTCTCCATCACAGTTCTCATCCGTAATTGACCCTTCTACCAAAGTTGATTCATCAACAACATAGGCAAATGTTAGCGAATCTAGTTTATCTCCGGGTTTTGCCTGAGCTTGACTTGCGATTGTAGATGGCAAAATTATGCCTCTATCGCGGGTCATGTTTTCTGGACTTGGCCATTCTCCAAGACCAGGAATAATGTTTTCACCTAATCTATCAGCTAATTCTCCGTCAAAAGCCCCTGGGCCAAGGAAACGAATTGCACGCATGTTCGAAATCGGTGGACCATTAGCATCTGCCTCGGGATAAGTGAATGTTACATTAGACCAATAAGGGTTCGAGGATGCTGATATTTCGCGCATTTCCAACGGTTGTGCTACAACAAACTCACGGTTGAAAAAGCCACCACTATGTAGGCCTTGGCGTCCGAGAACTAATGTACAATCATTGAATTCTGAGAATTCTTCGAGTAATTCATCACATACCTGTGTCATGACCGTTGTATTATTAGACCAACCTGATGCATTTTCAACAGGTTCACGGGCGTACTCGATTTTCGCATCAAAAGGTTCGGATTTCAATGATTCCTCAAAGAATAGTTGAGACAATCCCACTCCATAAGCAAGGACTGTGGTTATTACCAGCGAGGATAGAAATACTCCTGTGATTACTGCTAATCCCCTTTCTTTGCCCCGCCAAGCGCCTTGAGCGGCCAAGCGCAGCCGTCCGGGCGTTTCCATGATTTTGTGCTTGATTCTAGCAAATCTTGATCGATTGACTGCGAAGTCCGAATCGGACAGATCAATATCTATTCCACTCATTCTTCTTCACCTCCGTCATCTTCTAGTCCCCAAGCGGAGCGAATGTCTGATGCCTCTGTTTTACCGTCTTTAAGCAATAACATTCTATCTGCATTCGATGCTAAATCTGGGTCGTGAGTAACCATAAGTATTGAAATCGGCTTTTCTTCATCGTGACATAGTTCTTTGAATAGAGCAAGTACTTCCTTTCCACTTGCAATATCCAGATTGCCAGTTGGCTCATCTGCCAGAAGAAGCGGACGGTTACCCGCAATTGCACGAGCGATTGCAACCCTTTGCTGCTGTCCTCCTGATAATTGGTCAGGAATATGATGCATTCTATCTCCTAGGCCAACTCTTTCAAGTGAATTTACTGCAGCTTTTTCCGCTTCAGTTGCAGACATTCCTGATAATTCAAGAGCCATGGCAACATTATCAACAGCGCTCAGATTGTCTAGCAAGTGAAAATCTTGGAAAATCCATCCAACCAATTCCCTGCGTACATCTACAACACTGGAAGGGCCTTTTAGGCCGTATGTTCTTTCATTGAGAGCGATGCTTCCATCATCGGCGGCAAGGAGGCCGCCTATGATGTTCAACAATGTTGATTTTCCACACCCAGATGGCCCCATGAGAGCGACCATCTCCCCTTTTTCAATTTCCATTTCGATGCCCTTCAGCACACGAAGTTTATTTGATCCAGAACCAAATGATTTTGTCAACCCAGTAACTTTGAGCATGAAGCCACCTATTAATAAGCAGCATCACAAAGTTCTGCTATATCAATTACTGTTTGGTATGACTATGAGTGGAACTCATTTACAGCCGAAGGTCTTCTTTCTTAGCCAGTGGAAAATCCCATTACCAGAAAAGATACCATTTCGGTACTGTTGCTTAGTCATTACTTCGTCGACCCATGTTTCAAGTTCGCGATCCATTACTTATCCCTCAGTTTACTTTTGGAACCGGCACTATAATGCGTTTTGGGTGTTATGATTAAACTAGGTATCATAAAATACACCGTGCATTTAATCTGGTTTTTATGCTAAATAATCTAATTTTCTAAGCATACTTTTGTCCATAGAGGGAGTAGCAAACCAGGCTGAGAAGAAGCATAGTACCAATTTGTTAGTTGGAGTGAGTTTAGTATGCTTTCAAATCCTTCACATGCGTGGGTTTGAAATCAACATCACCAGTCGGCTACTTGATGGACCCGCTTCTAAAGGCAAAGTTGCAAAAGCAACGTTACCATATCGTTGGCGATCACGGTGGAGTCAAAGTTTGTCATTGGACAAAGGAATCATTGCTCAGAGATAGGCAATGTTACAAAGGTCGTTTCTATGGTGTTGCAAGCCATAACTGCATGCAAATGTCACCTGTGGTGGACCAGTGTAATCTAGCCTGCTCATATTGTTGGAGAGAGCCTCATATGGATAGTCTGCAATTATCAGATCAAGATCCCCTTGAGATGTTGTATGAATCTGTAAGGGCTCAAAGGAGACTAATCTCAGGTTTTGGAGGTAATCCAAAAGTTCCGAAAGAAAAATTCCTTGATGCTCAAAATCCAAAACATGTCGCAATTTCTCTAAACGGCGAGCCAACGTTATACAAGAAACTGGACGAATACATGGAACTCTGCCACTCCCACGGTATGACAACAATGCTTGTAACAAATGGGACATTTCCAAAAATACTAGAGAGATTAGATACTTTACCGACTCAGCTATATGTGTCAGTGGACGCTCCAAACAAAGAGGTATTCGATGAAATTTGTAGACCAAAGTGGAATTCTGCAGCTTGGTCCCAATTCGAGAAAACGATTGACCTTCTGCCCAGTCTTGACACCAGGATTGTTTGTCGTCACACATTAATTAAAGGTAGAAACATGAAACCAGAACACATTCCACAATATGCTGCTCTCGACAATAGAGCCGACCCAGATTGGATTGAATGCAAAGGATACGTGCACGTCGGTAATTCTAGAGAAAATCTAACTGCAGAAAACATGCCATTTCATGAAGATATCCTAGACTTTTCAAAGGCCTTGGCGCCGCTTACAGACAGAAAGCTCCTAGACGATTCACCTCCTAGTAGAGTTGCTCTAGTAGGTAAGGAAATCATACCTATCCCAATTCCAGAGGCTACAATGCAATTCCCAGAGGACTTGGGTATTGCAAAATCAATTAAACATCTAAAAATCATACAGTGAGGGGGTTCTTTGCGCAAAATAATGCTAGCAAGAGGAGGTGCAATGTCACCTTACTCCGGTCTAGGAAGTACTCACTTGAGTCTATTGAATAGGATTGAATCTGGGTTAATTGAAGGATACGAATTAGGGGATGTTCACGAATATAATATTTCTAGGAATCCATTTACACGTTTGTGGAAACGATGGTTCAGCGGTCCTTCTCGTGTTAAGAAAATGGCCAGTAAGTATGATCTTATCCACATCACAGATCAAGAGCAAGCAGGACTTATTCCTGCTGGCAGAAATTCGGTATTGACGGTGCATGATTTATTCCACCTTTTCCCTAGTATCCGGGAAGATGTAAAAATTGGAAATCAAAAGCCTTCAATTATACGAAAAAAAGACTTAAAGAAACTAAAAGATGGTTTTTCTAGGGCAAAATTACTAATCTGCGTTTCAAAATATACTCAACAAGAATGTGAAATGAGATTCCCAGGTGTTCCAACAGCATGGATTCCACATGCTATTAACACAGATGAATACCAAATAGAGACTAAAAGACCACTGTGGTTCAAAGAAGGAGTTAATTTACTCGTAATTGGAAGCGAAGAACCAAGGAAAAGGGTCGAATTTGCTGTGAAAGTTTGTGCAAACATGAGTGTTACTCTGCACAAAATAGGAGCCGAATCTTCTGATGAGTCAAAAGAAAAAATCATCGCAATGGCTGAAAATTTGAATTGCGACCTAAATTGGGTTGGAAGATTAGAACAGATTGAAATGATTGCTGCTCTACAACATGCCGACGCCTTACTCTTCCCATCCGTAGCCGAGGGATTTGGTCTTCCTCCCCTCGAAGCATACGCTGCTGGTACTATTGCTTTAGTTGCTGATGCTCCTGCACATAACGAGATACCTTTGCAACACCACATTATGCCTGTAAACGATGTAGAGGCCTGGCGTTCAGCAATTTTAGAGTTAAAAGACGAGAGCTCTGATGTAAAAGAGAGGGCTGCTGAGTTTTCAGTTGAAAGGTGGGCTGAGCGCCATTTAGAAGCCTATAATTCACTTTTTTGATGTGAAGCCTTTCCCCGTTTAATTCATGGAGGGGATTGATTTGGGACCGGATATGCAACCTGTTCAAAGTGTGGCAATTATCGGTGCTGGCAACATGGGATCTGGAATTGCTCAGAAAACTGCTCAAGAAGAATTTGATGTTCAAATGGTAGATAGAGAAGCACAATGGGTCGATCGTGGGCAGGCAATTATCGCTGATTTCCTATCAGAAGCAGTTGAAAGAAGAATTTTCTCACCCGAACAGGTTGAAAAAATCAAAGGGAGAATTACCGGAGTTGTTGGTACAGAAAATACAGCTGCTGATACGGATCTTGTGATTGAAGCTGTTTTCGAAGATTTTGAAATAAAAAGTGCAGTATTCAATACTCTGAATGAGGTTTGTGGAAAAAATACAATCCTTGCATCAAATACCTCATCCCTTTCAGTCAACGAATTAGCCCTAGCCTCTGGAAGACCTGACAGATTCGTGGGACTTCATTTCTTCTATCACCCTGCAAAGAACAGACTCGTAGAGGTGATTCCTGGCGAGGACTCCTCACCAGATACAATTAGCAGAACTGTGCAATATTGCCGAGGATTAGGTAAGGTTGTAATCCTGTGTAAAGACCGCCCCGGGTTTGTAGTAAATCGGTTCTTTGTACCGTGGCTAAACGAAGCATGTTTGTTATTACAAGAAGGAGTAGCTAGTGCTGCCGCTATAGACGCAGTTGCAATGAAAGCCTTCAGAATAGGACTTGGTCCATTTGCGTTGATGAATCTTACAGGGCCTCCAATAGCTCTCCATTCTACCGACTATCTCGCAGAACAGTTGGATACCCCAAGGTACGTTGGAGCCGAAAATCTTCGCGAAATGGTTGAGGCAGGAAACCAATGGGAAATTGGTGATGATACCGATTGTACTGAGGCTGCTGCTGATATTATCAAAACCAGGCTACTTGGCCAAGTTTTCGCTGTAGCAGGACAGATTGTTGATGAAGAAATTTGCTCGCTTGAAGACGTTGATCGTGGAGCAAAAGTCGGCTTAAGATGGGCACGAGGCCCCTTCGAACTGGCAAATAGGTTAGGTATTGAATCAGCTAAAGCCATGGCTGAAGATTATTGCGAATTAGCAAATTTCCCTGTTCCTGAAGTCTGGAAAAGAAATACTGATTTTTCATTCAGTTATGTTGACTTAGATGTAAAGAACGGTATTGCAACGATAACCATAAACAGACCAGAAGCGATGAACGCACTAAACGAGACAGTAGTCTCCCAACTAGGAAATGCATTAGATATCGCAAACGCTGACGATTCGGTTAGAACAATTGTCTTAGATGGCGCAGGAAAAGCATTCGTTGCTGGCGCAGACGTCAAATTCTTTGTAGACAAAATTAGGGCTGATTCATTCCCGGAAATTTATGAATTCACAGCAAATGGTCACGTCGTTCAAAACAAATTAGAATCTTCGGAAAAGACCACTATTGCGCTAACGACAGGTTTGGCATTAGGCGGAGGATTAGAACTTGCTTTGTCCTGTGATTATCGAATTGGAACCAGAAAAACTCAATTCCGATTCCCAGAAACAAGTATCGGCATATTCCCCGGTCTTGGAGGTACACAGCGCCCTGCTAGGATTGCAGGATTACCTGCTGCCAGATGGGCCGTACTTGCTGGAAACTTCATGGATGCAAAGACCGCTGCCGACCTTGGAATGGTGACTAATTTGGTTGATGTTACAGAAGTCAATGCTACTATTTCTGCCTTAGATGCACAAGGGAAGCCATCGCAAAAGTATCCTGCAAAACCGTTGAACCCGGATTCCAAAATTGCTAAATTTGCTATGTCGTTCTATAGTGATGACAACATGAATACAATTTTGAGTGGTAAATGCCCCGAAGGATTCGACCCTGAAGACAAACTCGTCTCGAGACAAATGAAGTCATTATCACGCACGGCACCCATCGCCCTTCGAATGGCCAGTGATTTGATCGATGCCGCAGGTAAAACAGAATTGTCAACTGGCCTATCTCAAGAGCTTGGGAAGCTTGAAGCTATTTTCTCAACAAACGATGCTCTAGAAGGTCTGAGTGCTTTAATTGAAGGTAGAAGGCCAACATACCAGAATTCTTGATAGTGTTAGATTTGCACTATGTTTTATTCGAGACACCGTTTGCGAGTTTCATGCCCGAGCCGCCGCTGACTCTTTCTCCATCGATTTTAGCTGATATTGAGAGCCACGTTTCAGATACAATTCACAACGGGAAACACATTCGAGATGTTTTGGCAAGTAATTCCAAGGGCGGGCCTTGGAATACTGAATGGGAAGTGGAGGCTGCGGTTGAGGCTCTACATGTATTCGGAAGTCGTTGGACAATTGAGATTCTCTCCACATTATACATAGCTGGCCCGAGAAGATTCAACCAGCTCAAGACTTTACTTGCTGGAATCTCTAGTCGCACTCTATCCGATAAATTACGATTCTTAGTTGAGGAAGGATTGGTCATTCGTCAGGTTGATGATGGCCCACCTGTCAGAGTGGACTACATACTATCAGATCATGGTGTGACATGTGGTAGACTATTGTCCCCTCTTGTTGCTCATTTGAAAATACGCAGCGGTTCAGTCAAAACAAGATGAACGATTCAACTAACCGAATCCGTTACAAGGGAGAAGAGCTGTATAGGTTCTATGGCACTACTGAAACAGTGGATAACTCAGCGCCCGTGGCTTGCAGCGGGAATTGCTGGTGCCACTGGAGGACTTCTGGGGATCGGTTCCAGCATCTCCTCTCTTATGTTGACTAGAGGTGGAGTCAAAGCAAGGGTTAGTGATTTTGAACATCCATTGCGCCAAAGAATCATGAGGACACTAGAGAAAAAACCAGGATTGTGTTACAGGGAATTACAGTCGCAACTATCTGCTGCAAACGGAACCCTTCGCCATCACCTTGATGTTCTAACTAGCAGAAAGGCTATTACCATTATATCGGTTAATGGAAGAACGTGTTACTTCGCAGGAGCGCCGTCACAAATTGAGGCTCTACGGGGAATGAATGTTGGAGAATCAGAAGCTGCAAAAAAGATGCCAATCGGTCTTTCACTTGTTCAGCGTATAATCATTGACGACATTCAGGAAAATGGTATTCCTAGATCCCAAGCATCTCTCGCTAGAAGAATCGGTCGCTCCCGAGCGACTGTCCATTCTGCGGTAAAGGTACTTCGCAGGCGTGGAATAATGCGTGAGGACCGTCTTGAAATGGCACCTCATCTCATCAACATAGAAAATTGGCAATCCACAAGAAAACTTGATTATGAGTGGTCCGATGAAAGACGCTGATTCAATAATCGCCTCTCAAGAAACGTTTGTTGCGCATTATTCAAATCCCTTCGGCAATCCGTTAGGCGTATGTTCGACTTGCGATTGGATGAAATCCCACTGCCAGCAAGTAAGAACGATAGAGAGAAACTGATCTCTTGGCTAATTGACACTCTTTGTTTACACAGGAGAAGAGGAGAAAATGCTGCAGATGATGGAACATTCTCCCCCATTCACAGAATCTTATCTGAACACCTCTTCAAAGACCCGAGTAGAGGTTACGAAACTAGAGAGTTAGCTGAAAATTTAGGTGTTACTCCCGCAGCAATTCATCACCACTTTGTCCGCTTAGTCTCAGCAGGACTAGTTTCTACGTCATCGGGGAAAGGATGGAAAAACTACTATCTCACAGGCGGTTCAATAGAGAAAGCGATTGCAAATATGAAGTCAAGAGCACAGTTGATTCACTCTCAAAGGTTGGAGATTTTTAACGAATCTTGGAATCGTGGAAAAAAGGTAGCGATGAAGATTGAATTGCCGCCAGATGGTAAACCTAACGCTCTTTTGAGGGTCAAAGAATGGGGCCCGTTGGAAGATGGTGAAAGCGAATTATCTCGCTTTATGGCTGACATAGGGCTCCTCGGAGAGAGACCAGGCAAAGAGATTCTAGCAGATTCTCTATCTGTAAGA
>Ga0163110_10000870_pt1 | contig 14845 bp, 12 predicted proteins | sample CRUFie1St17metaG_FD_108703 | JGI IMG/M metagenome (GOLD analysis project Ga0163110, IMG submission 108703) | Marine microbial communities from the Costa Rica Dome - CRUD Field 142mm St17 metaG | ecosystem: Environmental > Aquatic > Marine > Oceanic > Photic zone | place: Costa Rica: the Eastern...
ATACGATGTGACAAGTGCGACCTGCACGGACTTGGGCAACTAGACCGTGGTGTGGCCAGACAGTTGGGCAGGCAGCAGGGCCGGCACCTACACCGCATCCATTGACCTCAGTGGCGCTGCGTTGAGCGGCACGGGATTGTGGTCCATCACCCTCATCAATGGATGGGCGACAGGTGGTTCTTCAAACTACGATGCAACGTTCACCATGACGGGCTTGTGCACTTCGGATGACATTGACATCACGGGCTGCACAGACGCCACAGCGTGCAACTACAACCCCAATGCCACTGCGGACGATGGCTCTTGCGAATTCGACAGCTGCACAGGTTGCACGGATGCTGCGGCATGCAACTACGATGCTGCGGCGACGATCGACGACGGTTCTTGCGAATTCGACAGCTGCGCAGGTTGCACTGATACTTCGGCATGCAACTACGACCCTTCGGCGACCATTGACGATGGCTCTTGCTTGCAATTGGATGCGTGTGGCGTTTGTGGCGGCGATGACAGCTCTTGCAGCGGTTGCACAAATCCTGATGCGGACAACTACGACCCCAATGCCATCGTGGACGACGGCAGCTGCATTGTCACGCCAGATTGTCCCGAAGACTTGAACAACGACGGATTGATTTCTGTCGCAGACATCTTGGAGTTGCTTGCCGACTTCGGATGCACGTCGGATTGCGATGCGGACCTGAACGGAGACGGCGCAACCAACGTGAACGACATCTTGCAGATTTTGGCTGCGTTCGGAGGCCAGTGTGACTGATTCATCGGATGATCCGATGCAGAAAGGGCGAGCCTCGGCTCGCCCTTTTTGTGTCTTATGAAGCGTGGTTTTTTGCGTTGTCCTGGCGCTGAACTCGTCCGCAAATGGCGCTTAGCAAACGGTGCCAAAGGCGCTCAACACGGCAAGGACATCGTTGACACCGACCGTCCCGTTGGCGTCCAGGTCAGCCGTGCAGTCGACGGTGCACCCAAACTCCCCGAGCACCATCAGTACGTCGCCCACACCCACAGCATCGTCTCCTGTCAAGTCCGCGGGACAGTCGCTGCCGGAAGGGCCCGCATTGGGTGCGTTGGGCGTGGGAGGGGTGTTTGTGCCTGGCACGAACGTGGTCCATGTGTCTCCGCCGTCTGTCACGCGACCGTAGCTTGTGTTGGGCAATTGTTGCGTGTCCCATGCGATTTGGTCCACACACCGCCAGCCAAACTCATCCCACACGCTCAGAATCAAATCATCTCCAGAGGACTCGACGTTGAAGGAGGTGTGCAAGGGGCCGTCCTCGGGGTCGTTGTCGCACCAAAGCACCCGATGGTCGCCGGCATCGACCGTGAAGGAAGGGAATGTGAAACGCTGGGGTTCACTTCGTCGGTTGGTGAGGTGGAGTCCAGCCACGTTGACGGGAGCGTCTCCCGTGTTCACGATTTCCACCCAGTCAGCGTACCCACCGGCCTCGTCGGTTACAAAGGTGCTGTTCAGCGCCATCACTTCATTCAAGCGGAACGGGTTGTTGGGCGCGCGGCTGATCCAAGCTTGAGCGGGGACACAGGGGTCTGTGGGTTGTGCGCCGTCGCTGTACGTTGCGGACGTGTACCAGCTGACTTGGTCGGCCTCGGGCAGATGCACTTTCAGTCCGTGCCGGCCATCTTGGGCAGCGCCGTCTCCGCTCAGCCCGTCGTCAATCATGGAAAGGGTTTGGTAGGGGGCGCCGTCCACGCTGAGGTGAAGCTGTACGGACAACGGAGAACCAGCGGCCTCGGCTTTGATGCGAAGGGTGTCGTCCACCACAGGCGTGTATACCCAGGCCTGAATGTCTCTCGGGAATTGGGCGTCGGACGTTTGGCTGTAGGCCGACGGCGCCCTTTGGTTCACGTACGTGGCGATGCCTTGCGGCACATGGCCGCCCCATCCCGTGGTGAGGCTGTTCAGAAAGGCGTCGTCGTCGAAGCCGTAGTCGTAGGTGCGGTAGACGTCCTCCAAGGCCGCCGTGGTCAACATCGTCTTCAACGAATTGCCGTGTTGCAGCCAGGCGGAGCCGGTAAAGGAGCCGTTGTCAATCAAGTCGCGGATGTACCAGCCGAGACGCGTTCGGTATTGCTCCACGCCCATCATGCGGTCGTACAGGGGTTTGGTTCCCCATTGGTCCCAATCGTAGACATTTTGGTCCACCCAATTGCCGCCCCACTCGATGCCACAGGTGTTGTCGACGTCGTAACTGAACATCATCAATCGACCGTCGGAAGGGCGCTCATAGAGGTAGAAATTGTTTTGGTTTCCGATGTAGTTGTCCCAATGTCCAACGAGGATTTCCACCGCGGCGAGCCGCAGGAACCCATCGACATCGAAAATGGCTTCGAGTTCACATTGGAAGTCTGCCTCGCTGGCGGTGCCTACGGTGTGGCACAGGTCACGGATGGCAGAGTAGTCGTCCTCGGTGTTGTTGGTTTTCAATTCGTAGGTCCGCTGTTCCGAGTTCCAGGGAGGCGTGAATTTGTAGGCTTCTGGATTGTCGCCCAGGTCAGCCAAATCGGCAGGGTAGGTGCACTTCCACAGGTTGCCGTGGTCGTGTTTGAATCGCTTTTGGATGAACTCCTCGTCCACGTGTTCGACGTGGATGTACAGGCCTTTGTATTCGTCGTTGATGTACAGTCGAACATGGCTGATCCGCGGGGCGATGTATCCCTGCGCCCGCATGTATTCCCACACCATGCGCGCCCGCATCATGGAGGGGTCATTGTGATTGCCATTGAGGTTCATTTTCTCAAGGCCGTTCCATTTTCCACCTGCGGTGAACGTGTTGAAGCTCACCTTGAAGCTCTTCTTGGCCGCGTTGCGTGAAGTGTTGCCACGAAGCCGAATCCCCACATTGCTCACGGTGTCTATGCCCGCGGAGGATTCATAGACAAAGGTCCCAGGCCACTCTTCGTTGGAGTAGGCGTTGTCTGGGTTGAGGATGAAGTCGAGGTCGGGTTGGGCCAAAGTCAACCTCACCGAGGCCACTTCGTCCGCCAAAAAGGCGGGACCCAATTCGGGGACGTAGTCTTGTGCTTGGGTGGTCAAGCCCGCGAGGAAACCGCCCACAGTGACCCAAAACATGCGCTGACAGAAATGCTTCATGTTATCCTAAGATACGGATGGGGGTGCGAAGCCCATTGAGAAAGTCCTTGACCGGCATGGCGGGTTTGCCTTGGGGTTGAATGCGGGTCAGGGAGAGGGTGCCCGTTCCACACGACACGGACAGGGTGTCCTTGGACACGTGGACCGTTCCAGGTTGGCCGTCAAAGTCGGCATCGGTGCGTTCGCTGGCGTGCACCCGCAACGTGTCGCCGGAAGGAAGGGTCGTCCACGCCCCGGGGAAGGGGTTCAAGCCACGAATTTGGTTGTGGATGTCTTCGGCTGTGCGGCTCCAGTTGATGCGTCCGTGGTCTTTGAAAAGCTTGGGTGCCTCTTTGGGGACCACGCCATCTTCAAGCAAGGATTCTTGGGGAACCGGATGGGCCGTTCCTTCGGCCAGCGCATCGATGGAACGCACCAAGAGGTGCTTGCCCGCTTCCAAGAGGCGGTCGTGCACGACCCCCGTGGTGTCGTCTGGTCCAATGGGAATTTCCACGCGGTCCAACACGTGGCCGGTGTCGATTTCATGCTTCAGCAAGAAGGTGGAGGCACCTGTCGTGGTTTCACCATTCAGAACCGCCCAATGGATGGGCGCAGCTCCCCGGTATTGAGGCAGGAGGGAGCCATGAAGGTTGATGGTGCCGAGGCGTGGGCGGTCCCAAACCACCTCTGGCAACATTCGGAAGGCGACCACCACGCCCAGATCGGCATTCCAAGCATCCAGCTGGGCGTGAAAGGTCTCGTCCTTGAGTTTTTCGGGTTGGGCGAGGGGAAGGTTGTGCTGGAGTGCGACTTTTTTGACCTCGCTGGCGCGCAAGGATCGACCACGTCCCGCAGGGCGGTCCGGGGCGGTCACCACACCAACCACCTCATGGCGACTCTGAAGCAATTGTTCAAGGCACGTGGCTGCGAACAAAGGCGTTCCGAGAAACACCACACGCAAGGAAGGCGAAGCATCTGAAGACGAACTCATGCCGCAAAGGTCAGGCGCTTTCGGTCTCCTTCAACGAAGGGTGGCCCTGACGCCACGGCAGGACCCGAAGCGCGCCAGCCGCGCCCACAATCATGCAGATGAAATAAATCCAGTCGGCGCGCCAGATGACGTCAATGGGCTGCGTCCACACCAAGGTCACGGCATACGCCACGACCACGTAGATGCCCACAGAGATGAATTCAATGAGGAACACGGGCTTCGTGTAGCCCGCGCCTTGAAGGACAGAAATGAGGATGGAGGAGAGGGCGTAAAACTGGAGGGCGACGAATGCCGTGCCGAGCGTGGCAGCCATGGCATCGCGACCAGGAGATGGCTCAAAAAAGTGGCTCGCCAACCAATCCGGATAGAAGAGATAGCCGTGGGTCAAAAGCCACACGCCCCCATAGCTCAGGGCCGCCAGCTTGAGAATGGCTGGGACGAGTTCCTGTGATCGTCCTTCGCCAATGAGGGTGCTGACGACGGTGCGTGTGGTTTGGCCGAGGCCGCTGCAGATGACAAACGCCAGCATGAAGGCATTGCGCGTCAAGTGGCTGACTTTCAGTTCCATCATGCCCACGCGCTCGACAAAAAAGAAGAACGAGGCCCATGTGGCGATGGTCATGCCAAATTGGGCCATCACAGGCGCCGACAACGACCACCACTGTCGTTCCATGGCCCGGTTGCGCTCGGCTCGGCCCATGTACGCCGCGGGGTGGGTCTTGCGGCTGGCCCAAAGCCACCCGAACAAGGCGCCCAAGCACTCGGCTGTGAAAGAAGCGTAAGCCGCACCCTGCGCGCCCATGGCGGAGCCGCCCCACCATCCCTCGACCCACATGGCATCGAGGACCACGTTGGTGCAGGCCATGAGGATGGCGAGGACGAGGATGGGGCGTGTTTTGGCTTGGCCAATCCAGTCGGCTTCCACCGCCATGAGCACCGCAAAAGGAATCAGGCCCCAGGCGCGCACGCCGAGAAACGGTTCAAAGACGGCTTGGACATCGGGGTTTTGAAGGAGGAGTTTCCAGCCACCCAGCGCATTGATGCCCAGCACCAAGGTGGCGAGCAGCAGTCCCAGTGCGCCCAGTCCCAAGCGTCCGGCCCTGAAGGCGTGGGCCATTTGGGCAGGGTCGTTTTGGCCTTTGAAACGGGCGACGAGGATTTGGATGCCCACACTGCCCCCAGCAATGATCATGGTGAAGGTGAGGTAGATGAGCCCGGCGTTCCCTGCGCCGTTGATTTCAAGCTCTCCGGCCCGGCTGAGGAAGAAATTGTCCGTCAGGACCACGAGGAATTGCACGAGGCTGCCAAAAGAAATGGGCACGGCAATGCGCAGCAAGTTGCGGATGCCCGTGTCCAAAGGCGCCCCCGAAGGCGTGTTCTCCGTCATGAGAGGGTGGCCAACGTGGGCGGTGGGGTGAGGCCGTGGCGGGCCAAAATGCCTTGGGCGTTGCGGACCGACTTGAAGATCCACTCGGCATTCAAGACGGCGCGCTCATCGGGATGAAGCCTCCATGCCAGTTCCGATTGCTCCAGTCGTGTGCGCAGCCGTTGCATCAGGATGGCCGCCGCCACACTGATGTTGAAACTCTCTGCGAATCCGTGCATCGGGATTTCGACAAAGGCGTCTGCGTGCGCCATCATGAAGTCAGAGGCACCTGAAAATTCCGTTCCCATGACAAGGGCAACAGGCCGATCGATTGGCAGGTTCTCTGGCGTGTGGCCCTCGGCGTGTGGTGAGGTGACCACGACCTGGATTCCGTTGGCTTTCAACGATTCCACACATGCCAAACGGGGGTCAGGTGCATGTAGGTACCGATGCAGGTTGAGCCATTGGGAGGCGCCTTTGGCGACGCCTTTGTTGCGCGACCACGCGTTTTCGTTTTCGATGAGGTGCACATCCAGCAGTCCCAATCCGTCTGCGCTGCGCATCACGGCGCTGGCGTTTCGGCTCTGATAGACGTTTTCCAGCACCACCGACAGGTGCCGCGAGCGATGGGCGGCGACGTGATCCAGTTTGGCCAGCCGGGCCTCGGTCACCAAAGGGCGCAGAACCTCGGCACATGCACGGGCATGGGCGACGTCTGCGGAGGTGGGCAAGGCGTAAGGCATGACGTGAATTTCGGGGCAAAAAAATCCCCTCACCGAAGTGAGGGGATTTCAAAAAGGGATTGGATGAAGATCAGACCTTCAAGCCAGCGCCAGCCTTGAACTTCACAACGTTCTTGGCAGCGATTTTGATTTCAGCACCTGTCTGTGGGTTGCGGCCCGTACGAGCAGCGCGGTGGCTCACAGAGAAAGAACCGAAACCAACGAGAGAAACACGGTCGCCAGACTTGAGGGCACCGTGGATGGCACCGGTAGTGGCGTCGAGAGCGCGGGCAGCGTCTGCCTTAGAGAGACCTGCACCTGATGCGATTGCATCGACCAATTCAGACTTGTTCATGAGTATGAGTTGAGGTTAAACAAAAAACTAGCTCGGTCAAATGTATACGCGCATTCTCAGTGCTGACAAGGGATAGCGGACGATTGGGGGCATTTTGTGGACAAACCGCGCTTCCGTGTTGATAAGGGCGGCTTTTTGGGGGCGATTTGGCCGTGTTTTCCTGACGTGACGCGGGTTTCAGCCCCGTGTCTCAGGTGCGGGACGCACCATTTCGAGGCCCAAGGACAGGGCAGCAAGCGCCAAATACTCCGGTCCAGTCACCCCGACGACCCAATGTTGTCCCGCGGACACAAGACAGGCCACGATGCCCAAACTCACGCGCACAATGCCGAGGAACTCGGTGTCTCGTCCCGGCGTCGCCTCCAAACGATGTGTGAACGCCCCCGCGCCATGCGACGCCAAGCACACCCAAGGCGCCACCGCCGAGGGCAACATGGCAATGCCGATCAAGGCCAAGGCTACCCCAACGAGGTGAAGGGCGGCATGGACGGAACGGGGCAACTGAGGCATGGTGCAAAAGTAGGAGCGGATGCTTCACAATACCTTCGCGCCATGAAGGAGTTCACCCCTTACCGTCCAGAAATCCGTTTCAGTGATGTGGATGCGTATGGCATCGTGCACAACGCCAAGTACATCGTCTACATGGAGCAGGCGCGCATCCACTGGTGGCGTCAGGCCATGGGGGATGGAACGTGGGATTGGTCCAAAGTCGGCGTGCTTGTGGCCCATCACAGCATTGACTATGTCCGACCCGTGCGTTTGGGCGATGTCCTCGAGGTGCAAAGTCACATTGGGGAACTCGGCAACAAAAGCATGGACGTCCACTATGAATTGACATGCGGGGGCCATGTGGTGGCCAAGGCCAAAACCGTGCTCGTCTGCTTCGATCACAAGACGCAATCCACGATTCCCGTCCCCGAAGCGTGGCGCACGGCGTTGGAGGCGCTCAAGGCGCATTCCCCCTTCCTCATGAGCTAAGGACGCCCCTCTGCGTCACTTGTGAATCACCCACACACGGTGCGCCCACGAAGGGAGGGTGTCGCTGTTGCGGGGTGAAATCGGGGCGAGGCTTCCTTCTGGTTGCAATGCCTCGACGGCGATGGCGTCGGCCATCCAAGGGGCGAGGTTGGCCCAAGGAAGTTCCCGTTCTTCGGCCGCGGCATTGACCAGGGTGACAATGCGCACGTCGTCCTGCTCGCGCGTGAATCCATAGACGCCCCGCTTGGGGAAGAAGTGTTCCATGCCACCTTGAAAGGCACGCGGGTACGCATTCCGAATCTGCAGCAACCCTTGGATATGGTCAAACCATGACTGCTCTTCGGGTGTCCGCCCCTCGGCGGTGAAGGCATCTCGCTCGTCTTCGGCCCATCCGCCTGGCATGTCTTGGCGGACTTTGCCATCGGGTTCGCACCGGGTGTCAAACCCGAGCTCCGTCCCGTAGTACAGGCAAGGTGTGCCTCGTCCCATGAGCAGCATGGCGAGCCCGGCGCGTGCTTTGTCGTCGGAACCTGCCTCCGCAATCCAACGGTGCGTGTCGTGGTTGTCGAGGAAGGTCACCAGTTTTTGGGCGTCAGGGTAGAGGAAGTCCTCGGCCAACACCTCGTAAACCGCCCCAATCCCATGCTCCCAACCTTCGCCTTGTTCCATGGCCTCTTGCATGGCGAAATGCCACGCGAAGTCCACGGCGCCATCCAGACCCGTGACGTCGCCCCAGCCAAATCCTGAGCCTTCCACTAGCGCCGCTTGCTTGGCGGAACCGTAGACCCAGGCCTCGGAGAACATGAAGGACTCGGGGAAGGCATCGGCCACGCGACGGGTCAGGGCCGCCATGGCGTCTTGTTGTCCATAAGTGTAGGTGTCGATTCGAAGTCCATCGATGCCCACCTCTGCCATCCACCACAGGATGTTGGTCCCCATGTAGCGTTGCAGGTCGGGGTGGAGCTGGTTCATGTCGGGCATCATGCGGTCAAACCACCCGTCGTTGAACCCGACCACATCCACGTCTTGGCGGTGCGGATCCATCACCACGCCGCTGCGGTAATTGGTTCGCTTCGCTTCAGAGAAGTCGCCCGACCATTGGTGCACCCAGGTGCTGTCGACGGGGTGGGTGAGGAGACGGTGAAGGTTGCCCCAGTGGTTGGGCACCCAATCGTGGACGATGCGGATGCCGCGCGCGTGGGCTTCACGGGCCAGCATTTTGTAGTCTTCCAATGTGCCCAGTCGAGAGTCGACCCGGTAGCTGTCTGTGCAGGCGTAGCCGTGGTAGGACGTTTTGGCCAAATCGTTTTCCACCACCGGCGTCATCCAAACGGCCCCGATCCCCAAGTCGCGGAGGTAGTCCAATTTGCTGGTCACGCCTTGAAGGTCGCCCCCGTGACGGGCGTACATCTCGGTGCGGTCCACGCCGCGCTCGCGCATGCCGGCCACATCGTCGTTGCCTGCATCACCATTCGCGAATCGGTCCGGCATGATGAGGTACATCGTCGGCGATTCATGCCAGGCGTCCAATCGGTTTTGGGGCAGGGAAGGGGTCACCCCAAACGGCACCCGAACCGATTTGCCGCGATTCCGAAACACCTTCAATTCCACCTCGCGTGGCGACGTCACGCCATGGACGTTCAACGCCACCCAAACGTGTCCCGGCAACGCAGCCTCGCGCCATCCTTCCAACACCACCTCGTCATCTTGACAGCGCACCTCGGTGATGTCCGCCCAATCTGGGTTGGAAATCAACACTTCGACCCGGCCCTCCTCGAGGTCGCCCCACCAGTGCGGTGGATCGATGGTCGTTTGCGCCAAACCGATGAAGGGGCTGAAGATCAAGGCTGTGGAAGCCACAAATGACGTCGACCATGAAAAGGTATGAATCCACAATTTTGACAGAGGCATGTGCATGAATCGCAGTTTTTTGGGGTTCGAAGCGCGTCCAATTTCGGCCTGATTGCCATTAGTTTTGCCGAAAGTGTCTTTTTTACACCAATCAATCAACCGATTCTCGATGAAACATTTGTTCTCTCTCCTTGCTGCAGCCATGTTGGCTTCTGCAGCTTGGGCCCAAACCACGGTGACCCTCACGGTGGACATGACCAATGAAATGGTCAGCATGGACGGCGTGCACGTCGCCGGCAACTTCCAAGGCTGGGATCCCGCGGCCACGCCCATGACCGACAACGGCGACGGCACCTGGTCGCACACCTTCACTTCGGACACGGCTGCATCCTACCAGTACAAGTTTGTGAATGGCAATGCGTGGGGCACCGATGAAGGCGTTCCCGGCGCGTGTGCTGTGGACGGCAACCGTGGCATCACCGTCGACGGCATGATGGGCGACGTGTCTGCCGAAGCATGCTTTGGCAACTGCGCTGCGTGCGGCATGACGACGGTTCGTTTCCGCGTGGACATGGCCAACGAAGAGGTTTCTGAGTTTGGCGTTCACGTTGCAGGCAGCTTCCAAGGTTGGGACCCCGCGGCCACTGAATTGACCGACCCAGATGGAGACATGGTGTACGAAACCATCCAGTCTTTCGAAGCCGACTCTACAGGTCAAGTGGTCTTCAAGTTCATCAACGGCAACGACTGGTCTGACGTCAACGAACTCATCGACGTGGCTTGCGGCGATGAGTCTGGCAACCGTGTATTGGCTTTGGACGCAGCGGACATCGTGCTTTCTGCGAACGAGTCTGGCAGCCCTTACTGCTTCAACTCTTGTGGTTCTTGCGTTGCGCCTTTGGCCGTGACGTTCACCGTCGACATGACCGTTGTGGCGTCTGTGTCTGAAAACGGCGTCCACATTGCAGGTTCTTTCCAAGGATGGAATCCCGGTGGCACGCCCTTGACAGACAACGGCGACGGCACGTGGAGCGTGACCGTTGAAATGGAGCCTGGCACGTACGAATTCAAGTTCATCAACAGCAACGACTGGGACGGCAACGAAGAAAACATGGAGGGCACGGGCTGCAACGCCGGTGGCAACCGCATCGCCTCCTTCGATGCTGACAACAGCACCTACACCGCATGCTTCAACACCTGCCCTGGAGAGTCTTGCGTTCCAGATCCCGATCCGGCAGACGTGACGTTCCGCGTGAACACCGCCAACCAAGAATTGATGGACGGCGACACCTTGTTTGTGTGGGGCAGCTTCACGGGCTGGCAAGGCGGTGCCATTGCCATGACTGACGCCGACGCCGACGGCATTTGGGAGCACACCGAAACCATTTCTGGCGGTGCGAACGTGGACTACAAGTACAGCATTGGACACCCCAACAGCGAGGGCATGATTGAAGAGGACGGTGTGTTCATCTTGGATGGCGACACGACCAACTTTGAGGCTGCAGGTTGCGGTGCGGGCAACGGTTTCGGCGGATTCAACCGTCGCCACGTCCGTTCAGGCTTGGCCGAAGTTCTCGATGTGGTCTGCTTCAACGAATGCAGCGACTGTGAAGGAAGCGACGCCAGCGTCTACGATGCGACTGTGACCTTCGGTTTGTTCCCCAACCCTGCGAGCGACCGCGTGGTGTTGACGGGTGCACAGGGCAATGCGGACGTCTTCGTGTTGGACGTGCAGGGCCGTGAAGTCATGAGCCTGAACAACGCCGCATTAAATGGCCGTTTTGAACTGAACGTGGCTGGCCTTGAGGCCGGTGCGTACACCGTGGTGATTCGCCAAGGGTTGAAGCAAGGTGCACAACGCATCTTGGTTCAGTAAGCGACGACTTGCGAGCCCTTTGCAAGAGGGGCCGAATGGAAAGCCCGGGCAACCTGCCCGGGCTTTCTGCGTTTTATACGTGCAGCAGGTTTGTTTGGTCGTGTGCATGACTCGCGAGGAATTGATGAAAACTTCACTCGCGACCCTTCCCACGCAGATTATATTTGCCGCAAACTGATTCACAACCTAAACCTTCTCCATGAAGCGATTGTATTCTTTCGCAATGGCCATGGGAACTGCCGTTCTCGCCACTGCACAGCTCACAGGAGTGAGCATCGAGTCTGTCTTGACTCACGACGCCTCCATTGACCCATCCTTGGATGGCTACACCACGTACCGCATTTATGCGGACGTTACCTCGAGCACAGACTTTGTGTCTGCCGTGTTCGGAGATGCATCGACCCCCCTCGTTCTGGGATGCACAGGCAACATCTACCAAAGCATTGGGGTGAACTTCAACTATGCGATTGAAGTGAACCCGTTGTTCTTTGCAACCTTCCCCACAGGTCAATACGACTCGTGGTTTACCATTGGTGCTGAGGATGCCAACGGCGGCGTGAACGTCCAAAACACTGCAGACACCATGGAACCTGCACTCGCCCTTTTCAATGCGGGTGAGGGCTTTACCATCAACGATCCCATCGGTGCATCATGGTTCAACGTGTTCCCTTGTACGTCACAGCAAACCATCGAGGAATGCGCCGCGACAAGCTTGGCTTTTGGGGGGGATGACAACCGTGTGTTGATCGGCCAAATCACCGCCACCGGCGAAGTCTACGGCATCTTCAACCTCCAAGTCTTCCCGAACGGGGTCCAATCGGAACAACTGCAATCCACGGCCACGTTCAGCACCAATGTCGATGACGTGTTTGGCTGCACCAACCCTGCCGCCACCAACTACGACGTGACGGCGACGTTGGACGATTTGTCTTGTGTGCTCCCTTGCACCGTGTCATTGAGTTTGGACAACGTGACGTCTCCTTCCTGCAACGGTGAGAATGACGCGTTGATACAGGTTTTGGCTTCTGGCGCTCAGGGGTCGGACGATTACTACCTCGACGCCGTCGAAGGCACGGCTCAGAACTTTGGAAACTTCGGTTCGCTTGTTTCGGGCATGTACACGGTCTACGTGGTGGATGCTGCGGGATGCACGGACTCTCTCGACGTGGAGGTTCCGGTCACTGAAGTGGTGGAAGTCAATGCAGTGTTGACTTCGGGTGTTTCCTGCTTTGACACAGAGGATGCGGTGTTGACCATCATCGAGACCACGGGTGGTTCTGGGATGTACGAATACTACATCTCCAACAATCCTACGGTGTTTACCACCCAAACGGAGTGGACGGGCTTGGCTGGAGGTCAAACCCTGAGCATCTACGCCGTGGACAGCAACGGCTGTTTCGGCCAGTCTGATGCAGTGGCCATCTCCACCCCGACGGAAATCAACGTCGGCTTCCAAACCAATGCCAGTGTGGTGGACGCGACATGTGCGAACACGCCTGACGGCGAGATTTACCTGCAGGCATTTGGTGGGGCAGCGCCTTCCACCATCCTGTACTCTGTGGATGGCGAAAACTACGCGCCGAGCCCCTTGATGGTGACCGGTGGTACATACACCGTGACTGCCCAAGATGTCAACGGTTGCACAGCCACGATGGAACAAGAAGTGGTGGTTGGTCCTGCGGCCATCGACGTGAACGCGATGTCCATGCCTGAAGCGTGCTTCGGCAGCGCCGACGGTCAAGTGTCTTGGGCTCCTGAGGGAGGTGAGGGCATGTACACCTACGCTTTTGGCGGCGAAGCCACCACGGAGACCGCAGTGTCGGACCTCGCACCAGGCACGTATGAAGTGACGGTGACAGACGAAGACGGTTGTTCTGAAACCGTCAGTGTGGAGGTGGCAGCCGGTGTGGAAATCACTGCAACCGCAGTGAGCACGGATGCATCTTGCTTCGGCGACGACGATGGAGAGGTAGTACTCTCTGCCGAGGGCGGAACCGGAAGCTTCCAATACAGCGACGACGGCAACAGCTTTGGTCAGGACAACGAATTTGACGATTTGTTGGCGGGCACGTACAACTTCTTCGTCCAGGACGAGAACGGTTGTGTAGAGTCTGTGGAGGCCACCATTGGCGAGCCTGAAGCGATCGTGGTGACTGGCATTGTCTCAGAAGGTTCTGTCACGGGCGAGGGAACCATTGACGTAACGGTCACGGGGGGCAGCTTGCCATACACGTACGAGTGGATTGGTCCAGGCGTGTCTGGTCAAGACGGTCAAGACCTCGAAGGTATTTCTACGGGCTCGTACACGGTGGACGTGACAGACGACAACGGCTGCACAACTCAGGAGACGTTCAACATCACCACGGACATTCGGGAGTTGGGTGCGGGCGTTACCGCCACGGTGTTCCCCAACCCTTCACAGGGCGAATTCGTGGTTGACGTGCAGGGTGGATTCCAGGGCGCAATGGACTTCTTGATCCTCGATGCGCAGGGCCGCACCATTCAAGCTGGCCAATGGACAGCGACTTCAGGCGCATTCCGCACCACACTGGATTTGAGTGGGGCAGAGGCTGGCGTGTACCGCTTGGTGTTGATGGCGAATGGCCGTCCAAACTCCTTGCAGCTCGTCAAGACGCACTGATTCCGACAGACAAACAATCGAGAAAGGAGGTCCATCGGCCTCCTTTTTTTTGTCCAGACTTTCGAACCCGTCCGGCTGGAGGGAGGAATCTTGTATAAAATTCATTTGGATATATGTAAATTTATATGCAACTTTATATGAGATTAACGCGTACTCGTCTTGAGAATTTCGAGATTTGTCTACGATGCATCGATTAAATGATTCACACATGATTGCTCCTTCGAACGGTTTGATCAAGCGCCTTTCTTCCATGAAGGAAACGCTGTCCGCAATGGTGTTGCTCGGGTTGACAACCACGTTTGTTCATGCCCAAACGCCGTACTACCTGACTGTCGAGTCTGCTCCCGCGGTGGGTTCTGGAGGAACGGTGTACCGCTTCTACGTCCAGGCCAACGATGAGACAGACCTCATTTCTGCGGTGTATGGCACAGACGAGGACAACCTCGTCATTGAAACGCCTGCAGGCATTTTCAACAGTCCTTTCAACGCCTCCTGGAATGCTTCGGGCATCAACCCTTTGTTTCTTCCTTCCTTCCCAGAGCTGGCAGACGACAGTTACGCGACCATCGGTTTGGAGGGTCCTGCCGCGGCTTCTGGCATTGTTGGGGCTGCGGATCCGAGCATTGTGGAGGATGAATCTCTGTCTCCAACCATCTCTGGATTTTTCACATCTGGTGGCACAGCCCTCAATGTCAACACCTTGACAGGGGGCTCTTGGTACGTGTTGAACACGGCAGCAAACGCCTCTCCTGTGGATGGACGTTGGTTGATCATGCAGGTCACGACAGCAGGGACGATTTCTGGCCAACTCAACTATCAGGTTTTCCCACTTGGAGTGGGAACGGACCAGGTGAAGATTTCCTTGGCTTTTGATGGCACAGGAACCTTTGGTCAAACCGCCGCGGAAGGTTGCACCGATGCAAGTGCATGCAACTACGATTCTGACGCGGGCATCGACGACGGAA
>Ga0163110_10000876_pt1 | contig 14797 bp, 4 predicted proteins | sample CRUFie1St17metaG_FD_108703 | JGI IMG/M metagenome (GOLD analysis project Ga0163110, IMG submission 108703) | Marine microbial communities from the Costa Rica Dome - CRUD Field 142mm St17 metaG | ecosystem: Environmental > Aquatic > Marine > Oceanic > Photic zone | place: Costa Rica: the Eastern...
CACTGCTTATAACGGTGTGAACCGAGTTCAATTCTCGGTAGTCCTATTTGCTTCCTTAGCAATCTGGTGAATGCAGCAAACTCATAATTTGCCTAAGGTGAGTTCGATCCTCACAGGAAGCATAAGACGGGGAATGAGCTCGCCCGCGACGGTGCTAACCACACTGTGATCTTGAGAGTTGGTTACTCTCTTTGCTCCATTACAAACTGTCAGTATGTTGGGTGTAGCGCCCACATAGCATAATGATAAGTGTAATGTTACGCGAGTATGGCGGAATCGGTAGACGCACCAGACTTAAAATCTGTTGACCTTAAGGTCGTGGGAGTTCAAGTCTCCCTACTCGCATTAAAATAAATAACACTACTTGCGGGGTCTTATGACTGACTCATATACAGTAGAACAATCGTTCAATTGGTTTAATAATGCTACTATAATTGTAAAAATGTATTTTTTAAATAACATTCCATTTACTTTTGATGAGTTGCCTGATGGACACTTATATGATAAGCAACTAGTTGAAGAAGCAAATAAAAATAAAGACTTTGATATTGAGGATGTTTATAACGGATCTAACTATTTGATGTTAGAACAATGCCACCCATGCTTCGATATAATAGAAATTAAGAACAGAGATGAACTGCCAGATGATCTAATTCCCTATTTTGACGAGGAAGATTTACTCGGATAAATAAAACATAGAAATATTTTGGCGACTATAATCCGATGCCTCTTAATAAGTTAGAGAATTTTATCAAGAATTTTGAGGGTAGAATTCTATATGTCAACTCAAATGACCTTGATGCAACTGATAGCATCACTAACCAGGGAAATTCGTTAACAAAACCGTTCAAGACGATCCAGAGGGCACTAATTGAGTCCGCTAGATTTTCATACTTAGTTGGAAATAATAATGATTTAACCGCAAGAACAACCATTCTTGTTTTTCCAGGTGATCACTTAATTGATAACAGACCTGGTTATGGTATTCGTAAAACTGCAACAGCTGTTGCTGAAGCAGTAGAACCTAATGGAAATACAATTGCTAATGCTCAGGATGAGTTTACTCTGACATTAGAATCAAATTTTGATTTAACTCAAGAAGAAAACGATTTATATAAGTTTAATAGTGTTAATGGTGGTGTTATCATCCCTCGTGGTACATCACTGGTTGGTTTAGATCTGAGAAAAACTAAGATCAGACCTAAGTATGTTCCAAACCCAACTGATGATGATGTCCCATATTCTGCTCTATTCAGAATTACAGGTCTATGTTACTTCTGGCAGTTCAGTATCTTTGACGCTGATGAATCAGAATTAGCATACACTAACAACGCAGTATTCACATCTGGTTCTGGTAACCTATCATTACCAACATTCTCTCACCACAAACTGACTTGTTTTGAGTATGCTGATGGTGTAAACATTCCTGCAGGTTATGATGAAACTGACTTGGACATGTACTATGCCAAGTTATCAAACGCATTCAACGAAGGTTCTGGTAGACAGATTCCTTCCGCACAGAAGTTCCCACTTGCACCTGAAGCATTTACCAAAGAAAGACCAGAATGGGAAATTGTTGGTGCATTTGCTGCAGATCCAATTAGCATTTCATCTATCATTTCTGGTGATGGTGCCACACCTAGTGCTGTTGTTTCTATCAATACAAATATTGATCATGGTCTAACTGTTGGTACACCCATTAAGATTCGTGGGGTTAATGTAAGCGAATATAATATCTCAACTATTGTTGCGACTGTAAGTGGACCTAAAGAGTTTACATATCTCTTACCTAGTGTACCACAAAACTTGAATGCATCACCTGGTGGTTCTGCAACAGTTACCATCGAAACTGATACCGTTAAGGGTGCATCACCATACATCTTTAACTGCTCCTTACGTTCTGTTTGGGGCATGAACGGCATGCATGCCGATGGTAAAAAGGCAGCTGGATTTAAATCCATGGTTGTTGCCCAATTCACCGGTATTTCACTTCAGAAGGATGACCGTGCATTCGTTAAGTATAATCCACAGACAAGAACTTACAGTGGTCTAAGTGTTGCTAAAGTAGTAGGTACGGATCTTTCTGCTGGTTCTGCTTCTACCAACTCTGATACTGTTTACCACTTAGATTCTAACGCGGTTTACAGAAAGGATTGGTCACAATCACATATTAAGATTACAAACGATGCAATTCTACAGATTGTTTCTGTATTTGCTATCGGTTACAACATGCATTTCTTGGCAGAAACCGGTGGTGATGCTTCGATTACTAACTCAAACTCCAACTTCGGTCAATTTGCTCTTGGTTCAACTGGATTTAAGAAAAATGCGTTTGGAAAAGATGATCATGGATATATTACATCCATCATCTCACCAAAAGCAGTAATACCTAAAGAAACTAACGTTGATTGGATTTCAATTGATGTTGGTGTAACAACACAGATTGGTATTAGTAGTCACCTATATCTGTTCGGATTTAACAGCAAGGATAATGTACCACCAAATCTTATTCAGGGTTATAGAGTTGGTGCAAGAACTCAAGATTCTATCTACCTAGATCTTGATAATGGTCAAACAAGATCTGCAAAGATCTTCATGACCGACAACACCCTTAGTTCTAATGTTGTTGGAGTACTTGGAACCACATCTGGTTTCAAAGAAAGAAGTGTTAATACACAAACATTCTCACCAGATTTTGATGAGATCGGATTCCCATCAAATCACAACTTCCAAACTGGTGAAAAGGTCATCATGATTAGTGATGATGGTGATTTACCAGAAAACATCATCGAGAATAGAACTTACTTTGTTATTACTACTTCTGATCCTACTAGAATTAAGTTAGCGTCATCCTTAACTAACGCTACGAATCAAACCGCACTTAAATTCTATGGTGGAAGTAAATTAAGAGTTCTAAGTAGAGTATCTGATAGAGATTCTGGTGATGTTGGATCACCAATCCAATATGACCCCAATAATGATCACTGGTTTATCCACGTTGATACTACCAATAATATTTTCACAGAACTAGAAACACAAGGTGTTGCTGGATTTGGTGAACCAAGAACTGATGTTACTTACTTCAAGAGAATTGCAGATAACAGAAGTATTGATGATAAGATCTATAAAGTACGTTTTGTAATTCCTAAAGAGGTAACTAACTCTAAGGATCCTGGTGATAACTTTGTCATCCAAGAATCAAGCAAAACTGGTGTTAGAGATGTAGGTGATTTTACACTACAAGCGATTGATAAGAGTGACTTTGAGTACAATAGAAATTCAAGATTTATTAGTACCTGCTCAGTAAGCACTAACACAGTTACTGTTATTGCAGAACAAAGACACGATCTCGAAGTTGGTGATAGAGTTCTAATCAAGAATGTTAAATCATCAACTAATGAGACTGGTGTAGGTGTAACTGGATTTAACGGTGACTTCTTAGTAACCAGTACTCCTGACGCAAATACATTTGAGTATGACACAACTGATGTTGATGGAACAACACACAACGTTGGTGTATTCTCTGGTTCTTCAACTGATGCTCGTGCAGTAGATATTCCAAGATTCGAAAGAAATGACCTTCAGAGCAATCTTCAGGTTTACAGAACCGATGTTATTGCTCCATATCAAGAGGGTGTTCAGGATGGTATCTATCACCTGTATGTGATCAACTCATCTAACAAGATGACTGAACACTTTGATTATGAATATGATCAAAATGTTGTAGACCTTTATCCACAGTTAGATAGAGATAATTACAATGATAACCCACCAGCAGCAAAAACCTTTGCTAAGAGATCTCCAATTGGTGAAGTTGTAACCAATGATCTTAAGAAGAGTACAACAAGAGAAACTGTTGATAAGATTATTAAAAAGTTTGGTGCTCCTGTAGTAAGTAGTGTTTCCGCACCTTCTGTTGGTGTCTCATCAATTACGACTGAACTTGAGCACGGATTCTCTGGTATTAGAGGATTTGATTCTCTTACTGCTGGATCTGGTTTTGTAAATGGAACATACTTCAACATTAAACTACTGAATAGTGACTCTACATGGAGTGGTGCATTAGCTAAGGTTGTTGTTAGTGGAAATGCAGTTAGTTCGGTTGAAATTACTGCACCTGGTTCTGGTTATCAGAGTGGTGCAACTCTTGATCTTGATGGATTCTCTGGGGCAGATGTTGGAATTAGTTCCGAAAGTCTTTCTTCTCCAATTAACTGTGCATTACAAGTTACTGGTATTGGCACTGCACCTGATGGATTGTATAGAATCACCGATGTTACTACGGATAAGAAAGTTTCCATCGCAAAAACTGATGGTGATCCAGCAATTTATGCTGGACAGTATCTGTTTAACAATGGTCCAACCGCAGAAGTTAGTGGTGTTGTAACTAGCACGGCTGGTGCAACTGGAATCTCAACTCTTACTTGTACATCTGCTCACGGTCTCGTAGTTGGTAATAAGTTCAAGATTCTTGATAATAGTGATAATAATCTTGGTGACTTTATTGTAAGTAATACTGTTGGTGTAACCACCATCGTAGTTGCCAACATAGTTAATTCTAATGCACATAGAGTTCTTAAGTATGCATTTGCTGCAAATAATGCTTCATCCGATGTTGCTGCAGAAAATCTAGGTGCAAGAGGCATTTCAGTATTTGATAATGAATCTGCAATTCTTGGTGAGAACATTGTTGGAGACACCGTTGGTATTTCAACAATCATTGTTTCTGCTCAAAACCAAGTTGGTGGTGTTGGTGTAGGAACAACCGCGAGATTCCCACTAGGTTCTTACATCCAGATTAATAATGAGATTATGAAGGTTGCTGATAGCAGTCTTAAGGGTACTGGCAACAATGAACTGGTTGTTATTCGTGGTTATCTCGGAACGGTTAAAGAGAATCATTTAGAAAATTCTCTAATTAAGAAGATCAAACCGTTACCCGTAGAATTACGTAGACCATCTATTCTTCGTGCTTCTGGACAAACATTTGAATATCTTGGTTATGGACCTGGTAACTATTCAACTGGTCTACCACAGGTTCAGGTAAGAACTCTATCTGAAAGAGAGGACTTCCTTGCACAGGCACAAGAAAGATCAGGTGGACAGGTTGTTTACACTGGTATGAATAGTGATGGAGACTTCTTCATCGGTAATACCAAGTATTCTGCTTCTACAGGTACACAACAAACATTTGACATTCCTGTTTCTACAATCACTGGTCAGGATCCATCCAGACTATCTGTTGTATTCGATGAAGTTATTGTTAAGGAAAGAATCCTTGTTGAAGGTGGTAAATCAAACCAGATCCTATCACAGTTTGATGGTCCTGTTACATTCAACGAAAACATCACTATCAATGATGAGGTCAAACTCAATGATGATGTAACGATTGCTGGTATAACCAAGATCACAAATACCACTGATTCTACATCATGTACTACTGGAGCTCTACAAGTTGCTGGTGGTACTGGTATTGAGGGTAACCTCAATGTTTGTGGAACGATGAACGTTCAGGGCATAACAACTTTCCAAAGCGCAGTTAGATTTAACACTGCACTTACGGCAGATTCTACTGAGGGTGCAAAACTTGGTGAAGCTGGTAAAGAGTGGTCGGAAGCATGGATTGGTGAAATTGGAATTGCCACTGGAGGTAGTGACGCTAAAGGAGAACCTGCTGATAGATTGATCAATGGTCTTACTGGACCTCTGAGATTAAATGGTAACTTTGGTGCTGATGGTGGTTTGGTACGTATTGTAGATAAACTACACGTTGCTGGACTTGCTACATTTGCAGTTGGAAGTCGCCATCAAGATATTCAGATTGGTGTTTCCAGTGTTACCGAAATTAATACCACTGCTGGCAATCTAACTCTAGATTCTGCTGCTGGTACTGTAGTTGTTGATGATAACCTAGTTGTTAATGGAACGTTCACTTTACCAGCCACAAGTAATGGCGGTGTCTTTAAGAACATTCAAATTGCAGTAAGTGGTTCCAATGAAATTGACACATCATCTGGTGAACTTCTACTAGATTCTGCTAGTGGTACAGTTCGTGTTAATGATGATCTTGATGTTGATAATAATTTAAATGTTGATGGTAATGCCAAAATTGATGGTACTTTAACTGTTGATGGTAACACCACACTTGGTAATGCATCAACTGATAAGACTACTATTAATGGTGAATTGCAAGTAGATGGATTTGCAGATATTGATAATGTACAAATTAACGGAAATACTATCAATGTAAGTGACACCAATGGACATCTTAATCTAGCGGGTAATGGTACTGGTAACGTTGAGGTTAATAGCACACTAAATGCTAATGGTAATTTCTCGGTTGATGGAAATGCCACTATTGGTAATGCATCTGGCGATAGCCACACCGTTAGAGGAACTGTAGACTTTGAACATTCAGTTGATTTTGAAAACCAAGTTGATATTCAATCAACCACAAACGCTACTGGATCAACATCTGGTGCTCTGACAGTTGATGGTGGTGTTGGTATTGCATTGGATCTCCATGTTGGTGGAACTATCTTTGGCACTCTTAATGGTAATTCATCTAGTTCATCTCTGGCTGAAGTTCAATCAGAATCAACTACAGGTGCATTCGGTAACATCATCTTTACCAATACAACACTTAGTAGTACTGAAGGTGGTAATGTGAATGCTCAACTCAGAGCAGATCAACAAAGTGGTTTACAATATAGATGTTCTGATGAAACTCTCAGATGTGATGGTGACATCATTGCATTCCACAGTTCTGATAGCAGATTGAAGAATAACATTAAACCTATTGAAGGTGCTCTTGCGAAGATATTGGGTATCAGTGGAAATACATTTGAATGGAACGATGCTACCTTACATGATGGTCCTGATACAGGCGTAATTGCACAGGAAATTGAGGCACTTGGATTACCTGGTCTCGTTACCGAAAGATCGAATGGTTATCTTGCAGTTAAGTATGAAAAACTTGTCCCACTTCTCATCGAAGCAATCAAAGAGTTGAATACTAAGGTTGAGAAATTAGAGGAGAAGTTATCCGAATAAATAACTAAAAAAGAAGGGAAATGCCCAATTATAATAAGTCATTTAATTTTAGAAATGGCGTCCAGGTTGATGAAGACGATCTGATCGTTAGGAGTAGTCTGGTAGGTATTGGAACTACTATTCCGAGAAGTGAACTGGACGTTCGTGGTGATATTAAATCAACTGGTGTTGTTACCTCAACGAACTTGTTCATTACGGGTATTGCAACCTTTAATCAGGTTGCAATTGGTACTGGTATTGAGTTCTTTGGTAATACTGGAATCATCAGTGCAACTTTCTTCGGTGATGGTTCCAACCTTGATAATGTTCCAACATCACAATGGGTTGATATTGACGTTGGTGCTGGAGTTACTAGCATATATTCAAAAGGTAACGTTGGTGTCGCAACTACAAATCCATCATTTGTTTTTCAGGTTGCAGGAAGTCCAGATAGTAGCGTAGAAGTCGGTGTAGGAATCAACAGTCTTGGTGATATAAAAGCAAGTGGAATTATAACAGCGTCATCATTTGTTGGATCTGGTGCAGGATTAACCAGTCTCAATGCTTCCAACTTTACAACAGGCACAATTCCTACTGCCAGATTACCACAAGATTTCTCTTTAACTGGACTTGATCTTCAAGAGTTATTTGTTACTGGTATTACCACACTTTCTGAGACTAATATTCACTCACTAAGTGTTACTAATACCACAGCCAGTGGTGTGTCTACATTTAATGACAATGTTTCTATAGCATCTTCAATATTATTTGGTGACAATAACAAGGCAATGTTTGGTGCCGATGATGATTTACAGATTTATCATGATGGAAGCAATTCATTTATTGATGATGGAGGAACTGGTGGTCTTTTCATAAGAGCAGCAAATCAAATTGGTTTCAGAGATGCTGCAAACTCATTTGCCAATTTTGCTAACTTTGTCTCCGGTGGAACAGTAGATCTTTATTATAACGGCAATAAGAAATTTGAAACCACTGGTTATGGTGTTACAGTAACTGGTATTACTAGCACCACAAACCTAACTGTAGGAGAAACATCTGAATTTGTTGGGCAAATCAATGCAGATGGGAATATTAAACTTCCTGGTGTAGCAGATAATCAAGTTCTCACTTCTACCGCTACAGGAACTATTGATTCTAGTAGTAATCTTACTTTTGATGGGTCTAGTTTGAAAGTAACAGGTGTTACTACAACTTCTGATCTATATGTTACTGGTGTTGGTACTGTAACAACATTATCAGCAACATCAGCATCTAGTGGTGTCATCGATGTTGATAATGTAAGAATAGATGGTAATACCGTTGAAACATCATCTGGTTCTCTAACTCTAGATTCCAATCAAGGATCAACAACTATTAATAGTGACTTAGTAATTGTTGGAGTTGCAACTGTCAACCAATCGCTCCTTTCAGATACTGACCAAGGTGCTGATCTTGGTAGTTCAACTAAGAGATTTGGTGCTGCACACATAGACAACATCACTATTGGTGTTGATGATGCAAATACAATAGCATCTATCTCTGGCAATCTAACTCTGAAGGCACCAGGTGCCTCTGTAAGCATTGCAAACTTCAGTCCCGTAGGTGTTGTTACTTTCACTGGAAACATACTTCCTGATGCTGATAAGACTTTAGATCTTGGATCTGCTTCTAATGCTTATCGCGAATTGTATGTTGGTGATTTAAAGCTTTCCAATTCTACTCTTGAAAGTGATTCTGGTAGTTTAACTCTTACTGGTGCAACAGGTATTGTTACCACAGGTGGAGATTTTGAAGTAACAGGAGAATCAAGATTTAATTCAGATGTTTATATTGGTGGTATTGATTTTTACGTAGACACTGTTAATAATAGAATTGGTATTGGAACCACAGGATCACTAACAAATGCACTAACAGTATTTGGTGATGGTGTCACAATAACAGAAGTTGTTGGTACAACAGCACAACTTGCTCTTGGAGAATCTCTAGGTGTTGGTAATGATTCTGGAACTATAGCATTTACCAACAAGGAACTCTCAATCGAAAATAGGGATGAGGGTGATATTAATATCACACTAAATGCGGGAACTGGTATTAACACTACTGGAGCATTTAAAGTTGTTCATGCTGGTGATTCTATAATTTCTGCTGGTTATAGTGGAGTTGTAGGTATTAATAAAGGAGATCCAGCTGTTGCACTAGATGTAAATGGAGATCTTGATGTTTCTGGTTATGGCAGAGTGGTTGGTGTCCTAACAATTGGACAAGGAGCAGAGCAGGTAACATTTGGAACTGCTAATGCACAGATCAATGGAACTTTAATTGGTAATGTAGTTTCTAACGCTGGATTTAGTACATTCCAAGATGTGATCGTTAACAACAACCTATCTCTAGGAATAGGTTCATTTGCTGTTGGTGTTGGTTCCTTTAATAATGCAACCTTTGGTAATAATTCCAATCAATTTGATGGAGAGACCGTAACAATACACGGTAATCAACAGATGACTGGTTCTCTGTTCATGAGAAATACCAGCAGTGCAATTTCTTTGGGTTCAACTGCTCTAGCAAGCGATGATAGACCTCTAGTTAGTGCTGATAATCTGCCAGCAATTAATTATGGACAGTTGCAAGTATTTGGTGATATGGCAGTCATCAAAGATGGTGGCGGTAGTGTAATTTTTGTTGCAAGTGATAATGATGACTCAGTAAAACCTGCGGTTGCATCTAATTCTAATGTTGCAGATGGAAATCCAGATTATATGATGAAGGTTGGTATTAACACCTTCGTTGCACGTTGTAGTTTGGATATGGGTTCCTCAACCGACTACTTCTTACCACCTGTACATAATGAAACCACCAAACAATTCTTCATTGACAATCCAGGACTACAAACAGTAATGGAGATTGGTGGAAGCACAGGAAAGGTTATGCCTGGTGCTCTCATCTACAATGAAGATACTGAAAGACTAGAAGTTGGTATTGGAACAACTGGTATTTTCTGTGGAGTTGTTACCACAACTTATAATAAGACTGGACTTGATGCTATTTCAATTCCAGTAATGACTACTGCCAACAGAAATACAACCACAAATGCTGGTGGTATTCATGCTGGTGCTCTGATCTACAACACAACTGAAACTAGACTTGAGGTTTATAGTGGTAGTAGTTGGTCAGCAGTAGGTGGTGGAGCTGGATCATATGTTGATAGTGATGTTGATCAACACCTGAATCAGGGAACTGCTGCTAGTGGTGAAGTTCTGAGTTGGAATGGTTCTGATTATGATTGGATTGCTCAATCTGGTGGTAGTGGTGGAACTGGATTCTTCGAACAGAATAGTTCTGGCATCAATACAGTTTCCAGTGTAGGTATTGGTTCTACTCTACCAACGGCAAAACTAGATGTCAATGGAGACTTTAATGTTAGTGGTATTGTTACTGTTGGTGCTGGTACAAGTTTAACCTCAGTTAATACTCCAGCAATGACGTTGGCATTTAATAATCCAACGTTAGCAACAACAATCGGTACTGAAGGTCAAATCAAGCAGATTGGTGGAGTACCATTCTATTTTGATGGTGTTACTTGGAGAGAGTTTGTTTTAAGTACTGGAACACCAGTAACTCAAACTGCAGACACCGATTGGGACAATGTTATGTTCCGATTTGATTTTGAGCAGGCAAATATTGGTAGTTTAGTAAACCTTAAAGATAACACCTCACCTACAAACGTAGTAGTAAACATTGATTTAGTTAATTCACCAGTAAGAATCGGAACAAAATCGGTTAGATACCAACAGGGTCATTCGGGTATTGCATATGATCAGGATCCTTTAGGTACAACAAATCCACAATATGATTTTGAAGGTGCATGGACCATAGAAGGTTATATTAACCTCACTGAATTGCCAGCAAATGCTCAAAATTCATCTGACGATTCATATGCAATTGTTTCCCAGGAAGGCGGCGGTGGCACTAGTACTAATGATTGGGTATTTGGTCTACGTTGGAATGAAACAGGCACTGCTGGCTTTGCTGGTATTAATGATCTCTATGATTTCTATTGGTATAACGAGAACCACAGTGATAGTGGTAATGATGGTGATCCTGGACTTCTCAATAGACCATTTGTGCTGGGCACGGTGAATGGTGCGTTCCTTCAGAACCAGTGGATTCACGTTGCTCTTGTAAGAGACGCTCTAGATGGATCTATTCGATTCTATTTGAATGGTCAAGTTTCAAATACTACCGGTGCCGGGCAATTGGTTGATAATGAAATTAATAATACTGACTCCAAGAATATTACTTTTGGACATTATGCCAATGGTAACGACCAAAGAAGATTCAGAGGTCTATTTGATGATTTTAGAGTATCTACAATCAGAAGATATACAGGTAATGCCTTCACACCAGCGACAACTGCACTTCCAATTACTGGTACTACATCATCAGTTTATGTTCCACCACGCAGTGCAATTGGTGAAATTGCTCTTGGAGGGTCACCAACTTGGACTGGAACAGGTGGATATTCAGTTACACAACAAGCTTCTGGTTACTATAGATTAACCTTCGCGTCTAGTTTCTCTAGTACTAGTGACTACATTGTTAATGTTAATTCTATGGATCACACTCCTGGAACTTCATTGGTTGGTATTGGTGTTAGTAGAGCATCTAACAAAGTTGACTTTATTGTTTCCGAAGTTAATGGTGGAGCAGCAGTTGATACTGGTAGTTTAGCGGTTCAAGTTATAGTATTGTAGACTTGACAGGATTATAAATCCTTGCTAGAGTACCTTTGTTAGGGTTGAAGAGGAAGCTTTGACCTTATGACAATACTTAAAGTGGTTGAGGGAACCTTTGTTGGTTCCCTTTTCTGCTATAATAACCCTATTCGGAGTTCCTAGAAGACTTCTCATGACGACTGGTTTTAAGATCAAGAAAAATCTCTACATGCTTGCTTCAGAGGATTTCAAGGTCTTCTGTTTTGGTATGACCGAACGTCCTCTTGAAGAACGCCATAAAGATGGTGATTGGGCAAAGTTTCATAATTATTTGAAAGCAAGGGGAGAGAAACTGATTTTAATTGGTTGGTGGGTAGATGTTCCTGTTTTAGATACTTGGGTTCATGAATGGTTGAAGAAACAACCTACGATTCAAAAGTCTGCCGAATGGTTTTCTCATAAGGTAGATCTTCATATTCTTGCTGATCGTATTGAAAAAGAATTTTTTCCTGAGACTCCCAAGACTAAGAAAAATCTGACTCTCAAAAAACATCAGCAAGAGTTTGTCAATAAAGTTCTTTCTAGTTGGGAAGAATGGAAAGAGTTCCTTTTGTTTGCCAAATGCCGTTCTGGTAAATCCATTATGGTTCTGTCGGCAATTGCAAGTAAAGGTGTCAAGGTAAGTCTGATTGTTTCTCGCTATACTTCTCCCATTCAATCTTGGAAGAAAGATAGTGAAATTTTTTCAGAGTTTAACAATATTGTATTCATTGATCTTGCAGATAAGAACTATCTGAAAGATATTGAGTATTGGTACAATACAGACAAACAACTGGTCTTGTGGTCTACTGTTCAGGGTAACAATCGCTGGAACAAGATTCCATATGATGTAGATCTGATTGTCTATGACGAGGCACATCAGGGTTATGATTCCAAACAATTTTCATCTCTGTGTAAAAAAGTTAATAAGAAGTTTGATTGTAAAGTTCTTTATGTAACTGGCACTGCTTTCAAGTTTATCTGGGATTTCAGTGATCAAAATTCATTCACATACTCTTATTTTGAGGAACAACTAGACAAAACACGAGGTTTAAACAATGCACCTTTGATGGAAGTTATCCTCGCCAAGTATGATTCACCAGGATATAAAAAGTTGTATGGGGATGATCCAGATGCAATGAAGAATCTCTTCCGTATTGTAAAAGGTGAGTCTGATTTTGTTGATCCATCTTTGGTTCAAGATTTTGTCACAAAGTTCTTCGGAACTCAGAGGAATCTAGTACCTAGAGATCGCCTTCTGAATGGAAAGTTTCATATCTACATGGCACTTAATTCTGTTGATGCATGCCATGCTTTCGCCAAATACATGCAGAAAACTAAGTTTGCTCCTCTGGTTGTAACTGGAGATACGAAAGAAAATTCTGATACGATTCAGAAACACGTTGCAGAAAATGACTTTTCGATTATTCTGACAGTTTCTGCCAATGTTCTTGGTGTGACTGTGAAAGAAATTGATACCGTTATCAATGCTACTGAAGGAGAATCTATTAACTTCTGGACTCAGTTTGCTTTCCGTGGTGGATCCTCTGAACATAACTGGAGTGTGATTGATTTCTGCCCACAACGTTGTCTGAGTACTCTTAGAGAGATTTACATTGCTGCATGTGAAAACAATGCAGATGTCGCAAAATTTACTCTCCTTGATTATGCTCCTATCCATGAATGGTCTGATGGATTCTCACTTATGAGTGAAGATGAAGTTGCTTCTGTTCTTGCTTCTGATGTTACTAGCACCAAGACACTGCTATCTAACATGGCAAACAGCATTGATATGGATAAACTTGCCCTGTGTGATTTTGATCTCAGTCTGTTTTCTAAAGAAAAGAAAGATGGTAGTAAGCGTGTTGTGAATGACAATGGTGCTAATGGAAAGGGAAACATGAAGCGAGATGGTGAATCTTCTCAGAAAGAAGATAACTCAGCTCTTCTTAATAAGAGAGAAACTATTCGGGCTATCTTGGAGAGAGTTCCCCTTACAATCTACCACTCCATCAAGAGTGGGAAAGTTCCTAATACTGTTCAATCACTGGTTAATTCAGAACACTATGCCTTTGACACAATGGACACCGAAAGGGTTCTTGAGCAGATGGTTTGTGAGGATGTTATTGATGCAAAATCATTTTCACATCGAATCAATTATGCAGTAGATGACATTAGAAACTCTATGAACAAAGATGAGTGTATGACTCTTGAGAAACTGTCCTGCTCACGGCAAACTCAGCAGTCTATGCCTGTAGAATTGATTGATGATCTATTTGATGGTTTCATTTAATGAATCAGTCTCTCTGCATCGTTGGTGATCCTAATGGAATCCATGCCCTTAGATCTATCAAGAAGGGTTATAATCCAGAAAATATGTTTGTATGGGACGATGATCCAGCACATATATACGCAATTAAGCAAATTGATGATAGAATTAACATATTGGAGGATTATCAAAACAACGCTATGAATTTTCATACAACTATCGGCAATCCTCCATTCAAGGGTTATATGCACCTTGAATTTATGCTTAAAGCACTTGAAACATCAAAGAATGTTGGACTTATCCATCCATCTGGTTGGTTGACTCGTGATGAGTGGCAAATTGAACGAGATGTAAAGAGAGCACTGAAGAATAGAGTTTTCAAACTTACAATCTTTAATGGAACACCTGTATTCAAGTGTCAGTTTCAGGCACCTCTTGTAACTACAAAGGCAAAAGAAAGGCACGATGGATTAATTGAAGTTCACTACAAGACATCTGGGAATACTTACTACATTAAATCTCTTGATGACTTTCCATCTGGATATTGGGAACCTACTGATATTAATTACGAACTGCGTGATATGATTGCTGCGGAAGCACAAAAATCTAATTTGCTTTCTCTGAGGACATCTAATTACAATGCTGTACCTCTTGCTCTACCCACTATTTGTGGACATCCTGTTGTAAATAATCCTAAGAAATTGTTCAGTGATGATTTCTTTACATACTTTTATCACAAGAGTAA
>Ga0163110_10000878_pt1 | contig 14795 bp, 13 predicted proteins | sample CRUFie1St17metaG_FD_108703 | JGI IMG/M metagenome (GOLD analysis project Ga0163110, IMG submission 108703) | Marine microbial communities from the Costa Rica Dome - CRUD Field 142mm St17 metaG | ecosystem: Environmental > Aquatic > Marine > Oceanic > Photic zone | place: Costa Rica: the Eastern...
ATCAATAGGATCACCACCTCCCGATTCTATGGTAAAAGTAAACCAATTAACTGAGAAGGGATTGACACCACTACCAATGGAGCTAAACGGTGGACCACCGCCGCCGCCGGGGGCGTATTCACGGCACGCGTCCAATGAGACGCGGCCCGATGCCGCCGAGAGGCTTTGGGCCACAAATCCTGGGAGAAAAATGGTCTCATTCAGGGCGACGGCAAGGTAGTATCGCCCCTCCACTGGCGTATTCCAAGTGATCCGACTGTTCCTATTGTCCGGCGTCGAGATGTCGTCATTTTGCTCAAGAAGAATCCCGTTTGCATCGTAGAGTGCCATCTCTGTGTCAGTTGAACCTAAGGGCCAGGGAAAGATTGGGCCTCCCGTCCCAGTTGCCTCAAGCCGCACGTAGCCCCAGTTTACCTGACCAAGCGAACCGATGTCTCTCGCTCTGTTAGGGGGCTCTTGTGAAAGGGCTTGAGCGGAACTTAGAACCAAAACGATTAGAATCCCTAGGTGGCCGGGGCGCATGAAGTAGGGAAGGGTGCAAAATCGAGAGAGGAGGAAAACTCTGCGTGCTCGTTTCATAGGCTGCCGCTGTGCGACTCCTAAAGCGAGAATCATGCCAAGCTTTAGAGGCAATGAAGGCGGAGTCGTATATTTTAGTTGAAGGCCATGCACATCAACTGACCCTGTAGATGAAGGGCCAGATGAAAACTTAGAGGTTGCTGCCCTGATCTGCTTACCAATTTTACATTTCCATTTCTTCGGCCGAGCTTCTATCAAATAACCGCCATGAAGCATCTATCTATACTTCTTACTTTAGTTCTTTCCGTCACTTTTGGATCCGTATTCGCGGATGATCATAAAGGTCAGCCAGTGCGGCCTGCTACGAAGGAAGACTTCGCCCGCTTCATGAAGCTTGAGCAGGGAATGTGGCGTGCAGAAGTGCTCTCGGTAATCAGTGACAACTCACTTGGCAATAAGGACGGTAAGACGACGTATTACTGGCACTCTGTTCGTCAAAATTCTTCGTGTATGACCACGTTGGGAAGTGGCGGAAAGAATTCAATCCGCGGTGTGACATTCTACGATCCGATTGCTAAGGCAATTGTTAGGACTGGAGTTAGTAGTGATGGGACAATTAACAAGTCTACTCACGTCCCCAGAGGTAAGCAGTGGTATAGGGAAACCGTTATCACCAAACCAGATGGGTCTGTTATCAAGTTGAACTCAGATGTGATCCACGATGATGCCAATGGAGTAACAACTATTATTATTCGAGGGGACGGAAGTAAGGGTAGCGTTAAGGAACAAAAGAACGTTTGGTATCGTCAGCACGAGTAGGCGTAATAGGAAGGCCCAATTATTAGAGGCTGAGAGCCTCGATAATCATGCTTCTGCTTTGTTGCTCGAGCCATGGAGGTCCGCGGCTCGCTCGATCCAACATCTAACCCAGTTACATGAACCGTGTATGGTGGGGCGTTTACCTTTAGCGCTGATCCTTGTGCTCGTTGAATCGCAGTCAGGGTCACCTCGTTGCCTCGTGCAAGAGCCACGGTGCGGTGCACGGTGTGCGGGTCCAGAGCGAGGGGTGGAAGGCGCCCAATTCTGTCGACTCGGTAAGGTGGAACGGCAGCTTTACGTTTATGCAGGCGATCCGCCGAAGGTGAGTACGGCGAATAACCAAAATATATAGACGGTCAGAGGGACAAGCTGGAATAGAGTGATTTTGATCGTATTCGTGCCATTCTTTATTCGCTTTATGGTTAGAAGGATTGTGATTAACGCATAAGCAGGGGTCAGCACCAGTAATGCCATCCCAGAAAATACAAATACGTAGAACTTACCAAAAGGATCCCCCATGGAAAATAAGGCACCCACCAAAAACATAATTGGGAAGTAGGCTAGAGCCCAGCAGGGCAGTAGCACATTCACATCTTTTTTCTTTGGCTTCGATTTGGACTCTACCATTTTCATATCGTCAAAAAGCATAATGATTTCTCGCAGGAGCAATGATCATTTTCGGGAATATTGAAACAGAAGAGGCGAAGGGGCTTGGACGTTTGACGAGTCCAGTGATTCGTCCCCATCCCAGTTAAGAAAGAATGGTGGAAACTACTTGTCAGATTTTGGCCGTGTCTCTGGCTCTCTCGATTGATTTTCCGGCTCTAGTTCGTCTTTCAGCAGTTTCCTTAGCGTCGGCATGACGGCCTTTACCCAGAGCTCGGCGCCAGCAGGGCTGGGATGAAGCAAGTCCCACATCAGTTCCGTGTTGATGCTGCCATCGGTCTGCAGAAACACGTGATTGACGTCTAGCCAGAAGACCTTTTCCCCGTCAGCCAACCGGCTGGTGAGTTTGCCCGCACGGCGACAGATCTCAATGCAAGTGGGCGATGAATTGAAGGATGGCGGGCTGATCCCTTGCTCATCGTCTCCGCCGCGAGGAAAAATCCTCAGTATCAAGATTCGTGTTTCAGGGTGACGTTTTCTGATCGTTTGCACGATCACCTTAGTGCCGGCAAAGATTTGCTCGGCGGTGTGAACTCGTTTGAAGTTACGGTCGTCGGCGTTGTTTGTGCCGATCAGGAGCATGACTACTTTGGGTGCCCGTTTAAAGTCGAGTTCGCCGTTCTGCATATTCCATAGAATCTGTTCGGTCCTATAACCGTTGTGCCCGAGATTGATGGCGTTGAGGGGGGCGAAGTGCCTATTCCATACTTCCTTCATCGGTTCGTATTTTCCACCCAGTTCACCGAGTGTCTGGGTAATCGAGTCTCCCACGAGGACCACGTCGTAGCTCCCATCTCGGACCTCCTTCACTTTCTGATCGTGTCGAGGACTAGGCGACGGGAGGGGGAAGTCCGCGTCTCCGAGTTCAGGTTTTTGCCAGTTCACCTGAGTCTCAGCAACAAGGTCATTGCTCTCGGAGCTCCCAAATACAACAAGGAGTAGTGAGACGGATAAAAGAAGAGCAGGTCTCATCGTGGCAACAATGACCGTTGCGAGTCGGGAGGCGATTAAAAAGGTGTATCCGTCGTCTTCGGATATATTACCGCGGTGCAGGAACCATGGTGCGCTGTGCCGGATGAGGGGCCCAGGTTGGGAGGTATGGGGTGTAAGACGCAAGGTGTGGAGAGGCAGAAGAGACGGGCCCCGTGCTTGCCCACTGGTCTGCACGGGTGGTAGGGATGCTCACCAATGAAGGCCGAAGAATCAAGTGGCGCGCCTTTCGAAGAAGGGCCCAACCCTCAACTGTTTCCCCGTATCAACCAGCTGGCGAAGATCAGCTTCTGGATCGGAATCGGCGATATAATTGTAGGAATTTGTATGTTTTTTATAGGCCTAGAATACAATATGGTCCTTTGGTGGCTCATTGCTCTCTTTCTGACCTCCACATTCGGTGCGTTCTGCGGTCATTGTGCCTGTAAACAGATCAGAGCGCGAAGACCTCATCAGACAGGCACAGGTATGGCCGTGTTTGGGCTCATTGGATGCTATGCCTGTATCGGGCTGTTCTTTTTGGGGTTTTGGCTGCTCTCACACGGAACGGCCTAGCAATGCGAATCCGGCATCGGCACCCTCGACCTTGCACTTGATCCCTGTTACATGAACTGTGTATGGTGTCCCGCGTAATTTTAACCCTGATCGCTGGTCTGTGCGCCGACTCTCAAGCTCAGGAGTGGACCCGCTTTCGCGGCCCGAATGGGTCGGGCATCAGCGCAGCTACCGGAATCCCTGTCAGATGGACTGATAGGGACTACAACTGGGAGATCGGCCTTCCGGTTAGGGGGAGCAGCTCACCGGTATTGTGGGGCAAGCAGATCTTTCTCACTGGGGATGACGCCGAGAAAAAGAGCCGCAGCATTCTCTGCCTCGATGCGAACAGTGGTCGCATCCAGTGGCGACGCGACTACCCCTTTGACGATTACCCCCTGCATCGTGACAACGACTATGCCTCCGCCACCCCCTGTGTCGATCAGCATGGGGTGGTCTTCGTCTGGTCGACGCCGAAACAGGTTCTCATGATCGCCCTGGACTTAAAGGGTGAGCAAATATGGCATCGGGACCTCGGACCCCTCAGAGGGTTGCACGGCTCGGCCAGTTCTCCGATTATCGCCGACGGGTTGGTTCTCCTCGCGAACGATCAGATGAATCCCAAGCGGTTCTCCTTCTACCTTCCCGAGGACACAGATTGGAACCCGGGAAAGAGTTTTCTGATCGCGCTCGACCGAAAAACAGGTAAGACGCGGTGGAAGATCAATCGAAAGTCCGAGCTAGCTGGCTACGCGACGCCATGCATCCGACGAATCGGTGGGCGGGCGGAAGCGATCTTCACCAGTACCGCTCACGGCATTACAGCAGTCGACCTGCAAAGTGGAAAAATCAGTTGGGAGATCGACCAACTCTGGGATGATCGTACGGTCAGCTCCCCGCAGCTCCACGATGATCTCGTCTTCGGGAGTTTCGGGAGGGGGTTGTCCGGGCAACGCCTGGTGGCTGTCCGTCCCGACAAGGCCGGAGGTGCGAAAGGCGAACTCGTTTACGATGTCACGAAAAGCGTGCCCCTCGTTCCAAGCTTCGTGGTCAAAGATGACCTCCTCTTCTTGTGGACGGATAGCGGGGTGGTCAGTTGTCTCGATGCGCCGACCGGCCAAGTGCATTGGCGGAAGCGGGTTGGTCACAGCTGCTACAGCTCTCCGATCTGGATCGATGGGCGCCTCTATGGAATCAGCAAGCATGGCGAAGTCATCGTCATCGCTGCCAGCAAGGAGTTCGAAGAACTGGGTAGGGTGGATCTCGATGAGAAGACCTTCGCCACTCCAGCCATCGCTAATGGTGTGATGTATTTGCGGACCCAATCCCGGTTATACTCGTTGGGAAAGGCGCAGTGAAACATCCTGTGCTTTATTAGAGAAAGGCAACATGATGACTCGCGCTCCCTATTAGGCGGACCGTGTATGGTGAAGGGGGCAGTCTTCACAATGCCAGCACCCTCTTTGGATAGTAGGAGACACGCCATCCACAGGCCGGAGCCATTGTGCAGGAATCACGTAATATTAGTCTGAACTCACTAGCGGATGACCACTCTGTAGAACTGCTTGCGAGGAGAGGCCGCATTCAGAGGATACAAATAGGTCATAGGATTTCCCGTGCCTGTCCTCGAGGTGCCCACATTTAACCAGCGGGAGAGATCGGTAGAGCGTTGTACTTGGTAGCGGAGCCCCTGGTTGGTGGGCCAAGAGACACGGATTCTTTGATCGTCTATGTCAACACCTAGCAGCGCGAATGGTTCAGTGTTCCCACTGCCCAATTGCTCATACCAAGTGACCCGATTGGTCGTAGGAGAAACAGCAACCACATCCAGATCTTCGTCTCCATCCACGTCGACCACCTTGATAAAATTTACTCCGGAGGCAGCGTTGGTGATCATGGTGGGTGCGCTAAAAACGCCAGAACCGGTGTTTTCGTGCAGGCTTACCTGCCCTCCGACTTCCGAGGCAGAAAAGATATCAAGATCGCCATCGTCATCAAAGTCGGCAACATCGAAGCCGCGGGGCCCAAGGGGATCTGAGCCGAAGATCCCGCCGCCTGTTGGCTCGGTGGGAAATGTATGGATGATTCTCTTGCGGCCGAATCCTCCGGTTGCTCGACCAGGCAGGTAGGCGAGTTGACCATTGATGACTGTTGTCCGGACTACGTCGAGAACGCCGTCCCCATTGAGGTCTGCGGTAACGACCTTTCTTATGCCCGATGCTCCTGATTCGAGTATTTGACGACTCCAGCTGATGCCGTTGCCGTTATTTCGGTAGAGAGACAAATCATTGCTCAGATAGTTGCAGGCAAGAACATCGAGATCACCATCTCCATCAACATCGGCCACGTGGATGTCCCGGGGTTCGTCGCCTGTTGCGGCTCCCGTGCTGATCGCGCCGACTCCAGCGAAACCAAATCTTCCATTGCCGGCTTGCCAGCCAATCTGGTCGAAACTACCTCCGAGACAGTAGACGAGGTCCAAGTTGCCGTCCCCGTTCAAATCGCCCGTCGTGACATCCCAAAGTCCGGGGACATTTGTGTTGGTGTAGGCAATAGACCAGTTTCCTGCGCCGTCGTTTCTGGCCACGACGAGCTCGGAGCCGAAGACGCCAAAGGGAGTGATGTTCCCTGATCCGACCATGACCAGATCGAGGTCGCCATCTTGGTCAAGGTCCGCGGCATGGACATTACCGGGATTATTCAAGCCTTCGAGGAAGGCGCTTGGAGAGTATGTTCCGTTACCGTTGTTCCTATGAAGAGTGATTTGGTCAGCGCCGAGATCTGCGGTAAAGAAATCGAGGTCTCCATCTCCTTCAAGGTCCAGAGAAGCTGCCTCAATTACGCCGCCCGCGTTGCCCGTAATGATGCGCTGAGGGCCAAACTCAGCTGTAGCAATAAAAGGGCTGAGTGCGATTAGGGTGAAGGTTACGAAAGCTTGTTTGATAGAATACTTGGAGAGGGCGCAAGATGGTGAAAAGTAGCGAGTAGTCATGTAAAGGTAGTGGCAGTCTCTTGATTCATTGCGACGTATGAGTCAATACTAAGAATGTCCCTTGGGGGAAAGTCACATGACCTATGGTCGCTTAACTTGGCGAGGCGCATGACAGGGCAGGAACCATGGTGGGGTGCAAGGTGGAGAGGGCAGGGTGCTGTCGCTCTAGCCTGCCTACCGTCCAACGCGGGGTGGAGAAACCTTTTTGCTGGCCGACCTGTAGAGCGTAGCGACCTCTGCATTGCTCAAAGCGCGATTGTAGAGACGGACATCATCTAAGCCGCCATTGAACCAATGCGTCATATGGAACCCTCGCCAACGTATTGGGGCTGGCATACCCGTCTTGGTCGCAATTAAGGCTCCATTCTTGTAGAACCTGCCTGTGCCATGATCGAGGGTAAAGGTCAGCATCTGCCACACGCCTTTGATCACTGTGCCAGCGGGAATATCTTTTGGAGTGAAGCGTTTGGCTGTAGTGACGCCACAGTATACCGCTCCTGTTTCAGAGCTGTGAAAATACCATCCGTTCCAGCGCACGTCGTCGTGGTGGGTTCCCATTCTACCCGACCATCTGGCTCCGTTGCGACCAGCGCCGCCACCACCCAGAACGTCTGGCCGCCACCACCACGAGACCGTAAAAGTAGCCGTGTTCGGGCACTCTGCGTTCGTTTGGAGCCCAGGCCCACTGATCTTGGGATACGGTAAAAGGACGGAGTCGCCTAAAGTTACCGCCTGACCTATCCGGCCGGCCTCCCAGGATGGTGGGCCTTTAACGTCTGTATGGACTGGCAACGCGTGTTTCTGGCCCACCGCGTCCTTGTAGTTTCCATCGAACTTCCAATGGTTCACAAGGCCCTTTTCCGCAGCAACGGTTGTCGCAACGGGGCTTAAACAGACGAGCGCGGAGGCAAGGGCGAGTCTTTTGATCAGGAGCTTCACAATAAGGTGAAAAGAGCAACGATTAAAGCTGCAGGAAACTAGAACAATGAGCAGTGGCAGTAGAACAAGAAGCTTCATGCTATTAAGTGTGTTACACAGACACAACACGGGTCCGGATAGTAATTTTTCCGCAAGCTGGGGAATGTATGAATCACCCTGTGGGTAGATTCAGCCTCTACCTAATCTCCACCCCCTTTGCCAATGGCGCGAGCTTGAGCTCAAACTTGGAGAGAGGTTTGTTGCTGGCTCGGTCAAGCGTTGGAGAGTAGTCTTCGACTCGCACGGTCACACCGTCAGGCAAGAACTGCATGAGTCGTAGGAAGCCGCTACCACCGTTGGGAGCTTGCTGGTAGTCGCAGAGCATTTGATGCACTTGCGTGCCGCCATCCGTCTTGTCGGTCCGTAAGGCCGAGAAGCAAACATGTCCGCTGACGATCATAGCGAAGTTGGGATGCTTCTTGACGAGGTTTTGCCATAGTTCCTCACCGTCGTGAAACCCATCAGGATGACGAGCGACGCCATAATTGTGTGGAGCGGCGCCTTGGGAGCGTCCGCCGTTGCGATTGAAGCGCACGTTCCCCTCACTAGCCATGTAGGCGTGCGTCACAAGGAACACGCTGCGGTCGGGATGCTTCGCGACTACCTCTCCCGCCCAGCGCACGACATCGTTGCGAGGTCCAAACTCCAAAGCCATGACAAGCCACTTGCGCCCGCCGGCTTCGAAGAGGCGGTAGTAGTTGTCGAGTTTCTCGGGCTCCTTGTCGTAAACACCGCCGAACGTCGGATCTTCTTTAACCTCGACCACCGGGAAGTATTTGCTGAGCAGTGTCTCGCGTGTGGAGGCATTCCCGCCGGGGCCCATGTCGTGATTGCCGAGGCACATGACGGAGGGCACCCGGTCATTCAGCACCGCCATGGCTCCGGCCGCAATCTTCCACTCCTTGTCGTTGTTGTTCTGTACGATATCGCCCACGTGGAGCACGCACTTGATGTTATAGTACTTTGCATTCTCCGCGATCCAGCCCGTCTGCTCGAGAAAAGTTTTCTGATGCTTCCAAGCATAGAGCTGGGTATCAGGTAAGACCACCATCGCATAGCCATTCTCGACCAATTTAGGAGCATTCTTACCGGGTTTGGCGGATGAGGAGGTCGGAAAACAGATCAGTAGGATAACAAGAGTAGTTGTAAGATGAGCAGGGGACATGAGTCAGGTTATTTCGTTGGAGGCGAGAGACCGTCCGTTTGATCTTATCGGTCAGGTTTGGAACGTCAATGGATGACGCTAGAAGGATCGGGCGCTCGACCGGAGCTACAAGCCGCGTGCTTGCTCACGGGTCTGCAAGCTGGTAAGAATGCACGAGCTATGCAGGAAAGAGAATCAAGTGATGCGCCTTTCGTAGAAGGGCCCAATCCGAGACTCTTCCCACGTATCAACCAACTCGCGAAGATCAGCTTCTTTATCGGAATCGGCGTTATCATTGGAGGAATTTATACCATTTTCGGAAACGGAGATGTCAACATGGTTCCTTTGTTGCTTATTGCTCTTCTTCCGACCTCCGTGGTCGGTGCTTTCTGCGGTCATTTTGCCTGCAAGCAGATCAGAGCGCGGAACCCTCATCAGAAAGGCAAAACCATGGCCGTGTTTGGGCTTGTTGGATGCTATGTTTATCTTGGGGTTTTCTTTTTTGGGTTTTGGCTGCTATCGCAGTATTACATTGCGTGAACCTGTTTTGGCACTCCAGACTCTGCAGCCAACTTCGGTCAGATGGGTTGTGTATGGTGAGGGCCTCATACCTCATGGCGCGAGAATGGCCAAAAGTCCTTAGAAGGAGTCTTCAAAGCGGGGAAGCCGGAGGGCGCAACTAAAAGCTATCATAAGAGCGGACGTATAAGTCCCCTTGAAAGCGGTAGTCCAAATGGGACTGACAAAGCTCGCTACGAAAACGGCCAGAAGCAGCGCGTCGCGACTTATAAAGATGGCAAGTTGATATCCAGAAAAGTCTGGAACGAAAAAGGTAAGTTGACCGAGTCGTTGCGGTGGGCTCCCCAATGATTTCGCCTTGGCTTCGGATTACGTCTTCGGAGATTACAACACCGTTTAAGGCGCTACGGCCCAAAAACTGTAGTTCTGGATGGGGGCAGGCTACTGAGGAATCACCGCGCGGGGCAGGGGGCTAACGGAGAAAGCTGAGCCAATCTGGTATTAGCCATGCGTGGTGATAAGGCGGGCGCCGTCATCTATTCTCCGATGACAATATTATCGATGGTTAACCCACTGAAGACATCCTGCGAATCGTCACTCTGGAAGTTCCACTCGACTATGACTTCTGCCACGCCGAGGACCTCTTGCGGGATCGGGATGGTTAGTAGTTGGTAAGTGGTGTCTAAAGTGGTCATATCTATCGCCACCTCGGCTCCGAGCTGGTCGAGGGAATCACCTCGGAGAAATCGAATAGAAGCTGAGTCGGCTAATCCATCTGCATCACGAAATACCTCGAAAGCGAGGTGTGCCGAGGTGGCTGCAGACAAGTCCACGCTTGGAGAGCGTAAGGAAATATTCGCGCCTGGCCCATAGTTGCCGAGGTTCGTTGTGAATGCGTTAAGTGAATCGTTCGCGCCAGTCAACGGCCCGGTAGAACCGGCGGGCATACCAAGGATCCATTCAGTGGTGTCATTTTCATCATTCACTAACGTCTCCCAACCGTCCGCGCCTGATTCCAGATCATCTGAAAAGTAAACCACCGGAGGCGCTACAAATTCTTCAACTACAAACAGACGTGAGGCCTCTTCCGGAAGCGGCAATATTAAGAAGTTTTTCGGCGGAGTAGCTGTGATATCCCTGTTTCCCTCAAATATGGCCCACTCTGGAGGCAAGGCTTCGCTGGGATCGGTGGAGCTCCGCAGGTTGTAGAGTTTACCCGGTTCGCTGTCCCAACTGATCTCCAAATTGCCCTCAGAGGCTTTGACTGCGAGTTGCCTCGAGGATTCTTTCACCCCTCTACCCATGACGGCATCGAAAGTGGTCCCGATCCGGATTTCATCCACATACCCAACCTGAGTGTCGCTGAAATTCAAGACGTCCAAGGACTGTTGAGTTGCGAGATCGAAGTCAAACGTATCCATGGCCATGGCCTCATTCTCTTCCGGTTCGGTGGTGATATCAGTGATGATAAATGCAAAGATTTCGTCCGGGGTTCCCTGTGGATTCCAGTTCACCTTGAGCGCCAGCAGGAAAACATCACTTGCAGCTGGCCCGTTAAAGGTGGGCGTCGCTTCCGCAGCGAGCTGAGAGGCTCCAATCGAGTTATTGTAGACGGCAGTCCGGATGTTTCGTTGTTGGCCGCTTCTAGCAACGATACCGAACCCCACTCCGTAGCCGGGAGTTTCCAGCCCTTGGTTGTCGTCACTTACCATCATTTCTGAGTGGATCCCGATTCCGAAGTCTGGCCCGCTGAAGCCGAAATCCTGGAACAGAAAGCTCATCCACATAGTTGAGTTGTCGGCAGTCAGTGCCGCAGTGGCGGGCGGCTCTATTGGAGCGCTCGCGGCCACTTGGCCAACTCGCTGCCGCCGTTCATACGCATTGCCCGTGACTGGTAACTCATTGCCCAAAACGTCTGTAAACGTCACACCTTCATCAGCGATATCTCCCTCATTGGTAGGAGCGATATTGTTTGCAGTCCCGTTCCCGCCTGCATCCCGGTGAGACCAGCTTCCAAGTCCCATTCCAGCATCATATGGCTGTGAGGAATCACCAAAGAAGCGTCCATTATTCGCCTCGGCTGTCGGCTCATAGTCAAAAGGTTCGTATATAACTAGATCTGCCCACGCGACACCAAGAAGACTGGCAAGGGCTGGAGCGATAATCCCGATCCTCATAGTGCAACAGTAAGCAGTCGCCGAAACAGAGGGCAAGAACAAGTCGTCCTCCCGCCGGATTGGATATGTGGGCTCTTCTGAGGGTTAATTTCTAGCGGGAGGTTGAGTCTCTAATAGCCTTCCGTCTTTATACATTGGTATGTTGCGGGCTATTCCGTCCTCGCCAAATGTTGGATTCAAACCGGTCTTCTTGCCCTTATTATAAGTTGCGATACTCGCAACCGGTCCATAAGTCTTCCATGACCTATAGTGGCCGTGCCTCTGCCCTTCAGAAAAATGAATTAGCTCCTTAATTGAGCCGGTCTCATGAAACGTTTTAACCCATCCTGAATACGGCTCTTTCGTTTGAGTCAGAACAACGATTTCCCCAACGGGACGAGCCGCAACCTCCAACTGCGAATCTTCAATAGCCATCCTGATCACGCTATCTAGCCACTTCTTGTCAACGGGTTTGAATGTCTTTTTACTTTCATCAATAAGTCCTCCCATTCCTTGTTCTTTGAGCTTGAGAAGTTGCTTGTCGATGGATTGCTCGAGGCTCATCGTTTGAATGCTCCTAGGATCTACCAAAACGCGCTGCTGTTCATACCAGTATGTCTTTGCCTTGGAAAATGACATGCAAGATTCATAGCTGTCGCCGACGCGGTCATAAATTCGACCTAATAAGGTGTGCAGGTGAACGCTGAATATCTTATGGTCGTCGCTACCTAAACCGGAGTCCTCCCTATTTATGAAATAAAGTGCCTTACGAGCTTGCAGGCGAGCCACCGCAAGTTGACCACGCTCGAACGATCGCTCGGCTTTACGAAAATTTGAATAGAATGCATTAGTAGTGATTTCTTTTCTTGGGACTCCCCCTGTAGGTGAAGCGGTCTGAATGTTCGTCTTGCCGAGAGGAAGAAAAATAGGGACTACAATCAAAATCGTCAGAATCGAGGCAGCTACGGCGGTAGTTGGGAGCCACCGGGATTTGGGTTGAGGTGGGAGATTGTTTGCCTCGTGGATCCTTTTAAGGATTGGTTGTAAGGTGCCTGAAGCTCCAGGTCTCCCAATTTGATTAGAGCCTTTAGTCCAATGGTGAGGCTCTGAGTTAGTAAAAAGGTCGATATCGGGCTCAGGTATGGGCTCAGGTATGGGCTCAGGTATGGGCTCAGGTATGGGCTCAGGTATGGGCTCAGGTATGGGTGCGGGCGCCGGAGTTAAAACTCGTTCAGTGAATTCTTTTACAAGGTATCCAAGAATCGGTTTTTGATAGAGGCTATCGTAACCTAGGACTTCTATGTGAATTTCCCGAGAGGTTTGCCCACGCAATTGATCGACAAATTCTTTGCACTTTTCTTGGAAGAGGACCACGACCTGGTGGTCATCACTTGTAGTGCATTCAAACTTGTAACCATTATCGTAGTCAGAATGTATCTGCCTTCCGAAGGCGGATGAATAACTGATAAAATCCAAAGAGAGGGAGTATCGCTTGCCTTTCGCCGCTCCGAAAAGTTTATCGGCTTCAGAAGACAAGAGTCTCTCAGTTTTTGCCCTTGCAAGGAGTTCTAGGAAATCGGCGCGGGTCACAGTGATCCACTCTGGCTCGTTCTTTAGAATGACTCAAGTTAGAAGGGGAGTGTCAGCAGGGGTGCGCCACAGACTGAATGATTATTCCCGAATCCTATCGTTCACCCCTCAGGATGGGCAGTTCCCTGGGGCCAAAAAGCGAGTGCCGCAATTCGCTTGTCCATGTCATCCGGTGATCTTCGAATTTGAACCGATAGAGAATGCTTGCCGGGGTTTCGGTAAGATAGACCTTTACGTGGTATTCGTCTGGTTTGACCCAGCCACCACTGGCGCCAATTTTACGGCTCATGTTTTGCGTGTAGGGCAGATCCTGTTTCATTTCGGACCGAACATACTTCTGGCTGCCCAAATGGAGGGTCTCGATTCCATGCTCCATGTTCACGGTAATCCGATGGTCGTCGCCATGCAGATCAAACGAAACTGAGTGGACGCCAGCTGCATTTTCAAGAACTTGGAATTTTTGCTGAAGGAGGCCTTTCGACATTGGGGACCGACTCTTTCCGTTAACTGGTGGGAGCTTCAGGTTTTTCAATTTACGGGCTAAAGCCTGAACTGTGGGAGAGTGGGGCTCAACAGGCTCCGAGGCCATGGCGGGTAGAAGAATTTCCCATACAGCTTTCATTATCGCTCCCATGTCATTGGTTCCTGAGGTGATCGCAACCACCGCTTCGTGCTCGGGAATAACGATGCAGAATTGTCCGAAGGCTCCATCTCCCCGATAACAATTATACCGACAGCGCCAAAACTGGTATCCATACCCCTGATCCCAATCATTTTCGGGATTGCTGCCGGTGGATGTTTGTCTGGAGGTGGCCTCTTGAACCCATGTTTCGGAAAGGATTCGGTTTCCGTGCCAAACCCCTTTTTGAAGGTAGAGTTGGCCTAGCTTGGCAATATCTTCAGTGGTGATCCGGAGCCCCCAGCCTCCCGTGGTGATGCCCTCTGGTGAGATGTCCCAATCGGGTTTCTTAATCTCCAATGGTTGAAAGAGACGTTTCTCTAGATAGTCCACAACCCGTTCACCCGTGACCGATTGCAGGATTGCGGAAAGCATATATGTAGCGGAAGAGTTGTATTGGAAATGAGTTCCAGGTTTGAACTCAATTTCCGAATCAAGAAAGGCTTTCACCCAATGGGATTTCTTATCAAAGAGACGTGGCTCCTTGCGGTGACCGGTCGTCATTGTGATCAGGTCCCGAATACGCATGGCTTTTAGCTGCCAACTCGGATCGGCCGGGGTGTCATGTGGGAAGAAAGAGATAACCGGATCATCAAGTGACAACTTGCCTTCTCCAATGGCCAACCCTACAGCTGTGGAGGTAAAGCTCTTGCTGAGGGAATGCATGAGATGCGGTGTTGTTTCTTCAAAGGGTGTCCACCATCCTTGGGCGATTCGCTTGCCATGACGAAGGATCATGAAGCTGTGCACGGCATCGACTTCCTGCTCCAACCGATCAACAAACGACTGGATTGCAGCAGATGGGACACCCTGCTTTTCCGGTAGGCAGGCTGGTAGAGAATTAGGACTCTGGGCGTGTGCCCCAGACCAGAGGAGAATCCCCAAAAGGCCAACCAACGCCTTGACAGAAATGAATAGCTGCATGCGACCAACCATTCCAAATTGTTGTTATAAGCAAAGGGATTTCCTCGCGCCAGAGCGACGAAAGTGAGATCAAATGGGTCATAATCCATTTAACCCTCTCTCCATACAGCCTTATCGGCTGGCTTAGGTAACAGAGATTCTCGCTAACAAAATTAGCAGACTTGTTCCGCTCTCTATCCGCCAGCGAGGACCGGCTTGAAGCCGGCTTCGATGAGGATACGTTTGACCTCCTCTCGTTTGTCGCCCTGGATTTCGATACGACCTTCTTTGACCGTGCCTCCAACG
>Ga0163110_10000880_pt1 | contig 14783 bp, 9 predicted proteins | sample CRUFie1St17metaG_FD_108703 | JGI IMG/M metagenome (GOLD analysis project Ga0163110, IMG submission 108703) | Marine microbial communities from the Costa Rica Dome - CRUD Field 142mm St17 metaG | ecosystem: Environmental > Aquatic > Marine > Oceanic > Photic zone | place: Costa Rica: the Eastern...
GATGGAAGCAAACGTCCACTGCGCCGCCAACCCCGACGAAGCCTGCCCTGCCAAATGGACCCCAGGCGAAAAAACGCTAACCCCCAACGAAGGTATGGTCGGCAACGTCTACGAGGCCCTGAACGGCTAGCACTTAAGCGAAAACAAAATCACTTCGGCGCGGTTTTCCGCGCCGTTTTTTATGCCAACACAGCCATAATGCGATCGACGCATTCATCGACGCTCAACTGTTCAGTCGGCAAACGTACTTCTGGGGATTCGGGCGCTTCGTAGGGCGAGGAGAGACCGGTGAAATCAGAGAGTTCCCCTGCGCGAGCCTTAGCGTAGAGGCCTTTGGTGTCGCGTTGTTCGCAGACCTCCAGCGGCGTGCTCACGTGCACCTCGGTAAACCGCCCTAGCGGCATGCCCGCGCGCACCCGGTCGCGATCGGCGCGGAACGGGGAAATAAACGCAACGATCACCAACAATCCGGCATCAGCCATGATGCGGGCGACTTCGCCGATGCGGCGAATATTTTCTACCCTATCATCCGGCGAGAAGCCGAGATCCGAACACAAGCCGCCGCGCACAATGTCGCCATCGAGCACGTAGACATTGCGGCCGGCATCAAAAAGCCGCCGCTCCAGCGCCATGGCGAGGGTACTTTTCCCGGCGCCACTCAGGCCGGTGAGCCAAACGATGCGCCCGGGATGGCCATGGCGTTGTTCCCGATCGAAGCGCGCCACATGGCTGGTGATGGACACCGGATCGGACATTAAATCGAAAAGTCCGTGTATTCCGGCTTATACGATTGCGCGGGCGGATGCAGCATGCCGGCGGCGACGGTGGCGTTGGTGCCCGGTTCTACCAGCACAAACGATCCAGTCAACCGATTGGCGGTGTAGCCGTCGTAGGTCAACGGCTTGGCCGTACGGATGCGTACTTCACCGATGTCATTCATGGCCAGTTCGGCGGCTTCCTCCGGCTCGAATGTTTCGAAATCAATCCGGCTCTCGAGGCTGGTCACCATGGCCTGCACGGTTTGTGTGCCGTGCTTGAGGAAATATTTTTTCCCGGCCATCAACGGACGCGGATTCATCCAACACACGCGGCCAGCCAGCTCGGCACTGTGCCCGGGCAAGGGGTCGAGGCCGACGATGGTATCGCCGCGGCTGATGTCGAGATCGTCCTCTAAGCGCAGTGTCACGGACTGCGGGCAAAAGGCTTCCTCAAGCGGCCCGTCGTAGGTCCAGATTTCCTGGATGCGACTTTTCTGGCCGCTCGGCAGTGCGAGCACTTCCTGACCCACTTTCACAATGCCACCAGCAATCTGGCCGGATAGGCCACGGAAATCGTGCAACGCCGGATCGGTCGGATTGTTCGGGCGATTTACCCATTGCACGGGGAAACGTAGGCCATTCAGATTCCAATCGCTGGCAATGTGCACAGACTCGATATGGCCCAACAACGTGGGGCCCTCATACCACGGCGTCTTGTCCGAGAAAGTCACCACGTTGTCGCCTTCCAGCGCGCTGATGGGAATGAACTTCACGTCCTTGAACAGATTCAGCTTCGGCAAAAATGCCTCGATACCTTCGCGGATTTCTCGGAAGCGTTCCTCGCTCCAATCGACCAAATCCATTTTGTTTACCGCAAACACAATGTGTGGAATGCCCAGCAAAGCGGAGATGTAACTGTGCCGCCGCGTCTGCTCAATCACGCCATTACGCGCATCGACCAATACAATGGACAGGTTTGCCGTGCTTGCACCGGTAACCATGTTACGCGTGTACTCCACATGGCCCGGAGTATCAGCCACGATAAATTTCCGCTTCGGCGTGGCCACATAACGGTAGGCAACATCGATCGTGATACCCTGCTCGCGTTCGGCGCGCAGACCGTCAGTAAGGTTTGCAAGATTCACCTGTCCGCCGCCGGTGATATCCGCCGACCGCTCCAACGCCTCCATCTGGTCTTCCATGATGGACTTGGAGTCGTACAGCAACCGCCCGATCAACGTGCTCTTGCCATCATCAACCGAGCCACAGGTATTAAACCGCAGCAGCTCGATGGTTTGGTGCGCGTCGCTCATTCTAAAAATATCCCGCTTTCTTTCGGTCCTCCATGGCCGCCTCGCTGGCTTTGTCGTCGGCGCGGGTGCCGCGCTCGGTGACACGTGCAGCGGCAACCTCGCTGATGATGTCATCGATATCCTCAGCCGGGCTTTCAATCATACCCGTGGAAATCATGTCCGCAATCGTCCGCACGCGACAAATCATTTGGCGGTGCTCCTCCTGATCACTCGGTCGGGCGCCTTCGTAGGGATCCACCTTACCGTTGGCGTCGTGCGCAGGCGGTACCGGCAACCATTGGCCGGCACGGTGAAAGCATTCGCGCTCGTGGCTGAAGTAAATGTTCGGCACCTCCAGTTCCTCTTTCTTGATGTACTCCCACACATCCGTCTCGGTCCAGTTGGAGAGCGGAAACACGCGCATGTTTTCTCCTGGATTCAGTCTGGCATTGTAGAGATTCCAAATTTCCGGCCGCTGATTCTTCGGATCCCATTGGCCAAACGCATCGCGGAAACTAAAGAAGCGCTCCTTAGCCCGCGCCTTTTCCTCGTCGCGCCGCGCGCCACCGATGCAGCAGTCAAATTGGAATTCCTCAATCGCCCCGAGCAACACAGGAATCTGCAATTGATTACGGCTCACCTGCCCCGGCGTCGGTGTCGCGAGCCCTTTCTCAAACGCCTCATCCACCGTGCGCACGATTAGCTTCGCGCCCAGCTCCTCCGCACGCCGATCTCGAAACTCAATCAGCTCCGGAAATTCATGCCCTGTTTCCACGTTGAGAAACGGCATCGGAATCTCGGAAGGACGGAACGCTTTCTCGGCCAAACGCAGGATGCAGATGGAATCTTTGCCGCCGGAAAACAAAACCGCCGGCCGCTCAAATTCCGCCGCCACCTCGCGCAGCACGTGGATGGCTTCCGTCTCGAGATATGCCAAATGATCCAAGTGATAACTGCTCATTTCGCCTCCACTACCTTTCCACCCCAAGCGGCGTGCAGCCCGCATTCGCGCTTCTCATCCGCCTTAGCCGGATCAAAATAATCCCACTCGTTCGGCAAATCGTGTTCCTTCAAATACGCCTCCATCTGCTCGTCGCTCCAGTGAAAGACCGGGCTGACCTTAAGCGAATTGAAATTATTATCCGGGTTCACAATATCCAGCTCCGCGCGATTCGGATTCTGCACCTTGCGCAGGGCCGTGAGCCACACCGTTGGCGCCAGTTCGGCCATGCCACGCTGGAACGGCTCCAGTTTCATCGCCGTGCTAAACGCCTTGATCGCCTCCTCGTTTTCCTCCGTCAATTCTGGTGCGCCACCGTGCACCGCGTCATAATGCGCCGTGGTATACTTCGGTATAAACGCCTGAATGTTCAGGTTCAGCTTCGCCTTCAATTCCTCCGCGTGCTGATAAGTCGCCTCGCGGTTGTAGCCGTGATCCACCCACAGCACGCGGATATCCGGCTGTACCTGCGTGGCGAGATGCAAAATCACCGCCTCATATGGCCGAAAATTCGTCGACACAATCGCGCCACTGCCGCCCTGTCCGGCTTGCCCAATCGCCCACTCTATCACCTCCAGCGGCGACTTGTTACGTAACGTTTCGTTGGCCTGTGCAATTTCTTCTGCAGTCATTGAAAACCTCCTTTGAAGTTAGGCGGCATCCTGCTCGGGCCACACGACGCGCGCGCAAAAATCTCCGAAACGCTCGCTACTTTCCCGCTCAGCTTTAAAGCGAGCAAAAAGACCACCAAGTTTTTCGGGTAACTCTTCCACCTTTACGTTTTGATCATATAACCGCGATAAACGTGTTCCTTCCTCATTACCACCTAAGTATAAGGCATAGATGTTAGCTCGACGCCCGACAAAGCCAAGTTCTGCCATATAAGGTCGCGCGCATCCATTCGGGCAGCCGGTCATTCTTAGAATAACTCGTTCATTGCCCAATCCATTATCCTCAAGCAAATTTTCAACTGTCCCTAAAAGATCCGGCAAAAAACGCTCGCTCTCGGCAAGTGATAATCCGCAAGTAGGCAAAGCCGGACAAGCCATAGATCCCAATTGTAACTCGCTTACACCCTGACTCTCAGAGGTATTGATACCATGATCGTTCAAGATTTGATCAATTGAATCCTGCAAGTCAGGTGTAACATTGACTAAAACTAAATTTTGGGCAGCTGTTAATCGAACTTGTAAACGATACTCAGAAACAATTTTTCTGAGAGCACTTTTTAACTTAACACTTTCTGTGTCTTTCACACGACCTGCTAATATGTGTAAACCTAGAAAAAGATTCCCATCAAACTGTTGATGCCAACCATGAACGTCACCCTGCTTGGTGAATTCAAACGGATGTGGATCTTCTAATTCAAAACTAACTCGTCTATTTATTTCATTCCTGAACCATTCAACGCCCTGTTCAGCAATAACATATTTTAATCGAGCATGCCTGCGATTTGTACGATCTCCAAAATCGCGATGAACTGTTAGTACAGCTTTAGAAACTTCTATTAAATGCTCTAACCTAAAAAACCCAACCACGTCTGCAACACGAGGGTAAGTTTTTTCATTATTATGATTCATTCCCATACCGCCACCAGCGGTAAGATTATAACCGATCAACTCACCATTCTTCTCAACCGCAACAAATCCCAAACAGTTAGCCAATACATCTGTGTCATTCAGAGGGGGAATAGCAAAAGCGACTTTGAATTTTCGTGGCAAATAAGTTTTACCGTATAATGGATCCTCATGATCATCGTCCTCGAGTTTTAAAGGCTCACCTTCAACCCAAATCTGATGATATGCTTTGGTTGTCGGTAATAACGCATCACTTACCCTTTTTGCATCCTCATAAACCTGCTCAGTCAACCGACTAGTGGAAGGAGTTGGAGGAGCTAGGACATTTCTATTTACATCACCACATGCGGCTAAAGTATCCGACAGAGCATCATTAATCCCCTTCATTAATGGTCCCAACCCACTCTTTACCACGCCATGAAACTGAAAACTCTGCCGCGTAGTGACCCTCATAGTCTTATTACCGTAATCCTCGCTCAGTCGGTCATAAGTTAGGTACAAATCAGGAGATACTACCCCCCCAGGAATTCGACCTCTAATCATAAACATGTACTTTTTACCCTGTTTACGAAGATCGCGATCGTCCTGTTGATAAATTCCGTGAAATTTTAAAAATTGTTGATCATCTGAATCAAATTTTTCGGCTTCAGGATCATGTAAAGTAACCCCAATATTCCCCGCCAAAGAAGGGTTTTCCGCCTTGATGATCTCATTTTTCGTCAATTTCGGCTTTAATTCAGACATGGTGCTTAATGTTTAGTAAATTGATTATGTTTGTAATGATAAAAGCATCTGCGCGCGGAGTCAAGCGGTTATTCACTGTAAAATAAGAGGAATTGGCCTGTTATACTATGAAGTTGAAAAAATGCTACCACCGCCTACCCTCCGCCCATGATTCGCACTGCACTGGTTTTACTGACGGTTTCCCTGTCGCTGATAGCTGAGGAAAAATGGACCCCGCTGTTTGACGGCAAGAGCACCCAAGGCTGGGAGCCCCGCGCCAAGGTGGAGACCTTCAAAGCGGTGGACGGCGAACTGCATTTGTCTTCCCAGGTCAACGTATGGGTGGTGAGCGATCTGCAAATGGGAGATTTCGTGGTGGAGACCGAGGTGATGATTCCGCAGGAAAACAAGGGCTTTAATTCCGGCCTTGGCTTTCGTTTAGTCGGCGACAAGGGCAAGCCCAAGGGCTACCAATGCGAAATTGATCGCGGTAAACCAGCGGGTGTTTATGGCATCGGCATGGGCGGCTGGCTGTTCCCTAAGGACCCTCAGCAAACCGCCGCATACAAAAAGGCCACCAAGGATCTGTTCAAGCCCGAGGCCTGGAATCATTTCCGCGTGGAAGCCAGGGGCCCGCGCATCCGCACCTATCTCAATAGCAAACTCATTGCCGAGGTCGAGCATAAGCAATCGCTCAAAGGCCGGTTCGGCATCCAACACCACGGCAAGGGCGGCACGGTCAAGTTCCGCAACCTGCGCGCGCGGGAGCTTAAATAAAGCAATCCTGCTGTTCCCGATCCACCTAATTTCCGCCAAAAACCGCCTCGCATTTTTTTGCGGAGTTGCCATACTTTATTAAACATGCGGAGCTTTGTGGCATTTATTTTTCTGACGGCAACCGCCACTTGGGCGGCCGATCCGGCGGACCTGGAGTTTTTTGAGAAAAAAATCCGGCCCGTGTTGGTCAGCGAATGTTACCAATGCCACAGTCAGGAAGAGAAAGTGAAGGGCGGGCTGCGTCTAGATTGGAAAGGCGGCTGGCAAGAAGGCGGCGACAGCGGCGCGGCGATCATCCCCGGACAAGTCGGCAAGAGCCTTTTGATCCAAGCGATCCGTTATTCCGACGCGGAGCTGGAGATGCCGCCCAAGAAACGCCTGACCGCCGAGCAGGTGGCTGATTTCGAAAAATGGGTGGCCATGGGCGCACCTGATCCGCGTAATAGTGCCGAAGCCACGACGGAGGATCAGCAACTCAATCTCGAGGCCGCCCGCCGATTCTGGGCCTTTCAGCCGGTGACCAAACCGGCCAATCCGCAGCTCAAGGACAAAGCTTGGCCGCACAACGGCATCGACCGCCATGTACTCGCCGCGCTGGAAGCCAAGGGCATCGGCCCGGGGCCGGACGCAGAGGATCTCACCTTGCTACGCCGTTTATATTTTGACCTAACCGGCCTGCCTCCCACGCCCGAGCAGATGGCGGCCTTTAAAAGGGCGGCGGCCACCGATCGCCAGTCCGCAATCGAGAACACCGTCGATGCGCTACTTGCCAGCCCGCATTTCGGCGAACGTTGGGGCCGGCATTGGCTGGATGTAGTGCGCTTTTCCGAGAGCACTGGCGGCGGGCGGACGTTGCTGATGAAGGAGGCGTGGCGTTATCGCGATTATGTGGTGAACGCCTTCAATGCCGACAAGCCGTACACGGAATTTATCCGGGAACAAATCGCCGGTGACATCCTGCCCGAGGGTACGCTCGCGCAACGTCGCGAACGCCTTACTGCCACGGCGTTTCTGCTACTCGGACCCACGAACTATGAATTGCAAGACAAGACCGTCCTGGAAATGGACATTGTAGATGAACAAATGGACACCATGGGCAAAGCCTTCATGGCGCTCACCATTGGCTGCGCGCGTTGTCATGATCACAAGTTCGATCCAATCCGCACAGAGGATTACTATGGCATGGCGGGCATTTTCAAAGGCACCAAGGTGGTGGTGCACAGTAATGTGTCCAAATGGAACGAACGCCCGTTGCCGATCGATGCCGCACAGGAAGCCGAGGCTAAGAATATTGCCGCTTTGATTACCGAGAAGAAAAAAGCCATTGCGGCCCTGAAAAAGAAACTTAGCAAAACCAACCCCGACCCCACACCTATTCCGGTAGCCAGCCTGCCGGGTATCGTGGTGGATGACCTACACGCGAGATTAAATGGTGCCTGGACCCGGTCGACCTCAAGTAAGGCTTTCGTGGGTGAGAACTACATCCACGATAAGGCCTCCGGCAAAGGTAAAAAAAGCGCCACCTACAGGGTGTCATTCCCTAGTGACGCTAAATACGAAGTCCGCGTCTCATACGCACATGGCACCAATCGAGCCCGCAAAGTGCCCGTACTCATCCGCCACGCGGATGGCGAAGTGACCAAGTACATCGATCAAACCAAGCGCGCGCCAATCGACGGCCAATTCATCTCGCTGGGCACCTACGATTTTCTCGCGGGGGATTGGGATGCGGTGGTGATTTCCACGAAGGGCACTCGAAACCACGTAATTGCCGATGCCGTCCAGTTTTTGCCAGAGAACAGCCCTGCGACCCCAAAATCGATTGCAAAACCAGAAAAACCGGCGCCAACCGATAACGCGGACAAGGCCCGACTAGCGGAACTTGAAAAGGAGCTGAAATCGCTCGAGGCCAAGGCTGTAAAGCAGCCGCGAATCATCGCCGCCGACGAAGGCGACAACCCCGGCGACATCCAGATCGCTATCCGCGGCAATGTCCACAACGCCGGCCCGAAGACGCCGCGGCGCTTTATCCAAGTGCTAAACCGCGGTGATCTACCGGAGATCGCACCCAAAGCTAGCGGCCGGCTGGAATTGGCCAACTGGATGGCCAGCCCCGAGCATCCGCTCACCGCGCGCGTATTTGCCAATCGCGTGTGGCATCATCTTTTCGGCAAAGGCCTCGTAGCCAGCGTGGACAACTTTGGCCATATGGGCCGCCTGCCCACCAACCAAGCCCTGCTCGATCACCTTGCCGGCCGGTTTGTGGAAAACGGATGGTCGATGAAAAAACTCATCCGGGAAATTGTGCTATCACGCACGTATCAACTTAGTACTGCTACCGGCGCGCAGGCCAAAGTGGATTTGGAAAACGAACTACACTGGCGGCAGAACCGGCGGCGACTCCAGGCCGAGTCCATCCGGGATGCGATCCTCTCAGTAAGCGGTCAGCTCGACAAAACCGTGGGCGGCCCAACCATCAAGGCCGGCACCAGTATCGAGTATGGCTACAAGTTCGACGACACACGCCGCAGCCTGTACACACCCGTCTTCCGCAACACGCCCCTGGAGATTTTGGCCGTGTTCGACTTTGCTGACCCCAACCTCGTTGTTGGCGAACGCACCACCAGCAGCGTGCCCACGCAGGCCCTGTTCCTGATGAACAACCCGCTCGTGCGGCAACAAGCTGAAGCCGCCGCCACGCGCCTCTTGCAGGAGGATTTGGCCGACGACTCCGCGCGCATCGCACACGCCTATCAACGCACCCTCGGCCGCCACCCCACCTCCACCGAGCGTGACGTCATCCTGAAATTCGTGCAGACCGAGCAAGACCCCGCCACTGCCTGGACCCAGATACTTCACAGCCTGGTCGCCAGCCTCGACTTCAGGTTTTTGAATTAGTTTAACGGGCCACCGTTTTCGAGTCCCGTTCAACCATGATTTCCTTAGCCTCTTTTTCCACTGACTTTCGGGTGATCTGGCCATCGGGCCAGCGGACCTCAAGGTATTGGACAGGCTTCTTATAGCCGAGGACTTGAGTGGCCGAATCTTGTGACCAATAGCCGGATCCGGCGGTAATGGATCGTACGGCGCCCTTGGTACCATCAGTAAACACCAACCGCAGCTGCGCCCCCACGCCGGTCGGATTAGCCGTGCCGGCATTGACCTTCACCCGCAGTCCGGGCTTGGCTTCGCGGTTGTGGTAGAGGCGCGTGAGGGCGCCGTTTTGGGTTACGACCAAGTCCACGCGACCATCCAGATTGAAATCACTGACTGCTGAGCCGCGTTGTTCGCCATAGATGGTGAGTCCGGATTCGGCACCGCGCACCACCTCCAGCATTCCGGCGCCATCGCCGAGCATGAGAAGCCCGCGGCCGCCATCGCTGCGTGGGGTTTCGCGTTGGGACGCAAAAAAGTTTTGCGCGATAAAGAGGTCTTCTTTGCCGTCGCCATTGAAATCGGCGATATTCATTCCAAATACGGGCGCGAACTGCGCCTCAATGGGCAGGGGCCGTGCGGTAAATTGGCCAGTGGAGCTGCTGAGAAACACGGTGTGTTCCAACACATTGGCCTCCAAAACCTTGCCTTCCTTGAGGCATTCGCCGTAAACCTGCTCCAAGGTACGGGAGCCGAAGAGTTCGAAAGACTCGTTGCGTTGCCCAATGAACGGCATAGCGCGAGTGCTGCAGGAACGGCCGCGTTCGGGCACCATTTCGCCGGTGAGTTTGTCGCGGTGATACTCCACGATATCGACCACACCGTTTTTATCGAAGTCACTGTACGTCAACCGCAACGGTTCCTCGAATGTATAGGAGTATTCATATTTGCTGTTACGACCCCAGTTGCCGGCCACGATGTCCAGCCGGCCGTCGCTATTGAGATCACCCAAGGCCACGCTGTTCCACCACCCCTTGTGGCGGTGCAGGCCAAAAGTTTCGGTGGCATCGGTAAATTTGCCGGCATCATTGCGCAACACCATGACCGGGCCCCATTCCAGGGCCAGTACCAGATCAGTGTCGCCATCCAGATCCAAATCACCAAAGACAGCGCCGCTCACCAACCCCAGTTTTTTGAGGGCCAGATTGTTCACGGGATCCGACTTGAGTTCGCCGTTTTGGTTCAGGTACAGAAACGAATCAGCCGGTTCCGGATAACGAGCGGCCACAGTGCGGCCGCCCACGAACAAATCCAAATCGCCATCGCCATCCACATCGGCCGAAGCCAGCGGGCCGGTGGTGGACGGGCTACCGGGCAGAGTGAATCCGGTGGGGCTCAGGGTATCGCCAAGTTCGAACCCGCGCACGGCCGCCGGCTGCGCAAAGGCTTTATCCGGCTGTTCGTAATTGGATTGTCCGGCGAGAATGCGCGCTTTGCCGTTGGCTGACGGCCACACCAGCACGCCGGCCAGATCCAACGCATTGCGCGGCCCCATACGGCCCTCGAACTGGCCTGATTCGCCGCTCAGATGAATGAGCAGTTCACCGCCCCGACCGGAGCCGATCACGAGGTCATCGCGCCCATCGGCATTGAGATCCGCCCAGGCCACCCCAGGGCCGAGTTGGCTCAGGCGGTTGGGCAGCAACGATTGGTAAGCGAAATCGTCAAACGGTAATTCGTTATGTTTCACACGAGCTTCCAAGGTGGGATCATCGGGATGCTGGATATACAACAAGTCATCGGCCGACTCGAACAACGGCAAACGCAACGCGGGTTTGGGAATTTGGTATGGCTCACCCGTAGCCGGCTCGTGAATGGTGTACTGGTGATTAGGTTGCACATTGGACACATCGGTCTTGAGCAGTGTGCCTTCGGCGCGGCGCCAAATAATTTCCAACGCCAGACCCTCGGTTTTATCCGCGGTACCAAAGACAATAAGGTTTTCGCTGGAGGACGCATAGCCGCCGCCGCAAACGATTTCATGCTCCATGGGCTTGGGACCGCCGGGGCCGCCCAATAGACGCACCTTGGCTCCAATGGCCTGTGAATTAGCGCCGTGCCCCACCAATCGTACGGTAATGCGGGGGGCGGCGGTTTCATTCTGGTAAATCTCGAGGGGATCGGTCCAGTTGTTGAAGATCAAATCCAGATCGCCATCGCCATCAAAATCCGCATGCACTAGGCCCCCGCTCACGGCCTCGGCCGAGAAGCCCCAGTCCTTGCTCTTGTACTTAAAGGTCAGGTCGCCCTGATTGCGCATCACCACATTTTGAGTGGGGAGCTTGGGAAACCATTCGCGGGTAAGCAACAGATCCTCCAGTTTATTAGAATCCCGGCCGGTCTCGGTGATGCGACCCTGCGTATCTGAATCCATAAAATCCCGGGTCATGCCGGTGGCCACAATGAGATCCTCGTAGCCATCCAGATCCACATCAGAAAACGACACGCCCCACGACCATTCCGTAGCCTTGAGCCCGCTCAACTGCGCCACCTCCGACCAAGTGCCATCGCCTCGACCGAGTTGGAGGGTGTTTTGCATGATCTGCGGACGGTTTTGAATCAGGCCGATGCCGGACTCGGTGATCTGCATGTCTCCCATTTGGGTTTTCCGCCGTTTATGCGACCGGCTCAACATGTCGGCCGTAAGGAAATCCAAGTGGCCATCCCGATTCACATCCGTAAAATCCAGTCCCATTGAGAACTGACTGGTCCGGCGCATGGCCAGCGGATGGGCCTGACGAAAATAGCCGCGGCCATCGTTCAACCATAACCGATCCGGGTTGGCGAAATCCGCGGTCACATACAAATCCGGATCGCCGTCCCCATCAACATCCCGAAATATCGCTTCATGACTGGGATCCCGTGGTCGCTTCAGTGTCCGTCCGTTATAATCCACAAACCGGCGTTCCCGATCGGCCACCGCACGAAACCCGCCCGTGCCGTCATTAAGATAAAGGTGATCTTCAATATAGGCCGGCCGCATTTGGGGCACGGCATCCTCGCCTTTTTGAAGTCCCTGAATATGATCCTTGGGATCGATGTCGTAGTATTCCCAAAATAGCTCGGGCAAGAGACGCTTGTTCTGCAGTGCATCCAACCCCATTTTCTGAATTTTAAGGGCATAGTCCATATCCAGCTCTTGGTTCAGGAACATTTTCACGAAACCGGTGGTGTACATGTCCATATCCCCATCGCCATCCACATCGGCAAAGGATGTGGAAACCGTGCCGCCCCGGGGATTGTAAATCCAACCGACCTTGAGGTTTTCAGTGAAACGACCTTTGCCGTCATTGAGATACATGAAGTTCCGCCCATCGAGCAGTGAAGTCAGCGCCAGATCCAAATCGCCGTCGCCATCCACATCAACCAACACCGCCCCGCTCAACCGCCAGCCGCGACAGGCCACCCCGGCCGATTCAGCAACGTCCTCAAATTTCCAATTCCCGCGGTTCAGGTAAAGCGCATTGGCTTCTTCCATACCGCACACGAAGAGATCCACGAGGCCATCCCCATTCACATCGCCGGCCGCTAGGCCGGAATGGCCGGTCTCCCTAATTGGCACATTCTTAAGCGGTCGATAAATGCCCTTGGGCGACAATCCTGTTTGCTGTGGGGTGAGGCGGAGATATCCCGTGCGCCCGTCAATTGGCACGGGCAAGGGTTTCTCCTTTACCTGCGCGGCGATGAGGGCCGCGTGTAAAATCAATCCGAATACCCAAACCGTTTTCATGTGCGCATTCTAGAGACCTCTCGCCATGAGCAAAAGCTTTCTTCGAGGCATGGAATCTGGTAGTTCCCCCCCATGGACGACACGACCCGCTCTTCCGGTAAGACGCTCATCTACAAAGGGGTCCTGGCCGTGGTGTTGCTGTTGGCCACATTGATCCTTTTTTTCAAAACCGATCCCGAACCACCCCGGGAACCTCTATTTGAATGGGGCACACCACCGCACGTTGCCGCAGCCATCACCAATGGAACGGACCGGCTGGCAGTTCTCGAATCCTTTCATTCCTTGGATACCTTCATTGCCGATCAATGTTTTGCCCCGGTGAAATTGGATCCGCAACAATTTGAAAGCCCCCGGGCATATCAACTCGCCAACCGTTTCATGGAAGACATGATGGGGTATGACTCGGCGGAACAACTGGCTGCCTTCATCAATACCGCCAAGGAGATAATCGGAGGACCACAACAGGCTTCGCCCCAAGTGATCGAACACTTCAGCCAATTGGTGGGGAGCCAGGCCGTCATAAATAGTGAAGGAGACCCCGAAGTTCTCCAGGCCACCTATCAGATCGCCAACCAACGCCTGCAGCAACTGCACTCGCGGGACCAAATTCAACTGATCCGAGAGCTGGCTACCCAAGGGCTGGATGGTACGCTTCAAAAATCCGGCATTCTCGTAACCGAGCCCACCGATGTTCCCAGTGAGCACGATCAAATCCTCCGTTATTGGGAACTCACCGGCACACGTTATCTGCTTTGCCAAACCGGCAACCAGCAAACCAGCAACACCATCCGCACCAAATTCCCCAATCCATTCCGCCCCGTTTACATCAATGCCCTGAACGCCGTATTGGATCCAGTGAAGCGGCGTTTTGAAACCGCCGTTTCATTTGAAGTGGACGTCCGTTCGGAAGTAACCGGACTGAAACTTCGCACGGCCCCCGAAGGCCCGTTAACCCTCGTGGTTTTCAAGGGCGCACTGCCGCGCGTCAAACTCTATGCCGACTGGCGCTCAGGCCTCACCGCCGAATCCGCCGCCCAGCTCGTCTATAGCCCCGGCTTTATTCCAGCTCTTCAGGTGGCATTGCACGGCCAATCCTTGCCCGCTCCGGAACATCCCGCGCGAACCGAAAATCTGGCTGCCCTCACACTGACTCAACAAGATGACGACCACGCGACCCTAACCCTGCCACCCACCGATTTCGCCACGGTCTTGCTCATCAACAACACCGTGGATCCCACATGGCAGGCCAGCATTGACGGCAACAACATCCCCATCCACCGCGCCAACCTCAACGCCGCGGCCGTGCACCTCCCAGCTTCCGCTGCCGAACGCACCATCGAGTTCACCCGCTAAAATCCCAGCTCGCCAATGGGCTTGCCAATCAGCAGTTAACCTCTAGAATAAATACGTTTTTTAAAACGTCTATAACTGCAGATGTATAGTATGAACCCCAACTTGTTTTCGCGCCGCAGCGCCCTGCAATCCATGGCCTGTGGCTTTAGCGCGATGGCTGTGGGGGCAATGGCGCATCGGGTGGCGGCGGCGGATAATCCGCTGGCCCCCAAGCTGGTGCATCATGCACCTAGGGCGAAGCGCGTAATTTTTCTCTTCATGGCCGGCGGCGTGAGCCATGTGGATTCGTTCGACTACAAGCAGAAGCTCTTTGATGACGACGGCAAGATGGTGCGCTTCGATGATGCCCGGACACTGGCCAAGACGCGCAAGATCGTAGAGCACCGCGTCAAGAAGCCACTATGGGATTTCCAGAATTACGGCCAATGCGGCCAGCCGGTTAGCGAACTGTTCCCACACATGGCCCAGCATGTGGATGATCTCTGTCTGCTCAAGGGCATGCACACTGAAGGCGTGGCACACGGCCCGAGCACGCTGTTCATGCACTCGGGCACGATCAATCTCATTCGCCCGAGCATGGGGGCGTGGGTCAATTACGGACTCGGCACCGAGAATGAAAATCTGCCTGGCTTCGTGAGC
>Ga0163110_10000881_pt1 | contig 14778 bp, 10 predicted proteins | sample CRUFie1St17metaG_FD_108703 | JGI IMG/M metagenome (GOLD analysis project Ga0163110, IMG submission 108703) | Marine microbial communities from the Costa Rica Dome - CRUD Field 142mm St17 metaG | ecosystem: Environmental > Aquatic > Marine > Oceanic > Photic zone | place: Costa Rica: the Eastern...
GGGAACCGTGGGGAGATGGAATGGGCACTTGGAGCCCAAACCGAGGGAAGTCCTGTGTGGCGTGAAACCCAAGCATGGCTGGGCTTGGGAACAACCTGGGACGACCGACTTCGAGGCGCAATGCGCATGAATGTCGGCTGGGTATCATGGCCTGAAGTTCAGCGCCACGTGCCTTTGGTGGACCTGTTTGGGCAGGTTCACCAACGCGAAACGTGGGGCGACATTCGGTTGGAAGCCCGCGCCACATGGGGGCAGGGACTCCCGCTTTCAGGCGTGACGGAGCAGGGTTTGGTGCGGACCGCCCAAGGGGCCTTTGGTTGGACAGCTTGGTGGAAGCCCAATTTGGGGTCCAGTCCGGTGGGGCTGCCTGCATTGGGGTGGTCAGAGGGCGGGGCGTGGCACGTGGCTTGGGGTCTCGACCCCGGTTGGTGGGACGCGATGCGGCCATGGAAACCCATGCCCGGACGCGTGGTTGTGCAATGGTCTTGGCCTGCGGCCCAATTGACGCTAAGTTGGTCGGGCAGTTTTGGCAAAGAGGTGTTGGGGGCGTCCACGCGACGAAGCATGTCCAGGGTGGGGTCACGTCGCGACGCGTTTGGGGTGTTGTTTCGTCGGGCCGGCCGGGTCCACGGCGGGTCGTGGTGGTGGACTTGGGAACGCCAAACCAACGACCTCCCGTGACGTGGCCGTCCAACTGGACCGGCATGGTGGTTTTGCTCCTGGGGGTAGGGTCCACCCACGCCCAAGAAGACATTCAATCCTTGGTGGAGTGGGAGGTTTGGCGACACGTGACAAATGCCGTGGAAGAAGGGTGGTTGTCGCAGTCTGGCGCCCAGGCGGTCTTTCGGCACATCCAAGAAGAAGGGTGGCCCGTGTGCAGGGAAGAGGCCCGAAACATTCATGGCTTGTCCGAGTTGGAATGCGCGAAGCTGATGCAATCCGAAACGTGGAATGCATGGGTTCTGCGACATGAGGCGTGGCTGCCGACCGCAAAAAAGCGTCCGTCGTTCCATTGGACGGGGACATTGAAAGTCCGAGAATCCGGGCTGACACGTTCGCATGAGGCTCGCCTCAGGTGGGGAGGACTTCGCACACGCCTGCATGTCGAGGACTCGTTGTCTTGGGGCGGTTCGTGGTCTGGCCAGTCAGAGGGGTGGACCTGGGTGGCTGGACACCACCAAGTCGGCTGGGGCCATGGATTGACCCTGCCGCGGGCCGATGCGTTTGGCTTGGCCTTGTTTGTCGGGGGATCCGAAGTGAAGCTGCCCCTCGCCCCAAGAGGATTGCATCACGCACAATTCGAGGGGGCCTTGACGGGGGCGGCGCTGGAACATCGCGGTTTGGCGTGGACCCATGGCATCACGGCAGGCCGACGCCACGTCGGTTGGATGACGCGCTGGCGGCGCCACCATACCTGGGGTGTCTCTGCGTTTGCCGAGGGTGAGGATGCGCGTTTGGGCGTGGATTGGTCTGCCCAAAAAGACAACGTGGACTGGCAATTGGCCTGGGCTTGGACGTCCACGGAGGGGTGGCTCCTGCGCACGTCGTTCCGCTGGGCCCGAGGCACCCATTGGGTGATTCAAGGGGTGTATGAGGGAGGTTGGAGACAAGGGGAAAGGCAATGGAACACCTTCTCCACTTGGCAGCATCCCGAGCACGGCGGCTTGGTGCAGACACGGGTGCGGATTCGGGGCGGGGAGGATTGGGACGTCCGTTTTCAAGGACAACCCCACAAGCGAAGCGTCTGGCGATGGTCCATGGGGGGCACGCATGAATTGTTGATGGGCGGGATTCACCTCAGGCACAAAGCCTTGAAAGCGTCGTGTTGGGTGGGGCGGGACCGGTCGGGAGAACGGTCGTTTGCAAGGCATGTGGAAGGAGCGTGGGGAGAGGGTGGTCGGCGGCAATGGGGCGTGTTCGCGCTGGATGGTCAAGGCGATTGGCGTGGGCCATACGTCATGGTTCGTGCACTGGATGGCAGGGTGTGGTCGCGGACCCCGAGCACGGGCTGGCGCATGGGGGTTTGGGTGACCCAACACGGGGCCCGCGAAGGTTCGTGGACGGCGCAGTGCTCGTGGTCACCTTCTCAACAAGAGACCTTTCGTTGCGCGTGGCGATGGCGTTGGGAACCGTGACGGACTGAAGTATCTTGGCACAAAGAGAATTGAACCCCTGTACATCAAGAATTTCAGCATGGCCAACACGAGCGACATCAAGAACGGCATGGTTTTGAACCACAACAACGGGTTGTGGCAAATCGTCGAATTCCTCCACGTCAAACCAGGTAAGGGGGCTGCTTTCGTCCGCACCAAGCTGAAGAACATCGAGACTGGCAAGGTGGTGGACAACACCTTCAACGCCGGCCACAAAATCGATCCGGTGCGCATTGAAACCCGGGAGCACACCTTCCTCTACAACGACGACGAGGGGTATCACTTCATGAACACAGAGAGCTACGAGCAAATTCGCTTGGAGAAGCATCTCATCAGCGCGCCCCAGTTTTTGAAGGACGGGCTGAGCTGCCTCATCGTGTTCCACGCGGAAGAGGAGCGTCCCATCAGCTGCGACCTGCCAAGCCACGTGGAATTGGAAGTCACCTACACCGAGCCCGGTGTCAAAGGCGATACGGCGACCAACTCGCTGAAGCCTGCCACCGTTGACACAGGTGCAGAAGTCAGGGTGCCTTTGTTCATCGACACAGGAGATTGGATCAAGGTTGATACCAGAACAGGTGAGTACACAGAGCGCGTCAAAAAGTAAGCAGGCTGCGGAGCCTCAGGCCATGACCAACCCGAAGGAACGTCGGCTGAAGCAGAAGCTCGAATTGCGAGACTTCAAGCTCGACGCGCTTTTGAAAGTCACCCAGGCCATTCAAGCCCAGCCTTCAGAGGAAGATCTGCTGGCGCGGTATGTCGATGCGCTCAAGGTCAACTTGGGCATTGACAGGCTGGTGTTGTACGCCGCCGATTTGGATGGGGACACCTGGCAGCTTCTCGTGGCTGCCGGCACGGAGGCTCCTTGGCCGCCGTCCCAATCCGCGTCCTTTTTTGAGGGCCTCGACCTCGACACGATTGGACTTGCAGGCGCCTTGGGAGGCGACCAGCATCCTTCGGACGTGGTGGTGCCCATCCACCAAAACGACGAGGCCATTGCGCTTGTCCTTGCAGGCGACACCACCGACGAAGACCGCGGTGTGAGCCCTGTGGTCAAGCATTTGAATTTCCTCGTGACCTTGACCAACATCTTGGTGGTGGCGCGGCGAAACACGCAGATGGTGGCCCGCAGCTTGAAGCAAGAGGCGTTGCGTCGCGAATTGCAACTCGCGGGAGAGATGCAGGCCATGTTGCTGCCACAAACGTGGAATCACCTCGATTTGGATGTGGCGGGCTACTACAAGCCTCACACCCAAGTGGGCGGTGACTACTACGACGCGTTCACCACGGACTCTGGCAAGGTGGTGGTGTGCATGGCGGACGTCAGCGGAAAGGGCATGAGTGCGGCGTTGCTGATGAGCAACTTCCAAGCCCATGTGCGCGCCCTGTTCCAGGCGGAACACGCGACCCTGTCGGCTACGCTACACACCTTGAATGACCGGGTGATGCAGATCGCCCAAGGGGAGAAGTACATCACGTTTTTTGCCGCGGTGTTCGACCCGGTCAAACGCACGCTGGAATACGTGAATTGTGGCCACAATCCGCCGCTTTTTGTGGATGCAAGTGGCCGCGACACCTTGCTGGAAGACGGATGCGTCGGTTTGGGCATGTTCAGGGACATTCCTTCGATGAACGTCGGGACCATCGCAGTGCCTGTGGGCAGTGTGCTCTGCTGCTACACCGATGGACTGGTCGAGCAAGAGAATGACCTTGAAGTCCCCTTTGGAACCGACCGCTTGTTGGGGTTGCTCTCTCGCCACCAAGGCCAAACCCTCGAGGCCGTCCACCGCACCATTGTGGCTGCGCTCGATGCATTCCGGGGGGAAGAACCTCCGCTGGACGACACGGCAATGCTCAGCTGTCGCTTTTCGTAAACCCTTCCGAACCTTCGTCGGTGCAGAGGTCAAGCACGACAAGCAAGGCCAAGAAGCCCCAAAACGGCGCACTCGCTTTGTCGGTGTCGAGGTAGTTGTTCAAGACACCGTGGACGAAATAGGTGATCAGTCCCAAGAACAGCCCCATGGCCAGTATGCGGTCGTCCGGGTCTGTGAGGGTTCGTTGCAATTTGAACCCGAGGTGACACGTCACAAACAGCAAGGCCACCACAAACAGCCCGCCCAAGAGGCCTTGTTCCGCCAACGGTCCGAGGTATTCGCTGTGGGCATTACCGACGTCTCCGTTGTTGGTGCTGATGAGTGTGCGCAAGTTGGATTGTTGGAAAGGGGCGTACTCGAATTGGTACGTCCCGGGCCCCCATCCAAACACCGGACGCTCTTGGAACATGGCCAAGGCGCATGACCAACGGTTGAGTCGCTCCAAATTGGAGTCGTCGCTGGACACATTGGAAATGCTCTCCACGTGCTGGGCCAAATCGTCTGAGGAGTCTTGTTTGTTGCGTTCGAGCTGAATGACCAAGGCATCCCAACTCAAAAACAACCCCACAAGTACCGCCGCCCCTGCAGCCACCAAGGTTTTGAGGCGGACACCGAGCCGCATCAACACCCAGAGGGCCGCAGCGGCGGCCAAGCTCACCCACGCGGCACGGGTGAAGGAAAGCACTGTTCCCAAGGCAAGCCATCCTGCACCAAGGGACCACAACACCTTGGACAGGGTGCTTTGTCGGGTGTGGAATGCCATGGCGATCACCGGAGGGAGCAACAGGGCGAGAACGGCGCCATACGAGGTGTGATCTTTGAAGAAGGGCTTCATGACCCAATGACCTGCCCCCTTGCTGAAATCGTAGCCCGCGTGACGGACCAAGGTGTAGCCAATGACCACAGAAAGCGGAACGAGCAAGAGGGCGAGGAACCGGCGGCGCGCGCGAGGATCATGTCGAAACCACTCGGCGAGGAGCACATAGAATGAAACAATGAACCAGGCCCGCGAAACCCAAGCTTTGAGGGAAACGACCACATCGCTGCTGGGCAGCACAGTCAGGCCCATCCACAGGAACCCCGCGGCGATGACGTAGGTGACAGGATGGGAGAGGAATTCGCGGTTGGGGGTTTGGCCTGAGAACCACTTTGCCACAAACAGCACAAGCAGCGCGAACAGCATGGGTTCCGTGGGCATGTACCACCCGATGGAGGTCAGTCCAAATTCGCTCAGGTTGACCGAGAGTGGGACCAAACACAAGACCGTGGAGAGGTAGAGGTCCGTCCGCACGAACCCCCACCAGGCGATGAGGACGGCCACGGGCAGGACCAACACATACGGCGCGTCCAGTGCCCAACCCGCCAAGGCGAGAAGGGTCATGGCGAGGCCAGCCAGCCATCCAGCGCGCGCGGTGGTCATGGTTCGTTCAGGAGGCGTTCTGGGCGCGTTGCAACGTGTCCCAGGCGAGCATGGCCAAGAAGGCGGCGCCCACGGCCACCACGGACGTCATCACCACGATCAGCCAGCGAATGGGTTTGGCCTTTTTGTCCGCTGCACTGGCGTAGTCGACGATGAAGGAGGACGACAATTGCGTCTCGGCGTCCACGCGCATCAATTCCACGCGCTTTTTGAGCAGGGATTGCTGTTCGTAGGCCGCTTCGAGGTAGGCCGACAAGTTGTTGTAGCCGTTGGCCAAGGTGCCGAGGCGCTCGAGGTCTTTTTTGAGGGTGTTGGCGGCGGCGGAGCGACCGGAAGCCACGGCCATGCCGTACTGGGCCGTCAACCCTTCCACTTGCGTCTCGAAATCGTAAATGCCCAAGGCGTGCAATGAGGCCAAGCTGTCTTCGGCTTGCGCGATTTGCTCGGAGGTTTGGGCAAGCGCACCAAGGGCCAGTTTGTAGGCTTCGTTGGCCCGCTCGTTGCGCATGCTGTTGGCGACGCTGTCGACCAGGAAGGCCATGTCGTTGGCCATGTCACGTGCGAGCTCCGGTTCGGTGTCGAGGACCTGCACCCGAATGGACCCAAACCGCGTCAAGTTGGCACTCACGTTGCTGCCGTACGTGAGGGCCATGTCGGTCTTGGCGCCGGGTTCAGAAGGATCGATGTTGTAATGGGTGTACAGGTCGTACTTCTCGATGATCCGGTTGCGGATGCGGTGCGAATTCAAGATTTGGAGCAAGCGCTCGGCGTCTTCTGTCTCGCCGTACGCGAGGAGGTCGTTCTTTTTGGTCTCCTCGAAGAACTGTTCCCCCAAACTGTGTTGCGACGTGGCAAACATGACCACCGTGCTCTCGTAGTACTCGTCGAGCATGAGGGACACGCCAGAGGCGGCCACCGCGGCCAAGAACCCAACGGCAATCAGCGTTTTCAGGTTGCGGTAGATGAACACCAAGAGGTGTGTGGACTCCATGGGATTGTTTGAAGGCATGGGGCTTGCGTTGAATCGTGGTTCGCCGCGAAGGTAATGGGCCGCGGCGGTACCTTTGAGGTCATGGCGCGCATTGCCTTGAACGGACGATTGTTGGTGCCGGGGAAGCTCGAGGGCATCGGCAGGTTCACCTTGAACACACTGACGCAACTCGTGGCGCTTCGTCCCGACGATGCGTTTTTGCTGGTGGTGGATAGGCCTGACGATGAGATGTTTCGTTTGGGCCCCAACGTGGAAGTGGTGCGGATTCGTATCCCTGCGCGCCGACCGTGGTTGATGAAATGGTGGTTCGGAAAGCCATTGAGCCGGGTGCTCCGGAAGTGGAACGCCGACGCCTTCGTGTCGCTGGAAGGTCCGATCGCCACAGACATGCCTGCCGACTTCCCCCAAATGACGGTCATCCACGACTTGAATTTTGAGCATCGTCCTGAGGGACTGCCCCAACGATGGCGGGACTACTACCAAACTGAATTCCCCCGCTTCGCAAAGCGCGCGCAAGTCCTTGGCACAGTCTCGGAGTACAGCCGTCATGATTTGGCAACGACGTATGGACTTGATGAAAGCGCCATCGAAGTGTTCTCGAATGCCGCGGACGAGGCCTTCAAGCCGGCAAGCCTCGAAGGGCGCGAAGGGGCGAGAAGGACGCTTTCGGAAGGACGTGCTTATTTCATTTTCGTTGGGTCCTTGCATCCGCGGAAGAATGTAGAAGGGTTGATGTCGGCGTTTGAATCGTACCGCGCGCTCGGGGGAAGCTGGGACCTGGTGGTGGTCGGTGTGGCGATGTGGAGCGACGACTTGCCTGCGCTTTCCGAGGAGCTGCGTACCCACGTGCACTTCGCGGGACGCTTGAACAACGCCGATTTGGTGCGCGCCGTCAGTGGTGCGGAAGGCTTGGTGTTTGTGCCCTGGTTTGAAGGGTTTGGCATCCCTGTGGTGGAAGCCATGGCATGTGGGGTGCCCGTCATCAGTTCTAACGTGACCTCCTTGCCCGAAGTCTGTGGCGATGCGGCGTTTGCGCTCGTCGATCCTGCACAGTCACAGGCCATTGCCCACGAAATGCATCGCCTCGAATTGGATTCAGAGGCCGCCCAATCCGCCAGCCAACGCGGATTGGCCCGCGCCAAAACCTATTCCTGGGCAGCCACGGGGGCCAAGCTCGACAAGGCACTGAACAATATGCTGTCATGAGCAAAGCGTTGCTTCCCCAAGTGGTGAAAGGCCGCATCGAGGCTGGGTGTGACGAGGCCGGTCGGGGGTGCTTGGCGGGGCCGGTCGTCGCGGCTGCGGTTGTTCTCGACGCTCGGGTGGCGAAGCAACTTCCGCTGAACGACAGCAAGCAACTCACGGCCTCGCAGCGTCAACAACTTCGCGCAGAGATCGAAGCCAAAGCCATTACGTGGTCTGTGGCCTTCGTGTCGCCATCGGACATCGACCGCATGAACATTTTGCAAGCTTCATTTGAAGCGATGCGTCGTGCGGTTCGAGGATTGGCTGGAGTGCCCGACCACTTGCTCATTGACGGCAACCGATTTGTGTCCGACGAAGACATGCCTCCCCACACGTGTTTTGTGAAGGGCGATGCCAAAATTGCATCCATCGCAGCCGCGAGCATCCTCGCCAAAACCCACCGAGACACCTACATGCTCGACGCAGCCCAAACCTATCCAGGCTACGGGTGGGAAACCAACATGGGGTACCCCACGGTGGCCCACCGGCAAGCTTTGGTGGAACGCGGTCCGACCCCCTTGCACCGCAAAACGTTCACGTGGGCGCCACCGGCCCCGACGCTGTTTGACTGAACGCGTTTTCGACAGGTTATACAGGGTTATATCGAAGGCCTATGTAAAGCCTCTGTGAACTCTTCGCTCAACCGCCAGTTTTCGTCTTGGAATGCGTACTTTTACTCGTCCAAAACCTTTAATTCCCAAACAAATGCGTTTTTCAACCTTGCTTGCTTCGGCGCTGCTCTTCTGGAGTGCAGGAGCCACATGGGCCCAGTGCGAAAACCTCTTCTTCTCAGAGGCCGCGGAAGGCTCCTCGAACAACAAGTACCTCGAGATCTACAACCCCACAGGTGCAGATGTGGACTTGAGCGGCTATGCCTTCCCAAGCGTGTCCAATGCCCCATCTGTCGTGGGCGAATATGAATTTTGGAATGCCTTTCCTGCAGGAGCCATGGTGGCTGCGGGAGATGTATATGTGATTGCACACCCTTCTGCAGATCCAACCATTTTGGCTGAGGCAGACCACACATTCACGTTCCTCTCAAACGGCGATGACGGCTTCATCTTGGTTCAAGGCGACGAGACGTCGTTTGATCAAATTGACGCGGTCGGCGATTGGAACGGCGACCCCGGTTCAGGCTGGGACGTGGCAGGTGTGACGGCAGGTACGAAAGACCACACCATTGTCCGCAAGTCTTCTGTGCAGTCTGGCAACGGCGGCGACTGGGTCACCAGCGCGGGTACGGATGCGGAAAACAGTGAGTGGATTGTCCTCGATCAAAACGATTGGACCAACCTCGCCATGCACACCTTCGATGGCTGTGGCGCGGCAGTGCTCGGATGCACCAACGCCAATGCCACCAACTACAATGCGGACGCTACCCAAGACGATGGCAGCTGCATGTTTGACAACGCGTGCAACGTGGACGGCGTTGTGGTGGAGGCGAGCAGCTTCCAATACAACCCTGCCAACTTGACCATCGAACCCGGCCAAACGGTCGTGTGGTCCAACCTCGGAGGCACCCATGACGTCAACGGCGACATTGATTCTCAAACGGGTTCTTCCTTTGGAAACCCTGAAGCCTTCTACTTGGCTCCCGTTGCTGGAAACGCTGCAGGAGTGTGCATCGGTTCCTACACCTTCAACACGCCCGGTGTGTACACCTACGATTGCTCCATCGGCTCTCACGCTGCATTGGGCATGGTGGCCACCATCACGGTGGGTACAGGCGGTTGCACCAACGCGGCTGCAGCCAACTACAACCCCGCGGCTGACTACGACGACGGTTCATGCTTGATCGTGGAATTGACCAGCATTGCGACCATTCAACAGGGCCAAGAAACTGGCGTGTTTGCGGATTCAGTCGTGGTGACACGCGGCATCGTCACGGGCGTCTACGGCTCGAACGTGAGCATCCAGGATGGTCAGGGTGCGTACAGCGGTTTGTGGCTTTTCTCTCCCGACGTTCCCGTTCAGTTGGGCGACGAAGTGGAGGTGACCGGGGCGGTCTCTGAATACTTCGACAAAACCCAAATCTCCACCCCCGCCACCGTCATCCTCAGCCAGGGCAACGCTTTGCCTGTCGCTGAGGTGTTGACCACGGTTGATGCAGGTGCGGAGCCTTGGGAAGGTGTTTTGGTGCAGGTCACCGGTGTGGTGACCAACGCGGACGCAGGTTTTGGCGAGTGGGCCCTTTCTGATGGCTCGGGCGACCTCCGTGTAGACGACGCGGGCTACGACGCCATTGACGCTGGGCTGGTGGCTTTGGGCAACCAATTGCAAGTGTCCGGTGCACTCGACTACTCTTTCGGAAACTTTAAGGTGCAGCCTCGCGACGCTGCGGATGCCCTCTTGTACGGTTGCACCAACGCAGGTGCGTTGAACTACAACCCTCTGGCCTCCATCGAGGATGGAAGCTGCGACATTGAAGGCGGTGAATGTGGGTTGTTCGTTTCAGAGGTGGCCGAAGGTTCCTCGAACAACAAGTACATCGAACTCTACAACCCCACGGGCTCTCCCATTTTCTTGGACGAGTACACGTTTGGCAACTGCAGCAACGGCTGCGACGATTTGGGTGCATCATCCAGCATCACGGACAACGTGGATTTCTGGACGTTCAACTTCCCTGCAGGCGACCAAGTGGCGCCAGGCGGAACGTACATCGTGGCTCACCCCACTGCAGATCCCATCATCTTGGCTGTGGCCAACATGACTTACACGTTCTTGAGCAACGGCGACGACGCGTACTTCTTGGTGAACATCGCCGGAGGGGACACGACCTTGGTGGATGCCATCGGTGATTTTGGTCCCGATCCTGGTTCAGGTTTTGCCGTGGCCGGTGTGACCAACGCCACGCAAAACGCCACACTCGTCCGCAAGCCCGAGGTGTCTACAGGCAACGGTGGTGACTGGGCTGCCAGCGCCGGCACCAATGAAATTGACACGGAGTGGATCATCAATCCTTCGAATGACTGGACCGACTTGGGCGTGCACACCTTCAACGGTGCGTGCGCGGTGGACAACACGGGCTGCACCGATGCAGGTGCGGTGAACTACGACCCAACAGCGACAGAAGACGACGGATCATGCATCTTCATTCCCAGCTTGAGCGTCCAGGACATCCAAACCCAAGGCTTTTCAGGGAGCGTGGTGACGTCAGGTGTTGTGACTGCCATCTACGGCAACAACGGCGCATTGGCGGGTCAGCCTTCCTACGTGATCCAGAACGGCACAGGCGCCAACTCGGCCATTTGGGTGATTGGTGACGGTGTGGCTGTGGGTGACCAAGTGGAAGTCGCAGGTACGGTCAACGAAGTCTTTGGCTTGCGTCAGATCCTTTCCGCTGTGCCTACGGTGCAATCTTCAGGAAATTCCTTGCCTGCAGCAGAAACGCTCGCACCTGGTGCCATCAACGATGAGCAGTGGGAGTGCGTGTTGGTTGAAATGACAGGCACAGTCTCTGGCATCACGGCCAACTTTGGCGAGTGGACCCTTAGCGACGGCGCCGGTCAGGGCATGGCTGCATCCCTCGGCTACAACGCCGTCAACGACAGCATCTTGGTGGATGGTGTCAATGTGGCGCTTGTTCAAGAAGGATCAAACTACCGTGTTGCTGGTCCCAACTTCTACAGCTTCGGCAACTGGAAGGTGTGCCCACGTGACACGTCTGACGTGGTGCGCATTGGCTGCACCGACGCGACGTTCCCCAACTACGACCCGCTTGCTTCAGAGGACGACGGTTCTTGTTCAGACGTTTCTGGTTGCACGGACGAGTCCGCCGACAACTACAACCCCGACGCCACAGCTGACGATGGCTCTTGCGTCATCACGGGCTGCACGGACCCCACGGCGTTGAACTACAACGAGAACACGACGCTCGAGGACAACACCACGTGCTACTACACGTTGCCAAGCATCATCATCAATGAGATCCACTACAACCCCTGCACCAGCCAAGGGGATGACTTCGATTACGAGTTCGTGGAATTGTTGAACACCGGCGATTTGGCCGCGGACATTTCTGGATACGAGTTCTACAACTCCACAGGAGGCAACGACCAACTCAGCGTGGTGTTCCCTGAAGGCACCACCATGGCTGCCGGTGAGTTCATCCTCGTGGTTGTGTCTGAAGCAGGTGCTGCGAACTACGCATTCACCGGCGTTCAAATCTTCGAAATGACCCAAGGCAACTTCAGCAACTCGGGCGAGGCCCTTGCGTTGCGCGACGCCTTTGGCAACACCGTAAACGCTGTGACCTATGACGATGGCGGTGCATGGCCTTCTGCGGCTCAAGGCATCCTTGGTTTCAACTACATCGAAAGCCCTGACGGCGGTTGTGCCACGTTGGAGTACATCCCTGAAGTCCTCGCTGCGTCATTGACGACGCCCCTCGGCAACGGCAATGATTTGCCAGGCAACTGGCAAGCCTCTTGGGTGGACAACGGTACGCCAGGTGCAGCAAACAGCTCTGCCTTTGGTTGCAACAACCCCGATGCGTGTAACTTCAACGCGAACGCCATCTTGGGCGATTCAAGCCAGTGCACATTTGACTGCGTGGGGTGCACCTACCCCAATGCAGACAACTTCACTGCGGGTGCGACACAAGACGACGGTTCGTGCGAATTCACCATTGCCAATCCATGTCCCACGGACTTGAATGGCGACGGCTCGACGACCACGGCTGACCTCTTGGTGTTCCTTGTGGACTTCGGAAACACGTGCCTCTGAGTCCAGAGATAACATGAACATGACATGACGAAGGGCGCCCAAGCGGCGCCCTTCTTCTATCTTGGCCCCCCATGATTTGGATCAAATGGTTGCTGAGTGTGTTGGGCGGGTTGGGCGTGTTCCTGTTTGGAATGCGCACCCTGAGTGACGCCATTCGCCGCGCTTCAGCCACATCTTTCCGGGAGTTTCTGTCCAGCATCACCCAAAGCACGTGGGTAGGAACAATGACAGGTTTGTTCGTCACGAGCCTGTTGCAATCGAGCTCGGCCGTCACGGTCACCTTGGTGAGTCTGGTGAATGCGGGGCTGTTGACCATCCGCGAATCGATTGGGGTGTTGTTTGGTGCCAACATTGGGACCACCATCACTGTCTGGCTCATTGTCCTGTCACTCGGCGGCTTCTCGCTTTCTGATTTGGCGTTGCCCATCGCGGGATTGGCGGTGCCGCTTTTGCTGATGGAGCGCCGCTTGCCCCGTCAAGCGGCCAACATGATGATTGGCTTTGCCTTGCTGTTCATTGGGTTGAACCTGCTCAAAGGCCAAATGGAAAGCGTCGGCGCCCGCGAACTCTTCACCTCCATCTTCCCGGAAGGGGGAGGGCTTGGGTCCAATGTGTTGTTCATGCTGATTGGCGCCACATTGACCGCCTTGATTCAGTCCTCGTCTGCAGCCACTGCCTTGACCTTGGCCGCCATGGTGTCGGGGTTGATTGGGTTGGAGAGTGCGCTCGCCATGGTGCTTGGAGAGAACATTGGAACCACGTTGACTGCGAATTTGGCGGCCGTGGTGGGCAACCGCACGGCCAAGCGCGTGGCGCGCATCCACTTTTTGATCAACTTGTTTGGGGCGTTGTGGATGATTTGGCTCATTCCCGTGATGGCCGAAGTGTTGTCCAACTTGTTCGCCGCGGCTGAGAGTCAAGAGGTGCGAAACGGCTATGTCCTCGCCATGTTCCACACGACCTTCAACGTCTTGAACGCGCTGTTGATGGGCTTGTTTGTGGAGTCCTTGGTCAAACTGTCCAAGAAGCTGGTGTGGGCCGAAGACTTGGAAGGGGAGGCGGTCATGTCGGCGATTCCCGGTCGCATTGTCGACGCGCGTCTGAGCTTGGAGGAAGTGTTGAACGATTACCGTCGCAGTGCCTCCTTGCTTCGAAGGATGACCCATGGGGTGGAGGAGTTGTTTGGACTCTTGGAACCCGGAGATCGGGCAGATGTGCTCAACAATTTGGTCAAGTGGGAAGAGCGAACCGACCGCATCGAGCAAACGGTGAGCATGCAACTCTCGGGCATTGCACAACAAGAGCTCAGCCCAGAATTGAGTGCCCGGTTGGCGGCCTTGTCAGCAGTCAACCCAGATTTTGAGCGCGTGGGAGACACCCTTTTGAGCATGGCGTGGCAAATGGATGCCAAAGCCCGTGAGGGGGTGTATTTCATGCCCAAGCAGCGCACCAACTTGCTTCATATGATTGAGTTGTTGCGGGAGGCGATCAAAGTCATGGATGTGCAGCTCAAATCGTCGGATGTGGATTTGGAAGCTGTGGCTGAAGTGGAGGGAAAGATCAACGCCCTGCAAGCCAAGTTGCGCGAAAAGCACGTCCGCGACGTGGAGAAGGGAAAGTACCCCGCCATGAGTGGCATCCTGTACAACGATTTGCTGTCCTCCTTGGAAGAGTGCGGGGACCGAATCGCCCACGTCAGCTCCGAGCTCTCGGGCGCGCAGGAACGCGCGTGATTCAGGGGACGGCGACCGCGGTAGACACCGCTTCGTTGCTCGGATTCAAGTCGCGGTCCCACAGCGTCCAGGAGAAGCGCACTGAATCCGCATCGGTGCCCAAGAGGTACCACGAAGTCAACTCCACTTGAATGGTGCCGTCCAACGCGGGGCTTGAGCCCGTCGGTTCTGCGACGGGCACGCGGTAGGCGTAGGGCACAATCAAGGTGGGAACTCGCCAGGACGTGTCTTTCCATTCCTGGTATTCTCCGACCAAATTGTAGTGGTGCGCGCAGGTCTGGCAGAAAGGCGGCAAGGTGTCGGCTTGGGTCAAACCCACGTTGCCGTCGCCGTCGGTGAAGGCCAAAGTCATCGTGGCGGTGCCATCTGCCCGCGTCTCGAAGCGCTCGAAAGCCAAGGTGGGCTCGTCTTCATACTGCGATTCGGAAAGGCAGCTGGCCAGCCCCAACGTCGCCAAACCCAGGATGAGGTGCCGCGTAGACATGGCACAATGTTACGGAACCTCGGTCAAGAGTTCCGAACTTGCGGCACATGTCACAGGCCTTTCAAGATTGGGGTGCAGGGGCCTCGTTGGAGGAGGTGCGTTTGAGGCTTTGGTCTTGGATGCGTGAAGGTACCGAGGATGGGTTCCTGGACC
>Ga0163110_10000888_pt1 | contig 14708 bp, 11 predicted proteins | sample CRUFie1St17metaG_FD_108703 | JGI IMG/M metagenome (GOLD analysis project Ga0163110, IMG submission 108703) | Marine microbial communities from the Costa Rica Dome - CRUD Field 142mm St17 metaG | ecosystem: Environmental > Aquatic > Marine > Oceanic > Photic zone | place: Costa Rica: the Eastern...
TATGAGGATTCACTTAAACCTAAAAAAGAGAAACCCTCCGTAAAATCAATCACAGAAAATAAGAAAATTGAGAAAAAGGTTTTAGAGAAAAAAGTAATTGAAAAAAAGGTCGAATCAAAAACAATAATCTTAGATAACCAAGAATCTAAAAAAGTTATTAGTGCAGACAAAGAGAAGGTGTCTGCAACGCCAATAAGTCCAGAAATAAAAACAGTCCCTCCAAAATCGAAAGAAAATACTAAAATTGAGCAAAAGCCATTAAAGAAAATGAAGCATCCGGATGTACCTGTAAATACCTATAGGCCAAAAACTCCCTTTGTAGGAACAGTCAAAGAGAATTACAGCCTACTTAAGGATGGGGCCATTGGAAGAGTCAACCATATAACTTTTGATTTAACAGGAGGAGATCCTTTTTTAAGATATGTAGAAGGACAAAGTGTAGGTATTATGCCTGCAGGAGAAGACTCTAATGGTAAACCCCATAAACTGAGACTTTATTCAATTGCTAGTACTAGGCATGGTGATGATTTTGAGGGTAATTCTGTTTCCTTATGTGTAAGACAGTTGCAATATGAAAAAGATGGACAAACTATAAATGGTTTATGTTCCACATATTTATGTGATGTAAAGCCTGGCGACAAAGTTAAAATAACAGGTCCTGTTGGAAAAGAAATGTTGCTTCCAGAAGATGAAAATGCAAATATAGTTATGTTAGCTACGGGTACAGGGATAGCTCCAATGAGAGCTTATTTGAGAAGGATGTTCGAACCTTCAGAACGCGAAAAAAATAAATGGAACTTCAAAGGTAAGGCCTGGTTGTTTATGGGTGCACCAAAGTCCGCAAATCTTCTCTATGAGGAAGATTTGCAGAGATACCTTAAAGATTTTCCAGATAATTTCAAATACACTAAAGCGATTAGCAGAGAACAACAAAATACTAAAGGAGGAAGGATGTATATACAAGATAGAGTTTTGGAATCAGCTAATGAACTATTTAATATGATAGAAGATGAAAAAACTCATATTTATTTATGTGGTTTAAAAGGAATGGAACCAGGGATTGATGAAGCAATGACAAAAGCCGCTGAAGCAAAAGGTCTTAATTGGGCTGAACTAAGACCTCAACTTAAGAAAGCCGGACGGTGGCATGTTGAAACCTACTAATTTTTTTAATTGAGCTTCCCATAAGAAAGATTTTTACTTTTTGGTTTAGACACATATTGTGGCTTTAATTGCAAAATTCGATGAATTTATCAATAGATAGTATTTAATTAATATGAATTCATCATTAAGTAATCCTTTAAGGTTAGGTTTACGACAAGAGAGAGTCATTCCTCCCCAATGTCTCGTTATTTTTGGAGCGAGTGGAGATCTGACACACAGAAAGCTCATACCTGCCTTATTTGAACTTTTTTTGCAGAGAAGATTACCTAGTGAGTTTGCTATTGTTGGTTGTGCCAGAAGGCCATGGGATGATGATGAGTTTCGTGCAAAAATGGAATATAAGTTAGAAAAACAAATATCTCAGAATGAAAAAGAATGGGTTAATTTTTCTAAATATCTTTTTTACGAGCCAGTCGATCTACAAAAAGAAGACGATGTGATAAAACTTGCCTCAAGATTAGCTGAAATTGATAAGGATCAGGCCACGCATGGTAATAGAACATTTTATTTATCTGTATCTCCAAATTTTTATGGAAGTGGCTGTAAAGCATTAAAGAATGCAGGATTAATTAATGATCCTAAAAAAAGTAGGATAGTTATTGAAAAGCCATTTGGAAGAGATTATTCAAGTGCTAAAAAACTAAATCGGATCGTTCAAAGTTGTGCACATGAAAGTCAAATTTATAGAATTGATCATTATTTAGGGAAAGAGACTGTGCAAAATATTTTAGTTCTTAGGTTTGCCAACACAATCTTTGAACCTATTTGGAATAGAAATTATATATCTAATGTTCAAATAACATCATCAGAGATAGTCGGTGTTGAAGATAGGGCTGGTTATTATGAAACCTCTGGAGCTCTCAGAGATATGCTTCAAAATCATTTAACTCAAATGCTTGCTGTTACAGCAATGGAACCTCCAGGTAGATTTGATCCTGAGGCTATACGAAATGAAAAAGCTAAAGTTCTACAAGCATCAAAACTTGCTGATGAAGATAATCCGTGGGAATGTTGTATTAGGGGTCAGTATGAAGAAGGAGGGAATAATGCGAATCCGCTCAAAGCTTATAGAGAAGAGGAGGGAGTAAATATTAATAGCACTACTGAAACATATATTGCAGCAAAGGTTTTTATTGATAATTGGAGATGGCAAGGTGTTCCTTTCTATTTAAGAACTGGTAAAAGGCTTCCAAAAAGATTAGGAGAGATTGTTTTGACATTTAAAGATGTTCCAGTACATTTATTTGAATCAACAATAATTAATCCAGCTCCTAATCAATTAATCTTACGAATTCAACCTAATGAAGGTGCTACATTTAAATTTGAAGTTAAGTCACCAGGATCTGGAATGAGATCTCGTCCTGTAGAAATGGAATTTTCATATGATGAATCTTTTGGAGAACCTTCTGATGAAGGCTATGTAAGACTTTTAGCTGATTCTATGCTTGGTGATCCAACCTTATTCACTAGGAGTGATGAAGTTGAAGCGGCTTGGAAACTTTACACCCCTTTAATCGAATTAATGGAAAATGCACCTTGGAAACTTCCAATCTTTAAATATGAATCGAAGACTTGGGGACCTCCAGAAGCGGATCAATTACTATCCAAAGATAATATTTTCTGGCGCAGGCCCTAATATAAAAAAATGAAAGCTCAACTAACACTACAAACTCCATTAGAATTACCCCCCAAAGAGATATCTAGTTATCTTGATAAGCTTTGGATATCAGAAAACGATTTTTCTTTAGGAGCAAATACATTTTCTCTTGTCGTTTGGCAACCTTCATGGCTTGAACAATGTCTTGTTATGAATAATATTATAAGTGGACCAATAACAGGAAATTTAAGCCAAGAAATAATCAAAACCTCCAAGGAATTAATTCTAGAGAACAGATTACCATTAGCAACCTCACTATATAGCAGTAAATTAACCGATCTTTTAAAAAAAAATATATCATATGATTCTTCAGAAGATCTGAGAGGGCAATTCTTTGAATCCTCTATTAGTACATTAAATCCAAGACGGCTAATAACATTAGCCCCTACTTTTGAGAGGGATTCTGAACTTAAAACATTTGTGTCTGCTTATTGCCCTTTAAGTGATGATACTAGTGATCAAACAATTTGTGGAGACCTTGTTGTCATAAGAGGTGGGACACAATCTATTTACTCTGAAGGATTAGAACTAGTTAATAATCTTTCTATAGATGACCTCCCCTCTTGGTTATGGTGGAATGGTAGTCTTGATGATTCTCCTGAAATATTTGATTCCTTTTGTGAAGGTGGGAGGAGATTAATAATTGATACAGCCAATGGATCAATTAAAAGATGCTTGGACATTTTAAATAAAGCTTTGCAATCAAACAAAGCGATTAATGATTTGAATTGGGTAAGACTTAAGAGCTGGAGAGAATCGTTAGCGATGATATTTGATCCGCCTCCTAGAAGGGCAATTCTTGAACATATTAGTGATATTGATATTGATATTGAGGGAGATCATATAATTCAGGCACTATTTCTAATCTCATGGATAAGCGATAAATTAGCTTGGAAATTTGAAAAAATCGAAAAAAATGTTCATGGTATAAAAGCTTCTTTCAGAAGGGGTAATGGAGAAGAGATTAAAATTTCAATAAATCCTTTGCCATTAGGTAATCCTAGTATTCATTCTGGACAAGTAATTGGTTTGAGACTGATTTCAAAAATCAGTAAGAATCCAAAGCAAAATACTTGTATTATACTCGGTTCTGAATCTGCAGAGTGCACTAGGTTAGAAGCAGGAGGGATGGCAGATATGCATCTCATAGAAGAGGTTGTTCCTAATTCTCTATCTGCTTCTGAAACAGATGTAAGTCAACTCCTAGGGAGTAGTAGAGGTAATACAAGTCCTCTTTTTGAAAATGCAATTAAAATTGCTAGAGAAATTTATGAGGCTATTGATTAAAACCTAATAGATGTCTTTTATAATCTCAGCACCATCTACTGATAGTGGTAAAACTACACTCTCTTTATTAATTTCATGTTGGGCGAAGTCTAAAGGTTTAAAACTTCAGACATTTAAAGTCGGCCCTGATTATTTAGATCAACAACAACTAAGTTCTATAGGACAACCTATATGTAGAAATTTAGATATTTTTTTAAGTGGTGAAGATTGGGTTAAGTCAAATTTTGTAAAATACTCTAATAGATTTGATATGTCCCTAATTGAGGGAGCAATGGGCCTTTTTGACGGACTTGGTTCTACTCATTATTCCAGTACAGCAAATATAGCAAAAGTTCTAAAACTACCAATAATTTTTATTGTGAATGCAAAAGGGCAAGTAGCTTCACTTCTTCCATTAATCAGAGGTTTTAGAGATTTTGATAAAGAAATTTCTATAAAAGGAGTTATTTTTAATAATGTTAATTCTGAGCGTCATAAAATACTAATTAAAGAGGTCTTTGAAAATCAAGGTTTAGAGATCATTGGGTTCCTTCCTTCAAATAAAAAAATTGCCCTTAACAAATCTAATTTAGGTATAGTTTCCCCAATGGATTCAGAACAAAGCATTGATGTGAATTATTTTGCTGAATTTGCAGAAAAAAATTTAGATTTTAAGATCCTTAAAAAATTTTTAATACCTACTAACTTAAAAAATTTTTTAGGAGGAGAAAATGATATCAATATTCAAGTAAAATCTTTAAAACCTATTGCTATTGCTGAGGATAAAATATTTCACTTCCAGTATCCTGAGACTAAAGAATTTCTTGAAGAAATGGGCATTCCCCTTCTTAATTGGAATTTATATAATGATGAGGAGATTCCAGATGAGGCAAAAATGCTTATAATTCCTGGAGGATTTCCTGAGAAATACGCTCAACACATAAGCTCATCAAAAAAAAGTTTAGAGTCTTTAAGAAAATTTTATAAGGATGGTTATATTTATGCAGAGTGTGGTGGAATGATGATACTTGGAGAATCTATTAAAGATGAGTTTGGGAAAGTACATGAAATGTCAAAAATACTTCCTTTTAATTCAAAAAAAGGGAAATTAACAGTTGGATATAGATTCATGAAAGGATTAAAAGATTCTCAGTTAATTAAAAAAGATCAAATTTTTAAAGGACACGAATTTCATTATTGGCAAACTGAAGATGATTCTCTCAAAGATATTTGTAAAAGTTCTCAATATTTCAATAAGTTCAGATCTCCATGGATGATTAAATCTTGGGGTACTAATAATAAAAAAGAGGGATGGACCTCTGAAAATTTGCATGCCAGTTGGATACATTTACACTTGCCAAGTAATATTTGTGCATTGAGGAATTTTCTAAATCTTGTTAAAAAGTTTTCAATGTGATTATTATTAATTAATAAATAAATTTAATATATCTCCAGGAGAACCAAGGAAAACTATCCCAGGAAGAACTATCAAAGGGCCAATGATTGCCCCTACAATAACTTCTACTTTAGAATGCCCAAGATTTTCTTTTAAGGTGATTAACGAAGTATTATTTATTTCTTTAGTAATTTTGTTTATTTGAGCAGCCTGTATTCCTGCTGATCTCCGTACTCCGCTTGCATCATACATAACTATAAGAGAAATGCACACTGAGAGGGCAAATATTGGACTATCAAATCCAGTATCACAACCTATTCCAGAAGTTGCTCCAGTTATTAATGCTGAATGACTGGAAGGCATTCCTCCTGTTTCAAATATGATCCCAAATCTTAATTCCCCTTCAGATATAAGATTGAATATTATTTTTAATAATTGAGCTGTTAAGCAAGCAATTAAACTCCAAAAGAGAAACTGATTATTCAATATTTCTATAAGATTTATCAATTTTAAATTGCTCCTTATCTATCTCTATTAGTTATGAAATCTGCGAGAGCAATAAGATACTTTGCCTCAGATCCCCAAGGGGAAATAGCTTCCTTTGCTTTTTTTACTAAATTTAAAGCTTTTTTCTTTGATTCCTCCATGCCTAACAATTTAGGATAAGTAGTTTTATCAGCAATAAGATCTTTTCCTGCAGTTTTGCCAAGTGTTTCACTACTTGATGTAAGGTCAAGAATATCATCGATAATTTGGAAAGCTAAGCCTATGCCTTCAGCATAGGTTGTTAAAGCCTCAAGTAATTTATCATCTGCTCCTGCGATCATTGCACCAGTTCTTACACATGCTTTTAATAAAGCGCCTGTTTTATGCAAATGTATATATTCAAGCGTCTCTAGGTCGACTTCTTTCCCTTCACACTCAAGATCAACTACTTGTCCTCCAACCAATCCTGGAGCTCCCGCAACCAATGATAATTCACCAACAACATTTAATAACCTTCTGGAATCTACACCTGGACTTCTTAATGAAACCATTTCAAAAGCTCTAGTTAGTAATGCGTCCCCGGCTAGAATTGCTATCGCATCTCCATAAACTTTATGATTTGTTGGACGACCTCTTCGTAAGTCATCATTATCCATAGCAGGTAAATCATCATGAATTAATGACATAGTATGAATCATTTCAATAGCAACTGCTGTAGGTACAGCTAAAGATGGATTACCTCCTGCCAATGAACATGATGCTAAACATAAAATAGGACGTATCCTCTTACCTCCTGCCAAAAGTGAATATCTCATAGATTCTCGTAGAACTTCAGGTTTCTCAGGTCCTAAAGAAAAATCTAATGCTTTTTCAACAACCTTTTTTGTTTCTTTTAAATATTCTTCGAAATCAAAGTTTGATTCAATAAATTGAGTCATTACTAAAAATTCTTAATAAAATTTGAAATAATTTTCTGCTTCATGGTAATAGATCATCAATAGTTGATACGATTCCACAGTTCTTTTGCCAGCTAAAGATTGTGTTTACAAGTAACATTGTGACTGTCATTGGTCCAACACCTCCCGGAACTGGAGTGTATGCATATACTTTTGAAATAACATCCTCTAATTTTACATCGCCGCATAATTCATAGGTACTATTATTTGAATTTTTTAATCTATGTATTCCGACGTCGATAATTATTGCACCCTTTTTAATAAAACTTGAATCTATAAATTTAGGTTTTCCTGCAGCAACTATTAAAATATCTGCCTCACAACAAATTTGAGATAAATTTTTAGTTTTAGAATGAGCTATGGTGACAGTTCCATTTTGATTCAATATCATTAATGAAACTGGTTTACCCACGAGAAGACTTCTCCCGACAACAACAACTCTTTTACCTTCAATACTTATCCCTTGTGATAAAAGTAAATTAATAATTCCTGCTGGGGTGCAGGATCTTAGAGCTGATTCACCTTTTACTAATTTCCCAATGTTTTCTTCATGTAATCCGTCAACATCTTTAATAGGTGATATGTTACTAATTAATTGTTGAGAATTAAGTGTCTCTGGAAGAGGTAATTGCAATAATATTCCATCTATCTTTTGATCATTGTTTAATTTAGTTATTAAATCTTTAACATCCTCATTTGAAACATTCTTATTAAGGTGAAATAAAAAACTTTTTATTCCTACTCTTTCACAGGCTTTCTCTTTATTTCTTACGTATACACCGCTTGCAGGATCATCTCCAATTCTTATTACTGCTAGACCAGGACATCTATTTGAAGAATTCAATCCAGAATTTAAGTCTTTTTTTAGTCTCTCTTCAATTTCCAGTGATAATTTTTTTCCGTCTAGTTTTAATGACATTAATAAAAAGTTCTCCTTTTTAACACAACATGCCTATAATTCTAAGTTAAAGAAATAGTTTTATTTATATTCTGTGCAAAACCTTACAAGGCTAATAAAAAAATTTTGGATTAAGAGCCAATTTCCCTATAGAGAACCAACTCAATTGTCTAGAGTAAGCAAATTAATTATTGTCTTGATTTGTATTGTCATATCAGTAATTTCCTCTTATAAATTATTAACTTATAGTCCTAATAACTTTGGAACTATATTCGGTTGGTTTTTTACATTTCTTGAAGTGCTTCTATCTTGTGGTTTGTTAATACTTATTTCTAGAAAGGAAAATCCGACGATTGATTTTCGCCAAATATTATTAATAATAGGACTTTTTCTTTTGGCACAATGGACAAAAGTTAATTTTCACAATATCAGTCCTCTAGCAATTATTATCCCTCCTTCATTAATAATTTCCCAGGGGATGGGAACTTTAACAGCTTTGTCGTGGGTATCTTTTGCATTTATTAATTGGCCAATTGCGGTAAATGAAATAAATAATAATTTATTATTTGTTACCTTTATTTGGGCTTGTGCAGTTTCTTTCTTGGGAGGCAGGATAAGAAATAGAGCACAATCTCTTCAAATAGCTTTTTTGGTTCCTCTAGGCGCTTTCCTTAGTCAATGGATTCTTGTTGGGAAAGATAATCAAAACAATAATCTCTTAGATACTTCTAATCTTTTCCTTTTAAAAGGCAATGCTTTCTCAGACTCATTATTATTGGCAATTCTTCTTTTAGTGATAATTTTACTGATGCCTATATTTGAATCAACTTTTGGTTTATTAACAAAATCTAGATTATTAGAGTTAGCTGATCAAGAAAAGCCACTTTTAAGGAGATTATCGATAGAGGCTCCTGGTACGTTTGAACATACACTTTTGATTTGTTGCTTAGCTGAGGAAGCGACCAGAACTATTAATGGTGATGTAGACCTTATAAAAACCGGTGCTTTATATCACGATATAGGAAAACTTTATGCACCTAATTGGTTTATTGAGAATCAAAACGGAAAATATAATCCTCATGACGAGCTTAATGATCCATTTAAAAGTGCAGAAATATTACAAGAACATGTTGATCAAGGATTACGATATGCAAAAAAAAATAGGTTACCTCAAGCAATTGCGAATTTCATTCCAGAACATCAAGGTACATTAAAAATGGGATATTTTTTACATAAGGCACAAGAAAAAAATATTCATATTTCAGAAAATAACTTTAGATATAAAGGCCCAATCCCTCAATCAAAAGAAACTGCTATATTGATGCTTGCTGATGGATGTGAAGCTGCTCTAAGGGCAATGAGTGTAAATGCTACAGACAAAGAAGCCTCAGAAATCATTACAAATATTATCTCCTCAAGAAAAAAGGATGGACAATTACTTGATAGTCAGCTATCAATATCTGAAATTTTTTTAATAAAAAGAGCATTTTTAAATGTATGGAAAAGAATTAGGCACAGAAGAATTCAATATCCAATTTCGAAGAACAGCACATTTTCTTAAATAATTAAAGTTTTATCATAATCTTATTCTCTTTCTATGACTGGGGAAGCACCAATAAATTAGAGCAACTACACTTAACAAAGATATTGCTAAAGTTAAACCGCCAATTCCAAAATAGTCTTTTAAATTTATCAATCTCACAATTGAATAAGGGAGTGAACCACAAATAATCATAGATAGAGAAATAAGGGTCAAAGTTATTCCCCATTTTCTCTCAGCCAAAAGTGCTGATGACGCTACAATTCCTACAATCGCAGCCGGCCATCCTAAGCTTATGGCTAGAGTTATATTGGCAACTTTAAGAGGTGGTCCTAAACTTATAACTAAACCAATAATTGGAAGTGCAAGAATATTAGATATTAGCCCTAACCAAGAAAGTATCCAATAGCCAACTGTCTTTTCTCTCATTAAATATATTTAATTTAATATATTTTTAAATTTACAATAACTTAAGTGAAATTTAAAGGTTACTTAATATAAAATTTAAAAATTACTTTTTAGACTTTGAAAGATTTTTTTTATTTGAATTTTCTAAACCATCAAATTGGGGATGTAATGAATTCTTTTTTTCCGAAAATATTAATCTATTGAGAGCATTAACATATGCATTCGCTGCTGCAACAACTACATCAGTATCCGCTGAATGTCCAGAATATATTCTCCCATTATTTCTAATCCTTATAGTTACTTCACCAAGTGCATCAATTCCTTCAGTTACTGATTTAACAGAAAATTCAATTAATTCGTTTGGCACTTTAGCGAGTGTATTAAGAGCTTCACAAACAGCATCGACTGGTCCAGTGCCCAATTTCACAGCAGTACTTTCTGTAAGTTCCTCTGTATCAAATAAAGTAATAGTGGCTGTAGGCTTTGAATTATTTCCACAGCTGACTTGAACAAGCTTTATTTGGAATTTAGATTCTGGTAATTGGACTTGCTCACTAACTATCGCCTCTAAATCTCTATCTGTTATTTCCCTTTTTCTATCTGCTAATTCTTTAAAACGTAAAAAAGCTTCATTAAGGTCCTCTCTGCTAAGGTCATACCCCATTTCTTCGAGTCGCGCTCTTACAGCACTGCGACCACTTAATTTACCTAATGAAATTTTGTTATCACTAAGTCCTACTGTTTTAGCATCAATTATTTCATATGTTAAACGATTCTTAAGTACGCCATCTTGATGTATACCTGATTCATGAGCAAATGCATTCGCACCAACAATTGCTTTATTTGGTTGTACATTCATACCTGTTAAATTAGCTACTAATCTTGAAGTTTTTGTTATTTCCTCAGTTCTGATGGCTGTTAAGGGCGTTGGAGAATCATCACTTCTATTAAAAAATTTATTAAAAAAGCTTTTTCTTACGTGTAATGCCATAACTAATTCTTCTAAAGATGCGTTACCGGCTCTTTCTCCAATACCATTTATTGTGCATTCCAATTGTCTAGCCCCATTTTTGACTGCTTCAAGGAAATTGGCAACTGCGAGGCCTAAGTCATTATGACCATGAACAGATATCACAGCTTCATTAATATTCTTTACGTTTTTATTTATATTTGATATAAGACTCCCGAATTCAGTTGGGGTAGTAAAACCTACTGTATCTGGAATATTAATTGTGGTTGCTCCAGCAGAAATAGCTAACTCTATAACTTCATATAAAAACTCTGGATCACTTCTTGAAGCATCTTCACATGAGAATTCAACATCATCTAAAAATGATTTTGCGTAATTTACCATCTCTGGAACGATATCAAGAACATCTTTTCTTGATTTTTTAAGTTTGTGTTTTAAGTGAATATCACTTGTAGCAATAAATGTATGGATCCTTTTCTTCGGGGCTGGACTAAGAGCCTCATAACATGCCTTTATATCATTTTTAGATGCTCTAGCAAGGCCGCATATAATTGGACCATTTTCTCCACTTACAACTTCTGCTATCTTATTTACAGCCTTGAAATCACCTGGGCTTGCGAAAGGGAATCCTGCTTCTATTACATCTACTCCTAATCTCGCTAATTGATGAGCAATAGCAAGTTTTTCCTCTAAATTTAAACTAGCCCCAGGAGATTGTTCCCCATCTCTTAGAGTAGTATCAAATATCAAAATTCGTCTTGGATCTTTTGACATTAAGTTATTGTTGTTAGTTATATATTACTTGAATTAAAAAAAAAATACTAGCAAATACTTTTTTCATCTAAAAGATAGAAATTAATCATTTTTATAACAAAAATTATTTAAATTTTTTATATTCAAATCTTATTATTACTATTCCTACTGTATTCTTGAAAGACTCTCGATCCAATATTAATTATCAAAAAGTCTAAGACTTAAATAATTACATATTAAGAAATTTTCTTAAATATGAATGTGCCTTCTTCTAAAAATGAATATTTAGGAAGCCTGGCGTTTATCCTTCATGCTCATCTCCCATATGTAAGAAAAAATGAAGAGAACTCTTTAGAGGAGGATTGGTTATATCAAGCAATACTTGAATGTTATATTCCCCTTATCCTAACTTTGAATAATTCATCAAAAGAAAATCCAAATAATTCAAAATTAACATTAAGTTTATCTCCCACTTTATTGTCCTTACTTGAGAGTCCAAAATTAAAAAGTAAATTTCCTAATTGGATTAATACAAGAATTCATTTCTTAAATGAGTTATCGGGAGAGCATAAAATTGCTTCTGATTTTCTTCTCAAAACAATGCAAAATCAATTAAATTTTTGGGAAGAGTGCTCAGGTAATCTAATTGAGAAATTTAAACTTTTAAGTAATAATGGATCATTAGATATTATTACTTGTGCCGCAACTCACGGGTATCTACCAATTCTCCGTGAAAATCCTGAGACAGTTGTTGGTCAAATAAAAACAGCTATAAGAAGTCATAATAATATTCTAGGATTAAATCCATTAGGTATTTGGCTTCCAGAATGTGCTTATTATGAAAACCTTGATAAGGTGTTATCGGATTCTGGAATCAGGTATACAGTCCTCGATGGTCATGGGATTTTAAATGCGAAACCAAGACCGAGATATGGAGTCTATGCACCAATTTGTTCAAAAGGTGGAGTTGCCTTTTTTGGAAGAGATAGTCAGTCTACACTGCCTGTTTGGTCTTCAAGAGAAGGATTTCCAGGCGATCCACTTTATAGAGAATTTCATAAAGATTTAGGGTGGGAGATTGAGCCTTCAAAATTACTAGATAAAGGTATTAGCACAAGCAGACCTTTGGGGATTAAGTATCATAGGATCACAAGTATTGATAAATCGCTCGGTAAAAAAGATTTTTATGTAAAGAATGAAGCTGAAAGAAGAGCGCAAGAACATGCAGAAGAATATCTTCAGCAAAGATTTTATCAATTGAAGAATTTAACTCTTTCATCATCATTTAAGCCAATTTTAATTGCTCCATTTGATGCGGAACTATTTGGACATTGGTGGTATGAAGGACCTGTTTTTATTGAAAATATTATAAAAAAAGCATTTAAATATAAAATAAAGCTTACTCATCTTAAGGATATATTATCCGAAAAACCTTCTTTACAAATTTGTGAACCCTGTCCCTCTAGTTGGGGACAAGGAGGTTACCATAATTATTGGCTTAATGATAAAAACTCATGGATAGTTCCTGAGATAACTAAAGCGGGAGATGCTTTTATCGAGTTATCCTCTATTTATAAAAACGATAAATCCAAACTAAGACTCTTACAGCAGGCTGGAAGAGAATTGCTTTTATCAGAATCATCTGATTGGAGTTTTATTTTAAGGGCAGGCACCACTACCGAATTAGCTAAAGAAAGAATAGATCGTCATTTAGAGAGATTTTGGAAACTAATATCCTCTATAAGGGAAAAAGAAGCAATAAATTATAAATTTCTCGAGAGTATAGAAGAGGAGGATAAGATATTTCCCGATATAGATATATCAGATTGGAAAAGACTTAAAACTTAATTGATTTTGAGCATCCCCAATTTAATCTTTAAAGGAGATTTTATAAACATTTTGCTCATTACAAATATTAGTTTTGGGAGAGGAAGTGTGTTCGTCAAAAAACCAGACCATTCTTTTGTTGAGAGTTGAAAGAAATTTAAAAAAAAGCTTCTCAACATCTTTTCATCAAAGCTCATTAATCTTTTTAATCCATATTGATAGAGTTTATGTCTTTGAATTAATTCTGACGGCCATAAAACGTTCCAACCTTTTTTTGCTAACTCAATTGAACTTAAGTTGGGATTTTTAAGGTAAATTTTTAATTTCTGAGCGAGTATTGGAGCTCTTCTTAAAAGGGATCCAACCATATAGCCTGAGGCAGGATGTACCATACTTGCAGCACCTCCAAAAGCTAATACTGGCTGATTTTTAAATGGTAAAGGAAGATTCATAGGAAATAGACAATCTTCTTCATGAAGAATCTCTTTAATAAGGATCCCTTTTTTACTTAGTCTCTTTTGAAGTCTTTTCTTTAAAAGATCCTTTGAAAGAGCTGGATAATTTGCTAAAGATGTTTCTTCAACAAAGAAAATATCATTACCAAGATCCATTGCATATAAGAATGATGGGGCCTCTAAAAGTTCATCTTTATCTAAATGATCAGAACGGTAATCCATTAAAACAAACTGATTTTTATTTACTGGGGGAGATGAAAATTTTCCAACAATTCCATATGCAGCTTGTTGAGCGATATCCGATAAAATTGGTCTTTTAATAAAATTACTTTTGTGACCACTTGCATCAATAACCAACCTAGATTTTAATTTCAATCCAGACTCACACAAGACTTCAGAAAAGTTATTTACGGTGAGGATATCAATTGCAGTCTCATTTAACCATTTTATTCCTTTGCATCTTTTGAGTAATTCATTTTGAAAAGCTTCTCGGTCAATTAGGCCATAATCATAATGATGTTTTGTAGCAAAATTACCATTTTTATTTATACCATCTCCAAAATAACTAAGAGTTTCTGCCCACCTATGAGAGAGTAGAGAGTCTAAACCTAAATCTTCTAATTCTGAGGCCCAAATACCATAAGTATTGCCCCATTTATCAAATGGAGATTTTGTTGAAATACACTTAATAGAGAGTTTTTGACTGCATAACTCTGACGCTAAGCACAATGCAGCTGGCCCAGAACCTAAAATTAATATATCTAGTATTTCTTCATTAGTCATACTTAATTAATTACAAGTCTCATTTTACTTTTCATTATCAATTTGTTCATCTTGATCTTCAATTTGTTCATCTTGATCTTCAATTTGTTCATCTTGATCTTCAATTTGTTCATCTTGATCTTCAATTTGTTCATGAGGAACTAAAACAA
>Ga0163110_10000889_pt1 | contig 14707 bp, 18 predicted proteins | sample CRUFie1St17metaG_FD_108703 | JGI IMG/M metagenome (GOLD analysis project Ga0163110, IMG submission 108703) | Marine microbial communities from the Costa Rica Dome - CRUD Field 142mm St17 metaG | ecosystem: Environmental > Aquatic > Marine > Oceanic > Photic zone | place: Costa Rica: the Eastern...
ACTTCTGATTCACCACTGGTTCAACAGTTCTTGAAAGGAAACGCAGATGGGCCGGTTCCTTTCCATTTTCCAGCAGATGACTTTGCGACAGTTTTAGGAGAGCGCAAATAATGGAGTTTTTTGCAAAATTAGGCCGTTCTACGCTTAATGCTTTCGCAACAACCGGTCGGGCTTTTTTCGTGCTTGTTGGGGCGATAATCGCGCGTCCTCAGCTTATTAAAAACACCCCTCTTGTGATTAAACAAATTTATATTGTGGGTGTGCAATCACTGTTAATTGTGGGTGTTTCCGGGCTTTTCATCGGCATGGTTATGGCCCTGCAAGGGTATACCGTTCTTGTGGATTATGGCGCGGAAGATAGCTTAGGCCCAATGGTTGCGTTGTCGTTGCTCCGTGAGCTTGGGCCAGTTGTGACTGCGCTTTTATTTGCCGGACGAGCAGGTTCGGCGTTAACGGCAGAAATTGGCTTAATGAAGGCCACTGAGCAATTAAGCAGTTTAGAAATGATGGCAATTGACCCATTGCGCAGAGTCATCGCACCCCGCTTTTGGGCGGGGGTTATCTCTATGCCTATGTTGGCCATAATTTTTAGCTCGATAGGCATATTGGGTGGTCATTTGGTTGGCGTAGATTGGTTAGGCGTAGATTCAGGGAGTTACTGGTCTATTATGCAAGCATCAGTCGACTTTAATGACGATGTTTTAAATGGTGTCATCAAAAGCTTAGTGTTCGCTTTTGTTGTGACTTGGATAGCGGTTTTTAGAGGTTATGACTTAGTACCCACGTCAGAAGGAATTAGTGCGGCAACAACTCAAACGGTAGTGCACTCTTCATTAGCGGTTTTGGGTTTGGACTTTGTGTTAACTGCATTGATGTTTGGTACGAATTAGGAGGCGATTGTGACATCGAGAAAAGTAGAAATTGGTGTTGGTTTATTTGTGGCGTTGGCCTTTGTTTCGTTATTAATGATGGCGCTTAAAGTTGCAGATCAAGGAATGAGTGGCAATGGTGAGACGTATAACCTGTATGCAAAATTCGACAATATTGGTGGGTTAAAACCGCGCTCAGCAGTAAAAGTCGGTGGAGTGGTTATTGGACGAGTCGGCGAAATCGAGCTAGACCCGGAAGACTATACTCCAGTAGTGACGCTAGTGATTAGTGCGGATTACCGAGATTTCCCTGATACAAGTTCGGTCTCTATCTTGACCTCGGGGTTGCTGGGTGAGCAATTTGTGGGTTTTCACCCGGGTTTTTCTTTCGATGGTATCGAAACGTTAGCTGAAGGAGACTTCATTGCAGATACAAAGTCCGCATTGGTACTTGAAGATCTCATTGGTCAGTTCTTGTTTAGTAAAGATAACGACGAATAAAACTGATAGGAATAAAATAATGCAGAGAGCAAAAATGAAAGTGGGTTTCAGTTTTAGTGGATTGTTATTAGCTGCAATGCTTATGTTTAGTGGCAACGCTTTAGCGCAAGACAATCCTTATTTGTTACTTGAAGAAGTAGCGAGTAAAACATTTGATAGAATCAAAAATAGTCAGGATAAAATTAAAGAAAACCCTGATGAGCTGAAAGCGATCGTTGCTGAAGAGCTTTTACCCCATATCGATTATCAATTTGCCGCCTTAAAAGTCTTGGGTAAGTACTTTCGTAAGGTTCCCAAAAAGCGCATTCCTGAATACATTGAGGTGTTCCGTACTTATTTAATCTCGACCTATGCCATTGCATTAGGTCAGTATGAAGATCAAACCGTTGAGTTTGAGCCACCTAAAGACTTCCATAAACGCAAAGATGTAACGGTAAGAGCCATAATCAAAGATGGTGAGCGTCCGGATATCAAAATTGCTTTTAAGGTGCGTCGAAATTCAAAAACAAATGAATGGAAAGCTTACGATATGGTAGCTGAAGGCATTAGTCTGCTATCGAGCAAGCGAAGTGAGCTTGAAGGTATTTTGCGTCAAGATGGCATCGATAAAGTTATCGAAGAGTTGAGCAAGAAAAACAAGCAATCTATCAATTTAGAGAAAGCAGCAAAGGGATAATGAATGTCGTCAGTATGTGAAGTGTTAAAAACCACCGAAAACCAAATTCAGCTTAAGGGTACATTAGATTGGCAAAGTGTTGCTGATACTTTGTTTCAAATCAGAGAAGGGTTTAAGCAGATATCAACGGATGTGATTGAGTTGGAATTATCGGGGTTAGAGCATGCTGATACGGCTGGCGTTGCAGGTTTAATCAACGCCAGTCTCGATTGCATCAAAGATGGCAAACAATTACAGCTGCTAAATGCGCCTTCTATCGTGTCTACGCTTGCAAAAATTAGCGACCTTGAAGCGGTATTAGGGTTACAATAGCAACATTCGATTTTTGTATTAGATAAGTACCCGTCATCATGCAAGCAGAAGATATCAAAAAAATCCTAGAAGAAACCTTAGATTTGAGCGAAGTTCACGTGATGGGCGAAGGCTCACATTTTCAAATTCTCGCCGTGAGCGATAGCTTTGATGGTATGTCACGCGTTAAGAAACAGCAGATGATTTACGCGCCATTAAATGAGCATATTGCTGATGGAACGCTCCATGCGTTATCCATTAAAACTTTCAATCAAGAGCAATGGCAAAAAGACAAAAAATTATTACTGCCTGACGCTTAACATACCTATTCATAGCATTTTCGATTTGGGATTAGACATTAATTTTGTTCTAATCCCTTTCTAGTTTTTATCATCCTACACGAGGCCTTTGATGGATAAGCTTCTCATCCGTGGCGGCAGACCTTTGTCTGGCGAAGTTAGTATTTCTGGTGCAAAGAATGCGGCATTGCCGATTCTATTAGCGAGCATATTGGCAGATTCTCCCTGCCAGTTTAGTAATGTACCAGAGCTGCGGGATGTGAATACAAGCTTGGCGCTTTTAAAGCAGCTCGGTGCAAAGGCCGAAAGAGCCGTTGATGGCAACATTCTTATTGATGCAAGTTGCATTGATAACCAAGTTGCCTCTTATGAATTAGTTAAAACAATGCGGGCCTCTGTACTGGTTTTGGGGCCGCTTTTAGCCAAATTTGGTGAAGCGACGGTATCTTTACCCGGCGGCTGCGCAATAGGTGCAAGGCCGGTTAATTTGCACCTTGCTGGTATGGAGCAAATGGGGGCGCAAATTGAAGTAGAAGGCGGTTACATTAAAGCTAAGGTAGATGGTCGCTTACAGGGCTGCAACATCTTTATGGATATGGTGAGCGTTGGTGCAACGGAAAACCTCATGATGGCCGCAGCGCTCGCACAGGGTATAACCACAATAGAAAATGCGGCAAGAGAACCTGAAATCGTTGATTTGGCGAATTGCCTAAACGCGATGGGAGCGAAAGTATCTGGTGCTGGCACACCTACTGTAACAATCGAGGGTGTTGAATCACTTTCTGGGTGTGAGTACAAAGTGTTACCTGACCGCATTGAAACAGGCACGTTTCTTGTGGCTGCAGCGGCAACACGAGGTCATGTTAAGTGTTTGAATGCGGCGCCTGATACCTTAGAGGCCGTACTCGATAAACTTTCAAAAATGGGTGCGGAGGTTAGCTCTGGCGAAGATTGGATTGAGCTAAACATGCATGGCGCACAGCCTAAGGCTGTTAATATCAATACCGACCCACACCCGGGTTTTCCAACAGATATGCAAGCACAGTTTGTTGCCTTAAATGCGATTGCTTCTGGCTCCGCTACGGTAACGGAAACCATCTTCGAAAATCGCTTCATGCATGTTCCAGAATTACACCGCATGGGTGCAGAAATTGAACTTCGTGGTAATAGTGCAATGACAAGTGGTGACTCTCAACTTAAAGGCGCACCTGTGATGGCAACAGATTTAAGAGCATCTGCAAGCCTCATTATTGCTGCGCTCGTTGCTAATGAATGCGAGACGGTTATTGATCGTATCTACCACTTAGATCGCGGCTATGAGCGTATTGAAGAAAAGTTGAGTGGATTAGGTGCAAATATCCAACGCATTAAATCGTAAAGCGTTATGAATTTCGCAACTCTGCGATATTCACAGGAATAGTAAAAACCTGATCATTTCGGCTAACTTGAAAATTTAACGTAGTGCCAGGTGTGGTTTCTGCAACAAGCTCTAAAGCATGCGCTGCACCTTCAAGCGGGATTCCATCTACAGAGATTACAATGTCGTTGGGCTGCAGGCCTGCAATGGCTGCGGGCCCCCTTGGACTAATATTGGTAATCAAGAAGCCGGGCTGCCCGGGAAGGTCATTACCGGATACACCAAGATAGCCTCGAATGACTCTGCCGTTTGAGATGATCTGGTCCATAACCTTCTTCGCCAGTTTATAGGGCACAGCAAAAAATACGCCCGGAACGTCTTTAATGCGTCTTTGGTTATCCAGCGTTTTGTAATTGGCGTTATTGATACCCACTAAAATGCCGTTGCTATCCACTAAGGCTCCGCCCGAATTGCCTTCATTAAGAACCGCATCGGTTTGAATAAAGTTAGCATAGCCTGCAACATTACTGTTGATTTGGGCGCGGCCTGTTGCTCCCACAATACCTTGAGTAATGGTTTGGCCTAAGTTGTACGGATTACCAATGGCCAAAACAAGATCGCCTACTTGTGTATCAGGGTCTTCAATTTGAGGAATAATAGGTGCATTTTCGATGTTGATTTTCAGTACAGCAAGGTCGGTTAACGGATCGTTACCCACCTGCTGCGCTTCGTAAAATTGGCCATCCGATAAAACAACACCGATATAGTCTGCATTTTGAATGACGTGGAGGCACGTCAATATATGCCCGTTGTTTGTCATTACTACACCAGAACCTAGACTGGTTCTTTCTGTTGGTCTGCGACTAAATAAGACTGAGCGCGTGTCGTAACTAAAGCTATAAATGTTAACAACCGCTGGGCCTGCGTTGTTAATAGCAGTGTTAAAGGAAATCTTGTCTTGCGTGTATTTTTCTTGAAACAGGTGGGTGAATGAAAAGCCTTCTCCGCTTCTTAAATTAGGCACCAAAAGCAGTAAGACCCCAGAAATAATCAGGCCAAGAAAAACAGATTTAACGAGAAAGGAAAGCCAAGATTGCAAGGAAATTCGTCCTAAACACATGGAGTTAATACCAAGCTCGCGAGCATAACACTGAATGCGAGTTGATAACAGGATCTGATACTAGGTTAGTTAAAGAATGTGATGATGAAAAATAAAACCCCAAACTTTACGAAAAAGTTTGGGGTTTTCTCACAGCTTACTGTGTTTTAAATGGCTGTTAAGGTTATCGGATAACTAAATAAAGCGATGAACGACCGCGCTTCACATTCAACGCAATCACGCCCTTATCTTCAGCATCGAGCATTCTGCGTAAATCTGAAACGTTATTAATACGTTTGCGGTTAACGCCAACAATAATGTCACCTTCCTGAAGGCCCAGTCTATCGGCGTTAGAGCGACGCGCTAGCTCTGTAATTTCCACACCTGATTCATCATTTTCTGTCACGCCATCAGCAAGTGTTGCGCCTTCTAAAGCAGGGTGGATATCCTTGGCAACAATATTACGAGCAGTGAAGTCTTCTAGCGTTACATCGACCGTTTCTTGTTCACCGTCGCGAATCAAACCCAGTTCAACTTCAGCGCCTGCGCCAAGAGAGCCGATTTTTGCTCTTAACTCATTGAAACTTTCAATCTTCTTACCATTGATTTCAACAATGATGTCGCCCGGTAAGATACCGCCTTTTGATGCCGCAGAATCTTCAGCGACCTCTCTTACAAAAGCACCTTGATTCACTTCTAACCCCATGGCTTTTGCTAGCCCAGAGTCAACATTTTGGCCAGTAATTCCCAATAGGCCTCGGCGCACCTCACCGTATTTAATGATTTGATCAACAAGGCTTTTCATCATATTGGCAGGAATAGCAAAGCCGATGCCTACATTGCCACCGTTGGGCCCCACGATGGCGGTGTTGATGCCAACGAGTTCACCTTTTAGGTTTACCAATGCGCCACCGGAGTTACCACGGTTAATGGCTGCATCGGTTTGGATGTAATCTTCGTAAGCATTAATGCCCATATTGGTTGAGCGGCCTAATGCGCTAACGATACCAGAGGTGACTGTTTTGCCGATACCAAAAGGGTTACCGATAGCAACAACAAAATCACCAACGCGAATGTTGTCTGAATTTGCGAGTTTCACATCAACCAGGTTTTCCGGCTCAACTTGCAGCAGCGCGATGTCACTGCCTTTGTCTTCACCAATTTTTTTCGCTTCCAGTTCTCTGCCATCGCCCATGGAAACAAGGATTTCATCTGCATTTTCAACAACGTGCGCATTGGTAACAATGTAACCTTCTTCTGCGTCGATGATGACACCGCTACCCAAACCTCTAAACGGTTGTTCTTGAACTTGCTCCCTTGGGGCGTTGGGACCATAGAAATAGCGGAATAAATCTGGAACACGTTGTCTAATTTTGTGTTTGCCTTCTACGGATATACTGACTACGGCGGGGGAGGTTTTCTCCAACATCGGGGCGAGTGTAGGAATGCCATCTTTACCAACTGGAATTGCTGCTTGAGTGGGTAAGCTGATTGTTAGGGTGCTAGCAAAAATTGCCGCACAAAGTGTTGCATAAGAAACTATTTTCTTCATTTGCAGATTTTCTCCGTCTCTGAATCTACTCAAGTGACTGCAGTATTAAGGGCAAAGTTCAATGCTTCAAGATAGGCTAAGACTTCTGTTCATTTTCAGTTTTGTTTGACTGCTCACCATTTAGCAAACCCGATGCACCTTCTGAGTAATCAGGTGGTTGGAAGCCCGCTTCTTTCTTAGGCGCTCTCACTTCGCGTTGTTTGTTTTGCAAAAACGTCATGGCTTGATCGCCATAAAAGTTAAACGATTCGCCGTCTTTGGCCTGCTTAGAGTTAACTAGTAAGTCTTCATAGGCATCGAGTTGGTCTTTTAAATCGGCGCCGTGGCGGTGAATTTCGTCCAACATTTTGCGAGTGCTGGCAACGTGAATAAGTGCTTGTTCCGTTAACATTTCTCTTTCTGATATGGCATTCTGAGATGCTTTTTTAGACGACTCAGATTGTGTAAGAAAGTATTTCGCAATGAAGAAACCAACAATAGCTCCCACTACTAACAGTAAAGCGCCGATAGTCCAATCCATCATTATTTCCTCTTTCATTTAGCTAAAGTTAGCTTCTGCTTAAGTATTAGCAGAATCATTCGGTTTGATACTTGCTATTATCTGCATATTCTTCCCGGTGTGAAGTAGTTTTATACTCATCGAGAGACTGGTTGGATGGGTTCACATATTTTCTGGTGGCTTTATAATGCTCGGATTCGTTGAATCGAGCTTTTACGACACATTTAGCAAACAAAGAGAGCAAAACCTATGTCGAATACAACGCCGTTGCAGAAGTATCAAGAAGATTTGCAGCGGGAAGACTTTCAGTTCGATCCTGCACAAGAGAACGCAGTAAAAGAGTTACAGCGCTTATACGATGACTTGATGTCGAGCCAATCCGTTGGTAAAGCAGGTTGGAAAGGCAAGTTTAAAGGGTTGTTAAAGAATAAAAAGCGCTCTATTCAAGAGGTTCAAGGCATTTACTTTTGGGGAGGCGTTGGGCGAGGAAAAACCTATCTGGTTGATACGTTTTACGAATGCCTTCAGCTTGAGAATAAAATGCGTGTGCATTTTCACCGCTTTATGCATCGTGTTCATGAAGAAATGAAGCAACTCAGTGGACAAAGCGACCCGCTAAAAATCATCGCTAAAAAGTTAGCCAATGAAACCCGCATCATTTGTTTCGATGAGTTTTTTGTATCGGATATTACCGATGCCATGATTTTGGGAACCCTTTTCGAGTGTTTGTTTGCAGAAGGCATTGTGTTGGTCGCCACATCGAACATTATTCCTGATGAGCTTTATCGAAATGGGTTGCAGCGCGCTCGATTCTTACCTGCCATTGCGTTGTTAAATCAGCATACTAATGTCGTTAACGTTGATAGTGGCGTAGATTATCGATTACGTACGCTTGAACAAGCGGAGATTTACCACTATCCGCTTGATGAGCAAGCCATGACTAATTTGAACGCATATTTTACACAATTAGCCCCAGAAGCGCTTGAACAAGAAGAGCCGCTTGAGATATTAGGCCGTGAAATCGACACACTGCGCAATGCGGATGGTGTGGTTATGTTCGAATTTGAGTCTTTGTGTGGCGGACCGCGTAGCCAAAATGATTACATGGAATTAAGCCGAATTTATCACACCGTTTTGCTTGCGAATGTAACGCAAATGAGTGCGGTTGTTGATGACAAAGCGCGTCGATTTATTGCAATGGTTGATGAGTTTTACGAGCGTAACGTGAAGTTAATCATGGCTGCGGACGTGGAAATTGATGCGCTTTACACAGAAGGGCAGTTAACGTTCGAGTTCAAGCGTTGTATTAGTCGTTTGAAAGAAATGCAGTCTCATGAGTTTCTTGCTCGTGAACATTTACCTTAAATTGTGCGTTTTTTTGCCAGTATGGGGGTGTATTTTAGGGTAAATCCTGTATAATGCGCGCCCTGCCCAGTTACGGCTACATGGATTGTGCGTACAAGCCAGTGTGCTCGAAGGGGCAATCAAGCTGGTCTTTAGGCGTCTCCGATTCGGGTTGATGCCGGGTTGATGAGATAACGTTAACGTCTGAATTTTGGGTAATTTTAAGATGAAAACATTTGTAGCAAAACCTGAAACGGTAAAACGTGAATGGTTTGTGATTGATGCCACCGACAAGACTTTAGGTCGTTTGGCAACGGAAGCTGCGCGTCGTTTGCGTGGTAAGCATAAGCCAGAATATACACCGCATGTAGACACTGGTGATTACATTGTTGTTGTTAACGCTGAAAAAGTTGCTGTAACAGGTAACAAAAAGCAAGACAAAATGTACTACTCTCACTCTGGTTATCCAGGTGGTTTGAAGTCAGTTAACTTCGAGAAGTTGCAAGCTGAAAAGCCTGAGATGATCATCGAGAAAGCGGTTAAGGGTATGTTGCCAAAAGGTCCTCTAGGCCGTGCAATGTTCCGTAAGTTAAAAGTTTATGCTGGTACTGAGCACGGTCACGCTGCTCAAAAACCACAAGTTTTGGACATTTAGGGAGCACTGAACAATGGCTGATAATCAATATTACGGTACTGGTCGTCGCAAAAGCTCAACTGCTCGCGTATTTTTGCGTCCAGGCACAGGCAGCATTACTGTAAACAAACGTCCTTTGGAAGAATTCTTTGGTCGTGAAACAGCGCGTATGGTTGTTCGTCAACCGCTTGAGCTAGTTGAAATGACTGAGAAGTTTGACCTATACATCACGGTTTCTGGTGGTGGTATTAGCGGTCAAGCTGGTGCAATTCGTCACGGTATTACTCGTGCGTTGATGGAGTTTGACGAAACTTTACGTCCTGCTCTTCGCCAAGCTGGCTTCGTTACTCGTGACGCTCGTCGCGTTGAACGTAAGAAAGTTGGTCTTCATAAAGCACGTAAGAGACCGCAATTCTCTAAGCGTTAATTGCTTATTGTTTTGCAGAAAAAGCCCGGATTTATCCGGGTTTTTTATTGCCTATAATTCAACCTTTCAAACAAAAATGTTTCAAATATTTACCCAATGGTAAAATAAGTGGTCATATCGCTCTATTTCATTATTCGGAATATCTAATAAAATTGGGTTTGAATGTTACTGCATTATGAATGAATCCCTTGAGATCTATAGGGGTTTTCTTTATCATGCAGCCCGGGTAAAAACCGGAATATTATTTGTTACAACATCTAAAATTAGCCTAAAGTTTATCCACAGCTGATGATTACTTTTCAGTCGGTTAATTTAACGAGCCTAAACGTATTGGGAAACCAATATTAAATAGATCGCGTATCAAATTAGAATAACTCTAAATCCAACCTTTGGGGAAAATTGGATGAGCAACACGCCTGTAGATAATAGCCGGCGACGCTTCTTAACTGTGGCTACATCAGTAGTTGGCGGTGTAGGAGTGGTTGGAGCCGCAGTACCATTTATCGCTTCGTGGAATCCGAGTGAACGAGCTAAAGCAGCTGGTGCGGATGTTGAAGTCGATATTAGTAAGTTAGAACCTGGTCAAATGATGCGTGTAGAATGGCGCTCTAAGCCTGTTTGGATCGTAAGACGAACCAAGGCAATTCTTGATGCGCTAGCCGGTCATGAAGATCAGTTAAGAGATCCAAACTCTGACGAAGATCAACAACCTACGTTTGCCAAAAACCGCTACCGTTCTTTGAAAGAAGAATATTTGGTGTTAGTTGGTGTTTGTACGCATTTAGGTTGCTCTCCACAGCACATGAAAGACGGTCAATTCGAAGAGTTTGTAGAAGGTGTGCCTGATGGCTTCTTCTGCCCTTGTCATGGCTCCAAATTCGATATGGCTGGACGCGTATTCCAAAGCGTTCCTGCGCCATTAAACTTAGCCGTTCCTCCTTATCACTACATGGATGACAACCGCATCCTACTTGGTAAAGAAGAAGGGGAGGTTGCTTAACATGTTTAAGAATCTACTAGATTGGATTGAATACCGTATTCCAATGATGCGCGTTGCAAATATGCACGCTATTCAATATCCAGCCCCCAAAAATATGAATTTCTGGTACGTGTTTGGTTTCTTAGCCACAATCGTACTTGTTAACCAAATCGTAACGGGTATTTGGTTAACGATGAACTTTGTGCCCAGTGCTGAAGGCGCGTTCGCTTCCGTAGAGTACATCATGCGTGATGTGGAGTACGGTTGGCTGCTGCGCTATATGCATTCAACAGGTGCGTCTGCATTCTTTGTTGTTGTGTATTTGCACATGTTCCGCGGCATGATCTACGGTTCGTATCAAAAACCACGAGAGCTACTGTGGTTGTTTGGTATGTTCATCTACCTAGCGCTGATGGCAGAAGCTTTCATGGGTTATGTACTTCCTTGGGGACAAATGTCTTACTGGGGTGCGCAGGTAATCGTATCGCTATTTAGTGCTATTCCAGTGATTGGTCCTGGGTTAGTGGAGTGGATTCAGGGTGACTTTGTTATCTCTGGTGCAACACTAAACCGTTTCTTCGCATTGCACGTTATTGCACTGCCTCTCGTTATCGTTATTTTGGTGTTCTTGCACATTGTTGCATTGCACGAAGTAGGCTCAAACAACCCTGACGGTATCGAAGTTAAGCGTCCTAAAGGTTCTTTGAAAGAAGAAGAAAAAACCAAGTTTGAAATGCATGAGTACTACACGAAGAAGTACGACATCATTGATGATGTAGTGCCGTTCTTCCCTCACATCGTATTGAAAGACTTAGTTGCCTTCTCTGTCTTCTTAGCATTCTTCTCTTATGTGTTGTTCTTCAACCCTGAAATGTGGGGTAAATTCCTAGAGCATCCTAACTTTGAAATTGCGAACCCTTTGAAAACACCTGAGCACATTTTCCCTGTTTGGTATTTCACGCCTTTCTATGCAATTTTGAAAGCTGTACCGAATAAGCTTTTAGGTGTTATTGCAATGTTTGCGGCTATTGCAGCCTTGGCGTTATTGCCTTGGTTAGATCGCGGCAAGGTGCGTTCGTGGCGTTATCGCTCAGGCCTTCATAAGTGGAACCTAATTGTGTTTGCAATTGTGTTCATTTTCCTAGGCTATTTAGGCGGCACTCCTCAAGCTAACTGGAAGATCATTGCTTCTCAAATCTTAACTGTTATGTACTTTGGGTTCTTTGGCCTGCTGTGGTTGTACAGTAAAAATGAGAGCACGAAGCCATTACCAGCGAGGATCACGAAATGAGAAAACTGATTTTATTAGTTTGTTTGTTGGTTCCCGGTTTAGCGTCTGCAGCGGGAAGTAACTTTCCGCTAGATCGTGCGGATTATGATTTGACTGACAAAGCTTCATTACAAAGCGGTGCTCAGACATTCATGAACTACTGCTTGGGTTGTCACCAAATGCAGTATCAGCGTTACCAACGTACATTTAAAGACTTAGGTATTCCTGATGCGATTGGTGAAGAGTATTTGCAATTCACGGGTGACAAAGTTTTTGATCACATTCGTAATGCAATGCCTGTCGATTCTGCGAAAACGTGGTTCGGTGCTCCACCACCGGATCTAACGCTAGTTGCCCGAGTTCGTGGTGCTGATTGGTTATACACTTACTTACGTACGTTTTATGAAGATCCGTCAAAACCTTTTGGTGTAAACAACAAGGTATTCCCTGATGTGGGTATGCCTCATGTGCTTCAAGAGTTGCAAGGTCTTCCTCGCGAAACAACAGAAGAGCAGTTGGTTGATGGGGAAAAAGTACAACGTTACGTAGGCATTAAAACAGACGGTTCTGGCCTACTTAGCGAAAGTGAATACGACAAAGTTGTATTAGATTTGGTCAACTTCTTAGTGTACACGGGAGAGCCTGTGATCCTAGAGCGTGAAGCGCTAGGTAAGAAAGTGCTCTTCTTTATTTTAGTCTTGTTTATCTTTGTTCTTTTACTGAAAAAAGAATATTGGAGAGACGTACACTAAACAGACTAAACTCTGTTAAAATAATCGGGGGCAACGTTGCCCCCTTTTTTGCTATTTGCGCTATAGTGATTTTTGAATAAGACGGAAAAGTCACCAAAAATACGTAGAGCTTTGAAAGAATTAAAGATTGACGGCGTACGCACTGTACTTCCGTTAATAAAAAGCTATCGAATATTATCGGAGGAGTGTTAATGGCTGTTGCCACAAATAAGCGATCAATCATGACTTTGTTTTCAGGAACATTGGATATTTACAGCCACCAGGTTCGTATTGTTCTCGCTGAAAAAGGTGTAGGTGTTGAAATCAACTATGTTGATATGAACAACCTTCCTGAAGACCTTTTCGAAGTTAATCCATATGGCACCATTCCTACTTTGGTTGATAGAGAACTCGTTTTATATCAATCAAACATCATCATGGAATATTTGGACGAGCGTTTCCCTCATCCTCCTCTTATGCCTGTTTACCCTGTTGCTCGTGGCACGAGTCGTTTAATGATGCACCGTATCGAAAGTGACTGGTATACATTGGCACACCAAGTCCTAAATGGTGAAGGCGATGTCACTGCAGCACGTAACGATTTACGTGAGCAGATTTTGGCGTTAGCCCCTGTATTTAACGAACACCCATTCTTCATGAGCGAAGAGTTCAGCTTGGTTGATTGTTACCTTGCTCCATTATTGTGGCGTTTACCAGCACTCGGTATTGAGCTTGCGGGTAACGGAAGCCGTGAAATTAAGAATTACATGACACGTGTTTTTGAGCGTGATTCATTCAAAGCGTCATTGACTGATCAAGAACGCGAAATTCATAACCCGCTGTAGGCTTAAAGATGACACCTAATCAACCTTATCTGATCAGAGCTTATTATGAGTGGATACTTGATAATGAGCTGACGCCACATTTAGCTGTAGATGCGACAGTTGATGGGGTTGAAGTGCCAATGGAGCACGTTAAGGACGGTCAAATTGTATTGAATATATCGCCATCAGCCTGTGTCGACATGCAAATGGGTAATGATTGGATTATGTTTAATGCACGTTTTGGCGGCGTTTCTCGTCGTTTGATTGTGCCCGTTGCTGCAGTGCTTGCTATTTTTGCAAGAGAAAACGGCGCAGGCACTGTGTTTATGCAAGAAGCAGAACCGACGGAAGATGCTTTCGAAGCGCCTGAAGGCCGTATCGAAACACAAGAGCCTGAGATTACACCCAGTTTAAAAGAAGTTGATGAAGAGGCCTCTGAAAAGCCAGAAGCGCCTAAACCACCAACAAAGGGTAGACCAACATTAAAAGTGGTCAAGTAGTCGAATTAAACGGTAGGTTGTGGCCTAAAAGCATTTTTAGAGCGCTCCACCCCATTAAAAAAGCCGCTAATTTTAGTTAGCGGCTTTTTTGTATTTGTATTGTAGATAAAGGTAGCAGTATTCAAGGCTGATTAGCGGCCTCAATATTAAAAACGGAATGGAGCCTTTTAGCATTACGCTTTCTTTATTGGGCTTTCTATAGGAGCCTTTATCGAAGCATCTATTGGACTTCGAACATATTTACGACGCGTGTTACCCCATCTAGGTTTCGCGTAATCTCAATGGCTCGGTCTGCGTTTTCTTTAGACACAATTCCCATTAAAAAGACTTCCGAATCCTCAACGCTCACATCCATTTTTAAGAAATCCACTTGCTTATCGGCAAGGAGATTCGCTCTCACTTTGCTGGCTAACCAGATATCGTAAGCGCGCGTAGAAGGCGCTGTCGGCTCGTTGATTCGAATCTGATTGTAGACGTTCTTCACGTTTGTGAACGAAAGCGCAATGTTCTCTGCTTCGTTTCTTAATGCGGAGGTAGGTGTTTGCCGCAACAGTAAAATGGAACCATTGAACGAGCGAACACTGATATTGGCGTCTTGTTTTAATGCGGGTACATCGTTTATGGCACCGTATATTTTATTGGCGACCGTTGTATCGTCAATTTGAGTGCCCACGGTGCGACCGTCTTCACCAACAGTAACGGCACTGACGCCGACACTGCCAACAACAAATGCAGCACACCCAGACAAGCCCACAGAGCTGAGTACCATTAAACCACCGATAGAAAGCTTAGTGAGGCGTGAAATCATATTAACCATCCTCTGGAAATAATGTGTTGTCGATAAATTCACACAGG
>Ga0163110_10000890_pt1 | contig 14699 bp, 11 predicted proteins | sample CRUFie1St17metaG_FD_108703 | JGI IMG/M metagenome (GOLD analysis project Ga0163110, IMG submission 108703) | Marine microbial communities from the Costa Rica Dome - CRUD Field 142mm St17 metaG | ecosystem: Environmental > Aquatic > Marine > Oceanic > Photic zone | place: Costa Rica: the Eastern...
AAAACAGGACCTAGTAAAGTAATAATATCATCATCAGAATCATAAAAATATGGTTCTAAGTTTAATAGAAATAGATTATTTTCACATCCATAACTACAATCTTCACCAATATTTTGTTCCTCAATTTCTAACCAAACTGGAGCATCATTTATTGGTTGAACATCTAAAATAAATTGAGTTGAAGAACTTAATTCACCATCATCTGCTGTTAATTCTATTACAATATTTCCATAAAAATTTTGTGATGGTAAAATGTTTAGAAGAAATGAATCAACATATAGTTCTTGGACTTGACCTGAAATTAAATCAGGTTCTAAGATTGTAATTATATCGCCATCAGGATCATCAATAAATGGTTCTAGATTGAAAGTAAAAATACCATCTGTGCATCCACTAGTACAATCCTCTTCAATAGTTTGGGTAGGTATTTCTAACCAAATTGGATAGTCATTTATAAATAAATTAGATTCTGATTCGTTTGAAAGCAGACCTGAAACATAAAATATTAATGGAATTAAAATTCTTTTCATATTATAATATAATATTAATGAATTAACATTGTAAAACTACGAAATAAACTATTAAGTAAAAAGTTTATTGATGTAATCTTGCTGAGAGACTTTGGATTGTTGTAATGAACTTATTTACTTCAGAGCGCATTGTAAACATATCCTCTAGTGGATGATATACGTCTGCTGGATAATGTAATGAGTCAAAATCCATTAAAAAACTTGATTCTAACTTTAGTTGAAAATCTCTGATAATTTCCATTTGATTAACTTTAGATCTTAACATATTTATCGGAAATTTAATACTGCCATTTGTTGTAATATAAAAAAGAGGAAGCCATCCATAGTCTTGAGATTTACACCTAAAAGCCATAGTTCCAAAATGATCGCCACTACCCCATACTATTTGACAAGCATTATCTTCAGCAAATTTTATTAAATCCATGGTTATCATTGAAACATGTGACATACAATCACTTTTAGTTTTCTTGATAAACTTCTTTTTATCCCATTTTGTCATTATAAAACATCTCCTCCCAAAAATGTAGGGTCTAAAACTTACACAAATTTAATCAAAAAATAAAGAAGAATTTATCTTGTATGTAAATGCTTTTCTATAGACTTAGCAATTTTTAATGGAGTTAAACCTAAAGTATCTGCCACTATATGTCCTGGAGCAGATTCTCCAAATCTATCAATTCCAAAATTTAATCCGTTTGTGCCAGTAAACTTTTGCCATCCAGTAGTAACTCCAGCTTCTATAGAGACTTTTAATAATTTTGAAGAACCAATAACTTCATTCTTATATGAATCTGATTGCTCATCAAATAATTCCCATGACACTAAATTAACTACCCTTACTTTATATTTATTTAATAAATTTGCTACATCTAGTGCAACCCAAACTTCTGATCCTGAGCAAAAAATTGTTATATCAGCATCTTTATCATTTTTCATTACATATCCACCTTTGTATACATTTTTGGTACTTGGATATATGTTCCTATCGAAGACTGGAATTTTTTGCCTAGTCAATAAGATGATTGATGGTCTATTTTTTTGTTCAAAGGCTATTTTTGCGGCTATAACAGCTTCATTTGCATCACCAGGTCTAAGAACTAATAGATTAGGTATTAACCTACAGGACATAATATGCTCAACTGGCTGATGGGTTGGTCCATCTTCACCTACAAATATTGAATCGTGCGTATATTCAGATATTACAGGTAAATTTTGTAAAGATCTCATCCTGAGAGCTGGTCTTTCATAATCCGAAAATACAAAAAAAGTGGCTCCAAAAACTTTTAAACCTCCATGCTGTGCTATTCCATTGTTAATTGCACCCATTGGAAATTCTCTAACTCCATAAGCAAAATTTCTTCCTGAATGATCCTCTTTTCTAAAATCAGATACAAGTTTTGCAAATCCTGCAGTAACATTTGAAGGCTCCAAATCTGCTGAACCACCAACTAAGGTTTTTTTATGAGGCGCTAATAATTCAATAACAGATCCCCAAACTTTTCTTGTTGCCACTTCCTGATTAGGTTTAAAATTTGGCCAGTCTATTTCAGGCAGTTCTTCATTAATAGCCATTTCCCAATCATTTTTAAAATCTTGACTTTCCATTCTTTTTGATAAATTAAAATTCCATGCTTTGACCTCTTCTCTAGAATAATCATATGAACTTCTAAAATCATCAATAACTTCATTTGGTAAATCAAAAAAATTATCAGGGTTTAAACCTAATTTTATTTTTGTAGCACTAATTTCTTCAGGTGGAAGAGGTGCACCATGGGTATTATGATCACCTTCCATATTGGCGCAACCTTGAGCCATAATTGTATTTCCAATGATAACTGTTGGTCTTTCATATTCCATTTGTGCCTGACGAATTGCTGATCGAATTTGATCTCTATTATGGCCATCAACATTAATTACTTGCCAGCCATGGCTAGAATACATTTCTTCATAATTTGTTGAATCTGATCTGCTGACTTTTCCTGAAATTTGTGCATCATTTGAATCATAATAAGCAATTAATTTGCCTAGGCCCCAGTGTCCAGCGAGTGCAATTGACCCTTGTGCAATTGGCTCTTGTATGTCTCCATCTCCATGCAAAACATATGTATAGTGATTAACTACATCATCACCAAATTGTGTTCTTAATATGCTTTCTGATATAGCCATTCCAACAGCATTACCAATTCCTTGTCCTAGTGGTCCTGTTGTTGCTTCTACTCCAGGTGTAATACCTCTTTCAGGATGACCTGGTGTTTTTGAACCAAGTTGTCTAAAATTCTTTAAATCTTCAATTTCTATCCAACCCATAAAAGTTAGCAATGTATAGAGCAAGGCAGATTCATGACCAACTGACATTACAAATCTATCTCTATCAAACCAGTTTGGATTATCAGGGTCAAACTTTAAAAACTCTTTAAATAAAACGTATGAGAAATCTAAGGATGAAAGAGGACCGCCAGTATGGCCAGAGTTAGCATTTCTAACAGTATCCATAATTAGGCCTTTTGCAAAATTAATTGACTTTTGTTCTAAATCCATAAAGTATTTACTCACAAATTATTGTCTCAAAGGGATGATTAAATATATAGATTATAATTTAAATTATTTAATAAAAATTTTTAAATTAGTCTACTTTTAAAATTTATATATAGGATTTTTAATGAATTCAGCAATTCTAACTTTAGTTTGCTTATCTTTATTTTATTTCGGTTATAGATATTACAGTAAATTTTTATCTTCAAAAGTTTACGATTTAAATAATAGTAAAACACCTGCTCATGAATACAATGATGGAGTTGATTTTGTTCCAACAGATAAACATATTTTATTTGGACATCATTTCACATCAATAGCAGGAGCTGCGCCAATAATTGGTCCTTGTATAGCTGTATATTGGGGATGGTTGCCCGCTGTTTTATGGGTTGTAGTAGGTACAATTTTTATGGGAGCAGCACATGATTTTGGAGCTCTGGTTCTTAGTTTAAAAGAAAAAGGGAAATCTGTGGCTGATATTTCTGCTCTAACAATAAACAACAGAATAAGAATTATGTTTTTAATTTTTATTATGTGTTTAACATGGCTTGTTTTAGCTGTTTTTGCAAATGCAATAGCTGGTTTATTTACAAAATATTCAACAGCGGTTTTGCCTGTAAATATTGAAATTCTCATTGCAATTATCATTGGTTACTACATTTATAAAAAGAAAGTTAATGCATTTATTCCATCAATTATTGCACTTCTTGTACTGTATATTTTTGTTTGGATAGGTTCTAATAATCCAATTAATCTTGAAAATCTTGGTATTCAAAGCAGTAATGTAAAACATGCTTGGATTATATTACTTTTTATATACTCAGGTATAGCTAGTTTAATTCCTGTATGGATTTTATTACAACCAAGAGATTATATTAATAGTCATCAACTCATTGTTGGTTTAAGTTTAATTTTCTTATCAATTTTTCTCATTCAACCTAAAATTATTGCACCTGCAATTACAAATCTTGATAAAGGTCCACCTATTATACCCTTTTTATTTGTGACAATAGCTTGTGGAGCTATAAGTGGTTTCCATGGTCTAGTTTCATCAGGAACGACCTCCAAACAGGTAGATAAAATGAAGGACGCTAGAATGATAGGTTATGGAGCAACACTTGGAGAAGGCTCTCTTGCACTAGCTGCAACAGTGGCAGCCATTGCAGGTTTGTCATTTGTAAATATGCAAAATGATTTATGTCTACCCTGGGCATGTGATTTTAATAATGCTAAAGCTGGAGCCCTAAATGTTTTTATTAATGGAAGCAGTGGATTGCTACAGCAAATAGGACTATCACAAGGACTTTCTACAACACTAATAGTAGTTTTAGTAGTATCCTTTGCAGCTACTACACTTGATTCAGCAACTAGGATTCAAAGATATATTATAACTGAATTTGGATCAGCCACTAAGTTTAAAATTTTCGAAAATAAATATTTTGCTACATTGATATCTATTATCCCAGCATATTTCATAGCAACAAATAATGATCTTAGAAATGAACTATGGCAAACATTTGGAGCGAGCAATCAAATGCTTGCAGCCTTAACTTTAATGGTACTTTCAATTTATTTTTGGAAAAAAAGAAAAAATATTATTCCTCTTATCATTCCAATGATAATTATAATGCTTATAACTATAAGCGCTTTAATAATTAGATTTAATCAATCAACTACATTTCTTTTAAAAATGATTAATGGTGTATTAATTCTTTTAATAATATGGATGATCTTAGAAGGTTTAGCCTATTGTTTCAAAAAAAATAAGTCAAAAAATGAATAAATCTGGAATATATCTACACATTCCATTTTGTAAAACTAAATGTATCTATTGTGATTTTTACTCTGTTACCAAGCGAGACGATAGTATTGATAAATTTGTAAATTGCCTGGTTAAAGAGATTAAATTAAATAAAAATAGGTTGGAAAGTACCATTTTTGATACAATTTTTTTTGGAGGTGGAACACCTTCAGTACTAACAGAAAATCAATTAGAAAATATATTAAATACACTATATGAAAATTTCAATATTGATAAAAAAGTTGAAATAACATTAGAGTGTAATCCAGGTGAAATCACTTTTGAAAAGTTAACACATTTTAGAAAAATAGGAATCAATAGACTATCAATAGGTTTTCAAAGTTTTAGTGAAAAAAATTTAAAATTCTTAGGTCGGTTACATAGTTCTAAACAATCTATTTCAACATTTAACCATGCACGAAAAGCAGGTTTTGATAATATTAATATTGATCTAATCTATGACATTCCAAAACAAAAGATAAAAGATTGGAAAGAGGATTTATTTTTAGGAACTAGTTTAGAGCCTGAACATATATCAGCATATTCTCTTACTGTTGAAAAAAATACTGTACTACATAGTATGGTTAAAAATAAAACTGCAATAATGCCAAGTGAAGAAATAGATAAAAAAATGTTTTTAAGTACCATCAGTTACTTAGAACAAAAAAATTATATTCATTATGAAATATCTAATTTTTCTAAAAAAAATAAAGAGTGCGCACATAATCTACACTACTGGAGGTTAGAACCATATCTGGCTTTTGGTCCTGGTGCACATGGTTTTGATGGTAAAAAAAGATGGTGGAATAAAAAATCAATTGATTATTATATAAATCAAATTGATCAAAATATATTGCCTATAGAGTTTGAAGAGACTCTATCAAAAAAAGATTCTTTTAATGAAACAATTATGAATGGTTTAAGGTTAATTGAAGGTGCAAAAATACAAAAACTAGATAGTCTTATAAATCAAAATCTAGAAAATTATATTGATTCATTTACTGAGAAATGGCCTTATATCAATAATAATGGAAAGAATTTATCTTTGAATAAAAAAGGTCTGCTATTTGCTGATGAAATTATAGCGGACCTTTTTCTAATCTAAAATTATTTTATAAAAATTAATTTGTGATTTAACACCCTATTATTTGATATAATATTTATTAAATAAACACCACTTGAAATATTATTTGGGGTCCATATAAGTGAATGATAACCTTTTGACTTATATGAAGATTCTAATTTTTCAATTACTTTGCCTTGTAAATCTACTATATTAATATCTACAAAATCAGATACATCAATAGAGTACTCAATTGTTACTGATGGATTGAATGGATTAGGATAAACATTTTCAATTGAAAAATCATCTACTATAATATCATCAATATTAAGAGGCAATTGACTTTTAAAATATCCATTACGTTTCATATTTGATCTGTGAGTATTCCATAAATTAGTATTTGTACTTTCCTCTTTCAAATCAATACTAACTAAATTCTGAGTTGAACCGATAATTAATTCTAAATCACCATCGAGATCAGTATCTACAAGCGTTGGTGAACCTTTGAATGGAAAATCGAAATTAATTGGAAAATTTTGATAACTAGTTCCATCAATATTATATAAATGAGCCTTACCACTATCATCACCAAACATCAAGTAAGGGTTTGAACTCATTCCAACATTTGCAAATACAATTGAACTTACTACCTCTGCATCTATTTGAAGAGGCCAGTTACCATAGTTGTTACCATCTGAATCAATCGCAAATATTTCACTACCTGAAGCAAAGAAAATAATTGGGCCAAATCCATCAAGTTCCAAAATACTTGCTTCAGATGAAATATCATCATCAGTTTCTACGATAAATTTCACAGTTCCATCACTATTTAATCCATAAAAATTATCATCTTTAGAACCAGCAAGAATGATTTTTTCACCTGATTCTAATTCTAAAATTGAAGGAGCAACTCTTATATCACCTCCGGTCTCATAGGACCAACCTAAACTTCCATCATCATAAATCATATGAATGAATTCATCATCTGTACCTACTACAATATCAACTTTATTGTTTCCATTAAAATCAGATAGAGCTACACCTCTTTGGACTTTTTCATCTAAATTATATGGAAATCCATCAACATAACTTCCATCATAATTTATTGCATAAAGTCTTTGTGAACCTCCGTATTGGCCAAAAATAATTTCATCAAGACCATCACCATCAATATCTCCTAATGCAGGAGTTGCTGTTACAAACCCACCACTATTAAAGATTGAACTTATATTTATGTCCTCAGATGAACTTATATGGTATATCTGACCATTTTTTGAACTTAACACTACATCTTTATTTTCATTGTTTACAAGATTTCCTATCGAAGGAGAACCCCAATTTTGATCACCTGTTTCATATGGATAAATTTGGTTGTCCCATTCTGAGCCGTCCATTTCAAAAATATGTATGAATCCACCCTTGTCAGATGAAATTATTTCATTTTCACCATCATTATCTATATCAACAATTGCAGAAGATGAAATTAGTTCACCTGTTACATCAACTGGAAAACCTGCTTGATTTAAGGTTACTGAAAAATTTGTTGAAAATTCTTCAACAACCAAATTACCATCATCTCCTATGTTATCTGTAGTTACAACTAAATTTAGAAAATAATCATCAATTATTACATTTTCATCAACTTGTATCTCAACTTCAAGCTGAAAAGTTTCTCCTGATGAAATATTACCTATTTGTCCAAGATTTGTACTTGTAATTTGCAAATCATCACAGTCTGAGGTTAAATCTAAGTCAACATTTAAAGCTGTATTTTGTTCATCAAATGATTTATTCATTACATCAATGATAATTTTAAAACTATCTCCAGGATTTATTAAACCATCCGAATCAACATCATTATTAAAATCTAAATTAAAATTAGCAGATAGCAATAATGAATTGTAAAGTTTATCTAACATTTGATTTATAATATTTGAAGATGTTCCAAGGTTTGGAGAGTTTGCTTTATAAAAAACTGTCATTGTATGATCAATGTAAACTGTACTAGGAAATGCGCTTCCTGTATTGAATTTACCCCATAAATCTGATCCAGCACCGTCATCTGTTATTAGAGGTTTACCTCCAAACTGTACACCTCTGTCACCCCAATCATTACATGTATACGGTTGACCGATATCATCTAAATTAGTAAATACCAAAACATTATCATTATTATAAAATAGTTCTTCTATATCAGACATTGTACCAATGCTGTTCCAACAAGGCCCTCACCAAGATGCAGCCAGATCAATGAAAAATACATGAAAATCTGAGTTAGATCCATTAAAATCTGAAAAACTTAGCAATCTATCTTGAATATCATGGTCCTGCGCGCCATAACAAACATCATATTCTTTTATCTGATCATAATACGATAATTTATCACCAACTTCGTAGGCTGAAATAAAGGATATCATAAATAGTAAAAAGTATCTTAACATATTTTCTCCCAAAAATTTGTATAATTTAATTACCTAAAATTGTATTTACCAAAATAATTACATCTAAAACGTTTAAAAATCCATCTTCATTTATATCACCAATTGAGTTATATAAATCTAATAATATATAACTTTGAACAATGATGACAATATCCTGGACATTAATTTGTCCATCACTATTTATATCTCCAGGGAGTTGAAATCCATCATTGACTGTAAGTGTTAATGGAATTGTTATATCATCGACATTTGTGTTTACAACTAAATACCCATTATACATTCCCATTGATAAATCTTCAGCGCTAATTGAAACAGATACATTTGAAGATTGACCCTGTGATAATTCACCATTACCATTATTAATATCAATCCATGAAGGAACTTGTTTAACTGATATGGAATAGTTATCATCTAAAACAGCATCAGAGCTATTATAACTGATTAAAAGTGCATCAGAAGCGTTCTGATTTTGCATTCCAATTGTAGCAGAACTAAAATCTCCAACTAAATCTAAATAATTAAAAAAGAATTCTCCATTTGGATACATAACTACTTGAAAAGTATAAAAACTATTTTCAAATCCAGTCCACCAATGGGCAACCTGATCAAATGTTACAACAAACATTTCAGGAGATGAATAATAATAAACTTCACCTGAACAATATTGATTACAATTATCGTTTACAGGATTCAAATCATCCCAAAATGGAAATAAGGCTGGGCCTGGTACTTCTGTATTAGGAAGACTTGTATTATCCCATGCATTACTGTCACCTCCAAATCCTATCCAACCATTTGCATTAATACTACAATCTGAATATGTATTGCCATAGATTGGAAAATCAAAACCGATAGGAATAGTTCCATTTGCAGAATCATTATTCGTAAAATTAATTGGAATTGAAAAATCTTCTATTTCAATCCAATCATATTGAATGTCATTATCTGAATTATTCCATGAATTACCAAAACTATCTGAACCTAAATTCGTAGTAAAAGCAGAACTTGTTATATCATATGAAAGAGTTGAACCTTCTTCACCAGTATTTGATAATTGTAAGAGATAGTTTTGAGAACTTCCCTCTGTTAAGGTTGTTTCCATAATTGAATCATCATATGTAAGTGAAAGCTGAGGAAATGCTGGCTCATTAAATTCTAACACAAATAAACCACCACTTTCAGTATTACCATTGTCTCCAATTCCACTTACAATAATAATATTATTATCAAAAAAGGGATAATTACTCCATGTGCCATCAAATGAGACGCTATTATTTTCAGGATGAATATCAAAAAAAGCAACTTCTTCCATCTGCCCATCGCTTATATTTGATATGTCATGAATACGAAGACCAGCAGTGTAATGAGATTGATAAACATAGTTGTCCTCAATATAAAGATTATGGTCAATGTTTGGAGTTCCATGATCGTGAACATTAATTAAAACTGGATTTTCAAGCGATGTTACATCCCAAATGTATGTGCTGGTATTAACACCATCATAATATTCATCTAGTTCATCATTACACAAAAAATATTTGTGATCTTCAGTTAACCAGCCTTGATGAGTATATTGTGCACCTTGATAACCATTAATGCTTATGGTAGTAGGGTTATTTTTATTTGTAACATCTGTTATAGTAACTGTATCTTCATTTGAACTGAAACAAATTTCTCTGCCTACGTATTCATCATCTGACCCATTATATATAACACATTGACTATCATGAGTATAACCATCATCACTATAACAACCTGCGTATGTAGGATTTGATGGATCTTGTATATTAATCATGTGAAGTCCACCTGAACAATCATCACATCCAACTGCATATGCAAATCCTGTCTGTTCATTGATTACAATATTATGACTGTTACCAAAAAGACCGTAATGAGCAGTCTCTGAAAATGTTACAGGATTAGGGCCATTTAAATTTCTTAATTGATTTAAATCAAAAACTTGCATACCATGCCCACCAGCTTCGCTTACAATGAAAGCATGATTTTGGTAAGTTTTTATATCTCTCCACAAAGATGCAGAGGTGTGTGTTGGTAAATAACCTAAAATTATTGGATTTTCTGGATCAGAAACCCTTATGAAAGCTGTTCCAGTATCAAGCCCTAAAATAGCATATAAATCACCCGTTTGAGGATCTTCCCAACCCCAAATATCATTACCATTTCCTGGATTTCCAAGTTGAGATAATGGGATCCAAGACATTAAATCAATGTTATTACATGGATATCCATTGGCTTGACCATCAACACATTGTACTTCTGGAAAAGTTAAGTTTATAAATAATAGTAGTAAAATAGTTTTAGTTAAATTCATAATTATTCCTGTATCATTTAATTTTAAAATAAAAATATTTACATTATTATAATAGATTTATTACATATTGTAAAATTTATAAATCTTTCCAGCCTGGTAACCATTGAGATTTATTACTAAGGTCTTTGATATTTGTTATGAATGAAACACTTTTATCACATACTGAATAAAGTTCAACTTGTTTTTTCTTGACTAAAACATTTCTTACTTGATAGTGAATCCATCCATTAACTTTGTTAATAGAAGTCCATTTAGAATGGAGAAGTTTTTTCACAAAATTATTTAATCTTCGTAATTTGCAATGCTTCTGAATACTTAGTAAACAAATGAAAACTTTTAAGTAGCTTTTGATTTATATTTTCAAAAGATGGGCCACCTAAAAATAGTTTTATATCGTATTTTTTTGATAACTCAATTATTTGTTCAAGATCACTATTAGTTTTGTCTATGTTATCTACTAAAGTTGAAGTACAACATTGTCTATCACATAAATAAATGAATATCGCGTCATAATTTTTTTTGCTTAACAAAGATTTGATATTTTTAATAGATGTATGTGATCCACAGTTATGTACGTTGTAACCTTCGTCCTCTAGCAATATTTGTATCATGTCAATTGGCAAATCAGGTATATCATTTTCAAGATTCAAAGTCAAAACATTCACTCCATTATCTTTTTTGGTATTAATTACAGATAATTTGAATTGATTTAAACCTTTTGATACAATTTTTCTTGCTATGTGTTCTTCTGCTACAGATATTTTATTTAGATCAAGATGCTCTTGAATACTAACTAATACAGGTTCAATGTAATCATCCATTAAAGAGGTTAATTGAATTCCACTTAAATATAATTCGATTAAAGAGCCCTCTACTGATTTGTAATCTTGTTTAAGTGCATACTTTACTACATCAGGTACAACTTTACTTGCATCTAATGTTTTCTCATTTTTGCCAATATTTAATTCAATACCTTTTTTGTTAGCAAATTGTACAATGTCTGTGTAAGAAAATTTTCTATGACCACCAGCAGATGAAATACATTTGATTTTTCCAGTTAATGCCCATCTTCTAACTGTTGATTCATCTACACCAAATAAATTGCCTACCTGTTTTGTGTTTAAGTCTTTTTTTAACATAATCCCCTCAATCTCTAAATATAAAATCCTTATCCGCTTGTCTAATCTACAAAATATTTTCACGATATGCACGTTTTTTCTTGCATCATATATTTTTTGTTTTTTAAATTAACGTGCAAAACGTGCAATAACGTTATGGGTGAAGTTAAGAATTGTTTCGGGAACTCAATGTTTCCTCCTTTTAAAATCTAGACATTCTAACGCTTTAAATATAAAATTACTTCTCCCAGAATACGAAGCATACATGAATGTCTAGATTTTTTTATTTAAGGAAAATTTATGATCACACTGATTTTATTAAATTTTATCGCGTCTCTAACAATGTTAGGTGTTATTCTAGTAACCCAAATTGTTAGTTATCCAATGTTTTTAAATGTAAGTAAACAAGGATTTACATTATTTCATTCTAATTATGTCAAAAGAATATCAAGCATTGTTATGCCAGTAATGACAATTGAGTTGATATTAAGTGTTATATTATTTTTTACTCTAGAAGGAATTTTATCACAAATTTCATTAATTACACTATTACTTATTTTTATTTCGACTGCTGTCATTCAAGTTCCAATCCATGAAAAATTAAAATTTAAATATGATGAATACTTAACAAGAAAATTAATAAGAACCAATTGGATTAGAACATCCTTATGGTCAATTAAGTCTTTAATATCATATAATATAATTGTGAAGGAGTTATTATGAACATTGTTATATTGGGTGCCACAGGAGGAATTGGTTCTTGCCTAAGCAAAGAATTGTCATTGAAAAATAATCTATACTTAGGTTATAGAGATAACGTCAAATTTGATAATTTAAAATCTACAATCAATTCTCAAAATTTATTATCTGGTGAAACTATTGATATTGAAGATTTCGACTTTAGTAAAAATTTTCTTAATAATGCTAATGATCATTTGGGGTCGATTGATTGTATCATAAGTTGTTTGGGTTCTTTACTATTAAAACCTGCACACTTAACCTCAGAAGATGATTTAGTTAGCGTATTTAATACAAATGTTTTCAGCAGTTTTTCAATCATTAAACATAGTTTCAAACACTTAAGAAAAAATGGTGGAAATATGATTTTCTTTTCGAGTGCTGCAGCAAATGTTGGGTTGAAAAATCACGATGCAATAGGATCAGCAAAAGGGGCTTTATCTTCTCTTGTAACCTCCTCTGCTTCAACCTATGCCAAATATAACATAAGAATTAATGCAATTGCTCCTGGATTAGTTGAAACTCCATTAACTCAAAAAATTGTATCAAATGATATATCACTTGAGTATTCAAAAAATTTACATGGATTAGACAGAATTGGAAAGCCAGAAAATTTCATACCAATTATTAAATCGTTAATCGACCCAAGATCAGATTGGATTACAGGTCAAACTATTCACGTTGATGGAGGTTTATCAAATGTTAAATAATAATTATGGTTACGCATGCATAAATATGCAACTCGCATATCCAAAGGAATATGGTAACAACAAGGAAAACAGAGTCATAACTCATAGAAATATGATTAAAAAAACATTTTTTGACAAAGGTATTGAGTATGCATCAGAGTTAAGTTTAAAAAATTGTAAAGATTTATTAGAGATTGTGAAATGGAATAAGAATAATAACTTTAATTTTTTTAGAATGTCATCTGATATGTTTCCGTGGTGCAGTGAATATAAAATAACTGATTTACCAGATTACAAACAGATTGCTATTACATTAAAAGATATTGGTAAATATATTAATGATAACAATCTTAGAGTAACATCACACCCTGGACCATTTAATGTTCTCACCTCACCTAAAGAACATGTTGTTAAAAATTGCATTCATGATCTTACAATACATGGTGAAACATTTGACCTTATGAATTTATCAAGAACTCCTTACAACAAAATTAATATTCATATTGGTGGCGCTTATGGAGACAAATTATCTGCTATGAAAAGATTTTGTGAAAACTTTAAAATGCTACCAGAATCAGTTCAAGAAAGATTAACAGTAGAAAATGATGATAGAGATTCACTCTACAGCGTAAGTGATTTATACGAAGGCGTCTACAAAGTAATCGGTATTCCAATTGTATTTGATTATCATCATCATAAATTTTGCGATGGTGGACTAACAGAGGAAGAGGCACTAAACCTCGCTTGCAAAACATGGGGTATTGTAAAGCCTGTAGTACATTATTCTGAATCAAGATCATTAGAACATAATGATCCATCAATCAAGCCACAAGCTCATTCTGATTATGTTTATGATTACATAAATACTTATGGTAGAAATGTTGATATAATGATTGAAGCAAAACATAAAGAGCTTGCTGTTATGAAGTATCTAAACATTCATAAAATGGCCATATAAAAAAGATTAGACTTTAAAATGAAAGAAAGGAAATAAATGAAAATAATGTTAAGATATCTAATGATAGCTTTTGGTTTATTATCACTAGTTATATCTCAAAATACACACACAATAGAAGTTGGAAGTTACTACTACAGTCCAAATAGTTTGACCATAAATGCAGGTGATACTGTAGTTTGGGAAAATAATGCTGGATTTCACGATGTAGAATTTGTTTCAGGACCTGAAACACCATCACTTGGTGCTTGTACAGGACCATGTACTATTGGAGAACTTGTCTTAAATGTGCCAGGAACATACTCATACATATGCAGTATTGGAAGCCATGAACAACAAGGAATGGTTGGTACATTAACAGTAGAACCTGTCGTAAGTACCACAGCATCAGTACAGATTGTACATAACAGTGCATCACCAACAGTAGATGTATATGTTGATGGCGCACTTGCAGTACCTGGTTTTGAATACAGAACTGCAACTGGTGTACTAGAACTGCC
>Ga0163110_10000891_pt1 | contig 14696 bp, 21 predicted proteins | sample CRUFie1St17metaG_FD_108703 | JGI IMG/M metagenome (GOLD analysis project Ga0163110, IMG submission 108703) | Marine microbial communities from the Costa Rica Dome - CRUD Field 142mm St17 metaG | ecosystem: Environmental > Aquatic > Marine > Oceanic > Photic zone | place: Costa Rica: the Eastern...
GAAAAGAAGATGGAAGAAGGCGAAGGTCATGATGATGACGAAAAGAAGATGGAAGAAGGCGAAGGTCATGATGATGATGAAAAGAAGATGGAAGAAGGTGAAAGCCATGATGATGACGAAAAGAAGATGGAAGAATCCGACTCTGAACAAGAGTTAAAGGAAGCCATTGCTGCTGTTCTTCGTAAACACTTAAGGGGCTAATAAAATGTCTCTAAAGTATAAAAGTTGAAATTAAAAAAAGTCGCAATAAATTTATTCAAAAATTACTGTTATTATATTCTAAAGAGGAAGAACCAATGTCATTAGACAAAGCGTGGAGAGATTTCTTAACTGAGAGTGTAGATGAAAAGACTATCTTTACCTATATTCAAGGTCTCCAAGAAATTATTTCCAATCTAAAGCCAAGAACACTAACTGAAAAACGCAGAATGCAGTTAGCTAGGCAACATTTACGCGAAGTTAAGAGATTTGCACGCAAAATGCAAAATGATATTGGTGTCCTTCAAGAAAAAGTTGGCATTTTAGAAGAGTTGAATACAGGAGACGAATAATGGCGAAAGCTAATACTCATCTCACTCACTTGGAAGAATTAGTTCTTACACAAGGTCCAAATGGCTACAAAATGGCTAGAGCGTTCCTTCTAGAGCTTTTGAAGTCTTTAAAGGGTAATACCTCTTCTAAGATTCAAACGTCCGTCAAATGGGATGGAGCGCCGGCTATATTCGCTGGTGTAAACCCTGAAAACGGAAAGTTCTTTGTTGGTACTAAATCTATATTTAACAAAGTTCCTAAAATAAACTATACAAAAGATGACATTGTAAAAAATCATGGGCATGCTCCGGGTCTTGTTGATAAACTAACAAAAGCATTAGAATATTTACCGGCATTAAACATCAAAAACATTCTACAGGGTGATTTTATGTTTGATGATGAGATGATTAGCACCGCCAACATTGATGGGGTACCACACTATAAATTTAAGCCAAATACAATTGTTTATGCAGTGCCTGTTGACTCAGAATTAGGTAAACAAATAGAACAAGCTAAATTTGGTATTGTATTTCATACTACATACGATAGTCTTGATAGCGGTGCTAGTTTTGGTGCGGATGTTTCTGGACTTCGTAGAGCACCCGGTGTATGGTTTGACGATGCATTCTTTACAGACGATACCGGTGTTGTTACCCTAACTGATGATGAAGAGGCTGAAATTGTTAGATTAGTAAAAGAAGCAGATACAGTTAATGAGCAAATCAATTATGAAGAATTACCATTTGCATTGTTAAATATTTATATAAATAGTGAAATCAAAGCTGGCAGTTTTTTAGATAATCCAGACAAGTCTTTTGAAGGTTTTAACAATTGGTATTCTCAAAGAGTTCAAAAGAAAATTAACAATTTAAAAAGTGATAAAGGCAAAGAAAAAGCAACACAAAACGCTCAACAAACTTTGCAATCTTTTTCTGAAAGAAGAGACGATATTGTCAATATTTTTAGGGTAAGTCGTTTATTATTTGAAGCAAAAAATATCTTCATTAACAAATACAATAACGCAGTTTACAATACCAAACACTTTGTTGATGACGGTTCTGGTGATTTGATAGCTAGTAATCCTGAAGGTTACGTAGCAGTTGACCACAGAGGTAATGGAATCAAGTTTGTAGACCGTTTAGAATTCAGTAGAGCTAATTTTGCTGTCGATAAAGGTGCTAAATTTACAGGCGAAATTAATGAGCAAGAAGATGAATTTGATATAGGAGACGAAGATGATGACCCGGTGGTAGATGCCGATTATCCAAAAACCGTAGCTGTGGTACCCGGGGCTTTTAAGCCGCCACATCTTGGACATTTGGATATGGTGCGAAAATATGCTGACATGGCTGATGAAGTTATTGTCATAATATCAAAGCCCACAAAGCAGGCTAGAACTTTACCAAATGGACGAGAAGTCACCGCACAGGACTCTCTCAAAATATGGAATACATTTGTTTCTGATTTGCCGAATGTAGAAGTAAGTGTTTCAAAAAACCATGCTTCACCGATTAATGCTGCATATGAATATGTTGGTGAAGAAGGTTCACTTAATGTAGGTGATAAAGTTTTTCTTGGATGCAGCTCCAAAGATTGCGATTGGAAAAGATGGTCAGGTGCGGCACAATATATTAAGCAAGGTGTTGAGCTATTACCACCTGAAGGCACAGCAGTGCAGCCGGCTGTACATTCACCAGAATATATGAAACTTTTAATGATCGAAAAGGAAAAAGAATCAGATTTATATAATAACATGCCGAGTGTTAAGGCTGGCAAAGATCCTGAACAATTCCACGCTAGTGATCTCAGATTTGTATTAGTAGAGGCAACTAAGAGCGATGTAGCTCGTAAAATGTTAGAAGATTTTGTTGGTAGTAATAATGTTGAATCAGTTTTAAATATTTTAGGTTTAAATTCTGTTTCTGAGATTTCTACATCTGGTGTTGGGCCCGCGGGCAAACCACCTTCAATCGAAGGATATACAGTCCCTTTGGGATCTGGGTCGGCTAAACGACCCAGAAAAAGAAAGAAAAAGAAAACAAATGAATATATGGATTTAAGTTTGATTGATGAAGTTATCGAACTAATTATGAAAAGAGGCATTACCCAATGAACCCAAATGAAGAAAAAACTCTCAGAGAAAGTATAAGACTTGCGATTCGTGCTGTCAAGAACAAACGTCAAAATATTGTAAATGAACAAGAAGATAAATTGCGTCAAATAATTCGTGAATTTATGAAGATTGAAGAGAACACTCCTGATGTCGATCCTACACCAAATAAATCAACTGGTATCAACGTCTTGGAACAATTGTTAAAAAAGATTATTCCGATTTTAGAGGAAGATTATAAATCTTTAACAACAAACGAAAGCCAAAGAAGCTCATACAGGGCTCATATTATTAACGCTGTGGAAAACTCCTTGACCCCTGCAATTATGAATAATGAGGCAGGTGATGAAGAAGGGGATCTAGAGGAAGTTATTGATATTGATGTTGGTCGCACTGCTGATGATGATAAGTTTATCGATATTCGCACACCTGCTGAGAAATCTGCAGATGATGCAGAAAAGCAAGAAGATCCAAAAGATGTGTTTGGAAAGGGTATAGATGGTGACGAGACAGGACGCAATATGGCGTATGAATCATACAAAAAAATAGAAACAAATGTTATTGATTCGTATGAATTACTATCTGATCCTGAAGATCAAGAATTATTTTATGATTACTTAATCGCTAATCTCAAAATGTATTTTAATAAATTTGAAGAGGAACTTTCTCCAGAGGTACCTGAGCCTACTAACAAAGCATACGATATGGCTCAACAAGATAAAGATAATCAAACTCAAGAGCCCGGTGAAATGTCAGCACCGGATGATGCAATCGAATTAGATATTTAATTTTTTTAAAAAAATACTTGACAAGATTTAAATTTAACGTTACACTTTGTTTGTGACAATCACTTGCTAGTATATGTGAATGCCATAATTAACATGTCAGTAATTAATAAATTAAAAGATCAAAATAAAATTAATGATCAATTACTAGTATGCTTAAACAGCCTAAAACTAGAAGATTTAATAGCTGTTAAGTTAGAGTTAGCTTCTATTGATATAAGTAACAGACTTTATGGTTTTGACATATGGAGAAGAACACCATATATTATAAAAGATGCTTTACTTAAACACTCACTTTCAGTTGCAAAAAGCAAAAAAGATGCAGCAAGATTTTTGGGTTTAACATATTCTGAATATATGAAGTACTTAAGAGAATACAATACAAGAGAATATTTTGAGGAAAATAAAAATGTTTAAATTATTACCATTGATATCAGTTTTATCGTGTGGACCCAGTAAGCTGGAAGTCTCTGATACTCGCGATACACAAACTGAATCTACACCTGCAGTGCCAACTGAATTTGGAGTTATCAGCGCTGCAGACTGCAGTCAAGCCGGACCGGGAGACTATGCGTGTAATATCGTTCTTTATGATCAAGATAAAATACCATGGCAGTTGTATGAATACAGAGGTAAAATAGTAGTTTTAGATTTCTCAGCTAGCTGGTGCCCCCCTTGTCAAAATGCTGGTATGTATGTGCAGACAATCCAAGATGACTACGAAAACGATATTGTTTTTGCAACTCTTTTGGTAGATGGCTACACAGGAGGTCTAGAGCCGACTGAGGATGAAATGCTGGACTGGGTTACCAGTCACAATATAACTACTGCACCGGTGCTTTATGCTGGGCGTGATTTAGTTTTTGATCCCACCGGTACCGGTATTGAAGGATATGTGATTCAAGGATTTCCAACTTATGTTTATATCGATAGGGAGGGGATTATTTCTTATGCACACACAGGTTTCAATAACGAATACGTAAGAAATATTATTGAGGGTTTAAGATAATGTGGAAAGTATATAAGTATAATGGTAATTATATTCAAGGTGAATTACTAAGTAAACACAGTACAGAAAATGCTGCTTTAAAAGCTGCCAAAAAGAGTATTGGTTATACATTTTGTGAAAAAAAGAAAGTAAATAAAGAAATTAGAATTTGGCTTGATGGTGTTAACTATGCACCGCTAGGAATTATCATAAAAAATACAAGGGGATGACAAGGTTTCGACAGGGTAAAAAAGAGGAATAGTGCAAGCAGGTTAGATACGACCTTAACAGTTCAAATAATTTAGTTGCAAACAACAACTTACACTTCCAACAGCGCTTAGCCGCTTAATGGGGAGGCTGATTAGAGCCTTCTATCCAATCTAATCAACACAACAGACAAGTTGTAAAAATCAAAAAACTCAATACAACAGGATGGTAAGTATTGTTTTATATCCATCTATCTTTGTCAGTTTGGTAAAGAGACTGAATAAGCTTGTGAATGACTACAATTGGAAGTATTCTGGACGCGGGTTCGACTCCCGCCATCTCCACCATTTTATAAAAGAAACTACTTAAGGTTGAGGAAACTTATGTTTAAATGGAAAAACTGGTTTAATACTACTCCTAAACCTACACAGAAAAAAAATAGAATACCTCATGATAAAATGGAAGAAGCTCTCTGGGAAATAAAAGATGCTTATGATTTAGAGACTGAGGAAGTTGATAGAGTTGTTTTTCAAAAAAGAGATTACGCAGAAAAAATCAAATTGAGAAATATGAAAGATAATTAATGTATCGTGGCTGCGCGTATAGATTCTATTGATGTTGGAGATATAGTTGAAGAAGTTAACTATATTGCTTATTTTAATACTCCCATGAAAGCTAGAGTTGGAATTGTACTAAAAGTTTATCAATATAAAAGTAATCCTTTAATGACCTACAGTCATCAAATTGCTAAAGTTTACTGGCTAAATACTAAAAAATTTGAGGCAATTCCAGTTTACTTATTAAAGCATTATCAAGAAAGTGATGTTGTTTATGAATGTGAAAAAATTTAAAATTGATGACATAGTTTTTTATCAACCTTTTAAAAATGATACGTCTGTAAGTTCTGAAATATTAAAAAACATTTCTAAAAAAGCTGTTATAATAAAAGTGTATGACGATAAAAACAAATTTTATGATTATGAAATCTGTGTTTTAGATACAGGTGAGTTTAAAAAAGTTGTAGAACAAGTTTTAGTTTTAGAGGAGAATTAGTCATGACTGAAAACGATGAAAAAAGACCAACTGTGATGGTTTCTGGTGGTTTTGATCCAGTGCACGTTGGACACATTAGGATGATATTAGAAGCTTCACAGTATGGTGATGTAATAGTAATAGCAAATACTGACGATTGGTTACACAGAAAAAAAGGTTTTGTTTTCATGGAATGGGATAGAAGAGCCGAAATACTTAATGCTCTCAAGGGCGTTGTACTAGTAGACTCTGTAGACGACCGCGACGGAACTGTTTGTGAAGCTATACGAAGATTAAAACCAACATATTTTGCCAACGGTGGCGATAGAGGAAAAACTAACACTCCAGAGCAAAAAGTGTGTGAAGAACTTGGTGTTGAACTATTATGGGGTATTGGTGGTGATTACAAAGCTGATGCTTCAAGCGATTTAGTTGATAGATTTAGAAAGCACCGTGGTTCAGAATCTGAGCAACAAAATAATATTGGTAACAAGCACTCTGGAAGGTGAGATGTTTAAAAAAAATGAATATACAATATTAAAAGATTTATATATTGGAAAATCTATTGAAACTGATGCTTTCTGGGAAGAAAAATTTTTAGATAGAGAAGGCTATGAATTAAACTCAATTGAGAAAGAATTTTATTCAGTAAACAAAATTCCTGTGCTAGTAAAAGACAGGCAAACTAGAAGGGTTCCAGATAATGCGTTAAAGGTTCAATTGCAGGAATGGTATTCAGAAATAAAACCTCATCCTAATATTTTAATTGATCATGCTCATATTCTACACAGACTGGCTTATAAAGAAGCAGCGCTTGAGCAACTCAAAGAAAAAGCGAAACAATATCCTCACTTGTGGCGTATGGTTCATATGAAACCAAAATATGGAGCAGACTTTGCTATTGACTGGGTAGAAGAAACTCAAGCAGTTGAAATATTTCATTTTGAGTTAGACGCTCGAAATTATAATGAATTTTTACTAAATCTAGAAAAACTAGAAAACTTTATAGACAATACAGATTGGGAAAGTAAAGCACATGATTTAATAAGTAAAAAGAACGAATGGATTCACCTTAACGAATATGAACAAGCAGTTTACAAAGCAGAATTTTATGATTTCAATAAAATAGGAATTAAATATTTTGAGGACGATTACTTGAATAAGCCGTATCTTTTTAGTTATTTAAAAGTTATCGATTGAAATCGAACGTGCGACCACTAGTTAAAGCATGAATCATATGTCGTTAAATAATAATGCAAAAACATTAAAACTTGATGTCTCTTACAGACCTATAGAAATTGTAGACGCAGTAGAAGCCTTGGTTTTGTGTCTTATTGGAAAAGCGCAAGCAATAGAAAACTATGCGAGTGAAATTAAATCTGTTAATAAAAGCTTTAAGTTACCGGCAGTCATTGTTCTCAACAGGTTTGTAAAATTTCAATTTAAAATTGTATCTGTGCATCGAAGACAAATCATTGCCAGAGATAATAATCAATGTCAATATTGTGCTAAAGTATTTCTTAGCGATAAATTGACTTTAGATCATATCATACCAAAAAGTAAAGGTGGCAAAAATACGTGGGATAATTTAGTGGCCTCATGTAAAAAATGTAATCAAAAGAAAGGCAATAGAACACCAGAGCAAGCAAATATGAAATTGATTCGTAAACCAGTAAAACCAAAATATAATATCTTAAAAACTATTAGTAAAAACCAAATCTCAGAGTTGTGGGATGATTATTTATGGGAAAGTAATGAAAATTAACAAAAATGAAAATACGATTTGTTTCTTGTCAGAGGTAGGTCATAATAATTTTTTATACCCAACTAATACAACTGCAATTATAGTAAAAGATTGTAATTATGAAAAATTAAGTTATTTAAGTGGCAACAATAAAAATTTAATTGCTATTAAAATTAAAAATGATTGTTTGTGCCCAACTAAAATAAATACACAAACTTTTAATATGGCTAAAGATGGCTATTCTATTGTTTGGATTGCAAAAAATATTGACAACTGCATTTAAATAGAATATAGTAAATGTATACTGCCCCTTAGCTCAGTTGGTAGAGCAAGCGACTGTTAATCGCTGGGTCCGCGGTTCAAGCCCGCGAGGGGCAGCCATTTAACATAGGAGAAAACATGTCTGTTGTAAAAAGACTACAATCACTAAACTTGCCCGAAGACGCAATGGTTACTTTAACGTTGGAAGAAGGAACTGATGTTTTTGTGCACAATGAGACGGAAGTTGAAGATGCAATTAATGAAACGAGTGTAATTTATGATTTTGCTTCACTTATTGCTAATACAAAACTTGACGCTCGTAATCGATGGAGCGGGAATATTATCCAACATCTTCGCGATAATGATTTTCTAGAAGAATACGAACGTGGTAGTTTTGCTTTTGAGGATTTCTTAGCAGAAACGTTAACAGAAAATTTTTATGATACTGAACTCATTGATTACTCAACTGAGAAATATGATCATAAGAGAGGGTTCACAACTTTGAGTGCTCAGGTTGAAATTCCACTAACAAATTTTGTTGAAATTGACCCAAGTGTCTCAGGTTGGACTGTTTCTGTTGAAACTAATAACGGTACGTTGACATTTGATGCATAATTTGTCTACTTATAATAGGAGGATATAAATATGGGAAATTGTGATAAATGTGGATGTTCATGTCCATGCTCGTGCGAATGCTGCTAAACTAAAAGCGCTGTTCTGCTCGCTTCATAAGCAGAAGGGGCCTGCCCGACCCAAACGTAGGTAGAGGTTTCCGGTTATCCTAGCTCTAGACAAAAAACCGGTTTTTTATTCTACGCTATAGTTACTAATGTGGAAACGATAGCAGAACTAGCAATATTAGCTATGAGTATGTTTTTAGCAGCATTTTTTTGTTTAAAAGTATTGTTCATACCAGATTCAACAGTTAAATCAATAGATAAAATTTACGAAGCTGAAGACATAGTATATGAAAATCAATAAATAAAACAATTTTGAATAACTATATACTTTGCAGAAGGCAGTATGTCAAAAAAGAAAAATTATGTGTTAGATACTAGTGTATATCTAACAGATGCAAATGCTATCTACAAGTTTGATAATCACGATATTTTTATTCCTCTTAAGGTTTTAGAAGAAGTTGATAATCATAAAAAACGACAAGATTCAGTGGGATCAAATGCGAGACAATTAATTCGCACCCTTGACGATTTGAGAACCAAAGGATCTTTAGAAAAAGGCATTAGAATTGGCAAAGGTATGGGCATAGTAAAAGTTATATCATACTCAAGCTTGAATAATATAATTTTTCCCCCTGATTTGGATATGAGACTACCAGATCACACTATTATAGCGACCGCCAAAACAATTCAAGCCTCCTTACCTGACAGAAAAACTGTAATGGTGAGTCGAGATATTAACATGAGAGTCATATGTGATTCTATTGGCATTCCTGCAGAGGACTTTATATCTGAAAAAGCTGTTAGAACATCTGAAGAATTGTACAACGGCTTTGTGGTACATTCAGTTGATGATCAAATAGTTGATCAATATTATGCTGGTGAGGATGTTTTTATCGAAGAAGAAGACTTTGAGGAGCCTTGGTATCCAAATCAATATGTTATGTTGGTATCTAACTCTAATGAAAAAAAATCCGCACTAGCAAAGTACAAAAATTCTTTTGAACCTTTACAACAGGTAGTTCATAAAGATATCCATGATTGGAACATAAATTCCAGAAACAAAGAACAAGCATTTGCTATTGATTTATTATTAGATCCAGACATAAAAATCGTGTCATTAATTGGGCGCGCCGGTTCTGGTAAGACTTTGATGGCTATAGCTGCAGGCTTACAGCAAACTATTGGTCTAAGAAGTGAAAACAATCATTACGATCGAATGATAGTGTCTCGTCCAGTTCAACCATTGGGTAAAGACATTGGTTTTTTACCCGGCACTATGGAAGAGAAGATGCTTCCTTGGCTTATGCCGATTCAAGATAATCTTAAGTTTTTGATGGGTGACAGAACATCTCTTGAATTGTACATGGAAAAGGGTAAAATTGAATTAGAGGCTTTGACATACATCCGTGGACGTTCAATCGCAAATGCTTTTATTGTTATTGATGAAGCTCAGAACTTAACAAAACATGAGGTTAAAACAATCATCACACGTATTGGTGAGGGAACAAAAATTATCCTCACCGGTGACATTGAACAAATTGATAATGTGTATGTTAACGAAACATCAAATGGTTTAGCCCATGCTATTGAAAAATTTAAAGAGTATCCGATTGCAGGACATGTAACTTTTAGAAAAGGTGAACGCTCAGAACTTGCGACACTTGCATCAAAAGTATTGTAAAAGAACATTTTATATGCTATAATAACCTAAAGGAGAAATCGCTATGAGTGATAAAAATATAGAAGCATCATCCATTACTGAAGAACAAGCACACCAAAATCCAGTTTTAGGTATGACCGTTGAAAAAGATTCGGAATTAAAAAATTATTTAGTTGAATACGTTGGAACTAAATTCGATAGAGAAGAAGTTACAGTGAACATGGTAGCTGAAATTATGGCTCATGAATTTCCCGAGTTTGTCTATGCAGTTGCAGAAGAAAACTTTCTACGCGGATACCAACTTGGTTTAAATGATGCGGTTAATGGATTTACTGATGATGAAGAACTACATTCAACAGAAGCAGACTGAAATTAACGAGCTTCAAAATAACTTTTATACCAGTTCTGGCATACATGTATATATTAAAGATCCAGTAGAACTTGATATAGTTCAGAAAGCTATATCCAAAGTTGAAGAAAGACTACCATCCCATATATTAAACGAAATTGAGATGATTATATTTGGTTGGTTTACCGAATTTGAAGAGAGAGATCTGAGAGCTTTTTATGATTCAGGGACGTTATATGTATCTAATGTTCAATATGATGACATCGAACTATTTGAAACAATAGTTCATGAAATTGCACACGCTGTTGAAACAACATATGGGTATGAAATATATGGAGATGGTAAAGTACAAGATGAGTTCGTTAGAAAAAGAAGACAGTTGCACGACATACTATGGGATAGTGGATACAAGATGCCAATTTCTTTTTTTGTTGATACAGAATACAATCAAGAATTTGATGAACTATTATATAAAAAGATAGGATATCAAAAATTAGATGGATATGCGGCTGGTTTGTTTATCAGTTCATACGCTGCGACCTCACTTAGAGAGTATTTTGCTACTGCATTTGCAGAATATTTTACAAGTTCAAATCACAATTTTCTAAGAAAAGTAAGCCCGCTTGTTTATAAAAAAATTAACTCCATAATTTATGATGAACAGCTTGACATATAGTATTATGTTGTTATATTATAAGGTATATTTGAGGTAAAAATGGCACACATTTCTTATTCTGAGCTTAAAGACTGGGCCCACTGTCCGTTTTATCATAAATTAACACGTATTGACGGTATCGACGGTTTTACCGGTAATCAGTATACTGCTTTTGGTTCAGCTATTCACTCTGTATGTGAAAAAAAACTTCTTAATCAAGAATTTTCTGAAGATTACTTTGTTCAAGAATTAAAGAAAAACATTTCCGAACTTGATGAACCAGTAGATGATAAAACAGTTCACCAAATGATGAAGCAAGGAAATAATATTATTCCTGAGATTGATAATGCGCTTAACGATTACTTTGAAGAGTATGAAGTGCTTGCAGTTGAAATGCCTCTTTACGAGAATATTGAAGGTGAACAGCATAAGTTTAAAGGATTTATTGATGCAGTAGTCGCAACTCCTGATGGTAAAGTTCACATTTTTGATTGGAAGACATGTTCTTGGGGCTGGGATGCTAAACGACGCTCTGATAAAATGGTGACATACCAACTTACTTTGTATAAACATTTCTTTTGTCAAAAAATGAATATTGAGCCAGCAAGCGTTGAAACACACTTTGCACTACTTAAAAGAACAGCCAAACAAAATAATGTAGAATTTTTTAGAGTTACAAGTGGTCCAAGAAAAACAGAAAATGCCCTTAAACTTTTAAACACAGCAATATACAATATTAAAAATGAAAGGTATATTAAGAATCGCCTTTCGTGTACAGCCGGATATGGCTGCAAGTTTTATAAGACAGAACACTGTCCTTGAGGAATAAATGAAAAAAACTAAAATTTTAGTGTTAGCCGATCATCCATTGTCGCCATCTGGTGTCGGAACACAAACAAAATATATGATAGAAGGCTTATTAAAAACTGGTAGATATCAGTTTATTTGTCTAGGCGGCGCTATGAAGCATAACGACTACACTCCTGTTCAAGTTGAGCCATGGAAAGATGATTGGACTGTTATCCCTATAGATGGGTATGGAAGTCCAGAAATAGTCAGATCAGTCTTGTATAAAGAAAAGCCAGATGTTTTATGGTTTATGACGGATCCTAGATTTTATGAATGGCTGTGGGAAATTGAGAATGAAGTGAGAAGCTTAGTCCCCATGGTTTATTATCATGTGTGGGATAATTACCCTGCACCTGAGTTTAATGGTAAATGGTATCGCTCTACAGATGAAATTGTAGCTATCTCAAAAGTAACATATGGGTGTGTTAATGAGGTTGTTCCTGACGCATCTTTAACCTATATTCCTCACGCAGTCCCGGGTCAGATTTTTCATCCAGTTCAGAATGCCGAAGAAGCAGATGCAGTCGCTACTTTAAGGGAAAACATCATTAATACTTCTAATCAGCATAAGAATCCAAAGAAAAAAATATTTTTCTGGAATAGTAGAAATGCAAGAAGAAAACAACCCGGTACTCTTATCTGGTGGTTTAAAGAATTTTTAGATGAAGTTGGGCACGATAAAGCATGTCTTGTTATGCATACAGACTCGCGCGACCCACATGGGCAAGATTTGCCGCATATAATTAATCAGCTTGGTATTACTGATGGACAAGTAATGTTATCAACAAACAAAATATCACCTGAAGAATTATCTCACATGTATCGTGCTGCTGACTATACAATTGGAATTAGTGATGCTGAAGGATTTGGTCTGTCCACACTTGAATCTTTAACGTGTGGAACACCGATCATTGTCAATATGACTGGTGGTCTTCAAGAACAAGTAACAGATGGTTCTAATTGGTTTGGTTGGGGTATACAACCTGCTAGCAAGGCGGTCATTGGCTCACTTCAAGTTCCATATATTTATGAAGATAGAATTTCTCAGAAAGACTTTAACTCAACGCTTAAAAAAGCTCTCAAATTGTCTAAGCCTAAATATGAAAAAATGAGTCAAGCTGGACTAGAACATATAAGACAAAATTATAATTTTGAAAATTATCAGAGTACGTGGGTTAATTTTATGGATGATGTAGTAGAAAAACATGGTTCGTGGGATACAAGAAAAAATTATAGAAGATGGCACTTATTGGAGGTTGCATAATGAAAAAGAAAGTATTGCTTAGGGCACCAGTTCTCACCCGTTCAGGCTATGGTGAACAATCTAGATTTGCCATGAGATCGTTGAGGTCACGAGAAGATATCTTTGATATTTATATTCACCCACTTGAATGGGGTCATACATCATGGGTTTCGGAAAACGATGAGGAAAGACGGTGGATTGATAGCAGAGTTGAAGCTGCGATTAACTACATTCAAGGTGGTGGAACTTTTGATATTTCTGTTCAAGTCACAATTCCTAATGAATTTGAAAACCTTGCATCTCATAACGTTGGCTACACAGCCGGCATTGAAACTACAAAAGTAGCTCATCAATGGCTGCAGAAAGCGAATGCTATGGATAGCTTAATTGTTGTTTCTAATCATGCAAAAAATGTTTTTGAAAATACAACCTACGAAGCGGTTGAACAGGAAACAAATAGAAGAGTTGAGCTAAAATTAAACAAGCAAGTTAGCTCTGTTAATTATCCCACCAAAGTTTATGATAACTTAAGTGCTCTTGAGATGGAACTTGATTATGATTTCAACTTTTTAACTGTTGCTCAGATGGGCCCTCGAAAGAATTTAGAAAATACAATTAGATGGTTCATTGAGGAGTTTCATGATGATGAAGTTGGTCTTGTGGTAAAAACTAATGTTGCAAAAAATTGCCAAATTGATAGAGAAATTGTTCATGGTAATTTGTTAGGTATACTAAGACAACCCGAATATGCGGATAGAAAATGTAAAGTATATATGTTACACGGTGATTTGACTGATCAAGAAATGCACGAAATACATTTACATCCAAAAATTAGAAGTTTAATCTCTTTTACACATGGTGAAGGATTTGGTTTACCGATTTATGAGGCTGCTTATATGGGCACTCCTGTAGTCGCTACTGCATGGTCTGGACAATTAGATTTTCTAGTTGATGAAAAAGGGGAAAACCGATTTTATAACGTTTCCTTTGATTTAATGCCTATTCCAGAACAAGTTGAATGGGAAGGAGTCTTAGTTAAGGGTTCAATGTGGGCTTACCCACGTGAGACATCTGCAAAAATTAAGATGAGACAATGCTACGATGATGTAAACGCTGGTAATAGTGATGCATGTGATTATGCTAAAGAACTACATGAAAGATTTTCCGAAGAGAAAATGTACGCGGCTTTTGTGCAATCAATAAATCATCCAATCACAGAGATTGAACAACAAGAGCAAGAAATTCTGGAATTTGAATGAAAAAAATAGTATACATTAGCGATGTATTTGTAGAACAATTTGCTGGTGGTGCTGAGATAAATGATTCAATTTTAATAAATGAAATTTCCAAAACTCATAAAGTAGTTAAGTTACTGTGCAAAGAAGTTACAACTAAACACATCAATCTTTATAGAAAATGTGGGTATAAGTTTTTAGTGTCAAACTTTGCACTTATGGGTGTTGATGTTATGAAGGCATTATCTGACGTACCCAACTCATATTCTATAATTGAGCATGATCACAAATACCTCAAGCATAGAAACCCTTCAGTATATGATAATTTTATTGCACCGCAAAAAGATATAATAAACAGAATTTTTTA
>Ga0163110_10000892_pt1 | contig 14690 bp, 8 predicted proteins | sample CRUFie1St17metaG_FD_108703 | JGI IMG/M metagenome (GOLD analysis project Ga0163110, IMG submission 108703) | Marine microbial communities from the Costa Rica Dome - CRUD Field 142mm St17 metaG | ecosystem: Environmental > Aquatic > Marine > Oceanic > Photic zone | place: Costa Rica: the Eastern...
CATTGGCGTGAATTGGCAACCCGGCTCCGCTAGGCTCGACCTGCAACCGATGCACCGCAGCATCGTTCGCGCCGCCAACCTCGCACAGGGCATGAATGCGTGGTCGCTTGAAGCGCTGCGTGCTGTGTTTTTCTCTTCAACCATGCCTTTTGTCGAGGACATGTTTCCTGAACAGATTCACCCGGAAAGGAACGCCTATCGCCCACGTCCCGACCCGGGCGTGCTCGGAGACCTTGCTCGCCAGTTTCACGTCTTAGGAGGGCCAGGGGCTATCGCCCGCTGGCTGGGTGTTCTTTCTGTTGCTGAACCGTCTTTTTCGGAGCGAAACCCTGAGGCACGAGCGCAAGCGTTGGAGGAAACACAGTGGTGGCTGGGATGCCTGCTACACGCTTGGGCACCTCTGCTGCCAAACGAGGAACGGTATCTGCTTCGTCGTGCGTTGGTTGGGTGCACCACTGGACAAACCCTGCCCACCCCATCTCCCACGAAATCCGGCATGGCCTGGCTGTCCTGGCTTCTGGAAAAAATTGACGTGGCGAAACTGGAGCATCGGCGGGCACCTTTTGATGCAGGCTTTGGAGCCGTGCAACGTTTTATTGAAGCCCTCAACGCGGTAAAGCATCAACTCCATTCGCTTGATTTGCCATTTCCCGATGAGGGTCGCGGATTCATTGACACGCTGGAGCACGTTGGTGCAACAACGGACGTGCCTCATCGAACATCCCGAACAGACCGCATCAACGTGGTGTCGCCAGACGATGCATTGGGGTGCACGGCCGACCTGCTTTTGCTCGTGGGTTTGGACGTTGATGCTTGGCCGATGCGCTCACCGACCGTTCCGTGGCTTGACGCTCAAGCGCAACTTGAGTTGGGCCTCTTTCAGACAGACCGCCTCGTCAGGCGCGGGCGGCACCACCTTCGCCACTTGCTAAATGCAGGCAAGCACGTCATCGTCTTTGATTCGTCCCCCGAGGAGGGAGGTGGACCGTGCGCACCCCTTGCAGAATGGCTTGAGGAGGTCAAACGCAACCGAAGCTGGGACACCATGAGAGCACCCCCGTCTTTCCTTCCGCCAGAGCTCTACCAGGGGGAGGAAGGTGTTCGCTCGTTTCGGTGGGTGTCGAGAGAGGACGGCCACGGCAGTTGGCTGGCACCTGCTCTCTATTCTCACGAAGTAACGCCGTCAGGGTTGCGTCGCGTGCGTCATGGATTTGCCGGAAGAGATCGCCGACAACAACTCGGTATTGACCTGCAACTGCATCTGCAAAGCCGAGAGATTCTCAACAATGCAAACGCCGTTCTTCATGCGTTTGAAAGCGGTATCCAAGCGGACCGTCGCCGTCGGCAACCGCATGCAAAACGGGTTCCAAAGAACCAGACCTTTGACTGGGAACTTCGCCATCAACTCGCCAGCATTGATGCCGTCACTCTCCGTCCGACCCGTGCTGCACTGAGCGTTTCCGGAGTTGCGCCCGGCGTGTTCCCGCACCTTGGCCACCGTGAAGAAAAATCAATTTCGGTCACCGTTGACCCGAGACCACTTCCTCCTTATGGTGGGGCAGTTCAAGGATTGGAGGACCGATTTGGCGACATGCAGGCGCCCTTGGAACGTTCGGTGTGGTCGCCAAGTCGCTTAGAAGCGTGGCTAAAGTGCCCGCGTCAGGCGTGGATGAATCAGTTTCTCAGGGCAACCGACGACGAGGAATTGACCACGGAAGACATTGATGTTCGCATTCGCGGCCAGGTGGTGCACGATGCCGAAGCCGCCATCATGGAAGGTCATGGCATTCCGTTTGGAAAGGAGTACGCCGGCACACCTCTGCCGCTGCATCTCGGTCCTATGGGGCAGGGTCGGGCGGGCTGGGACGCCGTTTTGGATTTCCTCGAGCAAAACGTTCACTGGTTGGGTCGAAACAATGCGGTTTCGGTTCATCGAACCAGGGACCTCATCGACGCCTCGCCAGAACTTTGGCAGGCCCATCAAGACGGCGAAGTGGCGTTGGCCCCTCGGGGGCGCTTGGCTCGCCTGCTTGAGGCCGATTTGTCACTTCACAACTCGGCCCCTGTGGCGTTGGAGTGGGCGATGAGAACAGAAACCGATCGCTTCGTTGAACTTGACACCGAACCCGAGGAATCGGACGGCGGCCTGCGGGTGTTTGGGTACGCCGACAGGGTCGATGTCCTGGTGCTAAATGAAACACAACGAAACGAACTTGAGGAAAAGGGCATCATAGGCGATGCCTCTCATGAAACCCCTTTTCCATTGCATGGTGAACCCCGCTCAGCGCAACGGCTGGTTGTTATTCGCGATTTGAAAACCGTGGCGGGGCCTCCAAAAAAACTCGCTGGGCTGCGCCACATGCGTTGCTTGTTCGAAGATCTTCAACTGGCGTTGTACGCTCGTGCCTGGGAATTGCTTCACCCTAACGATCGCGTGGTGGGTGTCGGTGGAAGCGAGGTTGGAGAATTCACACGGCATTACGTGGAGCTTGACAGCGACATCATGCCCTTGAAGGACAGCCTCGAGATTGGTGAAGTGTCGGACGTGTTTCCGAAGCATTTCCCTGCGGAGACAAGAACAGGTCACACCACAACCCCGTTTCGCCGCTGGATGGCTGAGCGCCTCGCTGTAGCGCAGCGGGCGATATCCACCGCCGGCGAGGGCGTCGTCAACCCAACACCAGGAAAGCACTGCAGCTACTGTTCAATCGCCCATTCGTGCGCCGTTTCGGATTACACCGGGGGGGCGTTCTCGTGATTGAATTCAACAACAGTCAACGGCTTGGTCTGGACCTTGACCGCCACATCGCTCTTGATGCCGGCGCCGGTACCGGCAAGACGACCGTCATGGCCGAGCGGTACGTTCAGCACCTGATCGCTGCTGACCAGCGAGCCACTCACGTTACGCCACCTGGGCCGAGAACACCCCTCTCTGGACACGGAGCCTTACGAGCTCCCAAACGGGAACGGACGGATCTCAAGGAATGGCAAGGTCTGTTGCCTTCAGAAGTGGTGGCCATCACCTTCACGCGTAAATCAGCAGCCGAACTCAAAGCAAGAATTCGCCATCGGCTGTCCCTCACAAGGGCGCTTCCACCGGGGCCTGAGGACAACGACGGCGTTTTTGACCCTCGTCTGCGAAACGAGGGCGATGTCGAGATGTTGCTTTCTTCCCTCGACGAAGCCCCTATTTCCACCATCGACGCTTTCCTCAGTCAACTCGTTCAACCGTACATCGATCTTGTGGCCCTTTACCCCTCAAACCAACAGGTCACCGAAGAACGAAAACCACTGATGATTCAAGACACCCTCAACGCCGTATGGCGCATCCGTTCCGTTGACGACGCCAGGGATGCAGGGGTGCTCAATCACCATCACCTGTTCCTCGAGGCCAGAAATCGCCTGGTCACGCGTCTTGGAGGGCAGGATCACGCTGAGGTGGTGCTCAATGGACTGCTCGATCGATCGCTGTTCGTTGAACAATCGCATCGCTCAATGATTCAACGCGCTGAGGACATGGGCTTGCCGTGGAACGGGCGCGGCCCTCCTCCCGTGGAGGTGCTCATGGACACCATTGCTGAACCGGTCCGCCCTTTGCTTGATGAATTCACGAGGACGCTCCATGACCGATTGTTGGATTGGGTTCAGTCTTTCCTTCCCTATCGTGCACAGTGCATCGTCCCTGCTGAGACGGAGACCACCCTCACCCGCTTCAACCACCTTACTCGCCTAACCTCTTCGCCACCACCTGAAACCGCCGGCGAGCAATTGTCGTGGATTTGGAAAGCCCTGCTTGGCATCGCCACCGCCTCTGCCCTGCTCAAAACGCCTTGCTCATTTTTCCCAAGGGACGCTCTGCCGAGTAGCGACGGTTGGCCTTCAGGCCTGCTTTCAAAAACACCGGTCAGGGGCATGAGCGGCGCCGACAAAACCGCCCTTTACAACAACAGCAAAGACTTGATGAAAAAAGTACGTCGCCATCTCAACACGCCAGAGGGAACGCTCATTCGTCTCTTGGCCCGGTCGGCGTTCTTGCTGAACCCAGCCGATGGTTTCGACGGCATGCCGCTCGATTCGGCTTTGAGACTTGACCCCTTGGAAGACCCGCTCCCCTCAGAACCAAGCGAGCGCGGCACCTACGTGTCCGCCCAACTGCAGACCCAAGTGTTGAGTGATTTGCAGGTGATCCACACGGCTTGCAATCAGATATTGGCAAGGCGAAAATCGCTTGACAACATGCACGACTTTGACGATATGCAGCGGTTTGCAGCGGATTTGCTACTGGCTCGATGCCCGGACATCTGCCGTCACCGATACCCTCCATCCGTCATCGATGCGCTCGACGGTATGGGCGATGAGCCGTGGACTGACGCCCACATTTCGCGTGCTCTTACCCTGCTCAATGACCGGCCTGCACTGCAGGAGGACCTGCATCGCCGCTTCTCGATTCTTGGCGACCTCCGCCGCCAATTCCGAGCGTTTATTATCGACGAGTATCAAGACACAAATCCCTCTCATTATCGGTTGTTGGCCAGGTTGTGGGGGCGTCGGCGGCATCATCCAGAGGACCCTCAACGGCCCCTTGGTGCATGGGACCCGACCGTTTGCATCGTTGGCGACATGAAACAGAGCATCTACCGATTCCGTCAGGCAGAGGTTTCGGTCATGCGCAGGGCCGTGTCGGCCGTGCGTGCGTTCAATCTCGACGAAATGAGCGAAAGCCGTCTGGACCACTTGCGACAAGAAGGGCATGGACGCGACCCTCGACCCGTGGGTGGAGGTGGGGAGACAGGTTCCTTTTCCAACGAGCACGATGGGGCGGTATCGGCCCCACACACCTTTGTTCCATTTGACCGGGAAGATAATGACGGCCTCCAAACCATCACCGATGAACGCCTCCTTCGACGGACGGAAGGGCACATTGACCTGACCTCAAACCATCGCACTCGCCACGATTTGATGGAGACCATGAACGACATGTTCGACGAAGTCTTTCACCCTCGATACCACGACCTGCCCGGGGACTGGCACGCTGAACCTCAGCGACTCCACCCGGCAAGAGACACCGAGCAAGACGGTGTTTTGGAGTGGCTGTTGCCGATTCCCGGAGCCGTTGCGGAGATCCCCAACGACCTTGACGTCGCCGTGAACACCTTTCAAGACCCTAACGCCTCGAGCGTTCAACTGGAACACGAACTCCTCGCCGACCGTCTTCACGCTTTGCTTCATCAATCCCCCACCCGTGTTTGGGACAGTCAGGAGGCCACATGGGTAACCGTGGCCGATGAGGGCCCGCCCGTGCGTCCACAAGACATCATGATTCTCATCAATTCACGCAAGCACCTTCCCGACCTTGTGGAGCGCCTGCGCGCCCGAAACATTCCCGTCATGGCCGATCGGCAGGGCTTGCTGTTGATGCAACCTGTGGTTCAGCCGTTGATGGCCCTTCTTGCCTTGATAGCGAGACCAACCATGCGCAAAGCCGCCGTAGAATTGGCCCGCTCTCCGGTGGTTGGGATGACCGAGCGACAGGTTCACGAAGCCCTCCAAACGCTCGAGGACGGGCATCAAGTCCTCCCGCACCTCATAGAGCATGCGCCAACAGATCGGGTCCGTCGTTTGTTGGAGCGTTTGCACCGACTCATTGGTTGGGGCGCTGTCTACGATGTTTTTGATACCGTTCTCGACGGGTCGGATCTCTTGGCCGCTTACCCTGACGATGCGCAACGCCAATTCGCGGAGGCTTGGCTCACCATCGTTCAATCCATTGGCAAGGAATCGGGTCACGACGCTTCGGCTATTTACCGAAGAATGGTGGCCGTTCGCGAACTCGGAGCTCAGGGCCCTCAAGCCATCACCCAACCCGATGCCTCCGCCATCAAGATCATGACCATACACGGGGCAAAAGGGCTGCAGGCACCCGTTGTGGTGGTCTCGGGTCTCTTCTCTGCAGGGAAGGCCGATGCGAGCATGTCGGTTCAGGACAACATTCTCGTCACGCCTCAAGTTCTGGCGGGCCGTATTCAACCGTGGCGAGCGAAAGACCGGCCAGAAGACGGGCTATGGGCGTTTGCTGCCGAGATGAACAAAGCGCAGGACAAGGCTGAACTTCGCCGAAAGTTCTACGTTGCTCTCACTCGAGTGAAAGATCGCCTCATCCTGACCGGCAGCCCGGGCAACGCTTCAACCTTTGATGAGGAAAGCGGAACGCTGTCGGTGCGTTTCGCTCCAGACCCTCGAACGATGGGCCGTATGCTGGTCGAAGGTCTCCGTCGGGCATCATGGCGCGGTGGCGGGATGGTGCCGTGGATCACCGGACAGGAATTGGAAAAAACGGAACTTCCCATGTTTGACCCGCAACGGGCCGAGACGCCGTTCAATCCGGCCCAGCTCTTGACCAACGCCAAGCTTGGAGAAGACGGGCTGTCCGGGTTGCGAATATACCACCATGCTTCGTGTTTTGACAGGGTGGAGACCGCTTCGCCTCAGCACCGTGCGCGAGCCCTGGCCACCCATCTTGACGCGTTGGAACCCCTCGAGACTGCACCCGGTCAACCCCTCCGTTTGGTTGAGAACATCAAAGGTGCCGCACACAACCTTGATGCCACCTTCAACTGCGAGCGAAGTTATTGGTTTGAACACGTCAAAGGCTGGCCAGCAGAACCCTTCCGCTTCCCGAACACGGCTGGAGAGCGGCCGCGTCCAAACGCTTGGCCTGAGCCCACCACGTTCGGTCTGATGATGCACAGGGTGCTGGAAATCGGGCTACGCAACCCGCGCTCCTTCAACGAACAAACACCGCGCCTCGACGCCTCTTGGATGCACGAAGGGGACGACAACCTCTCCTCCCAAGACACCGTTGGGAGGGTGATGAATGAGTTTGGACACGGCCCCAAACAACACCCGTCCTCTCGGGAGGCGGCATGGAGTAGCCGTCTCATGCATCTGGGTTCGCTCATCGACAAAGGTCTACTTGGTCGGTGGGTGCAGGGCGAAATCATTGACGGCTGGTCGGTGGAAGCCGTTCGCACGGAGTTGCCCTTTTTCCATCGTCAACGTTTGCGCATGACAACGCTGGATTCAGCAAGCAATCATCAGGCGCAAACGAGCCCGTTGAGCGTTGTCGACCACGTCAACATGGATTTCAGCGGCCGTGCAGACTTGGTGTTGGCCCTCGTTGATGAAAGCGGACAAGGAGCGCTTCAGGTTGTTGATTTGAAAACCCGTGGTTGTTTGAACTCGTTCAACGAGGAAGAGGCCTCGAGCGGCCATCCTCTTCAGCACGTCCCTTGCAGCGAGACATCCATGGTGCCCCAAAGCGATGAAGAGGCCGCTATTCTTCATGAACATCGTTTGCAACTCGCGCTCTATTCCCTTGCTTTGGAAGCGATTGAAGAGCGAAAACCAGAGCACGAACGTCGTGTTGTATTACCCCCCGCCTTGCTTCTTGGGGCCAACGGGCGTATGGTTCAACTCTCAGCAGGAGCTTTTGAGAAGGCAAGAGAGGACCTTCTTGCCCATTTGGAATGGCGCGCTACGGTTCACCTGAACCCCGACATGGCACCACCACCTCAGCGCGAAGGCGATCTTGGTTCGTGTCAGCAGTGCCCGTATTACAGGGGTGATTTCCGCCGATGTGCGCCCAAAGGCCAGCCGATTGGCTTCGTCAATCCGCCCGTCGATTCGCCGTGAGCACCAACGTGCCGTTCCACTGCTCCTTCGCGCCGACCTGTGTTGCCTCAACATCGACAAATCCTGCTGCGGCGAGGCCTTCTTTCCAACGCTTGATGGGTAACAGCGCCATATGGACATTAAGCGAGGGCCCCCAATCGTGGCTCGACGGGTTCTCTTGGTAGTGGTCGACACCGATGACCACCCGCCCACCGGGCGCCACCCAATCGTTGTGGAGCGTATGGAGAAATTCAATCGGGTCCTGAAGGTAGTAGAGGCATTCCATGCTGTGAACAAGGTCGACAGGTTCGGCGGGTCGCCATTCAGGAAGCGTTGCTTCAATGTAGTCGCCATCGGGGTCGACGGCTCTGGCTTTGGCGATCATCGATGGTGCGCCATCAACACCGCAGGCGTGCTTGCAAAGCGGCTCGGTCTTGAGCTTGCGAACCACCCATCCGTTGCCGCACCCGATGTCAATGGCTGTGAACGGCTGCTCTCTGCCTTGCAGCAACTGTTTGAGCATCACATCAACACTTGCGGCGTGGCCTTGTTGCATGCCTTCATCCCGGCCGATATCAGCCCATTCACTAAACAAATCGGTTGCTTCCCGAAGCCCCATGGAAAACAACGATTCACGGCGTCTCATGAAGATGTTCATGGCGAAAGGAACATGCAGGGCTTCGTCTCCGACGAATCATGCTTGACACGACCACCACGCTGGCTGATGTTCTCTATCCACCGATTGAGCCGCACACAACGGGCATGCTTCAGGTGTCAGACGTCCACACCATCGCCTGGGAGCAAAGCGGCTCGGCAGACGGCATTCCCGTGGTGGTTATTCACGGCGGACCGGGCGGTGGCGGCCAACCGTCCTATCGGCAGTACTTCGACCCGGCAGCGTTCAACATCATCCAGTTTGACCAGCGCGGCTGTGGAAAATCAACCCCCTACGCTGAGTTGGAGGGCAACAACACCCAAGCCTCAGTAAGCGATCTGGAGGCGTTGAGGGTCCACCTTGGACTCGAGAAATGGCACGTGTTCGGTGGATCGTGGGGCTCCACGCTTTCGCTCATTTACGCACAGCACCACCCCGAGCGCGTCATGAGTCTCGTTCTCCGCGGGATTTTCATGTGCAGGAAATCCGAACTCCATTGGTTCTATCAGGACGGCGCAAGCCACCTCTTCCCGGACGCTTTTGAGCCCTACAGAAACCACATTCCAACAGAAGAACAGAGCGATTTGATTTCAGCGTACTACAAACGACTCACCAGCGACGATGTGGAGATTCGCCGTGCCGCTGCGAAGGAGTGGACGCGATGGGAGATGGCTACAAGTCGATTGTTTCCAGACCCGGAATACCTCGAGAAAGCGGATGACCTTGATTTTGCCGTGGCTTTTGCTCGTATTGAATGTCACTACTTCATCAACGGTATCTTCGTTGAGGAAGGGTTCATTCTCAAGCGCACAAAGGCGATTGAACACATCCCTACGGTGATCGTCCAAGGCCGTTATGACGTGGTCTGCCCGCCCCGAAGTGCTTGGGAGTTGCACAAGGCGATGCCGCAAAGTCGCCTTGTCATGGTGCCGGACGCTGGGCACTCCATGGGCGAGGTGAGCATCGCTCGTGAATTGGTGGCGGCGACCGACGCCCTTCGGTAGGCAATCGGCCGTTCAAGGCGGGGCAATTGGTGCTCTTTTGTGCGTCGGCTTGATAGGGAGGAGTGGACTCGCACGATGTGGAGGCTTGACCTCCGGGTGAAGACATGACGGAAGGAACCATTACCCCTGAGGTCCAAATCAAGCAACTTGAAGAAGCGCTTGCCACCGAAACCGACCGCTTGCAGAAACTGTTCGCTGCTTACGAGACGCAAGAAAAAGAACTGGTCGATGCCAAGGCGGAAATTGAAGTCCTTGAGAAAGAAATCATCGATCGAGAAATCGAGAAAGAATCGCTTGAATCCATCATCGCCGAGAAGGATGTTCGCGTTCGCGAGTTGGAAATGAAAGCCACGAAGTCCTCAAAGCGCGTTGAGCATCTTGAGCCCGAGCTCGAGAAGATGGAAGAGAAATATTCCCGTGAAAAGGACCGACTCGGCAAGGTGTTTGGCATCGCCGAGGAACTCGACAACGACCTGCGTCTTGCCGTCACCGAAATGAAGGCGAGGGACGACTGGTACGTTGACCACATGCAGATTTTCGAAGACCTCAACAAAGCCATCAAACAGCGTTACGACATGATTGAGCGAGCCGTTGAATCCGAGCGCAAATCTCAACACATGTCCCGTGCGTTCACCGAGCGCGTTGAAGAAATGGTGCAAGCCCGCTCAGAGGAGATGGCCGAAGAGGAGGCCGTCGTCGCAGAAGCCGAGGAAGCCACAGCATCGGTTGAAGTGGTTGAGGAGCCGGCCGAGGAAGAGGCCGCTGCCGAAGAGGCGCCAGCACCCGAGGAAGAACCTGCTGCGGAAGAACCGGCCGAAGAAGCCTCTGAGGACGAAGCGCCAGCGGCATGGAGCGATGGCCAGGACCCCTGGGCCACGGAGTAGGTGATGGAATGGCCGGGCTAGCCCCCGGTGGTTTTGCCCCTGTCTTCACCATGACGATGATGGGCACAAGCGCCATCATCATTGGCGCCATCATCGACCCCATCGCCGGCTTGATTCCTCTTTTCGGGATGGGTTGTTTGATGACCGCCGTGTTTTTTGGTTATTTTTGGAGGGACCCGGACAGACCGATACCAAGAACCCCAAACATCCTCGTCTCGCCCGCTGACGGGCACGCCATGTTTTTGCGACGAGAACGGGCCGTGGCTCGCCGACCATCTCAGGAACAACGCAACAGCGGCCGTGTTGAAAACGACGCTCTCACCGGCGAGTGGTTTCCTGAACCGCTGGACGAACCGCTCACTTTTGCTACCGAGCAACGCTACGTTTCGGTTGCTCAAGGCGAAGAGCGACCAACGGACGTGTACAGGTTGGCCATTTTCATGTCACCTTTGGACGTCCACGTCAACCGTGCACCGGCGGCGTGTGTGGTGGAACGCATTGAACATCGGACCGGGAAGGGCTTGCGCAGAGGCCCGTTCCGCGCCGCATACAAGAAAGAAAGCGAGCACAACGAGCGGGTACGCTCCGTTCACCTGCTCAATAACGGGATACGAATTGAGATGACCCAAATTTCGGGAGCCATCGCTCGCACCATACTTCCCTACAGCTACGAGGGTGACACGTTGCGACGTGGCCAGCGGCTCGGCATGATACGTCTGGGTTCAAGAGTGGACCTTCGCGTCCCGGCCGAAGCATACACTTCTTCAATCATTACGGCTGAGAATCACAACACGGCCCACCCCAAAGGGATGCATTTGATGGCGGGAACAAGCGTGGTGTTTGAACCAAAAGCAGGTGAGGATGAATGAGTCGATGGCGTCGAACCGTGCCCGCAATTCTGTTTTTTTTGATGGCCAGTCTGCCCATGACCTACTTCCAGGTTGGTAACATCGTCTACACGCAGGCTGCAGCCAGCAGCCCTGACTGCTCAGGCCATTCTGCCCGAAACTCTCCTGACAACTTTAGCGTCACCCTGTGGCACGAAGACGTGACCACAGTCACCCATCAGAAGAACGAGACTTTGGCCTCGAACCTTGAACCGTTGTGGTTTGATGCATGGGACAACGTGACCATTGATGTACCAAACGAACCCATCACCCTCGCGGCATGGGTCATGGACCATGGCACCGACGATCCTTGGGTCATCATTGTCCATGGCATTCGGTCCTGCAAGGCAAATCATGAGGCGCTTATTCCCGCAGCTTGGCTCTACCAAGCTGGCTACAACGTGATTTTGTTTGACATGCGCGATCACGGAAACAGCACGACTGAGGACGGGCTTATTTCCGCAGGGCAACGAGAGCACCGAGATGTGTTGGCCGTTTGGCAGTGGCTTCAGGACACCAAGGGTGCGGAGCCTGAGCATATCGGTGCTGTCGGCATCTCAATGGGCGCAGGGGCGGTCACCATCGCCTTTGAGCAAGAGCCGAGGCTCCAGTCGGTGTTTTTGGAATCGCCATACTCGTCCATGGGTAGCGTGATTGAGGAAGAACTGGTCTTTGCAGGATTCCCCACGTTTCTCAAGGACGCCGCCCTCTTTGCTGGGAAAGTATCGTCAGGCGATAATTTGGTAAAATACGAACCGATTGAAGCCATGGGCGTCGTTGGAAACCGGTCCGTGTACGTGACCCATTCTTTGGAGGACATTCGCATCAACATCTACCATGGAAAAGCGATGTGCGACGCCGCCAAAGAGAGCGTCAATCAAGACGGTTTGGTTGAATGTTGGTTTGAATCATCGGCGGTTGCCCACAGCGACGACGACCGAGAAGGTATTCTGTCCCACATCACACTGATGCTCACCCAGCCGGATGAATACCGGAACAAAATGCTCGCCTTCTTTGGAAAAAGCATAGGCGAGCCACAGCCGGTGGTTTGAAACCAGTGATGTTGACGGCACAACCCGGTGAACCCCATGTCGAGCGCAAACCCCCTCCCTCTCCTCGGAAGCGGAGAGAAAGGCTTGCGAATACACGATTTGGTCAAGGCTCCCGCCAATACACCGTGGGCCAAAGCCAAGCAGCAATCTTGGAACGCCAGTGAACCAGCCACCGTCTACACAACACCCGAGGTGTTGGCCGACGGGACGCCATGCAGCGCGATAACCATCATCATGCGCACCAAGGGATGCCATTGGTGGTGGTCGTCCGGGTGCACGTTTTGTGGCTATTTCAACGACACAAGAGACGACGTCACAAGCGAGAACCTCCATGCTCAATGGGAGGCGGCCAAAGCCCAGTCCGACAATTTCAGCGGTCAGGCCATGGTCAAAGTGTACACCTCCGGCAGCCTTCTGGAGGACCGCGAGATACCCGTCGATTTCCAAGAAACCGTCTTGCGTGATTGTGCAGAACTTGGCAAGGAACTGATCGTCGAGAGCCGGTGCGAACAACTCTCGGATAAGAAGTTGGCATGGGCGACTTCGATCAACCCCACCTTCACCGTCGCCATCGGCTTGGAAGCTTACGATAACGAAGTGCTTCGTTTCCACGTCAACAAGGGCTTCACCACCGCCTCATGGGACCGCGCCGTGGCCAATTTGAAAAAGCACAACCTGAGAATCAAAACCTACCTGATGTTCAAGCCACCGTTCATGAGCGAGGCAGACGCGCTGGACCACTGTGTCAAGTGGATAGGCGATGTTGCTGAACATTCCGATGAGATCTCCATCAACCCGATGAACATACAGCGCGGCACCGTCATCGACCGCCTCCACCGGCATAACGAATACCGCCCGCCATGGTTGTGGTCCCTCGTTGAAATGATTCGCAGGGCTCACCCACTCGTGCATCCAAAGGGTGGCATCAACGGCGATGAAGATCAAGTGTCGCGCCTCATCGTTCATCCAACCGCAGGCGGAAAGATTCGGGGTTCACACAACTGCGGTTCGTGCGATGCGGAAGTCGTCGCCGCTATCGAAAGGTACGCCGTGTCAGGAAGTCTCCAAGAATTCGAGGGCCTGGATTGCTCGTGCAGGCTGGCCTGGGAAGCCGAAGTAAACCTCGAACGTCAACTTCCCGTGCCGTTGGGCATCTCCAAGGCGCGAAGAGGCTCGGCCGTCGCCCGTCTTCGCTCACCATAGATACGGCGGTGCGCTGCTTTTTTTCTCCATGTGAGTGGTGAATGTTTATCACCGCCCAAGAAGTCGGAGGCATGACTCCTCAGGAGTCAATTCGTGGGTGACCGGGATGACAAACTCTAGAGCTTTGCCTGATACGACCGTCGGGACGGGCGAACCCGCCGCAAGCCGGATTGTGCTGACCTTGTTTTTCGTGGGCCTGCTTGGTCTCTACTCCTTGTTTTCAAACGTCTTCGGTTGGGATAACCTTCCTCTCTTGGGTGAATTGGTTCCGTTGGTTCAGAACCTCGGCGGGAGCGGCATATGGTACTACTTGATCGGTTTCTTGGTGGGCGTAGGAGCCATCGTTGCGACCTTGGTCGGCGAGGTTCTTGCAGAGTAATGGAGGCATGGTGTATGGAAACCATCTTTTTCGCAGGCGGGGCGCTTATCACCCTTCTTTTCTTTCTCTCGCAATCGCTGACAAAAGGCGTTGGTACCGTGGGTGGAGCACTGAAACAAATCGGCTTGTTCATTCTGCAGAAGAACCCGCCCGGCCTTGTGGACATCTTCGACGACAGGGACGGTAGCGGTTCTCGCACGTGGATGAATTTCGGGATGCTTTGGTTTGTTTTTGCTACCCTTCTTGGCTTCTTGATGGGGTGGCACCACTACGACCCAACGGCGCTCGATTCATTGGCCAGCGTTGGTTGGTCTTATGATGACGGCTCGTCCTTGACCGACGCCACGCTGACCTTCCTGACCGTCGCCGTCATCTACGGCATGATTGGCAGCGGGATGGTCGCTACGGCCCGAAACGGCAACGGCCGCCTTGCCAGCGAAGCCAACGCTTCCATGGTGGCCTTGCTCCTCTCAGCCATCCTCTTGGCCACCTACATCCTTCCGTTTATTTTCGGGTTTGTCGGCTTGGACACCGACACCGGCCCCATTGCCATCATGCTGTACAGCTTTGAGACGCTGGCGGTGGGCTTGCTCTTGGTTCCTGTTTTCATCAACTTGCTCATCACGGCCGCCAACCGTGGTGAACAAGAACTCCAGACAAGCGTGTGGTTCCTGATCATGGGTGTCGCCGCCTACATCATTTCCATGATCTACATGTTCTTTGGTGAGCTTATTTCCGCTACCCAAATGGTTTGGCTCGCTGAACGGGTCGCCTACGGGTGGGCGCCTCTGGCGCTCATCTTCTCGGTTGGGTATCACATCATCCCCATGTCGGCACAACAACCGATTTGGTCGGGATCAATGCGTACAGCGAGCATGCTCCTGCTCTTCATCACCATTCCGCCGTTTTTCATGACCGACGCCTCGGGGAGTAACTTCTTGACCAACGTGGGGGC
>Ga0163110_10000894_pt1 | contig 14681 bp, 21 predicted proteins | sample CRUFie1St17metaG_FD_108703 | JGI IMG/M metagenome (GOLD analysis project Ga0163110, IMG submission 108703) | Marine microbial communities from the Costa Rica Dome - CRUD Field 142mm St17 metaG | ecosystem: Environmental > Aquatic > Marine > Oceanic > Photic zone | place: Costa Rica: the Eastern...
GAAGCAAACTGTCTAATAGGTGTTCTGACACCCGCCATGACTGGCGTTGGGATATTGATTTTAAAAAGTGAGGTCGCATCGTAATATCTCCTTACGTAATACAATCTATCTTCTTTTGGATAGTTAGCAAACAATGTAGCCGCAATCATCATATACATGTGTTGTGGTGACTCGTATATTTCGCCTGAGCTTCTATCCTGGCAAAGATACTTGTCAACAATTTGTCTTAATCCAGCATAGGTAAAGTTTTCATCACGATTGTGTCTGATATAACTTTCTAGCTTTTCAAATTCTTCTTTGGAATACATTTCAAGTATCTGTGAATCATATACTTTTCTTTCAATGTTTTTTTGTACCATATCATACAGAGATACTTTTTCAAAGCCACCAAAAACATCTTTGTAGATTCCATAAAGCAATAATCTTGCCGCGGCATATTGATAGTTTGGGTTATCTAATGATATAAGATCATTCGCTGATCTAATTAATAAATCTTGTATTTCTCTCGATGACATTCCGTCAGCGAATTGAATGCCCGCATTCATTTGTATTTGGCTACTACTTACATTTGCCAATGCTTCACAAGCAAAATTAACAACCTTGTGTATTTTTTGTATGTCTAGTGGCACTTTACTGCCATCTCTTTTAATGATTTGTATTCCTTCTTTCATTATCTTTCCTTCGTAATAAAAATTATTTAGTGAAGCGGTGGTAGCTTGTAAATCCGTTGTGAGACAACATGTGCTGGTAGTTCTTTGGTCGTAATTGCTTCATTTTCGTATCCTAAAACTATACCTTTGTCTAGATATACAAGGAAAACCAATTCGTCTTTTAAGTTATCCTTACTGATATGTATCTCTATGTTAGCAGAACTAAACCGATCTGTTAACTGTAAAGTATAAGCGGTAAGTTGTGCGATTTCATGCTCAGAAAACTCCTCCTGTTCAATCAAATGCCACGGTTCAACCATGCTCTCTGGATCCCAAGGATTTATCTTCCTTGCTGATATAGGTAACTTGTTAGTGAATTGGACAAGAATATCAAAAGGTCTAGGATGTGTTTCTAGTTGTTCCCTTAGATCTTTCCAGAATCTTATCTTATCTTCAAACTTTAATCCAAGCATTAACCTATAACTTTGATCTTAAAAGTGAATCTACCTGCGTCATTTACAACAGAGTTTAACACAGAAACTATGATTGTGTCAACCGAAGATTGCCCATCCGTGTTTACCATTTGTGCCTGAAACTGTAAAGATGTTTCGTAATTGGCATCACCTTGGTAGTCGTAATCGTCTGTAAAGTTTAACGTATTGGTTGTAGCATCTAGCTGAAAAGTCATTTTTCCGCTTCTTTGAGCATTTACCAACGAGCTGTTGTAGAAGTAGTCCACTTCATAAGTTCTAGTATAGTCGCCTGGTAGCCTGAAGAAATAAGTGTAACTAGAGGTTTCAGAAACTTCTAACGAATGAAAACCTCCTAGTGTAGCATTTACATAACCTTTTATCTCCGATACGTATGGAAATGCTGATATAAATGCTTGGTTATATGATAGGTCTGCTGTTCTAGAAAATGTATCTTCTGTTGATGTATTACCTGGTTTTTCAAAATCAATTACAGAATATTGTGCGTTACCTTCTGTGCCTCCAACGTTACCAACACTTTCATAATTGTTAGCAATACTGAAATTATCTTTTCCGTTTTTAATTTTGATAGCTTCTCTATCTATGCCTTTAAATTGACAGTTACTAATTTTATTTTTACAAGGACCTGTCACTTGTCCTTGAGATCCAATAACAGAATTTTCTCCAAACATTACTCCATAACCACAGTTGTCCCAATAGCTACAATGAAAATGATTATTGTACACATCATCATCACTATACAATCCAACTCCAAACCCATCAATCATTACATGATCAAATTTATTTTGTTGGGTGCCTACGATTGAACTTAATGACCCTAACTTAATAGCGGCATTAGTAGTGGTAATTGTTTGTCCTGTAGTCCAAGGTCCTTTGAATCCAACATCAGCTATGTTACTCATTTTACAACTTTGTAACACTAGTGCTGGTAATGTTGTTGATATTGTATTAATAGTAAATCCTTGTAAGTGTAATTTTCTTGCTTGATTTAATGATGTACTAGAACTATCGTCAGCATAAGTTCCTGGAGTGCTAGAATCATTTACTGTTTGGAATGCTATTACATTGTTTGTTATATCAAATTTTGTTTTATCAGAACCTTCGCCAATTATACTAGCAAAGGCAGGAATATATATTGTGTTTGTAATTGTATATACACCAGCAGGAAAATGTAATTGTACTCTACTTTGTTCAGTACCTTTTGTGCTTGAATTAATATATAATTGATCAATAGCTCTTTGTATGGCTACTGTTTGATCAGTACCATCACCTGGTGCTCCAAAAGAACGGACTGACACCACTTCATCCAGTGCCTGTTGTAGTGTTCTCTTGACTGGTGATGAAGGTGTTCCTCCTGTTTGAACAGTTTCACCTGCCAAATATGTGTAGGTGTTTGCTAGAGCAAACAAGTCATCATGTTGTGTAATTAGCTTGGTGTTACCTACAGCTGGTGCTCCTTCTGCTACAGATCCATTTCCTATGTAAAGTTCTCTTGAATCTACAGCCCAACCAAATTCTCCACCTGCTAATTGCGGTATACCAGACCCTTGATTCTTCTGTCCTCTTCTTACTTGTATTCTGGATATCTGTACGACTGCCACTGCTATACTCCTTAATTATATTATATTTATGCTATCTTGTCGTAATACTCGTACACTCTATCCCACCATTTTGATTCCCATTCAGCAAAATCTTCGGGCCAAAGGTCGAACTGTTGATACTGTAGGTCTCTGGAACACATGAATACATGGCCTTCTTTAATGTCCGTGCCATATAGTTCATTATGTGCTAAGGCGTATGCCACTAATTGTAGATAATAATCTTCTACCCATTCTTTTTTCTTTGGTTTGTTTGTTTGTTTGAAGTCCATAATGGCGGGCTTGTCGTCATATGTACCAACTAAATCCGTTGTGCCTGCGTAAATCTTAGGATGATAAAGTTGTACTTCACTCCCCCAAATTTCTGTTACATGACTTTCTAAAACGTTCTCCCTAATAGTAGATGCCATCTTATGTGCTTGTTGAGCATAAGGATTACTACCAGGAGTAGGCCAGTTAGGCCAATCAGCTATATAATCTTCCAAATACTTGTGCATCCTTGTGCCAACGCCTGCGGCCTCAGTGGTAATTTCTTTAGCTTTTGTTTCGCCTACACGTTTACGCCAAGCGATCAAATGTGTTTTATCTTTTGTAGCATCTAATATAGTTGTTACACTAGCAACAGAATTTCCATCAGGACAGGCATATAGCCTTCTGCCTTCTACGCTTTTCTTTTTGATCTCTTTGTAATCATATTTTTCTACTATTAATGTCATTAAATTTCCTAATGTGTATTTGAGAATGGACCAAAATGCCTGTCACACATGGTCACAAAAACCACAACAGTGGATCATTCTTCTGTTCTGGATCTATACCCTGCTCATCTATCCATTGGTCCTGTAATTCAAAAGCATCAATTTCCAATGCTTGTTTACATTCAGCACGTTCATATTCTCCATCATAATACTGTACAAAATGAACCAGTTCATGTAGCAACACCACTTCCGAAAAGTGATCCTCTACCATGTACTCTGTTATGGAATCAGATATTACAATGTGATTTGTCTCATGGTCATAGTAACCTGCTATGTTACAATCATCGTGTGGTTCACTGTCTGGATATATCTCTGAGCATACAAACAATGGTTCTTCATGTGATACTTTAGGATAAGGATCTCCGTGGTATTCAAAACGAGAATTGTCAACTATCCATTGTACCATACTTTCAATTGTATGGTTGCCGTGTCCTGCGTTTACAGGATGGCAAAAAGCTAGAACTAATAAAGTAGTTACTATTAATAAATTTCTAACCATATTATCCAACTATCCAATTGTAAACTGCTCTCATGGCTAATAACAAATACATCAACTCCATTAATGCTCTAGGAGTATCTTTATCCTTGATAGCAAAATATATCCACATTGAACAAGATACACAAGCGATGGACCAACCTACCCATTGTGTTTCCGGATTAGCATTTGATAAAACAAAACAGCCAACGATAGCTATAATGAAACCTAACCACCGCATACCATTTAAATTTCTATAAAATCTTATTTTCATTCTATATCAAAATCCCATACAAGCACTCTGCGATTATCTTCTGTTGGATATGCTCCGTGCCAAACTCTGTCGTCCATCATAATTACTCTTCCAGGCTCTGGATGAAACTTATGATCATATGTGTAACCATTTTGATCTTGTAGCACCACATAGTTACAACCATTAAATATATTTTTTCTAGTAGGTTCTATTTTATCAAACATCATAACGCTTGACCCAAACCTTCTGTTTTGTTGCTTTGGTCTATCGGTTGAATGGAAATGTCCTGCCTGCCAACCACCTTCAAAATAGTTTATAGTCCAAGCTCTTGTAGAAAGATCATTGGGAGCTTCTGCTACTCGTTCTGTTACTTTGTTAATTGGCATGTCAAGTTGTTGGAATGTGTCTAACATCCAATTTTTATATTTTGTTCTTTGCTCGATCCAATCATCATTTTCTATAAATCTTTGTATACCATTTACAGTACAAGAGCCTGCCGACACATCAGCAGATGTAAAATCTAATAAAGGAAGCATGTCCTTGTAATCTGGATATATGGCACTGACTACCCAATGCTGATTAGATACCAAATACAATTCTATGTCGTTGATTCTTTTGGTTAATGCCATACGGCTCTCCTATTGTTATAGTATATAACAAATATTTTAGTATGTCAAGTGTTTTATGAAAGTGCTTTGGTTGCCGCTCTTGATGCCATATTATCTACAGTATCATCTGCTGGCTCTGTATCGGACTGTGGTACTTTGCCCCCTTTAAGTACCACACCCGTTTCGTCAAACTCGTCTACCAACTCTTGAATTCTTGGATCATTGTTGTAAGCCTTGATAAAACTTTCTCTGTCAAAATGCTCACTGCCTATGTTGTCGAGGAAATTATTTAAGTCGTCCCAACTAATTCTAGTTGCGCCTTCTTTGTGTTTTAAGTGTAATACTTGGACTAAACCGTCTCTAGTTTCGGCTTCGGTTATTCTATAGCCTTTTTTTTTGATCCTGCTAAAAGCAAGCCTAATCTTTTGCTTAATTCTACGCTTTCTCGTTTGGCCCTGTCGGCTGGCTCTTCGCCCCCTGCCGCCGCATCTGCTGTTCCAAACTCATCGCCTGCTGGGTCTTCTGCTTCTGCTCCTGCTTCTTCGTCGTCTACGGTTGGTTCCATTTCCACTTCCGCATCGTCTCCAGGAACTTCATCGCCCATTGTTGCTGGTGCGCCTTCTCCTGTCAAAATGGCTACGCCACCTGTCAAGGAGTCTCTGGTGCTTTCCAATGACGTGAATAAACTTTCAAGTGCTGGTTTTACTGTGCCTATAAATTCTTCTGACTTTTCAACACCCATTTCATCTCTAATCTTATCGCCTATTTCTAGCATAGATTCAGTCTGCATTTCTGCTGTGTCTTCCATCCAGCCTGTTACTCTGTCTACCATGTCCTTAGCGGCCATAACAAGAGCTGATTGTTCCTCTGCGCCTTCATTAAGGTCATCTGCGGCCTTGTAACGCTTGTCACCATCTTTATATTTTTTATAAGCTGGTGTATTGTTTTTCTTGTCTGCTTTTGTTACAATCATCTTATCATCATCTTTTTCGTCTTCGCCATTGCTTTCACGTTCAGAAATTTCAGTATTGATGATGTCAAGGAATAATTTGCTTTTTTGATATGTGTTGCTGGTATTGACAGCATCGAAACTTTCATTTGTTTCGAACTGTGATAATTGTGTTCTTAGTTTGTTACGAGCATCTTCTAGCTGTTCTAGTGTGAATTTTGAAACGTCAATCTTTTGACCAAATCTCTGGGAGAGATTTTCATTTAACTGTGCTACCGTAATCGGCTTTGAAAATTCTTTTATAAGCATATCCTATTCCTTATTGCAACTGTACATTTATTTATCAAATATATATCTTTCTATGTCGGCCAATGCGGCCCACGCCTTTTGTGTTGCTATATCGTATTTAATCTCTGCTGTCATGTATCTAGCATCATCTTCGGCATTTTCCATAGTTCTTTTGGCAAATAAAGCGTCATTATAGTGTTTACTGACTGTATCGTCTAGTTTTGTTATGTTTTTTACATCAAAGTTAGGATTTACAGCCATTTCTTTTGCTATTGCTAGTGATGCTGTCTTACTGAACGTATTTGCTATGAACTTGTTTGTTTTACAATTAAATATCCTATACCCATTGCTGTGTTTTCTAATAATAATATTTTTTACCCTAATGCTATTACCCTTTTCATAAGGAATGGGCATCCGTTCCAGTCCGGATATTATAATTTCTTCTAGTTGTTTTGTTAAGTTAGGGTCAAAACTCATTAGCAATTACCAATATATTTCCATCTTTGACTATCTTACTTACAAGAGCTTTGCGTATCAACGCCTCTAATATGAACCTATCTCTTTCTGAAAAATTATACATTGGAATTGCTTCTGAAGAACATTTATCTAAAGCTTGTTGTTCTTCATTTGTTTTGTGTATTTGAAAATCGCCTAGTAACTCATTAATCTTCATGATACCAAGCTCTTAAGTGCATTTTGTACTATAGGATTCTTTTTCTTAATAACCGTTTTTGGAGCATCTCTTTTCTTAGGATCAGCAAATGTTACTTCATCACCTGTAACTGAATCAACAGCAACTTCTTGTCCACCTATACTGAGCTTGTTACCAACCTTGAGAAGTTTCTGTGCGGCCATGTCTCCTACCTTAGCACCTACGTCTGCCGCTGTTTTTGCTATTTCTTTTCCTACTCCTTTTGCCGCTTGTCCTGCTAATTTTGCTCCAGCTTTAGCACCTTTGACAGCTAACTTACCAGCACCCTTTGCCGCGGCCGTTCCCATCTTGGCTCCAACTCTTCCTGCCGTCATGGCTCCTGTTGCTAATGCTTTACCTGCTACACCTGCCGCCGCTCCTAAGGCAGGAAGTATTTCATCTAACTGTTCTTCAGTAAGATGTGGATACATCTCTTTTAGCTTTTGTCTTTCGTCGACTTTGAATTCGTTTAGACGCATTAAGATCTACCTTGTTTTGCCTGCTTGACTAACATCTTCCATTTATTTCTAAGCATAGGATCAGCTAAAACTAATTGAAGGTTAGAAACATGTGGTCCAAGTTCACTTGCTATCTGTCCTGTAATACCTTTACCTTGTTGTATAGCTTTTGCTCCTTGAGCAAATTTTGCCGCACTCTTACCGCCAGCGAGTCTTGAGCCCATTGCCGCTCTTGCCGCATCTTGTGTTGACATACCATCAGCCGCCTGTTTTGCCGCCTTAGCCAAATCTCCTGATGCCTTAACAGCATTCGCTCCAATTTTTTGAGCACCTTTGTATGCCTTACCAACTTCTTTACCTACAACCTTAGCACCTTTTTGAACTGCCGCTCCAGCTTGTTTAGCACCCTTCACCGCCGCTTGTCCTGCCTGCTTGGCTACTTTTTGAACCACAGGCGCCGCTTTCTTAGCACCAGCTACTGCCGCCTTACCTGCTACCTTGGCTCCTTTTACTGCCGCCTTACCAGCAACTGCTCCAGCTTTTTGAAGTGCTTTAGCACCTGCGCCAAGCCCTTTGGCAATCGCCTGGGGAACTGCTTCGTCTAGTTGAGCTTCTGTAGCATTAGGAAACATTTCCTTTAGCTTTGCTCTTACGACATCTTCCCTAATTTGTTTAGCTTCAACTAATCTCATTTCATTCTCCTACGCTTTGTCGTGCGTTTCGTTGGTTTCATTCTAGTTTTATTTAACCTCGTTAGTCTTCTACTTGTAGGACTCATACGTTTTGTATATCTGCTTTTGATCTTTATCAATGGAGACCTTCTTGCTTTTGCCTTCTTCATTGATATCCTACTTGAAACCCTAATAGGATTGCTACAAGTCTGTGGCTTTGCTACAATTCGTCCTTTTTTCTGTCCGCTTGTACATCTATACTTGCGAACTACCTTGCCTTTACTACGGCCAAAAACTTGTACAGCTCCTTCTGGTATAATTTCTGAAATAATCATTTTTTTCTTCTATTCAACCTTTTCAAAGCTATTGATGCTGGATTGGTTCTTTTTGTTCTTTGAGCTTTACGAGCCATTCTAGCACCTAGTCTAGCTCTAGTACGTTTCATAGACATACGAGCTTTCATGTTTGGTGCCGCAAAACATTGAGAGATATTGGCAACTATTCTGCCACTGCGCCTGCCTCCAGTGCATCTATATTTTCTAACAAGTTTTTTACCTCTTCTTCCCCATATTTGTTTTTCATTTAGGTCCGAAGATACGATATCTGTTACTAGCATAACAGTATTTATGTTTTAAAGGTTAGTTAAAGGAAATAAGTAGGACGACAATGGTTGAGAGTAAACCAGCTACGATAGTTCCAGTAGCACCCAATACTACTTTCATCATAGCTTTATTGCCGTTTGTAATGTCTGAGTGGATATGCTCCACCTTTGTTTCAATCTTGGCTAGACGAGCTTCTAAGTTATTATATCTCTGTTCGCACAAATCAACGTGTGCTTCTAAGCTCTCTCGCTCTAATTTTGTGGCTCTTGCCATAATCTAAATCTCCATACCATGTATTCTCTCTCGGTAGGGGCCTTCTATACTATGCCTGATTATGTAATGTTTGCCTGTGTAATTACTATGTTTTTTGCCTTTTTATCTGCTGTTCTGAATACATTGTTATTTATCACAATCGTCTCATCTAGGCCAGGTATCACAGGAATAAGATCAAAGTTTTCTTCCAAAGATTGGGGGTTTGGTTCAGTACGTCCTTCGTCTACCCTTACTTCTAGGCACCATACGTTATGGCTTCCGGAGTAGTCAGATCCGAATCCAATTTTCTTTAATTTTTCTTGAGAAAGTTTTTGTAATGTAGGTGCTTTATCATATAAAAAGTTGTCACCTAGACACAAAGTCTGTATCATTGTCATGAAGTTTGCCTGCTGATGATTAAGTTTCTTGTCAGCATCTCTATACTGTTTTGTTTCTGTTATATCAATTAGGCTATAGACGTACATACATCTATTTAGTGGTCACAAAAAAAGGGCGGCACAATAAATGAACCGCCCTTAATTTTGTTAAACTAGTAACCTAATTATTATTAGGATACAGCCGCCGCAGTTAAGATACCAAGTTTAGTTGCTGTAACTGTAGCACCTGATAAGTCAACAGAGTCAACTGTTCCTAGTGCTCTGATAGCCGCTTGTAATGTAGCGACTACAACTGAATCAGCACCTTCTGTTGCGAAAGTTTGCTGAGTGTTTGAATCAACTAGTGGGCCTGCCGCGATGATAGTAGCTGTAGACATGATTGAGTCTAAAACTGCTTTTTGAGCGCCGTTAGGTCCTGCTGAACCGTTGATTGCGTTGATGTAGTCTACTGTAAAGAACTGGATGTCCTTACCAACTACTTCATAGTTAGTTGTAGTAGCTGTTGGATTTACTTTTGTTATTCCTGCCATTGTTTTCTCCTATTTTCTCTTAATGACATACTTCGTTACTCTACGAAGTTGTTATATGTATTTACCAAATAGGTGAAATTATTGCTCTCTAGACGTCTTTTTAGCTCGATTTTCTAAAGATCTTAGCATTTGTACGAAGCCAGGGCCACCTTTTACAATATTATCTATCATTGCTATGGCTGGCATGTATGCTTGTAATATGTTTGCGGGTACGCTTTTGTTATCCTTTGCTAGTTCTAAAAACTTTTTAGTCAGCATTAAATTCTTAGAACCAACAAGATATCTGTATCCTGCTAGATCTTTTCCTGTAACATCAAAGTCAGGTACACTAACCTTTGGCTCAGGATCTGATATCTTAAACATCTCTAAGTCTTTAAGTGCTGAAAGTTCTTCAAGTGGTTGGATAATATCACTTGCTCTTAATTTTGCCCTTGCCGCCATAAGCAATCTTGTGACTGCTGATTGCTTTTGTCTTGTTGACATTGTGTCAAAATTAAATACAATTCTTCTTACTGCTTTGTAATCAGAATTGGTTATACGTAATACACCTTCTAATTTAATGAATAATGCTTGATCATCCATTGTTGTGGTTCTGCCATATCTAAGATGTTCTACGTATCTATTGAAAGCCATTACAGGAAAGTAAGTTTTATCTCTAAGAGCTTTTGCTGATCCTGGGTCTTTCAATTTATTAATGGCTACATCATCGCCATTGATGAAATACACGAAGTTGTAAAGGTCAGTTCCGCTCATTCTAAAATGTTTGTAACTGTCGTAACCAGATGTGTTCTGGGCATACTTTTTTACGATAGGAGTCATACCTGGAAACTTTCTAAGCATTTCAAGTATGAGCATTGTTAAATATGCTCTTTCACAGCAATCTGTGTAGGTAAGAGATTTTGGCCCTTGCCCACGAGTCATCCTAGCTTCGTGTAATTCTTTAATAAAATCCATTAGGCTTTCGCTATTGCTTTGGCTAACTTATCAACTCCGTCAGCATCACCTTCTGGATCAGGTACTGACTTTGTAATATCTACATTACCTTGGGCTACCATAGTCATAATAGCATCAGCTCTATCTCTATCCAAGCCAGCCTTGCGAATAATATCTTCCATGCTGTCATCGGATCCTGCTCTAATCAATTCTTCTGAAAACTTAAGAGCATCTAACCATTGCTGATCATCTGGCCATTTTACGTCACTACTTCTTGGGCTGAGTGCCGCCTTAATTTGTTGTCCCATTCTTGCCATTTTCTTTTGTGAATCGCTCATGTCATATGGGCTTCCACCTTTAACTGGCATTGCTTCTTGATGTAGGTCAGCTTTGATTCCTTGAAACTGATCACCATCCATCATTTCTGTCATCTTCATTTGTCTCTCCTATCGTTGTACGGCTCTGTTTGCCGCTGTGAACCCTGCTCTATTTACTAATTTCATGTCGCCGCCAGGGTGTGCTAAGACATAACCTTCTCCTCCTGGCTTACCAGCTGTGGTAGCCTTTACGGAACTTGCTTGGGAATCTAGTTGTGATATAATATTGTTTTTAACTTTCATAATACCACTTACAACTTCCCATAAACTTTGAAATGCTTTCATGTTCTGTTTAACATAGGTTGCTATTTTCTCTTTCTTTACACCACTTATCTTTTCATGGTTCATAAGCCAACTCATAAAATCTCTACCCAAACTATCAAGTGTGCCTCTATCAACACTTTGGTTAACATAGTTGTATAGTATATCACTGAAGTTAGATAGTTTCATTGACTGTAATTTTGCTTTGTCAAGTAAGCTATCTAAATCAGCACTATCCTTTTTAATAATCTTAGCTAATCTTTCTACTTCAGCATTTGGTACTTCTGGAGGTGTTTCAACACTCATTGGAGGTACAACTAACAAATCATTACCTTCAAACATACCAATATCTTTTAATGGTGATTCGCTTCCATCGATGTCAACCATTCTATGAATTACAACTGCTGTCTTTGATCTAGCTATTCTCTTTCCTAAGTCACTTGCTACGTCTACTGCGTATTCAACTCCTCCCGGATTAGGTTTGAAAACAAAATTGTTCTCTATTACCTTAGGTGTTCTGTAGTATAATAAATCTCCCTTGAAAAAGCCTTGGAAGTTTCTTGGTACAGCTCTTTCAAATACTGTAAACACTTCTGCCATGTTGTTGGCAAATTCTATACGCTTTGGATCATCTTTGTTCTTTCCACCAGAACGACCGAGGAGCTCTGCTTTAAGCTCATCTGGACTTTTGGCTCTGCCTTTGCCTCCGACTTTGCCAAACCCGCCTTTGTCAGTGAAGATGAATTCTCCATTCTCATCGCGGCCAAAAATGACTGCGGGAGATCCGTCCCATTTAATAGTGACATCCTTGTGTCCTCCTTTTGCCATGTTACGAAGACTTGCCAAAGCTCTCATAGCACCTCTTGATCCTTCAAAGAAAACTAAATCTTCTATGTGTTGTATTCTTGCTCCTTCGTTTATACCTTCTTTGGTTGGGGGAGACATAGTCCAACCCTTCTTTTGAAAGGTACCAAAGTCTTTCATGTCTATTTCTTTTGTAACTAATTTACCAAACGCATTTCTATTGTAGATTACAACTTTATTTTGAGTGCTTCCTGCGACTCCTTTTTTAGTAGGAGACTTGCTTGGATTCAATACTTCCCAACCTGCCTTTTGATAGTCTTCTACTTTGTTAGCAGGTACATCTAAATATTTTTTCTTTTCCCTGTTAAACATCCTTACCATGTTTCCTGTAAGTCTATTCTTCACAGAACCTGGAATGTCAGCAATTTGTCCAATAGTTGTTTTGCCACCGCCAGCTTGTTTGTAAGCATCTCTAGCGGCACCTATTCCTCCGGTTGCGGCTCTACCTGCTTTGTATCCTGCCACTGCTGTCTTGAATATATTACCTAAAGCACTACCGCCTTTGCCAAGTGCCTTCTGTGCTTTGTTAGGTTCATAACCTTTAAGATTCTTAGGAGCATCTGCTACTGGAGCTTCTGCTAGTTTTAATCCTTTGAATATGCCTCTTGACTCAGGCATTGGTAATCCCTGTGCTTCGATGTTCTTTTGAAAGTCTGCTATCAGATTAGCATAATCTTTTCTTCCTTTAATCGCGGCATTGATTGTTTCAACACTATCTAATGTCTGTCTATTAGCATTAGGTCCAATTAATCTTTTTGCTATTTCTTCTGGATTGCTTGTAATAACCTGTTTAGTTTCTCTGTCTACTAATCCTTTTGTTGGTGACCATTGCATACCTTGTGCTTTAGCTACACTGGCCAACATGATCATTCTGTGAGCACCTTTGTAAATGCTGTCATCACCCGAACCCTTCAAGGCAAACTTCATCCAAGTAGGATCTCCAAACATGAGGTCCAGTTGTACAAAACCGTTCTTTGGATTGCCATTTATAGGTGTTTTGAAATGAACATTTGTGCCTGACTTTGCTACCCACTGTCTTGGATTATCATCTGGATAATTCTTTGTAGCCCACGTAACAAGTTTTTGGTACATGCCTTCTTTGTCTACTTCTTTGGCATTAACAGCAATATCAATATCTCCGCTAGAGCTACGTATACCCGTGCTACCTAGTTTCATATCCTTATGATCTATACCAGTTATCTTTTCTACCCAATCAAGAGTAGGATCGATATCATTTTTGCTGATCCTTTGTGTAACTGGCTTGCCGTCAGGATCCTTAAAAATGTTTCCGCCTTCCTTAAGAATCATTCTTTCTGCTCTCTTTTATTTTTTGAATACCACGCTTAAATTTTCTTGTATCAGCACTCTTAATACTGTTAATGAATCTACGTTCCAGTTCAACTGCCTCATCAGGACCGTAAGTATTATGGATCTTTTCAAACAAATTAATGGTGCTTTGTATCAAATTATGACCCGTGCTTTCTATAAGGCTTTCCTTATCCTTGTGTAAATTAAGGTTATTAAGCTCTTCTAGTATTGATCTGGTAACTTTTTTCATTGTTCCTATCCTATATATCGTATTTAGCTCACGCACAGATAAATATTATTATAATACGAGGGTGCAAGAATGAGTATAATAAAGTTAAGTTTCAAAGATAGAACTCTTTTGTTTGCGAAGTTATCTAGTATAGCTTATAGTAACACAAAAAAAGCAACAAGTCAAGCGAAAAAGTTAGGTTTTACCACAACAGAATTCTATGACAAAGATGGAGCTCAAGCATACCGTTTTATGAACAAAACGGACATTGTGATTGCTTGTAGAGGTACACAGCCAAACGAATTCAATGATATCAGGGCAGATCTTAGAGCTGTGCCAGTAATGGCAGAAACGGTTGGAAAGGTACACTTAGGATTTAAACAGGAAGTGGACGATCTATGGCCTATGGTTTGTGAAGATATCAACAGAAAAGTTAATCTTAAAAAACATTTATGGTTCTGTGGACATAGTTTAGGTGCCGCAATGGCAACTATTATGTCAAGTAGATGCCTACACAACGTAGAACTAAATGATCCTGTTGAATTACACACTTATGGTTCACCTAGAGTAGGTTGGAGAAAGTATGTAAACAGCCTAGGCGTAACGCATCACCGTTGGGTAAACAACAACGACATAGTGACCGGTGTGCCTTTATGGATAATGGGATATGTACATCACGGAGAGAAGCATTACATTAATGCTTATGGCAAAGTAAGAAATCCTTCAGGTTGGCAACTGTTCAAGGATCGCATTCGTGGTATGTGGATGGGCATTAAAAAGAAAAGAATAGATAACTTTTCAGATCATAGCATCACAGATTACATCAAACACATTGACGGTTGGAAATCTTAAACAAATAAACTAGATACAGATTCTTCGTTAGTAACACGTCTAATTGCTTCTCCAAAAAGTTGAGCAACAGATACTTGTCTTGTCTTTTTACAACTCTTAGGACAGCGATTAGGAATGCTGTCAGTAACAACTAATTCAGCAAGAGCACTCTTTTCAACCTTTTGACATGCTTCTCCTGTCAATACTCC
>Ga0163110_10000897_pt1 | contig 14652 bp, 14 predicted proteins | sample CRUFie1St17metaG_FD_108703 | JGI IMG/M metagenome (GOLD analysis project Ga0163110, IMG submission 108703) | Marine microbial communities from the Costa Rica Dome - CRUD Field 142mm St17 metaG | ecosystem: Environmental > Aquatic > Marine > Oceanic > Photic zone | place: Costa Rica: the Eastern...
AGAGGCGGAGACAGATAGCATTAACCCCAGTGGATCGGGCTTAGCTTCAGGAGACGAACTATACGATGAGGCAGTCGCATTAATTGCAAGAGAAGGCAAGGCTTCAACGAGTTTTATTCAACGTCACCTACAAATAGGGTATAATCGTGCTGCAAGAATAATTGAACGTATGGAGAGTGAAGGCGTTGTCAGTAAAGCTAATAGAGTTGGCCGTCGTGAAGTACTTATTGGAGAAGTCAGCGAGACAGTCCTTTAAAAAGTTATATTTAACATTGTGCATATGTCTATCACTATCGGTCGCTACTGCAGCTACGCCTTTAGAATTGTCCAATAGAGATAAAGCTGATGTTAAAAGAGTAGAAAAGTATCTAAATGAGCTAATAACTCTAAAATCCAAATTTTTACAAGTAACATCAACAGGAGAATTCAGTGAGGGTACATTTTATCTATCTCGACCAGGAAAAATGAGAATTGAATACGACCCCCCTGCAAAACTATTGATTGTCGCAGACGGTACTTGGCTTATTTATCATGATATTGAGCTTGATCAAATCACACATCTGCCTTTAGGTACAACAACTGCTAATATCTTACTGAAAAAGAAAATAAAGCTTGGAAGCAGTAACTTGAAAATATCCAAGGTGGAGAGAGCGCCTGGTATAATTGGTGTTACAGTGATACCTGCTGACGAAGACACTGGCCAATTGACACTAGTATTTTCTGACAAACCATTAAAATTGAAAAAATGGGTCGTTATCGATCCTCAAGGCATTACGACTTCAGTCTCTTTACTCTCTTCACAACGAAATATTTCATTTGATGAAAAATTATTCAAAGTAAAATTAAAAGAGGCAGAAGATTTTTCAGAGTATTAAATTAAAAATCTAATCGATCATCCAAAAAACAACTTATACAAATTTACATTAATAGAGGGATTTTGTTTGTGCAAAAATAGTCAACACGCAACTTAGCTTCGTGCAAATTTTTTGTGTCTAAGGAGCTAAACGATAGCCGCCAGGTTCAGTCTTTATTATTTGCGCATTAGATGGATTTTTTTCTAACTTTTGACGCAAACGATAAATGTGTGTTTCTAACGTACGTGTGGTAATCTGTGAGTTATAACCCCAAACTTTCTCTAACAGAACATCACGACTGACCACTTTATTGTTGACCTGATGGAGATATTTTAAAATAGCACTCTCCTTATCTGTTAAACGCACTGTTTTGTTTGTATTCTTCTCTATTAGCAAGTGAATGCCAGGATGGAAGCTGAAAGGGCCAATAGCGATAATTGCATCTTCACTATACTCGTGTTGGCGAATATGGGCTCTGATGCTAGCCAACAAAACAGCAAAGCGAAACGGTTTTTTTATATAATCATTAGCCCCTATATCAGAACAAAGTAGATCTTCAACATTTGATTCAGCCTCAACAAGCATAATAATTGGAGATTTAAAACCACCACTACGCAGCAAGCGGCACACTTTTTTGCTATCTATATCAGGTAAGATCTGGTTCAAAATTATAATTTCAAAGCTACTTTTCTCGGTTTTTTTTAGGGCCTCTGCACCACCTATAGCAACACTGGGGTGAAATTCTTGTAGCAGTTGAAACTGTTCATTGAGCATTTCCAAGAGCAGGGTTTTATCATCGACAATAAGTACTCGTTTACCACCCGTCATTTTTTATCGTTTTAATCTCCAGTTATAAATTTCTAATAACTATTGTTGAGGTAGTATGTTCTGATTATTTTTAGTAGATTGATATAATTTGTTAATTGTACCTTTTAGCATTTTTCTTCTAAAAGTATATTATTCTAATTATAGTTGGCTTTATTATAAATGTCTGACAAGTTTAAAGTAATTAAAATGCCCGTCACGCGCGAAGCCATATCGCTTTTGGCAGTTGATCGTTGCGTATCTGAACTTCGTCGTGGCAGAACAATTGCAATTCGAGGTAATCAGGGCGTGGCAGCACTGGTCCAAGCAGCTGAAGGTGTAACTGAGACATCTTTGCTACGACTTGGCGAAACAGCAATGAGCGTCCCCGCTCTAGCAATCACAGCCCGTCGTGGAATGGTACTAGATATTATAGACAAAGAATCAGCAGCTATAATAATTAGACGTGCCAACGGTTTACAAATTCAGGATATTCTTGACCTTGCTAACCCACTATCAGGCCTTGGCTTAAAAAAAGATAATCTCAATAAACTTGAAGTTAGCAGTGCTGAAAAATATAGCTGTGAAACTGCTGGCATAGGTCTAACCAAAATTGCACGTCTTTTACCTGCTGCCCTAATAGCTCACATTAAGGATAAAGATGCTAATGTTTTAGATTCTTGGGCAACTCGACATGATGTATTAGTCGTTGATGCAGGGGATATATTCCAATATGAACACACACAGGCTCGCACCCTGAAAGCAGTTAGCGAAGCCAAAGTGCCGTTGCTCAATGCAACTGACACAAAAATAATTGCATTTAGACCATTTGACGGTGGTCTTGAACATCTTGCAATAATAATTGGCGAAGAAGAACTTAAAAAAGACCAACCTGCTCTCACTCGCTTACATTCAGAGTGTTTTACTGGCGATCTTCTTGCCAGTCTAAAGTGTGATTGTGGCGACCAATTACGTGGCGCCATCACAGAAATATCAGCTGCTGGTGGAGGTGTTCTATTGTATTTGGCACAAGAAGGGCGCGGCATTGGTCTAGTGAATAAACTAAGAGCATACGAACTACAAGACGGAGGATTTGATACAATCGATACTAACGAACAATTGGGATTCGACGCAGATGAAAGAATTTATTTACCAGCAGCCGAAATGTTACGGCAGTTGGGCTTGACGAAGATACGCCTGATGACTAACAATCCAGATAAGATCAATTCCTTAGCTGCTTGTGGTCTTGATGTTGTTGAAAGAGTTAAACATACCTTTCAATCGAACCAACATAACGAGCAATATTTAAAAACCAAAGTTGTACGTAGCGGTCACCTGATATAACAATACTTGCTAGATTTTTCCCTATGAGAGGCATTTATTGCCTCTAATTTCAAAATATTCCATCCATATATTACGGTTTTGAAGCTTTTTAGTTGGCACAAGCCTTGCATAATTTTAGGCAAAAAGAATTTTATTGCTGGTTCATTACATAAAACATTTTTGAAGACGACAGATTATGAACAACTCAATCGATATCAATAACGATCACTTTACCCTCCCGACACCCAGAACCTCCCTTCAAAACATCGGGGAAAAATCAGATGACAATGAGGAAAAAAGAACTGGTCGTAGTTTTCATGCATTTGGAAAAGACGGTTTCACTTTTCTTGACTTCTTGGACGTTATCAACCCTCTACAGCACATCCCAGTTGTTGGAACCGTGTATCGCTCCATAACCGGTGATAATATTGATCCTGGCTCACGAATAGCAGGCAGCGGTCTTTTCGGGGGCCCAATTGGAACAGCTCTCGCCCTTGCAAACGTCACGATCGAACAAAACACAGGACGTGACATAGAAGGTCATGTGTTGGCCTTAGTCACAAATGAAGATGAAAATTCAGAACGCCAAACAAACAAAAACTCAGCCCATTCCAATCAATTTTCTGACATTGATATTGCTTCCAGTCCAATAACTACTCACGCTGAAGTTCTTGAGTGGGCACAAAAAGAAACTGCTCGATCTGCTGGAACTGTCGCTGAAAATCATTCAAAAGACACAACCCATGCAGAAAAAAAAATTACCTCAAATATGGAGGTTTTAAATTGGGCCCAAGAGGAATTTTCAATTTTGCACTCCTCAATTGAACCAACGACAAACAGCACTCGAGCCAAAACTAGAAATATCAATCAAACTTCCATCAATGAGCGCGAAGAAGCTCTTATTACTTCCAGCACCTTGGGCCGAAATCAGGATCAACTAAGCGGAGCCATTTCACCCCTCGGCGGGTGGTTTTCAGAAACAATGCTTTTTGCACTAGCCCGATATAACGAGAGCGCCCACCTTGAAAAAAGTACCGCTGAAGAAAGAGACGTAGAGGCTACTGACACTGAATACTAATTCTTATAATTTTTTATATTTTAGATGATAAACTATGGAAATTCATGTTAACAGTTCTGCTTTACTATCATGGACCGATATCATAGGAACTAAGCACACAGTGCCATGTGCAATTGGGTCCGGTGGCATTGGCATCAAAGAAAGTGAAGGTGATGGCATTACACCTGCAGGAAATTTCTCTCTTTTAAAAGTCATGTTTAGAGAGGACCGTCAAGCTTTACCCATAACTGATCTTGAAATATCAACAATTAACAAAAATGACGGTTGGTGCGATGACCCATCATCACATTTTTATAATAAGCCAATCAAATTACCTCAGAACGTTAGCCATGAAAAATTATACCGAGATGATTTTCTGTACGATATAATCGTGGACATTGATTATAATCGCTCGCCCCCAATTTTAGGAAAGGGCAGTGCAATTTTTATTCACGTTGCTCAACCCGGTTACAAGCCAACAAGAGGTTGTATTGCTCTTTCATCAAGAGATTTACTTGAGCTACTAAAATCCTGCAACGCAAATACTAAACTGGTTATTAACCCTTAATTTCAGGCCGAGCACCAAAAATTGCTGTACCAACTCGTACATGAGTTGCACCAAAACGCGCTGCAAGTAAATAGTTAGCACTCATTCCCATACTTAGTTCTTTCAAACCATTTCGCTCAGCAATTTTTGCCAATAAAGCAAAATGCAACGAGGCTTCTTCATCAATTGGTGGAATACACATCAAACCACTCACAGGCAGGCCAAGGTCATTGCAACAAAGCCTTATAAAATCATCCGCCTGAAGAGGTAAAATACCCGCTTTTTGTTTTTCCTCACCGGTATTTACTTGTATTAATAATTTAGAACTATGACCTGTTTCATCCATAACGCGAGCCAAGTTATATGCCAGTTTCGGACGATCTAAAGTTTCTATTACATCAAAAATTTCAAGCGCCTGCCGTACCTTATTAGACTGTAAAGGGCCAATTAAATGTATGCGCACGTCAGGAAATTCTTGTTTTAACTCTGCCCACTTTCCCCTAGCTTCCTGTACCCGGTTTTCACCAAAAACTCTATGGCCAGACACCAACACAGGTCGAATATTATCAGCAACATGTGTTTTTGAAACCGCAACCACTGATACTGATCGGGGATCCCGTCCAATCTCCTTAAGGACAACTTCAAGATCACTTAAAATATTTTCTAGGTTGCCGAGAGCGTCCGTATGGTTATTATTTTTAAATATCACTGAATATAACTTTCTCAAATTAGGAAAATTTTGAATACTTTAACAAATCAAATAACCACGCGAAAGCTACCCAGTAGAATTTTACTCACCGACAGTGTACGTTTGTCCGACCCACGAGATAGTGTCAGGGCGTTACCTGCCGGAAGTGGGGTTATTTTGCGCCATTATAATGTTCCAGATCGAGCCGGCCTGGCACGGGAACTATTAGCCATTTGTCGCCCAAAAAAAATTCCCCTTTTAGTCGCTGGTGATGCTTGCCTAGCAAGAACTATTGGTGCTCATGGATTACATTTACCAGAAAAAATGCTGGCCCAGGAACCTAGCCACTGGCGAAGATGGCTATGCCCTAAAACACTCCTTTCCGTTGCAGCTCACTCGCCCAAGGCACTGAGTAAAGCAGTAGCAGCATCAGCTTCCTTTGCACTGCTCTCTCCAGTCTTCCCAACAAAAAGTCATCCCAATATTAAAACTATTGGAATTAACCGTTTTGCCAATTGGACTTCAAAATCCAACATTCCCATTTACGGGCTAGGCGGCATCAACCACCTAAACAAAAACCGTGTGCTCGCCACAGAAGCCGTTGGTTGGGCTGCTATTGGTGCTCTGACATATAAAAACTAGGACCTCTATTAATAACAAGCTTTAGTGCCCAACAAATCTCCCCTATATTATACCGCTACGACCCGATAGCTTTAGGAGCTCGCAACAACATGACTGATCAATTAAATAACTTTAAAAGATACTATTTAAACATCTGTAGACACCTTTTTTTGCCGATTCTACTTGGTGCTATAACATTGATAGTTTATGGCTGTACCCAAGGAGAGCCTGTTAGCGAGACCCCAGTAATTTCATCAAATATTAATATAAAGGACCAAAACAGTGGGGTTTTTGGTAGTGGTGGTCTTTTTGCCGATGATCCCTACGCGGATGGACGTTCAATTGGTGTTAATAGCTTTCTATGGCGAGCATCCCTAGATACTATATCTTTCATGCCAGTTGGCTCTGCCGATCCATTCGGTGGCGTTATTATTACCGATTGGTATTCAGCAAGCGAGGCACCAAATGAGAGGTTTAAACTAAACATATATATACTTGGGCGCGCTCTTCGGGCCGATGGTGTGCGTGTTGCTGTTTTTCGTCAAGAGCTCTCTGCGCAAGGTGGGTGGCGCGACGTATCTATTGAAGACGAAACAGCAACCAAAATTGAAGACTCAATTTTGACCAGAGCTCGCCAACTTCGAAACGAAATATTACAAGCCCAATAACCAGTAAAGGGGGAAAAACCAACCGTAATGTCGAACTATAATGCAAGGGCAACCGAAGCCAAATGGCAAGCAAAATGGAATGATATTGGCTCTTTCAATGTAACAGTTGATCCCTCTAAGCCTAAATATTATGTACTCGAAATGTTTCCCTACCCCTCAGGGCGTATTCACATGGGTCATGTTCGAAACTATACCCTTGGCGATCTTGTTGCGCGCTACAAGAGGGCACGTGGATTTAATGTACTTCACCCTATGGGCTGGGATGCCTTTGGATTGCCCGCAGAAAACGCAGCTATTGCAAACAATGTCCCACCAGCTCAGTGGACCAAAGAGAACATCACAAACATGCGAGATCAACTAAAAAGCATGGGCCTGTCATATGACTGGACACGCGAGCTAGCCACGTGTGATCCAGATTATTACCAACATGAGCAAAAAATGTTTCTAGATTTCCTCAAGGCAGGGCTCGTTTACCGTAAAGAGTCATGGGTTAACTGGGATCCTAAAGAAAATACAGTTCTTGCCAACGAGCAAGTTATTGATGGAAAGGGTTGGCGATCAGGTGCGGATGTAGAAAAGCGCAAACTATCTCAATGGTTTATGAAAATTACTGAGTATGCAGATGATTTGCTCGACTCTCTTAAAGATCTTGAACGCTGGCCTGATCGTGTTCGGCTAATGCAAGAAAACTGGATTGGCCGGTCTGAAGGTGCACATATTAAATTTGAATTATGTGACCGCAACGATCAGCTTGATGTTTTCACTACTCGACCCGATACAATCTTTGGAGCCTCATTTATGGCTATTGCTGTAAATCACCCACTTGCTTTAGAAATGTCCAAAAAGAATAGCAAACTAAGTGATTTTATAGCCGATTGTAATCGTATGGGAACCAGCGAGGCTAATATTGAAACTGCAGAAAAAACTGGTATAGATATTGGCGTGAGGGCAAGGCATCCCTTCATTCCCTCTAAAGAACTACGCATTTTTGCTGCAAATTTTGTACTCATGGAATATGGAACAGGTGCTATTTTTGGTTGTCCGGCACATGATCAAAGGGATTTAGATTTCGCCCGAAAGTATGATTTAGAAGTAATCCCAGTAGTCGCTCCAAAAGGGGCAGATCTGAAAACTTTTCGCATAAAAAATGAATCCTTTGTCGAGAACGGGGTTTTAATAAATTCTGATTTCCTAAACGGAATGGAAATTTCCGAAGCTAAAATAGCTTCCTTAAAAAAACTCATTGATTTAGGAAAAGGCGAGAGTGTTGTAAACTTTCGGCTCCGTGACTGGGGTATATCCCGCCAAAGATACTGGGGTTGCCCGATTCCTATAATTCATTGCAAAACTTGTGGGGTTGTGCCAGTCCCCACTGAACAATTGCCCGTCACGTTACCTGAAGAGGTAAATTTTAAAGAACCCGGAAATCCACTCGAGCATCATCCCACGTGGAAAAAAGTGGACTGCCCAAAATGCTCTAAAGAAGCCGTTCGTGAAACTGATACATTTGATACTTTCTTTGAATCATCTTGGTACTTTGCGCGTTTTTGTTCCTCACCTAATGATCAAGCCTTCGAGAGGGACTCTGTCGATCATTGGTTACCCGTCGATCAATATATCGGAGGCATAGAGCATGCTGTTTTGCATCTTCTCTATTCACGTTTTTTTACGCGTGCTTTAAAAAAATGCGGGTATTTAACCCACAAAGAGCCTTTTACGGGGCTTTTAACACAAGGAATGATTTGTCACGAGACCTATCAGGACAGTGACGGCAATTGGCTTTTACCTGAAGAGGCAGAAGTTGCAAACTATCCGGTTACGGTTGGTCGTTCTATAAAAATGAGTAAATCCAAAAAGAATGTGGTGGATCCAGAAGAGATCATAAAAAGTTATGGGGCAGATACAGCGCGCTTGTTTATGTTATCAGACAGTCCGCCAGATAGAGACCTGGACTGGACAGACTCTGGTATTGATGGCGCATGGCGCTTCATCAATCGTCTTTGGCGAATGGTCACTGAGCGTAAAACGCCACTTGTTAAAATAGGCACCCCTTTACCAGAAAAACTGTCTATCAATGCACAAGAGGTGCACAGTAAAATCCACAAGACTATTTCTTCCGTGTCCCATGATCTAGATAAATTCCATTTTAATAAGGCGATTGCGCGAATTCGAGAGTTGACAAATATTTTAGACACTTTGGATGGAAATGAATGTGGAGCTGACTGGGTTTTACGTCACGGATTTGAGACCATCGTTTGCCTTATTGGCCCTATGATGCCCCACATTGCTGAAGAGCTTTGGCAGAAACTCGGGCATGATATTATGCTTACAAATACGCCATGGCCTATTGCGAACAAAGACCTTTTATTTGAAGATAATTCAACCATTGCAGTTCAAATTAATGGCAAATTAAAAGGCACTATATTATTGCCCAAAGGGTGTAAGGGTAAAGAAGCAGAAAGTGCTGCATTAGCTCTGCCCCGAATTGCTGAAGCCGTTGAAAATAAAACTGTCAAAAAAATAATTGTTGTCCCTGATAGGATTATAAATGTTGTCATTTAGAAAACACATCGCTTGGGCAATTAAGCCTCTCTTCACCGCACTTATTATATTAACAAGCATTCTTCTTGGTTCTTGTGGCTACACCGCTCTTTATGACCAGCGCGCCGGCACAAGCTCTTCCGTACAAAGACAAATGGAACTCATTAAAATACAACCTATCAAAGATAGAATTGGTCAATATTTGCATAATAAATTACTTGTTAAGCTTAACCCCAAAGGGAAACCAGCAGATCCACGGTACACTCTCAATGTAAAGCTAGAGGAACAAAGTTCCAACATTGGTGTTAAAAAATCAGCAGTAGTAACTAGGGGTAACCTCAAAATATCAGCTACCTTTACCCTATCAAAAATTGTTAAGATGAAACCCGGAATTGATACTAAAAAACTATTAACTGCAACTGTCATCTCAATCAGTAGTTATGATATTCCTCAAGCTCAATACGCCGCCCTTGCATCACTAAAAGATGCTCAGGCAAGAGCTCTACGAGAAATTACCGAAAATATTAAAACTCGACTTGGTGTATATTTTCATCAAAACAATAAATAAAGCTTTTGTTTTTTGATGCGGAGACACTGAACATGAAAATCACAGGTTCTCAACTAAAAAGTTTTATTAATCAACCCAATCCCGAAGTGGTTAGTATTTTATTGTATGGACCCGACAAAGGGCTAGTTCGTGAACACGCCCTTACGTTAGGAAAACATATAGTAGACGATTTAAAAGATCCTTTTCGAGTTGTAGAAATTCAAGGAAACGAATTAAAAAACAACCCAACTCGTCTCACTGATGAGACAAAAGCTATCGCACCTGGTGGAGGCCGACGCCTGGTTAGGGTAAAAAACGTTAATGACAATATAACAAAAATCTTTTCAGCCCATATGGAGATTGCAGTCCAAGAAGATGCATTAGTAGTCATTGAGGGAGGAGAACTTGGTCCTCGATCCAGTCTACGCAGACTTTTTGAAAAATCAAAAAACGGTGCTTCCGTTGCTTGTTATGTTGATAATATTAGTAATCTTCCTAACGTCATAAATGAAATTCTTTCTGTACATGGATTGACACCCACCAAAGAAGCCATGGCTTATCTGGTAAATAATCTTGGATCAGACAGATCCATCACAAGAAGCGAACTCAACAAACTATCAATTTACCTAGGCAAGCCTGGTTCCATTGAGCTTAAAGACGTTATGGCAATTATCAACGACAATGCCGCCATTTTATTAGACGACATCACCATGGCTGTTGGATGCGGAAACAAAACTAAATTAGATATAGCACTTAGCCGTACTTTTGCTGAAGGCGTTCATCCAATTCAAGTTCTGCGTTCAGCAGCCCGACATTTTTTACGCCTTCACGAAGCAGCAGGATTAGTAGCGAATGGTAAAAACCCTGACACTGCTATGAAATCATTAAAGCCACCAGTTATTTTTATTCAAATGGATAATTTCAGGAATCAGTTAAGAAAATGGCAACCAAAAAAAATAAGTAACGCTCTTGATTTGTTAATAAATGCTGAAATAGACTGCAAAACTACAAACGCACCTGTAGAGGCAATTTGCTGGCGAACTCTTATGCGAATTACGCAAACAGCCCATAACTAATTGTTTTGTATAATCAGACGACTTTTTATTACAAAACAAAGCTTTTAATTTACTCTTGGATTTTTTTGCTTTCGAGTGAGGCGGGCAAGTATGTCATCTAATTGACTCAAGCCTTTATAATGTAGCGTTAAAGTACCTTGTCCATCTTGAAATTTTATATCTACTTTTAGCCCCAATGTATCTGAAATATCCCTTTCAAGAGCCACAGTGTCTGCGTCTTTTGTGAAAGATCTAGAAACAGGCTTAATACTATCCGAATTTTCTTTTTTTACTAATTCTTCTGTTTGTCTAACATTAAGTCCCTGTTTCTCAACGACTTTTGCAAGATCTTTTATATTTTTGGCCCCCAATAACGCACGCCCATGCCCGGCACTCAAGCGTCCATCAACAATCATAGTCTTAATAAATTCAGGCAAAGACAGAAGTCGCAAAGTATTCGCTACATGGCTCCTACTTTTACCCATCGCTTTTGCCAACTCTGACTGAGTATGTTTAAATTCGTGCATTAATCTTTGATACCCATCTGCTTCCTCTAGGGGAGAAAGGTCCTGTCGCTGCAAATTTTCAATCAATGCTATTTCCAGTGTCTCCAGATCATTTAGATCCTTTATAATGACTGGAACCTCATGCATTTTAGCCTTCTGAGAAGCTCGCCATCTCCTTTCACCTGCAACAATTTCATACAAATTATTGTTAGTGTCTGTTAATGGTCGAACCAACAAGGGTTGCAATACACCATTTTTGGCAATTGAGGCACTCAACTCATTAATGCTCTCGACATCCATCTTTTGGCGAGGTTGAAACTTTCCAGGTTGCAAAAATTCAATTGGGATCATTTTTACTGCACGACTTGTATCAAGATTGGAGGCAATGTTGTCCGCTTCTCCTAGAAGTGCTGACAGGCCACGTCCTAATTTACGTTTTTTATCCTCAGACGGAGTCATGATAGAGAAATCCTTAATTCACGCCGAATAACTTCACCTGCTAGATGTAAATATGCTTGAGATCCTGCACAAGAGATATCATAAACCAGTACTGGACGTCCATGAGATGGCGCTTCAGAAACTTTTACATTGCGGGGAATAACCGTTTTATATACTTTTTCACCGAAGTATTCTCGAACATCAGCTGCAACCTGATCAGACAGATTATTCCGCTTATCAAACATTGTCAGAACAATTCCCTGTAGTTCTAAATCTGGATTAAACCCTTTTCGAATACGCTCAATTGATTTTATCAAATGACTTATGCCTTCAAGGGCAAAAAACTCGCAGTGCAGTGGAACGAGCACTGCATGTGACGCTACTAAAGCATTAATCGTCAGCAAACCTAGTGCTGGGGGACTATCTATGAGAACATAATCATAAAAACCGTTCAATCCGTCATAGCCCACGATGCTATCCAAAGCGCGGTGCAAACTATATTCCCTCTTATCAACTTCTATCAGCTCAATCTCAGCTCCACTTAAATCTATTCCTGATGGAACTATATCAAGGCCCGGAATATCTGTTGGTTGAATTGCTTCCGATAAAAAAATCTGTTCCATTATTACATGGTAAATATTTCGAGCCCGCGCCTCTAAACTAACACCCAGTCCAGTGCTTGCATTACCTTGCGGATCAAGGTCTACAATTAGAACTTTTTTATTTACAGCAGCTAGTGCCGTCGCCAAATTGATTGCTGTTGTTGTTTTTCCAACCCCCCCCTTTTGATTAGCTATAGCAATTACACGTGTCATCTTTTTATTGCCACTTGTGAAATTTGTCTTAAATAAATTTGACATAAACTAATCATTGACGCCGCATCACATTTTCTAATTTGAGAATCGTTCCACATGAGTCTGATTGACTTTGTAATTTAGAAATATTCATAGTCCATTTTTTCTGTATTTTGATCAACTCTTCATCAACTTTTTTTCCTTTATGAAACAAACACATTGAATCTTTTCGCATAAACCGCTCTGCAAATACCAACAGCTTATCAAGAGGCGCCAAACCACGCGAGATAATTACGTCTGCCTTCTCATTTGGTAATTTTTCTATTCTACAATTCTGCAGGCGAACTGAGGAACTGACTTTGGCCCTTCGTACAACTTCCGCAAGAAAAACACATTTGCGCCCATCACTCTCAACTAATGTCACTTGTGACACACCCATAATTGCCAATACTAAACCCGGAAAACCAGCACCACTTCCAAAATCTAAAATTGCAGATTCCGTTCGAGGAAGCAGGGGTAGCAATTGCGCAGAATCCAACATATGCCTTTTCCATAAGTTAGAAATAGAACTGTTGCTTACTAAATTTATCTTTTTCTGCCACTTTTCCAATAATTCTGAATAAACCTGCAGACGTCTTAAAGTTTCATCGTTTGCGCCAGTCATTTGCTGAAATTGTTTCACGTGAAACATCACGCCTTTACCTTTTCAAGTCGTCGCACGTACATAAGCAATGACGTTAATGCAGCTGGTGTGACGCCAGAAATTCGTGCAGCAGCAGCCAGTGTGGCTGGCCGGGCCTGATTTAGCTTACTGCTCACTTCAGTCGATAAACCGGGCAATTGCGTATAGTTTATATCATCCGGTAAAGTTAAAACTTGATCACGTCTAAAGGCTTGTATGTCTCTCTCTTGCCTCTCAAGATAACTTTTATAATGGGCATCAATTTCAATTTGCTGCATAATGTCTGAGGAAAACTGTTTTAGCTCAGGCCATAATGGAACAAGAGCGTCCCTATCAACGCCTTTATAGGAAAGGAGTTCCTTGGCGCAGCGGCGCACTCCATCCTTATTAATGTTAAGTCCAATTTCAGACAGCTGGTTTGGCGTTGCAGATAGGCCATCAAGAAGATTATGGGCCTTTTGTAGTGAATTGATTTTATTTCTAAAAGATCTTTCTCTTGTTTTCTCAACAAGACCAAGTTTAATGCCTTTTTCTGTGAGCCTTTGGTCGGCATTATCGGCACGAAGTGCTAGCCGGTATTCAGCCCGAGAAGTAAACATTCGATAAGGCTCTTCGGTGCCTAAAGTAACTAAATCATCAATTAACACGCCAATATATGCCTCTGCTCGGTCTAAAACAAATGATTGGCTTTCGGAACCAGCGTTTCTACCTGCACAAAGCGCAGCATTTACACCTGCCATCAACCCCTGGGCGGCTGCCTCTTCATATCCTGTAGTTCCATTAATCTGTCCTGCAAGAAATAAGCGCGGCGCCTTAAGCGATTGTAAATTTGGAGCTAATTCTCGAGGATCTACAAAATCATACTCTATTGCATAACCTGGCTGGGTCATGGTAGCCCGCTCTAGGCCTGGTATTGTTTTTAGTAGATCAAGCTGAACATCCTCAGGTAAAGATGTAGAAATACCATTTGGGTATATTATTGGATCATCCAGTCCCTCCGGTTCAAGAAAAATCTGATGACGGTCCCGTTCGGCAAAACGCACTACCTTATCCTCAATAGATGGACAGTAGCGCGGTCCCTTGCCCTCTATTTGGCCTGAATATAAAGGAGATCGAACTAAATTATCTCTAATTAAACTATGAGAGCTAGCTGTAGTACCGGTAATAAAGCAAGAAACTTGTGGCACTGTTATTTTGTCCGTAATAAAAGAAAAGGGGGTCGGTGGCTCATCCCCCGGCTGTTCCTGTAAACCAGAGTAATCAATTGTGCGACCATCAAGGCGCGGAGGCGTTCCTGTTTTCAAACGGCCAAGTCGAAAACCCAGTCTCTCTATAGTTTCAGCTAATCCAACCACTGGGGCCTCGCCAACCCTTCCAGCTGGTACTTTCTTACTTCCGAGATGAATAACACCCCGCAAAAAAGTACCCGTTGTGATAATTACTGCACCCGCTTTAATAGTTTTCCCATTTGAGGTAACAACCCCGGATACCCGACCTGATGTGTCAAAAATCAAATCTTCAGCAGCA
>Ga0163110_10000900_pt1 | contig 14638 bp, 13 predicted proteins | sample CRUFie1St17metaG_FD_108703 | JGI IMG/M metagenome (GOLD analysis project Ga0163110, IMG submission 108703) | Marine microbial communities from the Costa Rica Dome - CRUD Field 142mm St17 metaG | ecosystem: Environmental > Aquatic > Marine > Oceanic > Photic zone | place: Costa Rica: the Eastern...
ATACTGGGTGACTGGATAGGAAAGCAAGTTCGACCAGATTGGGAAATTCCATATGGTCCTATGCCTTTCATTCGAGGTCTGCCCTCATACATTTCTTTTGCATCAAAGAAAGCACTAACCGCAGCCGCGGCAAATTATGGCTGTGCAATGCTATGGGCAGATGGTCATACTGCTACGCCTGAGTTAAGTGGCAGAGAACAATCATTGAAATTCAAACAATCCGACTTAATTTCTAGGTATGAGGATCTTGCTCCTAAAGGCCAAGTTGACTTAATTGTCATAGGTTGCCCTCAAGCCAGCCTTGAGGAGATTAGAATAACCGCAGCAGCAGTTCGCTCTCACAGCGAAATGGGCAAAATTATTCCCAATAATCGGTTGTGGGTATTTACTTCTAGGCACAATTACGAGTTGGCACAAGCCGATGGCTCGATAGGTGTCCTCGAAGAATCTGGTGCGGTAATTCTACAGGACACATGTCCTGAGGTTACTCCTTACAATCGTAATCACTACAACCATCTTATGACAAATTCTCTCAAGGCAGAGCATTACCTCACAAGTGGGTTAAACAAAATGCCAACTTCAGTAGGCAGTATTGAAGAATGTGTGAATCACGCATTTAATCCCGAATTGAGCAAAGGTCCTGTTACTCAACTTGAACCAAAAGCACAACCTCAACATGCTTCATCAAAATCATTGCAATCCGGAGATTGCTCAATTGATGGAGGAGGACTTAGTTCTCAAGGAGATTGGGTAGTCGAAGGTGAAGCTATGGTTACTGATGTTCCAATTACATATTTGGGTTACGTAAATCGTGATACTGGTGTTATTGAAGAGGTCGGGCATCCTTTAGATGGTCGTGCAATCGAAGATAAAATTCTAATTTATCCGAAAGGTTCTGGCTCCACCGTCGCTCCATATGTTCTAATGGGGCTTATCTACACTGGTAAAGGGCCTAAGGCTATAGTGAACAGAGATGTTTGTTCTCTAACTTTGCCTGCCTGTAGTTTACTTGATTTACCATATTCTCATGGATTTAGTGAAGATCCTTGCATCGCAGTTAATGATGGAGATAAAATCAGAATAAGCAAAATCGGCGATAGCGTTTCTCTTCAAGTACTCGAGCGTGTAGGTGATTGAATGAAAGTATTAGTCACAGGTGGGGCTGGATTCCTAGGTTCACACCTAGTTGATTCACTTATTGCAAATGGTTACGAGGTAGTTGTTCTTGATGATTTATCTCGAGGCCACAAATCACAGATTGATTCTAAAGCTCATTTTGTACAAGGTGACGTTCGCCAAATCGAGGATTGGGAAGCGGCATGTGAAAACTTCAAACCAGACATAATCCACCATTTAGCGGCAGTAAATGGCACAAGACGATTTCATAAAGAAGCAGATTTAGTGGTGGATGTTAACATAAACGGTACACGATTGGCTTTAGAAATCGCAAAATTATACTCTGCGAGAATCGTGTTTTATTCTTCACCTGAAGCGTTTGGTGAACAGGAAAATATGCCGTTGTCAAATGAGTCCGACAGCCTATTTACACCAGCACATTTGCATCAGCGCCATTCTTACGGTGCCTCGAAACACATTGGAGAATTACTCTGTCAGTTTGAAGCAAGGAAAGGACTAGATGTGCGTATTGTTCGCCCATTCAATGTCTATGGCCCTAGATTACATGGTGATGAGAATGGACAAGTAGTGTCCATGATGATGTCTGCAAATCCAATAGTTGTTCATGGAAATGGTTTGCAAACACGGAGTATGACTTGGGTTGGCGATGTAATTGAAGCCTTAATCAAGATAGGGCGAGACAGCAATCTAGCAGGTAAGGCATTTAATTTAGGTTCAACAGATGAAATTTCAATGATTGATTTAGCGAAAAAGATCTCTAAATTACGCGGTGTTGAGATTGTCTATGGCGAGCCAAATAATGGAGATAGCAAACGAAGGTTGCCCGATATTTCTATGAATTCTTCAATCGATTGGGCTGCAAAAACCTCACTGGCCGAAGGCCTATCTCATCTCTTATGATGAGTAGCTGTATGTGTCCAATCGTTTGGTGTCGGAGTCAACTTATCCATTCCATGTTGGCAGAGTAATGCTAGACCGTCTTCTGGTGGCTCTTCAAATGGAACAATCACTTTCTCAATTCTAAGGGTAACAAGTCTTGCAACAGCTCCTTCTGGAAGTGCTCTATCTTCGACTAGCCTACATTTCATGATCACAACTGCTTGTGGGTGGATTGGCCCTTCTAGGTCGATTAAATCCCATTCATTTCCTTCAACAGGCTTGCTAGTGGCGTCAACGTCTTTTGCTGCCCTCATAGTTGGTGCCAAGAACTGTAATTCACATTCTTTGGTTTCAATAAGATTCAGATAAGTGTCTCTCATCTTCCCTTCCCTATTTTGAGAAAGTGACATTACCGCCAATGGCGGGGTTGTAGACACAAAGGATACACTGGTCATTGGAGCTACATTCTCTCTTTCGCCATTGCGTGTAGATACCAATGCAACCGGCCTTGGAGATGCTGCTGCAGAAAACCACATCGACCTCGATTTGTGGTCAAGATCTTCAACATCAATTTCTATCTCTGCAGTAGAGTAATCTCTTACGAACCAATGGTCTAGATCTCCTTTTTCAACCTCTTCAAGTGCATACTGTGTATAGTTGCGATATGCATGCCATTCCGCAATTATCCCAGCCTCGTCGCCTCTCTTCTCCTTCCTTACGATAGATGCATCTGCATATTCAATGCACTTTCTAAGGAAATCACATACTGAAATTTTACTCACTTGCCTCTCTCCTTGAATTATATTCGTCTGCAGTCATAAGAAAGTTAGCAGGATTGCCAGCCCATACTTCATTTTGCGGTATGTCGGTTGTTACAACAGAGCCAGCTCCAATTATGCAACCTGCATTTAAGATTACACCAGCCACTATTGTAGCGTTTGCTCCAATCACTACCTTATCTTCCACAATTACAGGTGCCCAGTTGCCTCTAGACGGGGGATGTCTATCGTTTGTCAGCGTCGCATTTGGACCAATAAAAACCTCGTTTCCAATCAAGCAACCGTCTGCGATGTATACGGACCCTTGAATTCGACAATTATTTCCAATCCTAACTTTTGACCCAATGTGGGATAGAGCTCCGATATTGGTTCCTTGTCCGATGGATTGGGCAGCAATCATACATGGTTGCCACGCTGTTGCATTATTTGGCAACACAATCCGTTGGTTTTTCAAATCACTCATCAAGTCCCAACTCACGAGTTAGCATTGAAACATGTCCTTTCGCTTTGACATTGTATCGTGCAAAGATTAGATTTCCATCTTCGCCAATAACGAAGGTAGATCTTGCGCAACCCATGTATTCTTTGCCGTAGTTCTTCTTCATTCTCCAAGTGCCAAATGCTTCGTGAATAGAACCATCCTCGTCCATCAATAGGGGGAAGTTTAGTTCTTGCTTGTCAATGAATTTTTCATGACTTTTCACAGAATCCTTAGAGACTCCAAAGACCTTGAATCCATGTGATGCAAGTCTTGCCATATCGTCTCTAAAATCACAGGCTTGAACAGTACATCCAGGTGTAGAGTCTCGTGGGTAAAAATACAAAATTACCTTTTGGCCAGAATCTAAAATTTCTGATAAATTATGTCTTTCTCCCTTCGAATCCAGTGCGTCAAAATGCGGTGATTTGTCTCCGTTTTCCAGTGTTATCGCTTCTGCCATGGCATAGCCCAAGAAGTTGACCCAAATCAAGGCTTTCATTGGATGTTTTAGCGACGTGATGCCTTTGAATACACTGTTTATGCAGAACGGGTAATTATTGTAACGTTTTGCATAAAAAATAGGTATGCTGGCGATTGTCTTATAATCCGCCCGGTACACACTATACGTTATGGCAGGTGCACGTATGTCTCGGAGATGCCGCAAGTTTATGCGGCAGATTCACAAGGCAAGCACCAGATACTCGCTACAGGAAATCGCCTCAAATATACAAAGCGAACTCGATAGGAGAAATTTATCCTATGAGGAAGCATTGAATCTTGGAAATATTCTCCAAGATAAGGCAGATATTCTTCCAGGCGATGAAATCGTGTATGCTGTGTCTGACAGAGATTCATACAGGCGAACACTGGAATTGTATCTCAAGGACGGTGTCCTAACACAGGCCGAACAATTGCTACTATGGGAAGAGCGCAGAAGGCTCGGTATAGCAAACGAGGTGCATAACAAACTGATGGAGCAACTTCTAGCAGTTTGGACAAGGCAAGGCAAGTCGGTTCAAATCCATGCATTCAGGGGAGGCATGACCGATGTCTGAGAGGAAGTTAGCGTTCACTATGCTGGCAATACTGGTTTTCCAGGTATCTATGCCTATTCTTCCAGTTGATGCCACCTCTGGGCGAACAACCCCGGACTTCTCTGTATCTGCTCTAACATTTTCAGCCGGAGGTTCAATCGATGATGCTGGTGAAAATATCCTAGCTCCTTCACTACATACAGTACGTATAGTAGTCGAGAATATTGGTGTTGCAGCAGGAACTGCAACTTTGGAGATTTTGCATGAGACTACAGCAAACGCCGGCAATCCGACTTTATTGCAAACTATCGATTTGGGTGTAATATCGGCAGCCACTACTACAAATCCAGTGTTGTATGATTGGACTGCATCATCTGGAGACGATCAAACATTGATTGCAAGAGTCGTATCCTCTTCTGATTCAGATAATGGCAACAATGAAAGGAGAATAGATTTCGATGTTAAGATTCAGAATGAAGGAGTTATTCTTGGTCACAATGTTCCCGGTCCTACTCCTGGATTTTCAGACCTAAGACTAAGCCACTCTACTCATACCTACGAAGTAACCGTAAGAAACGATGGAGTAACACGCCTAGATGCCGTTTATGAAATCAACTTCACAGAGAATTCAAACCCTTCTAACCGATTCTCAATTTGGTCCGACCAATCCGGTTCCGGGACTCTCCAAATGGAGCCCGGTAACCTACTAACTCCAGCATCAGGTCAAGCGATTTCCGCTACATTTGACTCCTCCACAATGCTGGGTTCTTGGACAATGGTTTCTCGTATCTTGTTCAATGGAACATCTTGGTCTAATGAACTGGTAGCAGATGTTTCAACTGTCACATTTTCTGATTACATTGTGGATTTGTCAACTCCTAATGACAGATCTATCGAGCCAGGAGCCACAACCAACATTCTTTGGGTTGTAACTAATTTAGGACTCTCAGACGACCTTCAAATTCAATTAGGCTCTGATTTAGGTTGGCACGATAATTCTCAGCATGGCTCAACAATCCATGTCGCTGCAGGTGGTAGCAGAAACATCTTCATTCCTGTAACGGTTCCCACAAATGCGGTAAAACCCACAATTGAAAATGTCTACTTCAATTTGTCAAGCGCAAACGGTTCATACACAGCAAGAAGTGTTGGTCATGTGTTGGTCGGTGACCAATATCAAGCAACGACAACTCCTGCTGAGCCGAAATACTTCGTTGTTCCTGGTGTTCAGAATACTTCCATGTTTTCTCTATTGAATTCTGGAAATGTGCCTTCTGCATTCCATGTTAGTGCAGGCCTCTCCTCAGGAGCAGAAAATTGGCTAATCGAATCAACAGTTTCTGTTACCGATGTTCTAGCAGTTGGAGAAAACGTGTCTATACCAATTCTAGTCACTCCAGCGCCAATCTCCTCTCCTTTGAATCCAAGCGAGAGAAATGCTAATGGCGATGTGCTCAACCTTTGGGTATCTGCTACTCCTGTAGATGGAGGAATTCCAACATTGGGTCAGACCGAACTTGAAGTAAGGCCGGTAATTGCTGTAGATCCAAACCCTGAACTAGATTTAATCGAATTAACGCCTCAGGAAATAATTCAAGCAAATGGAACTGGGGGAATTGATAGAATTATATCTTTGTCAGTAGAGGTAAGACATAATCTTGGAGGTGGAGTTTCTGGTGGAATTGACGCAGATATTACTACAGTTACACCATCATTTAACCCAGCTAGCGCCGGCAGCGGCGGTGTTAACGAAGGAATTCGATGGACAACCGACGTCACCCCTAGTACTGTAACTAACTTGCAAATCGGGCAAAGTCTTCAGTCTTGGCTAGCAATTGATGGCCCGACAGATGAGTTGCCAATGGCAGGGGAAGTTACAGTTGCTGTTACTGCAACACCAGTAGTTTCAAGCGGGTTATCGTCCTCATTTAATGGACTAATTTCTGATGGGTTGACTAGGGAAATCAAGATCATTGTTCCTAGCGTGATAGATGGAGAAATCATTACTGAGGGCCCTCTTGATGCTGATGTTGGTAACCAAACAAACTTCACACTAAAGTTTGCAAACACTGGTAATGACTTGTCTTCATACAGGCTTTCGATTGTAGATGATTTGCCAGAATTATGGTCTGCAACTATCGAAACATCAGACGCGAATAATCCTTCAATTATTGCTAATTTATCTCCATCGATGGCAGACCATCCAATAACTGGCAGTGCACACATCTCGAATGTGAGTCTCAATGTAACGACCGACCCTCAAGCGCCAGCAGATACGATGCAGCCTCTAACAATCAGAGTCGAAGACCGGGAAACAGGATCACTTATTTCCTTAAACACAATTTACATCCGAGTCGAGGAATCAATTAACTTCGAATTAATTCCTACAAACCATACCGTTGATTTATCGCCATACGAAACCCCACTTACACGTGTTTACATCAATAATACAGGAAACGTTGCAACAACCTACGATGTTTGGTTAGACGATTCTCAAGCAAACGATGTAGCCTTCACCCTAGAATCTCCAACAGAGGTTGTTGTAGGCCCTGGATACTCAGAAGCTGTAAAAATCAGATTAAATCCTGATTCAGAGGCTAGTGCTGATGAACTTCACATGATCACATTGTGGGTTGAAGCGATTGGCGGCATGAATTTGTCTGCTAGTATTGTCGCTAATGTTACAGATGATCACGATTTGACGATTGAAGCACAGCAGTTGATTTCTGTAACCCCAGGTACTGATGAATTAATCGAAGTGACCTTTGGAAACTCAGGTAACCTCGAAGAATACCTGAATGTAACGGCTATCATCGAAGGTGGATGGAGTCACAGTTGGGAGTTTGACCAAATCACTATCCCAATCGATGGCACGCTAGGAAATGACCTTACTGTGAACGTCCCTGCTCTCGGTGGCAATCATTCTTTGGCAAATGGCGATACTCACAATGTAACCATTTCATTATACCACGCAAATAATGGAGTTTTCTTGGCTTCAAAGAAAATCACTCTTATTGTAGCCCCAGTTTTCCTTGTTGAGTTTGACAACTGGCCTGATGTAGCAAAGTATAGCCGTCAAAGTGAATATGACTGGCGGGTGAAGGTCAAAAATGTTGGAAACAAAGATGTCAATGTAAACATCGACTATGATATACTCAAACCAGGATTAGAAATTGATTCACTAGATTGGTATTTGGACGACCCAGCACCAAACATGTTGTTCTTGCCAGTTGGAAGCGACGTTTGGCTTAATTTCACAGTCGTAGCAGATAAATTTGAGCCAGATATTTTCACTGAAGCTCTACTTAGGTTAACCCTGACTCCAGTTGATCCTGAAGTCACAGGTTCTGCAATAACTGAAACCTCGCTAAAAATGTCGAGACTATTTGCATATCAAGATTACAAACTAGGATTGCCACCTAGTGACAACTCGAATATGACCGAGGATATTGTTTGGTCTCATATCCCCGGAATCTCAGGTAGTAACGCTGTAGAATACATGATTGAGTTATGTGATGCCGAACGCAGGACCAATATCTCTCAACTAGGGCTAAGTCAAGAAGACTTTGCTTGGTCTTTCGCATTGGAGGTAGAGGGGGAAAATCAAGACCTTGATCTATCCAATGACTGCGATGGAAGTTCACATTCAGTAATTTCATTACCTTTGCGACAAGAGTATGTAACCGATAATCCTCTGGTAGTAGTTATTGATACTCCAAACCGACCATATATCCTAAAGAATGATGGATATGATTTGACATTTAGACTCTACCACCCTGATGAACACAATGGATTTACAGAGTATACTGAGGAGACTTTCTCATTCTACTTCAAGACCGAAGCACTACTAGCTATTACAGAATTTGATTTCAATGATGATTTGTATGAAGGTTCTATCTCAACAATTTCAGCAACTGTAGGCAATATAGGTACTTCGATGGCTATTGGAGTAACATCTACACTAGAATGTGATGGTATCACAGTAACAGATCCAGTAGTTCCTCTTGGTTTGCTGAGAGGTAATTACACTGTGAACCTTCAGTGGGAGGTTGAAAGCGAACATCTCGACTGGTGGGCTCAATCCACAGATGTTTCTTGTGAGTTATCTCTAACCGGAACTGCATGGAATGGTTCAGCACTTGAATCAAAATCTATCACAAGGGAGACAACAGTAAGTTCGTGGTCTCCGGGTGTTGCGGTTTCATTCATCGCGGTTTTAGTTCTCCTAGTTGCTTCAATTGGTCTGTTAAGATTGGTTGGTCAAAATGACAAATTCCGATTAGCAGCGATATACACTGGTGTGCTTGCTCTAGGATTCGCATTCCATCTCATGGACCTAGTATCAAGCGAATGGGGAGGTCCTGCAATTCTCTTCATTGCTGCAATATGGGTATGGTTAATGACTTGGAAGTCAACTGTAGAATTCCAACTTATCCACGAAGATTATCAACGTGCTAGAAAGGGAATTAGCACATTGTATAGCGATCACTTTGACGTGCTATCAAATGCAAAGCGCCAGTTATCAATTATCTTAACAATGCCAATCCTTGGTATGGTTGGAGTGATTCTTGGTTTCCCTCCACAAATGAGTCCAGATTCAGCAAATATGTTCTCACTTGTAGGCTATCTTGTAATCGTAATTGTTGGTGTAACATTCCTGATTTGGAATGCTAACAGAATGTATGGCTCACTTTATGGTAGATTAACAGAAGTAGAAGTTCAAGCAAGTAGAATCGAAAGAGACCTTGGCGATCCAGCAAGACTGCTAACCGAGTTAGCAAGCGATGGTTTGGACATTTCCTCAATAATCAATCAGCCAAGAGCTTCTGCTGCAGCATCAGGTCAAGCATCACAGTCCGAAGTGGCTGAATGGGATGAGGACATAGATATCCTCATGGAAGAAGAGCCTCAAGATGTTGAACTCATGGCCACTGAAGAAAATGAACAATCTGAAATTCAGGGCAGTGAATCGGAACAGGAAACCGTCTTGTCCGGAATAGATTTTGATGATTTATTCGAAGATGAACAAGAGGAGGTGAATAACGATGGCTGAAGAACAGGAATACGAGGTTGGAACGTCCGACCTTGAAGACGCCCGTAGAGTCATTAGGGATTCACAAACGAGTGCCGACAGGTTGATTCGGGCCTCCCGAGAACTGGAGCACATCGTATATGGTGTATCAAGGGATGATTCATCACTTGCTTCAACTGAATATGACATCATTGAAGCAAGAACCAGTCTGGAACAGCATCAACTAAGGCGAGCCGGACGTTCGGTAAGGAGAGCAGAAAAAGCCCTAGCATCTTTAGAGGAAGATGTAGTAGAATTACGAAGAAACATTGCTATGCTTAATCGCTTGCTAAACGAAAAGACACTTACTGAGGCAGAATTGGAAACCATTCTTCGTCGCCTAAGAAACGCAACTGGTGCCGCTGAAGTAGGAGAAGTTGGTTACGCTGCTGAGGAAGTTGAACAATTAATCGGCGACTTGGTGGTGGATTCCGCTGTTGCCCTCAACCCATTCTTATTCCGCAACTTCTGGATGGGAGTTGACACAAGGTGGCCTGCTGGTGGAGAAACCGGTGTGATGATTGTCAGAATATGTAATGATGGTTCACGACCAATTCCTGAAATGAGATTGGCTCCTCCTGTGCCAGAAGATTGGCAATGTGTTCCAGAATCCATTGATTTACCAATCATGAGGCCTGGGGATGTTATCCTTGTTAGATTCGAAGTTAAGCCTGGATTAAGGTTCGGATTGGATGAGATTCCTCTCTCAAGAAAGGTAGCAATCCAGACAGGGTATGAAGTAGAAGCGGGTCAAGTTAGGGTGACAATGCGAATACAAAACCGCAGCATGGAGACGATTCGCGACCTCCTATTGCAGCCTTGGATGCCTCCTGGCTACAAATCACAGAATCTTCCTCTCGTGGAGAAATTATCTCCAGATGAAATAGGAGTGGTAACAATGCCGCTAATCATAGACATGGGCGACGGAGGTGGAACCGCCGCCTGATCATTTTCCACCCTGCGGCGGTTGAGCCGATTGGGGAGGATGTAGAGATACAAAAAAGAAAAAAAAGAGGTGAAAACCAATGCAGAAGAAAAATATGAACGAAGAAAACAACGATTGGGGTTCAATCGGTATTGGTGCAATGATTGTATTCATTGCTCTGATTCTGGTTGCCGCAGTCGCTAGCGCAGTAATCATCCAAACGGGTGAAAAGTTGCAACAGAACGCACAGCAGTCGGGAAGCGACACGCAGCAGGAAATATCGGGTAAAATCTCGATTATCACTGTCTGGGTTGGAGCTCAAAATGCTAATGCTGAAGAGATCACTATGGTCTTTGAATTAGCGCCCGGTTCCGAACCGATAGCAGATGACGCAGTCCACTGGGCTGTAATTTGTGATGATGGTTTGAATGTACCTAGCGTTGTAGACGGTGACATGAGCACAGCAACTAACTTAGACCTAACAGCAGTTGCGAACGACATATTCTTACCAGGTGAGACATACATGATCGACCTAACTGTAGGTGGCGTTGCAGGTGGAAATTCAGATTGTCCTCCTGCCCTAAACGAAGAGCACTCTATGGTTGTCTCCGCTGATGGCGGTGGCTCAACATACGAGACTCTATACTACCAGAGTACGACACAAGGAGACCAAGTTGTTTGAGGTGATTATGATGAAGAGAAATAACGAAATTAAGAATGATGAAATCGGTTCTATTGGTATCGGTGCAATGATTGTATTTATTGCACTAATTCTAGTGGCAGCAGTCGCTAGTGCAGTTATCATCCAAACCGGTGAGAAATTACAGCAAAACGCACAACAAACAGGTTCGGATACACAACAAGAAATCTCAGGAAAGATTTCTGTGAACTCAATTTTCGTCTATGACGATTCAGCATCTTACTTGCTATACTTCGAGACAGCTCCAGGTTCTGAAATCCTAGATGAGGCCACCACAGATTTCCAGATGACTTGCGAAAACGCGGGTGGAGCATACCAGTATGTTGCTGGAACTTTCGCAACAGCAACTGCTGTTGATGAAGTCGGGGGAGCAGCAGTTGGCGACAACCTTGAGCCAGGTATTACCTATGCTCTAGTTATGAATGCGGTTGCTGCTACTGGTGACGATTGCTCCGCAACATCTGTTGATGTAAACGGTGAAGTCACACTATGGATACACGTCGAAGGTGGCGGCTCAACTTATGAGACGCTATACATCTCCGACACGACCAGAGGATCACTAGTTATCTGATTCGAACTGAACCCCAATAAAATGCCATTAGGCAATGGGGTTCAATGAGAATTAGGAGGTACTGATATGGCATGGCCATTCGGTAGCAGTGACAAAACCGGGGACGCCCAAGGTGACCTCACCGAAGAGCGCTTGCGCGTTATGTCTAACATAGCGATAGAGCAAGTTCCAATGCCTGAACAAGGCGAGCTTACGGAAGAGGATGCATGGACGATTTCTCCCGGCCCGACAAGAGCACGACTCAATAGCAGCGGATCTATACCCACGGCAGCATCAGCTGGCCCGGCACAGGTCCAAGCGAGTCTCGACACTTCTGGCCTAGAAAGATTGATTTCTAGTCGCATAGATTTGGTTGAAGACATTTTGAGTAGAGTCGAGAACCGACTTGAGGATGGCGCTGTAGCACATGCTGGCAGAACAGACTCTGAAGGTTCTGATGCAGATGATATTGAACTGGCAGATGGTGACACCATTGTCACAGCATCCGGTGAAGTGATCACAGCAGCAGGTTCTGACCGATTGAAGTCAGAAGATGCAGCACCTCTACTAGAGTTGTACGAGGCTCAAGCCCTAGCATCAAATCCATTCCTAATCGCTCCGGCGCATCTAGGAGAGGGTACTGATGGTTCAGTCGGTGCACCGACAGTAGCAGCGTTACTTCTTGATAATCTGTCTGGCATGGCAGCCGTGTCCTTCACACAGAAGGCAATGAGTTCTGGCATGTTAACTGCAGATGAAGGAAGACTAGTTCTGGCAATCGTCCAAATGGCCGCTCCTGGTGATACAGAGAGTGCGCTAGAGGATCATTTGCCGCACAGAGAGTTGCTAACATTCTCTGCTCTAATCTCTAACTGGAGAAGAGCAAGATCACTCAGAGGTGGAGAGTGAAATGGGTAGCGTAGCAGTTGGAGCAATGGTGGTAGGAACATCATTGCTGGTAGTTTTCGCATTAGCGATGGCTACTCTCGAAGCGCAGGTGGATGATTCCATTGCGCAGATAGAGGCAACTGCTGAACCCATTGCACAATTCACAATTGAGGATGCCACTAACGTTGAGGGAGCTGTTGTGTCATACACAATCAATAACGGCGGTACAAATTATTCCGCCGGCCAAGTTGAAGTGAATGGCAGCGCAGGTTCCTTCCTCGCAGACCTTGTGATCTCGGGAGGTACAGTTACAGGACTAAACATCCTTGACCACGGATCATCGTATCTCTACACCTCCACGTATTTCCTGGAGGTCACAGGGTCTAACACTGGTAGCAATCTGAATATTACCGCCACGCTAGGGAATCTTGTTTATACAAACGTTACTAATGACGGTAGCACTGATATTAACACTGATTTAGCATGGCTGTTTAGTGACGGCGGCTCACCAATAAATCTCTCAGATGGGCATGAAGGATATCAACCGACTATCATTTTCCCGGGAGAGACACATGAATTCTACTATTACAGCGGCGGGCAAACAACGGTTTCCCGTCTTGCTGTAACGATTGATGGCCTAACCAAGGCGGCAATAGTTGTTTGAGGCGATACTATGGCTGACGGTGGCGTGAGTTCGATGATTTTACTTGTCACATCATTGTTGATTAGTGGCGCAGCATCTGTCGTACTCCTCGAGTCGTGGGGCCAAGTTGCAGAAGCAAACGGTACGAATGCCAAGGAGAAGGCGGCTGATGCTGAGACCGATGTCTCCTTTAGTGGAGATAGAGGCGACGTTCTCCTCGATACATCGAGTGCAAATCAAGAAATCACACTTTACTTCCAAAATACTGGAATTAGAGTGCTTGACAAAGATTCTTTCACAATATTCGTTGATGGAGTATCCTCTAGTGTTGTTGGCGCCACGACATTATACCCCTCAAATGGAGTATGGGCTACAGATTATGTGATGGAAGTAACAGTAACTGATGGTTCTTTCAGTTATTCAGATAATGATCTAGCAACAGTAACAATTGTTGTTCAGTCCACAGTAACTGAAGGCGTGAAGGGAACAGATTCTGAAACAGCAGAGGTGAGGTTAAGTGTTTGAAGATCCACCTAAGCCTATTGAAGATGGTTATGAATTCACATTAGAGCAAGACAGCCTTTCAAACGCAATGGGTGCTCGCCTTCCAAACAGAAGCCTGTGGATGATTCAGGGCGAGGTTGGAAGTGGTAAATCACTGATTAGCCAAAGATTGATTTTTGGTTTACTTGAAAATGGTTCCAAAGTTCTTGTAGTCACCACTGAACTAACCACTCGTGGATGGATAGAGCAGATGGAATCTATTGGTTATCCAGTTACCGATTACATCGCAAGTGGTAAACTGATGGTATTTTCCAGATTCGGTGTTATTGCTGAAGCAAAAGAAGGTGTAGATTTGTTCGACGTGCTAGAGTCGGATGCAATCGAGAAGTCAGATGTAGTGGTGGTTGATTCCGCATCTGCTTTGATGCCAGAGGGGCTAGAGCCCTCACAACACCTAGCAACATTACAGAAGCTGCGTAAAGTTTGCAGCGAATCACGTTCCCTATTATTGACGGTTGACCCAACCGAAATGGATGATAAGTTACTACACAAGTTACGTTCATCCTGTGAAGTTTTGCTAGACATGAATGCAGGCTTTGTCGGTGGAGAGATCAAGCGTACGATTGTTGTTACAAGGTTCCTACGTGCTGCAGGCCCGGTTCAAGCAAGCGTCGGATGGCGTGTTGAGCCATACATGGGCTTCATCGTAGATATTACGGCGGTGAGCTGATGGAAGGCGAAGAACTACGTTTCCAGCGAGGCGACCTTGACTCGGTCATGGCTGCTCACCCACACATTGCTCAATGGGTAAAAGACTTCGAAGCACAATATGGAAGCAGGCCATACTACTATGGTCCGCTAGATAGAGATGCTCGAAAGGTTGAGCCAATGAATCTAATTTATGTTACAAAAGAACCAATTTTCGTTCACATGTATCGACCAATAAACGATGATGGTTCTGAAGGGCAGACTCTTTGGTTCGGTCTTGAACCACAATTAACGGATGAGGAAGAAAACATCCGTAGGATTTTGATTGAAACTCTCTTG